>ENA-OQCL01000474-OQCL01000474.1-human-gut-metagenome-genome-assembly--contig:-NODE-474-length-19162-cov-2.861045_pt1 | contig 19162 bp, 24 predicted proteins | sample MGYA00242502_ERZ504586 | MGnify/ENA primary metagenome ERZ504586 (study PRJEB26092, sample SAMD00036316) | human gut metagenome | host: Homo sapiens | study: EMG produced TPA metagenomics assembly of... | reverse complement strand
GGCGTCTGACGGATGTTGATGAGCTTGCAGTCGTCCAGCACGTCGATGGTGGGGCGGGCAGGCAGGTAGTCGTTGTAAAAGGGCACCATGGTCACGCGGGTGCCGTGCTTGTCGCAGGCGGAAAGCACCTCCGGGATGCGGTCCATGTCGGCGGCGTCCAGCGCGATGACCACCTCCTCAACGGCGGGGTCCTCCAGGCTGGCGTCCATCCGGTCATAGCCGCCCAGGTAGCGGCAGGCAAGGGCGGGGTTTTCGGCGCCGGCCAGGTAGCCGTCCACCACAAAGCCGTAGTAGGGGTTGTGCTCCAGCGCCAGCAGGTACTTGGCCGCGATGGCCCCGCCGCCGATCATCAGCAGATGGCGCAGCCCCTGGCCCCGGTCCCGCTGGCGGCGGCGGTGCCACCGCAGCGCCAGCCGCTTGGCGACCAGAAAGCCGGTAGCCAGCAGGTAGAACAGCACCAGCACCATGCGGGAAAAGTTGGTCACGCGGGCCAGGTACAAGACCGCCTGGAACACCAGAATGCACAGCGCGTTGACCACAGCGATCATCCGGCTTTGCCGCCACAGGCCGTACAGCCGGCGGCTGTCGTACAGGCGCAGCATCCACAGCACGCAGACGGTGGCCGCGGCCGCCACCGCGCCGGCGGCAATGGTGCGGATATCCTGGGCGATCTCCAGCGCGGGGCCTGCGCCGCCGGGCTGGAAGAACCGCATATAATTGAAGCGCAGATAATTGGCCAGCACATAGGCCGCAAAGATCAGAACAGCATCCGCAAGGCAGCTGCACACAGCCCGGATGCGGCGATTTTTTTCGATCACAGGGGCTGTCCGCCTCCTTTCCCGGATTTTTTACGTCCGGCGGATACGGCGCAAAGCCGCCCGCCCCGGCATGGCCGGATGCCCGGCGATGCTCGGCGATACACAAAAATAGCATACCACATTCCGCCGCGGCTTTCAACGCCGCAGGGGAAAAGTTACACATTCCCCCAGCCGGCCCGCCGGCCTTTGGCGGCCCGGCAGGCGGCTTGGGGCAGGGCTTTGCGTCACTCGTAAAAATATTCCCAGTCAAAGAACGTGCCGTTGACCACGGCGCTGTTCACCGCCAGGTGGCGGCGTCGCCGGCACGGGCCGTCAGCGGTCGAGCGGAGCCAGGTGCCGTTGGCAGTCGAGTGGGTGACGGGATGTCGTAGGTGCCGCGGTCGGTGGGCAGGAACCAGTCGCAGTAGGTGCCCTCGCGGCCGGCGGCCTCGCACAGGCGCTTTTCGGTGTCGGCCGAAACATGCAAAAAGCTGCCCACGCCGCCCCGCAGCAGGAAATCCCCCGCCACGGCAAAGTCGTAGTCCAGCGTCACGTCGGCCACGCCCTTGTAGGCGGGGTCCGCGGTGGTGACGGTGAGGGTGACGGCGTTGGGGGCAAGCTGTTCCAGCGTGACGGTGCAGGGCTCGTTCTGGTCGTTGTCCACGCCGTTTTTTCTGCCAGAAAATGTGCATGCCGCCGCAGGCGTAGGTGGTGCCCACCGGCTGCCAGTAGCGGTACAGCTCCCGGTAGAACCACCAGTTGGCGTTGCGGCTCCACCGCTCCGGCGGGGCCACCTTGGGGCTGGGGGTCACGACAATGTCAAAATTCCCCTGCTGGAAGGTTTGCAGGTACGCCAGGCGTTGGCGATCCCCCAGGGCATGGATGATGTAATCCGTGCCGGTAGGCTGCAGCTGGCCAGTCATGGCTTCCAGCGCGCTGGAATAGGTGCCAAACAGCCGCTTGCCCGCCGTCAGTTCCTTTCTGTTGCCAGCTTTCGGCCTGGTCGCCGATCCAGCCGCCCAGCTCCGGCACAAAGGTATAGCCCTCGTGGCCCGCCAATGCGGGTCTGCACCTGCCCGGCCATGCCGACGGCCAGCACAGCAGCTCCCAGCACCGCACAGCCTGCGGGCACAATGCGCGCTGCAACCTGCGGAAAGCTTACCTTTTGGCAAACCAGCAGCACCGCTTTGATGATACACGCCGGGGCCAGTACGGCAGCCAGTGCCGCCGCGCCGCCCGTGGGCCCATTGTTGGAGGCACTGACCATGCCGTACAGCAGGTTCCACAGCACCATGCCCAGTGTCAGGGCAAAGCCCCCGACCGCCAACACAGCAGAGCGTTTGCTGCGGCAGACAAAAATACCGATGGCAAACGCCAGTGCCGCCGCAAGGCAGAACACTGCCGCGCCCGGCCAGTGCAGGTCTGCCACGCTGCACACCCGGTCGCTGAGGGTATTGCCGTAATACCAAGTCTGGTAAGCGCTGGTTCCGCGGGTCTGGCGCAGCCAGGCCAGCGGGTGCCCCCAGCTGATGAGCAGCACCGAAACGCCAAGCCCCACCACACTGGTAACGATGTAGCGCAGTGTCTGCACCACAATTTTACCGATGGAACTGCGATACAGCCGGATGAGATACAACCCATACCCCAGCGCAATGGAAATATAGGCAGCGCCGCCCATATCATTGCTCCAAGGCACTAAAAAAGCCTGCGGCAAAGGGCACCAGCACCGCCGGGGGCCAACAGCCGCCTGCTTGTATCCTGCTTCCAGAAATGCAGTCCCAGCAGGATGACCAGTACCGCCAGTGTTAAAGCGGCGGAGCGCATCATGCGGGCGCTGTTGCCGTTGGCGGCGGCATAGCTCAGCAGGGTGTTCACCTGACCGGCAAACGGCAGGGTTTGCCCCCCTGCACATAGGCGAAAAAACGCGCTGCACAGCGCCAGCGCTACCGCGCGGGCCGCACGGGCAGTGCCGATGACCACCAGGCAGACCGCCAGCACCAGCAGCTCAAAATAGAACCAGGTGCAAAAGTTTGTGGCAAACATGCTGCGGCCAAAGCTGTTGCCCAGCACCAGCAGCAAACCGCCCACGCTGTACAGCTCGCCCGCACCAAGGTAGACGGTAAAATCACGATAAGGTACCTGCCCGGCCAGCAGGTGGCGCACCGGGTTATAATTCTGGAAGTCGCCGTTCATGATCTCGTACCCGATCTCATAATTGGCGGCAAGACCGCGCACTGCGGCAAGCCCGGCCAGCACCAGCAGCAAAAACAGCCACGGTGCTGCGCGTTTGAGCTTTTGTTTTGCTGTCTGCATCAGCGGTAAAGGCCCTCCAGCTCATCCAGCTTTTTCTTCATTTCTGCACGCACGCTGGGTGGGTCCAGAATTTCGATCCCTGTGCCAAAGCCGGCCACCCAGCCGTAAAACCGGGGACTGACCTGCACATTTACCACCACATTAAAGTGGTCGCCATCCGGGTTGCGCACCAGGGTAACCCCCGTGCCAAACCGGTCGATCATCGCCCCGGCCAGGCGGTTTTCGCACCGCATGGTCACTTTGCGCACCGGGCCGTTGAACATATCAAACATCTGCTGCATATACTGGTTTACGTCAAATTCGGCGTATTCCTCAGCGCCTTCACGTTCGGTATCCGGCAGCAGCTCCACCTTGCGCATTTTATCCACGCGGTAGTGCTTCAGACGGCCTTCGGTATAGGCGATCATATAATAGTTTCCGTTTTCCCACACCATCACCCAGGGGCTGACGGTGTACAGCTGGCCTTCGATGACGGGGCTACCATCTGCTTTTGCAGGTCCCAGTCACAGTATTTGAACCGCACCTGGTTGCCGCGGTGATGCGCTGTGCAGGGTATCCACGCTGTAAAGGATCTTTTCCTCCTGGCTTTTCACCCGGCCGGAAACCAGCACCTTGCGGTCCAGCTCCTCCTGGCGGTAGCGGGAGGTGAACCGTCCCAGCTTTTCGATCAGCACCTTGCTTTTGCGCGCGGTGATGAACTTGCTGGCATACACAGCGTCCACCAGCAGTTTCAGCTCCGCCAGTTCAAACGGGGTATCCACCATATAATACCCGCCCCGCGGCCGCGCTGCTGCACGATCTCAAAGGGGGTATCCGGCATTTCGTTCAGGGTCTGGATATCGTCATACACGCTTTTGCGCTCTGCCACAATGCCGCGCTCTTTCAGCAATTCTACCATGCGCGGCACACTGATGGGGTGCTTTTCGTCGGTTTCCCGCACAAAAATTTCCAACAACGTAAGCAGCTTTAATTTCTGTCCTTCTTTACGGGGCATAAAGGCCGCCTCCCTTCCGGCAAAACAGACCGGCTTCCGGTTATTTTTTATCAAATGCCTTGCGGCGCTCGGTGGAAAGGCGGAACATTTTTTCCAGCCCTTCGCGGTCGTCATCCACCAGTTTCTGGCGCATGGTGGCAAGTGCATCACTGAACATATCGATCTCACTAATCAGGTTATCCTTGTTCCACAAGAACAGCTCCGCCCACATTTTATCGTTGATGCGCGCAATGCGGGTCAGGTCGCGGAAAGAGTCCCCGGTATACTTGGCAAGCTCGGTGTTATCGCTGGCGCACATCAGGCTGACGGCAATGGCATGGCACAGCTGGCTGACATAGCCGATCATGTGGTCATGCTCTGCCGGGCTGAGCACGCTAATGCGGGCAAACCCCAGTGTGCGGGCCAGGGTACGGCACCATTCAATGGCTTCCGGGGTGTTTTTTTCGGTGGGGGTAATGATAAAGTTTGCCGGGGCAAAGTTTACCTCGGCACTGTGGGCCACGCCGCTGGTCTCACGGCCGGCCATGGGGTGGCTGGCAATGAACTCCACGCCCTCCGGCAGCATCTGCTGCACCGGCTCCACCACGCCGCGCTTTACGCCGGAAACATCGGTTATCAGCGTGCCGGGGCGGACCAGGTGGCCGTACTGCTTGACCCATTCCAACAGCACAGTGGGGTACAGGCCAAAGATGATGTAATCCGCGTTCCGCACCAGGTCGTCAAAGTTTTCGTTGCGGCCCTCGCAGATATAGGCGTGTTCCAGCGCATAATCCAGCGTGCTCTGGCTGTGGGTAATGCCGGTCACGCGGTAGCCTTTCTGGCTGAGCACCTGGGCATATTTGCCGCCCAGCAGGCCCAGGCCCACAATTAAAAACGTTTTGTTTTTATCCATCCCGTCCATTTTGCTTTCACCCCTGATTTGTTACATGGGCCCCCAGGCCCTTGATGACCTCAAAGAAATCCGGCCAGCTTTTGTTGACCGCGTTGGCCCCCTCGATGACCGCCGGCTGGCCTGCGGCCAGGGCAGCAACGGCCATTGCCATTACAATGCGGTGGTCGTTATGGCCGTTCAGCGGCGCCGTGGGCTTGTGCAGGGCGCAGCCCTCAATTGTCAGGGTATCGCCGTCCGCTTTTACCGTGCCGCCCATCTTGGCAAGCTCTTCCTGCATAGCGGCAATGCGGTCACACTCTTTAATGCGCAGCCGCCCGGCGTTGCGGATGATGGTGGTGCCGCTGCAGAAGCACCCCAGTGCGATGAGCACCGGGCCAAGGTCTGGGCAATCGGCCAGGTCGATCTCCACCGCCTTCAGCAAGCTGCGATGGAAGGTCACATGGCTGCCGCTGCGCTCAAACTTTGCGCCGCACTGCTTTAAGATATCCAGGATCACCCGGTCTCCCTGGTGGGAACCGGAGGGCAGACCCGTTATCGTAATGCCGCCCACAGTGCTGCCCAGCACGGCCAAAAACGCCGCCTGGCTGTAATCGCCTTCAACATCCATGTCTGCTGCCGCATAATGCTGCGGCGCTGCCACTTTGTAGGTGGCGGAGCCATCCTTGCGGGCGCGGACCGAAACTTTAACGCCAAATTTCTGCATCGCGTCTGTGGTCAGGTCCACATAGCTGCGGCTTTCAAAGGGAGCGCGCACCTCAATGGTGCTGGGGGCTTCCATCAACGGGGTGGCAAACAGCAGCCCGCTGATGAACTGGCTGGACACATTGCCCGGCAGCGTAAAGGTACCGGGGCACAGGCGGCCAAAAATCGTAATGCCCTGTTCGTTCTGTTCAAAACGCAGCCCCTGGCGCTCAAACAGCTGGGCATAAATTTCCTGCGGGCGCTGCATCAGGCGGCCTGCGCCGGTAAAGCGCACTTTTTGGGCCGTCAGGCTGAACAGCGGCAGGATAAACCGCAGTGTGCTGCCGCTTTCGTTGCAGAACACCGGGCGGGTAATGGTGGCAAAACCGTCCGCATTGCCGCGGCCGGTAATGGTCAGCTCATGCTCGCCCCGCTCCACCTTGGCCCCCAGCTGCTGGGCAGCCCCCAACGTGGCCAGAATATCCTGCGAAAATTCCACATTGCCAATGTGGCTGATACCGGCGGCCAGGGCCGCGCACACCACAGCGCGGTGTGCCGCGCTTTTGCTGGGCGGCACGGCAGCGGTTCCGGCCAGGCGGCCCGGGTTCAATGGCTGCAACGGTTGCTTCCACGGTGTTCCCCTCTTTCGTGCCGTTCAGGCATCAAATGTTGTTTCAAACGCCTGCACGGCGGTTTCTACTGTGTTTTCCAGGCGGCCGGTGTTATCCACCGCGGCATCGGACGCTGCGCGGTAAAGCGGCATCCGCTCGGCTTCCATCTTGCGCAGGGCGTCCAGCCCGGTGGAAAGCGGCCGCCCGCCGGTTGCCAGCCGTTCGACCGGGCGCTGCACCCACAGCACAGGGCCGTTCTGGCGCAGGGCGCGGGCGTTGCCCGGTGTTTTGATCACCCCTCCGCCGCAGGCGATGACCTGCCGTGTCTGCTTGCTGATCTCCGCCACAGCCTGAGATTCGTACTTGCGGAACGATGCCTCACCTTCACGCGCAAAGATATCCGGGATGGGCATTCCGGTGTTTTTCTCGATCACTTCATCCAGATCCACATAGGTTTTGCCCAGCGTTTTGGCCAGGGCACGCCCGATGGTGGACTTGCCGCAGCCCGGCATTCCGATGATGGCCACGTTGGAAAGATCTCGCTTGAGCTTGCGGTGGGTGTCAGCGATCACAGCTTCCGGCAGCTTTTGGCCGGTAAAGTGCTCCGCCGCGTACACTGCCTGCGCCACCAGCATCTCGAACCCACAGTAGGCGGGCACGCCAAGTTCCTCCGCACGGAGCAAAAGTTCGGTGCGGAACGGGTTATAAACGCAGTCCAGCACGGCTTCCAGCTTGGGGAAGGCATGCAGGTCCAGCAGGCAGCTGCCGTTGTTGGGGTACATGCCCGCCGGGTGGTGTTGATAATGATATTGATTTCCGGGTGCTGCTGGGCTTCCTCATAGGTCAGGGCACCGTCCTTGCCGGTGCGGCTGGCGGTCAGCACCTGTTTGGCTCCGGCGTCCTGGCAGACAGCCGTGACGGTGTTGTGGGTGCCGCCGGTGCCCAGCACCAGCACCACAGCCCCGGCAAACTTCACGCCGTGGCAGCGGGCCAGGTAGGCAAAGCCGGTATAATCCGTATTATAGCCATACAGCTTGCCATCCCGGTTGACCACGGTGTTCACTGCGCCGATGGCCGCCGCACGTGGTTCCACCTCATCGCAATATGGGATGACCAGCTTTTTGTACGGGATGGTAACATTGATGGCTTTGAACGCCTTTGCCTGCATAAAGGCACGGGCTTCTTCCTCCGTGGGCAGCGGATGCAGCTCATAGGAATAGCCGCACACGGCCTCATGGATGATTTTGGAATAGCTGTGGCCCAGTTTGGCTCCGATCAGACCGTATTCCATATTGCGCTTCCTTTCTGTTTGCTTCGGCTGTATTACTTTTGCCCCAGCGTACCGTAACGCACGGTCAGCAGGTCCAGCACGGCAAATGCTGCCAGGGTGTTCTGCACCACAGCAGCACGGGGCACAATGCAGGGGTCGTGCCGGCCCTTGATCTGCAGTTTTGCATCTGCCTTGGCGATATAATCCACGGTATCCTGTTCTTTATAAATGCTGGGGTGGGCTTACCGCCGTGCGAACACAATGGGCATGCCGTTGGCAATGCCGCCGTTGATGCCGCCGTTTTTGTTGGTGGCCGTTACCACTTTGCCGTCCCGCATGGTAAACGGGTCGTTTGCCTGGGAGCCGCGCAGGTCCGCAAAGGCAAAGCCCGCGCCAAACTCAATGCCTTTGACAGCGGGGATGGCAAACGCCAGGTGGGCGATCTCACTTTCCACACTGTCAAAGAACGGTTCGCCGATGCCCGCGGGCACCCCGGTGATGACAGTTTCCAGAATACCGCCCACGCTGTCGCCCTCGGCCCCGGCTGCGCGGATGGCTGCCTGCATGGGGGCTTCTTTTTCGGGGTCCAACAGGGCAAAATGGCCCGGCTGTGGTTCCGCCATAATCAAACCGGCAGAGCTGGAAAGCGGAGCATCCTCCACCCCGGCACAGCGGGCAATGTGGGTATACACCTTAATACCGCGCTGTGCCAGAATGTGCTCACAGATCGAACCCGCAGCCACGCTGGCTGCGGTGATGCGGCCGGAAAAGTGGCCGCCGCCGCGGGCATCCTGCCAGCCTTCATATTTGGTATATGCCGTGTAATCCGCGTGGCCGGGGCGCAGCAGATCCGCCGTTTTTGCATAATCTCCGCTGCGGGTGTTGGTGTTGCGGATCATCATGGTGATGGGGGTGCCGGTGGTATGGCCGTTGACCACACCGCTCAAAAACTCCACCACATCCGGCTCGGTGCGGGCGGTGGAAAGCCCATCTCCGCGGGCGCGGCGGCGGGTCCATCCGCTCGGCAATGTACGCTTCATCCACCGGCAACCCCGCGGCCAGGCCGTCCAGCACAGCGCCGACGGCGGCACCGTGGCTTTCGCCAAAAATGGTCAGGCCCAATGCATTGCCAAAGGTATTTTTCATCGGCTCAGTCCTCGTTTTCCTTGATGCCAAGCAGGGCGGGCAGTTCGGTCATGGGAATCTTATCGGCGCGCCAGCAGCCCAGGCCGGGCACCTTGATGACGGTAATGGTGCTGCCCGCGCTCTTTTTGTCGTGCTGCATATAGCTCAGCACCTTATTTTTGTCCACACCCGTGCGGGTGGGCAGGCCCAAAGTGCGGTAGATGGCGCGGGTGCGGCGCACAAGGGATTTATCCTCGATCATAGGCAGCATGCCAAGCGCCACGCACTCGCCATGGAACAAGCCGTTGGTGCGGCGGCCGCGCACCCCCTTGACAGCCTCAATGCCATGGCCGATGGTATGGCCAAAGTTCAGGCAGGCGCGCTGGCCCTGCTCGTGCTCATCGTTTTTCCACCACGTTCTTCTTCACGCGCAGGGAACGGTAGATGATGCGCTCAATGTTTTCTTCGGGGTGTTCACACTCAAACAGGGCAAACAGCTCCGGGTCAGCAATCAGACCCGCCTTGATGGCCTCCGCCAGGCCGTTGACAAAGTGGCGGCGGGGCAGCGTTGCCAGAGCATCAAAATCCACCAGCACCACCTTGGGCTGCCAGAAAGCGCCAACAATGTTTTTGGTTTCGCCCAGGTCAATGGCGGTTTTGCCGCCAATGGAGGAATCGATCTGGGAAAGGGTGGTGGTGGGGCAGTTGACAAAATCAATGCCGCGCATATAAGATGCCGCGCAGAACCCGCCCAAATCCCCCACAACGCCGCCGCCGACGGCCACCAGCAGGTCCTTGCGGGTCATGTTGAACTCCAGCATGGCCTGCAGCACCTGGCCATACACTTTCAGGCTTTTGCTGGCTTCGCCCTGGGGCACAGTGTACACCATTCCATTGGGGCACTGGGCCAGCACGGTCTGGGCATACTGCTCCGGTACGCCGGAATCCGTCAGGATAAACACCTTGCGGTTGGCAACATTGGCAAACTGGTACAGGTTGGCCAGGCACCCGCTTTTCAGGATGATATCATAGCTGCGGCTGCCAAGCTGCATGGTCAATTTCATAACAATTCCTCCCGTGTTTTTCCTTCATTTACAGGTCAAATACACCCAGTATCCGCACCGTGCGGCACACGTTTTCCAGCTCATGCACCAGCTTGGCGCAATCGTCCGTTGCGGCATTGGCCGGGCAGACAAGCTGAACATAAAAATAATATTCAAACTGAACATGGGGCAGCGGACGCTTTGATGGTTTCCATGTTAAAGCCGCGCTCGCCGATGATCTGGATCACCCGCGCCAGCCGCCCGGCTTGTGGTCCACGTAAACAGCATCGAAAGCCGCTGCCCCGGTGCGGCGGCGATCGGCTGCCGCTGGGTGCCCTCTTTTTCAATCACGATAAAGCGGGTGGTGTTGTCGCCGTCCTCGTTCACGCCTCGGCCAAAATCTGCAGCCCGTACAGCTTGGCTGTTTCGGCGGAAGCGATAGCTGCCAGGGTTTGGTCGCCCTGTTCCGCCACATAGCGGGCGGCATCCGCTGTGTTGCCCCAGGCTTTGGTGGCAAAGTGGTGCAGTTTCAAGAATGGCCCACTCTGCGCCAGCGCCTGCTGGTGACTGATGACCGTTTTGATCTCGCTCAGCTGCGCGCCCGGCAGCGCCAGCAGGTCCTGCCGGATGGGCAGGTCGCACATGCGGGCTACTTTCAGGCCGGGGTGGGCATACAGCAGGTCCAGCACAGCGGAAACATCGCCCGCGTTGGAATTTTCAAACGGCAGAACGCCGCAGTAAGCATCGCCCCGCTCCACGGCTTCCACCACCTCGTTCCAGGTGGAGCACGCCTGTGCCTTGGCAAAGGGGAACAGCTGACGCAGCGCAATGTGGGACCACGCGCCCTCCACCCCCTGGTAGGCGGCAACATCCTGCCCAATCAGAACATGCTGGTACGCGCGGGAAACCGCCAGCGCTTTTTTCAAAATTCGCGGTAATAGGGCTGAAGTTCCGGATTCTGCACGCGGGCGGTATTCTTTTCCAGCACAAGGGCTTCGCGTGCCGGGTCAAACACCTGTTTGCCGGTGCGCGCCTTGTACTGTGCCACCTGGCCCACTGCCTGCATACGCTGTTCAAACAATGCGGCCATCTTTGCGTCGATCTCGTCAATCTGCGCACGGGCCTGCTGCAACTGATCCATAGACAGGTTCCTCACATTCCATGGTTATTCATATTTTACTATACTATAAAACGGTCTGTATCGCAATAGGGCACCATCAAAAAAAGCAAAAAAGCAGGGCCGAAGCCCTGCTTTTTGATTGAAAGAATAGTGAATAAAGAATAATGAATAATTTTAGTGGACCGCGGCGCGCAGCGCCGCTCAGAAAACATAAACTTCCTGCCATTCTTTTATGCGTGCCCGCAGCCTGATATCTCAATCCGTGCCGCAGGCATCACCTTCATTTTTCTTTATTCTTTATTACTTTTAATTTCTTTCCTCTTCCCTCGCCTTCCGCACCAGATCCTCAAAGCTTGGCATGGGGGTAAAGATGCGGTGGTAGGGGTTTTCCGCATGGGGGCCGGCTTTTTTACCGGGCGGTAGCGCATCACTGCTGCCCCACGGTGGAAACGGCACCCGCGGTCAAGATGTTCCACAGGGCATCATAGGTTTCGCTTTCCAGCGCGGTTTTGTCGGTATAATACGCGCGGCGGCCTATGTAGGTGTTTTTCATGATGTCCTGGTTTTCGCCCTGGAGGTCATCCACCATCGTCAGGCCGGTGTAGGTACCCAAATCCAGACCGGTCAGAGCCGGGCAGTCCGTCCAGCGGTAAACCATCTTGGTCCAGTCCACGATCACATTATCATTTTCATCCACGTTCTCCGTGTCGGGCATGGTGCCATCCAGGTACTGCAAATCGCCGGTGGTTTCCGCAAACTGCTGCGCGTAATCGGTATCCTGCATGATAAAGATGTAAGGCCCATCCTCACTGGATAAATCCGCCGAAAGCCGGGTCACATCAGCCATCTGGGTGTATGCATCGGTGTTTTCGCTCTCGGAATCAAAATCCAGGTTATACTGCACCAGCTCCACTACCACCTTGCCGTCGCCATTGCGGTCATCACAGTAGGCGGCCAGCGTGTTTTCCAGGGCCGTTACCGTATCTGTCGGCAAGTTGCTGCTGCCCACATAGCCAACGCGGTAGTCCGGCCGTACCCGGGTAACAACATCGTGCACCATCCACACCACCAGCACCACGGCGATGACCGCAATGCCAACGTACAGCTTGTGGTAATACCACCAGTTGGCAGCTTTTTCCTGTTTGGTATATTCTTTTTTCGATTCGGGCGTTTCATACTGTTCAACGCTGTCTTTTGTGACCCATGCCATCTTAAAAACTCTCCTAGTCTTTTTAACGTAAGTGGTATTATACCATAAATTTATGTTGGAATTGTAAAATTATTTTGACCATCCCGTGCCCGCTGCCTTGCATAACCCGCTAAAAAACGCTATGATAAACTTGTAATATTGTAAGCAGGGCTGCAAAAGCTGCGGCAGCGCACTGCCGCCCAGTCCGCTTACCCCTAATTAAAAACACAGAAAGGTCATTTTTGAATATGGCAATGGAAGACAAAAATACCCCTGTGCAGCCCGATGCTGTGGAGGCGACCGAAACCCGCGGACGCAAAGTTGGCGCGGCCCGCTTTTTTTGAGCTGCTGGGGCGCGATTTGTGGCCGTTTTATAAAGCCAGTATTTTGTGCGTGCTGGGCTTCGCCCCCGGCTATGCCGCTGTTTTGTTCAGCACTATGGCCGCCAGCCTGCCGCTGTGCCTGCTGTCCGGCGCTGTAGGCGGGCTGATTGCCGCACCTGTTTTTTGCGGCATGCTGGATACCATCCTGCGCGCTCTGCGCGATGAACCCGGCTACTGGTGGCACACCTACCGTATGGCCTGGAAGCAGAACTGGCGCGAAAGTCTGCTGCCCGGTGCCGGGGCGGGGTTTTGCCTTGGGCTGTGGGCCTTTTTGCTGTACGCCCTGCCTGATCTGGAAAACGTGCCTATCTCGGTATGGATCTGCATGGTGCTTGGCATCTTCTTTTTGCTGGTGTTCTGCCTGTATCTGTTTGCGCAGGTGGTTCTGGTCAGCGTGTCCCAGGCGGAGCGGCTGAAAAACGCCGCGCTGTTCATGATCGGATTTTTGCCGCGCACCCTGGCAGCCGGGGCAGTGCTCTGCATCTATTGGGGCGTGATGCTTGCCTGGATGCCCTACACCATCCCGGTGGTGTTGATTCTGGGTTTCTGGCTGCCCTGCACCCTCGCTTTGCAGATCATCTATCCGGCACTGGATAAAGCGTTCCACCTGGAAAAGACCATCACCGCCCGGCGCGCGGATGAGATCAACGACCTGATGGAGCAGCACGGACACACTTCCGTTTGATACCAACCAGATAAGGCGGCAAACCTATGGAAAGTAAGAACACTTTTATCCTGCATGAAACCGAAGCGTTTATGCGGGGCGAGCTGGATAACGTTACCGTTGCCCACGGGCGCATTGTGTTGGACCTTGTCTCCGGCGGGCATGTGCCCTATGGGTGCTACACCAGCCCCGCCGTACCGCTGCCCACCTTTGACGCCCTGCGCGTGAGCTGGAACGCCGGCACCCGCCACCCCGTTTATATCAATGGTGACCGCCTTGTAACTTTCGCCAAGATGGTCGGCGGCATTGACGATGAGAACATTCTGGAAATGCTCCGCACGGCCAAGGGCTTCCGCAAGCTCGTGCACAGCGTCGGCGTCAGCATCGTCGGCGACCTGCCCGACAAGGTCGTGACCTTCACCCTCGGCTTCTCCGGGGAACTGGGCAGCGGCGGCAGCCGCAACAGCATGAAGATTACCACCGATGGCACCGAGCACATCATGGTCATGGATGAGCAGCAGTGGTCCGACAGCGACGAGACGCCGCAGGAGTTTCTGTTCGAGCTCGTCAAACCGAGGACATCGCCACGGCCACCGTCAAGCTCTACTTGAACGACGGCTACACAGTCCCCGAGGTTGACCCCGACCCGCCCGTGGCTTTCGATACGCCCGCCTACGGCGAGATGATCGCCCGCAGCTGCCTGAGCACCGGCAACAACATCCGTATCAAGCGTGTGTTGCAGCAGCTCCGCGATGGCAAGCCCACGACGATCGCCTTCCTGGGCGGCTCCATCACACAGGGCGCGGGTGCGGTTCCCTCGCAGGAAATGTGCTACGCGCGCAAGACCTATGAGGCCATCTGCGAAAGGTACACACCCGACCACGGCGCACATGTCCGCTACATCAAAGCGGGCGTTGGCGGCACGCCCTGCCAGCTCGGCATCATCCGCTATGACCGCGACATCACCCGCGACGGTGCGGTGCAGCCCGATCTGATCATCGTCGAGTTCGCCGTCAACGACGAGGCTGACGAGACGAAGGGCCTGATGCACGAGAGCCTGATCCAAAAGATCTGGTCAGCCCCCAATGAGCCCGCCGTTGTGATGCTGTTCAGCGTTTTTGCCAACGACTGGAACCTGAAGGATCGATTGGCTCCCATCGGTTGGCGGCATGAGCTGCCGATGGTCAATGTGCTGGACGCCGTCAGCCCGCAGTTCCGCGTTGGTGTCGGTGAGCGCAGCGTCATCACCCGCCGCCAGTACTTCTACGATGTGTTCCATCCCTCCAACAGCGGGCACCGCATCATGCGGGACTGCCTCATGTATATGCTGGACCGGCTGGACAAGCAGCAGGAAGGGCCTGCCCCGAAAGAGCTCGCCCCCTACTACGGTTTCGACTTTGCCGAGACGAAGCTGCTTGACCGCAGTGTGAACCCCTTTGACGCGGTCATCGACCCCGGCTGCTTCACCGAGACGGACACCGACTTACAGAGCGTGCCCTTCGACTTCGAGGATGTCAACACCCCCGAGTTCCCCACAACTGGAAGAAGGCGCGGGTGACAAGCCGTTCACGATGGACATCACCTGCCGCAGCATCCAGCTCGCTTTTTAAGGATTCGGGCAGCAAGGAGTTCGGCGCGGCAGTCGTCACGGTAGACGGCAAAGAGGTCGCGGCCTACGACCCGCGGCAGGCCGGTTGGACCCACTGCCATGCGGCCATTATCTTAAAGGAAGAAACCGCGCAGCGGCACCACATCGAAATCAAGATGCAGGAGCCGGGCACGGACAAAGTATTCACCATTTTAGGCTTCGGCGTTCTGTAAAGGACACGGAAGAACAGGAGAAAGCATTATGAAGAGAACCAAGAATCCCGCTAAAGAGGCTGAGTACCGCAAGCGTGCGGCCGACCTCGTTGCGCAGATGACCCTGCACGAGAAGGTCAGCCAGATGCTGAGCTGGGCTCCCGCGATCGAGCGTCTGGGCATCCCCGCTTACAACTGGTGGAGCGAGGGCATCCACGGTATCGGCCGCGCGGGCACTGCCACCGTCTTCCCCCAGGCCATCGGCATGGCCGCCGCCTTTGACGAGGACATGATGGAGCAGGTCGGCAACGCCGTCGGCGTTGAGGCTCGCGGCAAGTACAATATGTGCCGCGCCCACGGCGACCGCGACATTTTCAAGGGCCTGACCGTCTGGGCCCCCAACATCAACATCTTCCGCGATCCCCGCTGGGGCCGTGGCCACGAAACTTACGGCGAGGATCCGTTCCTGACGGGCCGCCTCGGCGTCCGCTTTGTTGAGGGTATGCAGGGCGATGATCCCGATTACCTGCAGGCCGCCGCCTGCGCCAAGCATTTCGCCGTACACTCTGGCCCCGAAAGCGACCGCCACCACTTTAACGCCATCGTCTCCAAGCAGGACCTGTGGGAGACTTACCTGCCCGCCTTCCGCGCACTGGTCAAGGAAGCCGGTGTCGAGGCCGTCATGGGTGCGTACAACCGCACGAATGGCGAGCCCTGCTGCGGCAGCAAGACCCTGCTAAAGGATATCCTGCGTGACAAGTGGCATTTTGACGGCCACGTTACCTCCGACTGCTGGGCCATCAAGGACTTCCATACCGGCCACATGGTCACGGACGGCCCTGTAGAGTCCGTCGCACTGGCCGTCAACAACGGCTGCGACCTGAACTGCGGCGACCTTTACGTTTACCTTGAGCAGGCCGTCGCCGAGGGCAAGCTTTCCGAAGAGAAGATCGACGAGAGCCTGACCCGCCTGTATGTGACCCGCATGCGTCTGGGTATGTTTGACGCCGAGGATCAGGTTCCTTATAATAAGGTTGGCTACGACGTTGTCGACAGCGCCGAGATGAAGGCCCTGAACCTGAAAGTCGCCGACAGCATCATGACGCTGCTGAAGAACGACGGCACGTTGCCACTGGACAAGTCCAAGCTGCACACCGTCGGCGTCATCGGCCCCAATGCCGACAATCGCAAGGCACTGTTGGGCAACTATGAGGGCACTGCCTCCCGCTACACCACCGTGCTGGAGGGCATTGAAGATTACCTCGGCGACGATGTGAAAGTCCGCTACTCGCAGGGCTGCCACCTCTACGCCGACAACATCCACGGCTTGGCCGAGTCCAACGAGCTGATGAGCGAGGTCAAGGGCGTCTGCGAGGAGAGCGATGTCGTTATCGCAGTCCTCGGTCTGGATGCCGGCCTTGAGGGTGAGGAGGGCGACAAGGGCAACCAGTTCGCCAGCGGCGACAAGCCGAACCTGAAGCTCCCCGGCCATCAGGAGGAAATCCTGAAAGCCTGCGTTGAGAGCGGCAAGCCTGTTGTTCTGGTTCTGCTGGGCGGCAGTGCATTGGCTGTCAACTATGCAGATGAGCACGCAAACGCCATTCTCGAAGCCTGGTATCCCGGTGCCCGTGGCGGCGAGGCTGTGGCCCGCGCTCTGTTCGGTGAGACGAACCCGCAGGGCAAACTGCCTGTCACCTTCTACCACAGCGACCGCGACCTGCCGGAGTTTACCGACTACGCCATGAAGGGCCGCACCTACCGCTACATGGAGAAGGAAGCCCTTTACCCCTTCGGCTACGGCCTGTCCTACACGAAGTTCGGCTTCAAGAACGCTGCTGTCAGCGCGAATGAGGCGGGCTCCGACGGCCTCGATGTGACGGTGGACGTCACGAACGAGGGTTCTGTTGCGGGCCGTGAGAGCGTGGAGGTTTACGTCAAGGCCGAGCGCGAGAACACCCCGAACGCCCAGCTGAAAGGCCTTGCCAAGGTCGAGCTGCAGCCCGGTGAGATGAAGCAGGTCAAAATTCACCTGCCGCTGGCCGCCTTCGCCCTCTGCAATGAGGAAGGCACGCCGATCGTTGAGGCAGGCAGCTACAGCGTTTATGTCGGTGCTTCCCAGCCTGATGCCCGCAGCGTAGCGCTGATGGGTCAGGCCCCCGCAAAGCTGACCGTCACCCAGTCCGCAACGCAGGCCCTTGACCTGTGATTGATGTTAGGAAGGAGAGACTGAACCATGCCCAAGACCGCACAAAAAGACGCTTCTGTGGCCACTGTCAAGAAGCAGGGTGCCGCGATGAAGCACATTAAAAAGTACTGGCAATGGTACGCAATGATGTTCATTCCCATTGTGTACTACATCGTGTTCCGCTACATCCCGATGTTCGGCAACATCATTGCGTTCCGCCGCTACCGCGCCGGCAGCAGCATCTTCGGCGATGAATGGAGCGGCCTGAAGTACTTCAACCAGTTCATGAAGGATCAGAACTTCTGGCGTGCGTTCAAGAACACACTGCTGTTGAACTTCAAGTATCTGATCATCAGCTTCCCGCTGACGCTGATCTTCGCCCTGTTGCTGAACGAGGTCAAGAATGTTCACTTCAAGAAGATTGTGCAGACGATCTCCTACCTGCCCCACTTCATCTCGATGGTCATCGTTGCGGGCATGGTTCGCGAGATTCTGTCCACCAGCGGTCCCATCAACAACCTCATCACCAAGCTGGGCGGCGAGGCCATCACCTTCATCTCCCTGCCCGAGTGGTTCACGACGATCTTTGTTACCACAGGCGTATGGCAGGGCCTCGGCTGGGGCACCATCCTTTACTTGGCTGCCATGTCCGGCATCAACACCGAACTGTACGAGGCTGCTGAGCTGGACGGCGCAAACCGCTTCCAGCGGTGCCTGCACGTTACCATCCCCGCCATCCTGCCCACCATCTCCACCCTGTTGGTTCTGAACATCGGCAGCCTGTGCGGTTCCGCCGCTTTCGAGAAGGTCTTCCTGCTGTACACCCCCACCACCTATGAGACGGCCGACATCATCGCCACCTACGTCTACCGCATGGGCCTTGGCTCCGGCAACTACAGCTACGCAACGGCCGTCGGCCTGTTCCAAGGTGTCATCAACCTGGTCCTGCTCACGGTTGCCAACAAGGTCTCCTCTTGGCTGACCGGCAGCGGTTTGTGGTAATTAGGAGGATAAAATAATGGCAAAAGCAACTACTATGGGCCCCATGAAGATCAAGGAATCCGCCAGTTACCGCGTGTTCAAGGTCTTTAACGCCATCATCCTGACGCTGATCAGCGTTGCGATGCTCTACCCGTTCCTGTACTTGGTCGCCCAGTCCTTCTCCTCTACGCAGGCGATCGTTGCAGGCCAAGTCGGCCTGATCCCGAAGGACTTCAACATCTCCACATATAAATACGTCATCACCGACGGCAAGTTCATCCCCTATTACGGCAACACCATTGTGTACTCCATCATTGGCACGGTCTGCGCTCTGCTGTTCAGCGCCCTGCTGGCCTATCCCCTTTCCAAGGCGGAGCTGTACGGCGGCAAGGCCATCAACAAGTTCATCATTTTCACGATGTACTTTGGCGGCGGCATGATCCCCAACTACATTTTGATGGTTTCCTTGGGTCTGCGCGATACCGTGGCATCCTTCATCCTGCCCGGCATGATCTCCACCTACTACGTCATCCTGATGCGTTCCTTCTTCCTCACTCTCCCCCGTGAGCTGGAAGAAGCCGGCGAGATCGACGGCCTGGACTTGTGGGGTGTGTTCTGGCGCATCGCCATCCCCCTGTCCAAGCCCATCATTGCCACCATGACACTGTTCTACGTCGTCCAGTACTGGAACGACTGGTTTGATGCTTTCCTCTACTTGGATACGACCACGAAATGGCCCGTTGCCTACTATCTGCGCCAGCTCATCAGCAGCGCTTCCGGCACAAGTGCCGATGCAGGCGACGCCATGCAGATCGCTTCCAACATCAAGTCCTGCGCCATGGTGCTGACGTCCGCTCCCATCATTTGCATCTACCCCTTCATCCAGAAGTATTTCGTGCAGGGCACGATTACTCTGCACTGGCGCTGCACCGCGGCGCGGCGGGCAATGAGCTGGTGCTTTACCGCGGCAAAGTCACGGCCCGCACAGCCGAGGGTGGTTGTCGCTCGCTCAAGCTACCCAGCAGAAAGCCGCTCAGTTCCGGCATTGCCAGAAACCGAGCGGCTAAAAATTGGGCGCAGGCATCTCCAAGGGCTACCGCATGATGGGCATTCA
>ENA-OQCL01000473-OQCL01000473.1-human-gut-metagenome-genome-assembly--contig:-NODE-473-length-19198-cov-6.226732_pt1 | contig 19198 bp, 18 predicted proteins | sample MGYA00242502_ERZ504586 | MGnify/ENA primary metagenome ERZ504586 (study PRJEB26092, sample SAMD00036316) | human gut metagenome | host: Homo sapiens | study: EMG produced TPA metagenomics assembly of... | reverse complement strand
ATGTGGGCGCGCAGGCTCTCCTGCGTGTAGTTGCGGATCGATGTGCCGTCGATCAGGATGTCGCCGCCCTGGATGTCGTAGAAGCGGGGAATCAGTTCGCTGAGCGTCGACTTGCCGCCGCCCGAAGGGCCCACCAGCGCGACAGTCTCGCCCTTGCGGATCGTGAAGCTGACACCCCGGATCACCTCCTTGTTCTCGTACGAGAAGTGCACGTCGCGGAACTCGATCCGGTCTCTCAGTCCGGTCATCTCGACCGCGCCGGGCGCATCGGCGATCTCGCTGCGCTCGTCCAGAAGCGCCAGCACCTCGGCAAGGCCGCAGGGACGATCCGGCACGGCCACGCAGATGACGTTGTTGACGCGGGTGGAGTAATCGGCGCTTTTTGAGAAGCTCCAGCGATGTGAATAATTCCAGCGAGCGGTAGACCGTCGCAAGCCCGATGTCCGGATTCTCATCCCGTACCATCGCATACAGGTCTTCTGCGCTCAAGTGTTTTTCTTTGCTGTCAAGGAAGGCCTGCAGAATGACCTGACGCTGCGAAGTGAATTTATATTTGTGCTCACGGATTTTTTTTCGCAGGGTATTCATAACCGTGGACTTTTTCATGAAATGCCTCCACTTTAAATTAGGAATGAGGAATCAGAAAGGGGAAGTCGGAGAAGCCGATATTTCCCGGAAGCTGCCAGCGCTCCCCTATTTTCTCATCTTGTACTTATCATAAAACCACATATGCCGCAGGATGACCTGCAGGACGGCGACCAGCGGGGACGGAGATCATCATGCCGACGATGCCGAAAAGCTGTCCGCCGATGAGAACTCCGGCAATGATCGCGACGGGATGTACATCGATGATGCTGCCCATGAGCTTGGGCATGAAGAAATGACCGTCGAGCTGCTGGACGATGATGTAGAAGATGATGACTTTCGCCATGACGCCTGTCCCCTGAAGCAGAGCGAGGAAAACGGGCGGGATCGCTCCGATGATCGGTCCGATGAGAGGGATCATTTCCACGACGCCTGCCAGAAGTCCGATGACCAGAGGATAGGGAATATTCATGGACCACATGCCGAGGAAAACGACAAAGGCCATGATGACGGAAAGGAGCAGCTGCCCGCGCAGGTAGGCATTCAGCATGAAGTGGATCTCCTTGAAGATCGTCTCGAGATGATGATGGAAACGGTCAGGAAAGAAACCGATGAAGACATGCACGAAATAGCTGCCTCTCTTCATCATGTAGAATGTGATGAAGGGTACGACGATGAGCTCGACCACCGTACTTGCAAAAGAGAAGATCGCGGACAGGCTGAACTGTGCGACCTTCAGCGTATACTCGCCGACATCCTGAATGATGCGGGAAATGAAATTTTTCGCTTCCGGCGGCATCAGGGAGAGCTGGTACTGCCGCTCAATCTCCGGGATCGCCTGCTGCACCGCTGTCACCATATCGGGGATGCCTTTCACGAAGGCACGGAATTCTCCGATGAACGGCACGACGATGTGGACAATGATTATATAGACAATGCCGATAAAGATGGCAAAGGAGATCAGGATCGCGATATCATAGGGCATCTTCGCCATCCCGCGGCAGACGCGGATATGGTCATGGATGAATTTGGCCAGCGGATTCAAAAGGATCGCGAGCACCAGCGAGACCGTGAAAGGGAAGAGGATCATGGGGGCTGCGACCACCAGTCCGAAGAAAAAGAGCGCAATGCCAACGCGCATCCAGAATTCAGCGCCCCATCTCATAGGCCGCCTCCCACCAGGAAGGGATTCGTTTTCTTTTCATGGCCAATGGTCGTCGGATCACCATGTCCGGAAAGCACGGTCACGGTATCCGGCAGGCAGAAAAGATTCTTCCGGATGGCGGTCACGAGCGTCGTCATACTGCCTCCGGGGAAATCGGTGCGCCCGATGGAGCCATGGAAAAGGGAGTCTCCTGTAAAGACGATGCCCTCCTTCGCTTCATAGAAGGAGATCCCGCCCGGTGTATGCCCCGGGGTATCGATCACGGTAAAGTCCAGTCCGCAGGTCTTGATAAGGTCTCCCCCTTTCACCCAGTGCTCCGGATCCTCTACGAGTACGTGGTCGGGGAATTCATAGGATAAATTCTTGGAGGGGTCTTTCAGATACGAGGCGTCCCCGCGGCTCATGTAGAGCTCGGCTTTCGGGAAACGGGCGCGCAGCGCATTCATGCCGGCCATATGGTCCACATGGGCATGTGTCAGAAAAATGGATCTCAGCTCGATCTGATCCTGCAGGATGGCATGGATGTAGTGTTCCGGTGTAAAGGAGGGATCTACGACCAGCCCTTCCATGGTCTTTTCGTTGTACACGATATAGGTGTTTGTCATAAAAGGACCGAGTACTGTGTATTTGATTTTCATAACAAATCCTCCTTTGATTCACGTTTTTGCGGCAGCGGCTAAAAATTCTTATCGCTGTCGAGAAGCAGCGTCACGGGGCCGTCATTTTCGAGGGCCACCTTCATATGGGTGCGGAAACGGCCGGTCCCAACAGAGACACCGGCTTTACGGCAGATGTCAACGACATATTCATAAAGCGCATTCGCCCGTTCCGGAAGCTCCGCCTGTGAAAAGCTGGGGCGGCGCCCCTTTCTGGCGTCTCCATAGAGAGTGAACTGGGAAACGATCGCAAGCTCCCCTTTCACGTCCAAGAGGGACAGGTTCAGTTTATCATTTTCATCCTCGAAGATGCGAAGGTGAAGGATCTTGTCTGCGATGTACTCTGCCTCTTTCTCGGTATCGCCTTTTTTGACACCCAGAAGAACGACAAAGCCTTTGGAAATGGAAGCCGTTTCTTCACCTTCGGAATCCACCTTGCACCAGTTGCATTTTTGAACGACAGCACGCATAGATAGGTCTCCTTTATAAAATGGTTCAGGGTTCGGGGTCAGCCCGTGGGGCGTGCCCGCCCCTTGATTGTTTGCGAAAGAGGTTCAGCAGGTTCTATAGGTTCTATAGGTTCTATAGGTTCTATAGGTTCTATAGGTTCTATAGGTTCTATGGGTGTGGTGCCCGAAAGTGGTATGCAAGTCACCAGTCACCACTCACCCCTTCTTACTAATTTTCCCCCTTCGACGACCGCATTCTTCTGACTGAATGGACGCCCTTGATGCGGCGGATCTTGGTCATGATGAAGTCGAGCTGCGCCAGATCCTTGATCTGGATGCCAAGATTCATGACGGCCATGCCATTGTTCTCGACCTTGACATTCGCAGCAGAGACGGAGAGCTTCATCTCGGTCAGCACGGCCAGGATGTCCGCCATGAGACCGGTGCGGTCGTAGCAGATGACTTCGATCGTGACGAGGAACATGCCGCCCGTCTCTTCTTCCCATGACACATCGATCATGCGGTCTTTGTCCGGGAAATTGATGGCATTCGGACAGTCCGCACAATGGACTGAGACGCCGCGGCCGCGCGTCACGAAGCCGACGATGGAGTCACCCGGCACCGGGGTACAGCACTTGGCGAGATGCACCTCGAGTCCCACTTCCCCGCGGACGAGGATGCCGGAGGACGAGCGCGCTTTCATGCTGCGCATTTTGAGATTCTCCAGATCCTTTGCGGTCTTTTGAAGTACGGGCTTTTGGAGAGCAAGCTCCTTCTTGTATCTTTCCGTGAGCTTCACCATCGTGCTCTTCACGGGGATACCGCCGAAGCCGATGGAGGCAAGAAGGTCATCGGTGGTCGGACAGTTGAAGGTCTTTGCGACCTCGAGCAGGCGGTCTTTTCCGATGAGCTTCTTCCATTCATAGCCGAAACGGTCTGTTTCCTCGAGCAGGAGCTGCTGCCCGCGTGCTATATTTTCTTCTCTGTTTTCTTTCTTGAACCAGCTGCGGATCTTCACCTTACTGTCAGCAGCACCGACCATATTGATCCAGTCATAGCTCGGCTTGCCATTTTTCGAAGTGATGACAGAGACGATATCCCCGTTCTTCAGCTTTGTATCGAGCGGGACGATCTTATTATTCACCTTCGCACCGATGCAGCGGTTGCCGACTTCTGTATGGATGCGGTAAGCAAAGTCGATCGGGATCGAGCCCTTCGGCAGGTTGATGACATCGCCCTTCGGTGTGAAGACGAAGACTTCATCCGAGAAGACATCGAGCTTCAGGGCATTCATGAATTCCTTCGGGTTGCTGGTATCCTGCCATTCCAAGATGCGGCGCAGCCAGGAGATCTTCGCATCGAAGTCCTTGCCGCCGGCATGTCTGCCTTCCTTGTAGCGCCAGTGAGCGGCGACACCGTATTCGGAAATATGGTGCATTTCCCACGTGCGGATCTGGATCTCTACCGGCTGCCCCTTCGTCCCGATGACGGTCGTATGGAGCGACTGGTACATATTCGGCTTCGGGACAGCGATGTAGTCCTTGAAGCGGTTCGGAAGAGGTCTCCAAAGAGAGTGTGCGATGCCGAGGATCGCATAGCACTGCGGGATGGTATCCACGATGACACGCACCGCATAGAGGTCATAGATCTGGGATAAGTCTTTGTTATCCCTTTTCATTTTCTTATAAATACTGTAGAAATGCTTCGGACGTCCCGTGATGGTCGCCTTGATCCCCGCTTCCTCGATGTGTTCGTGGAGCACGCGCATGGTATCATCGACGATCTCCTCACGCGCCTTGCGCTTCTGCTTCATCTGGCGCACGAGGTCAGCATATTCCTCCGGATGCAGGTAGTGGAAGCAGAGATCCTCCAGTTCCCACTTGATGTTATAGATCCCCAAGCGGTGTGCCAGCGGAGCATAGATCTCGATCGTTTCGCGCGCGATGCGGATCTGCTTTTCCCGCCGGAAGATGCCTAGGGTACGCATATTGTGCAGGCGGTCTGCCAGCTTGATGACGACGACGCGGATATCCTTGGCCATTGCGAGGAACATTTTGCGGAAATTCTCAAGCTGCTGGTCTTCTTTGTCCTTGTAGTGGAATTGGGAGAGCTTCGTCACGCCATCGACCAGGAAGGCGACTTCTTCACCAAAGAGCATTTTGAGATCTTCCAGCGTATAGCCGGTATCCTCGACGACATCATGCAGGAGTGCTGCCATGACGCCTTCCTTATCCATTTCCAGCTCCGCCAGAATATAGGCCACAGAGACGGGATGGATGATGTATGGCTCGCCCGTCTGTCTGGTCTGTCCCGCATGGGCTTTTTCTGCCAGCTCGTAGGCTTCTTCGATGAGGTCGAGCGATTTCTCATCATGCATGTACGTTTTCAGCTTGTCGAAGAGCTTTTTATGCTCTTCTTCTTTCTCTCCGGCAAAATCCTGCCGCTCTTTCATGCGTTCTACATATTCATCCTGATGGATCAGAAATTCGGCCAGCGTAGAAGCGGAGGCATCCGTATGGATGGTCTCTTCATTGAGATTGCGATTGAATACGCTTGGTGCTGGAAGGGCATTCATTTCTACCGGTACTTCTGTTTTTTTAGTTTTCTGTATCATCATAGCGGTGCCTCCTTACAGCATCAAAATTAGGTTTCCGGGTGCAAGCTCCGGAAGGCAGTGCCGGAAGCTCCCTCATGAAAATTGGCACTGCCCGCTCTCCGTTTTCTGCGTTCCAAGGAATGGAGGTGTATCATCACCTGTGAAAGGAGAGCCGGTATCAGGCGTGACTGGTAAAGCGAGATGATATCTTCAGGCATCCCGAAGAATCCACGGCGAAGCTGTCACGACCTCGCCCTAAAACATTCTATGCTTCCTATATACTTCAGACTCCATGAGATCCAGCTTTTTCGTTTGCGATACGGCGCTGATAAAATTCTTCCCCGATTTTCTAGAAAAGCGATGAGAGGAGCTCAAGCTCTTCAAAAACGGCAAGTCCCATGCTGAGGCTGACTTTTTCGAAGCCGCCCTGCGTCATGAGGCAGCTCTGTACCTCCTTCACAGGTCGTGGCTGGTCCTTCAGGAAAACGGTGAGCTTTTTGTAGATGTCTACCAGCAGATCGCGGGAGAGCAGCTTCTCATTTTCCTCTCGGATATCGCGGCAGATGAGCTGCACATGCTCGCCATACCATTCATGGACTTCCGGTTCGAAAACAAGATCGACCACATCCCCTGCGCGGCAGGGATCGATATCCCCCACGCCCCAGAAGATCGCATCGATAAGCTCCTTCCCAGCCGACAGCTGACATTTGAAATGCCGCCTGTCCTGTCCGATGCGGCGCGCCGTTTCCACGAAAGCCTGCCGCGTGGCAAAGATGGGCTTCGGATTGTCACAGCCGCAGGGCTCTAAAAGGTCGAGCGAGTGAATGAAATCGATGGATACATCGGAGAGCGGCAGGCACTCCTCTACCTCAAGGACAGGGATACAGTCTTCGGGAGTGAGCCTTGCTTTCGCATAGGCATTGAGCCGTTTTCGGAATTCGGGGATCTTGTCTGCCTCGATAGAAAAGCCGGCTGCCATTTTGTGTCCGCCATACTGGAGCAAGAGATCCTTCTGAGCCGCCAGGGCTTCATAGATATTGAAAGCAGGGATGGAGCGACAGGAGCCTTTCCCGACCCCGTCTCGGACTGTCAGCACCAGTACCGGGCGATGGTAGATCTCCAAGATGCGCGACGCCACGATGCCGATGACGCCGGGATGCCAGTCCTGCCCGTCCACGACAAGGGCCATGTCCTTTTCGATAGCGAGCTCGGCGATGCGCTTCTGCGCTTCCTCGAAGATATTCCGCTCGATTTGCTGGCGCGTCACATTTGTATCACAGAGCTGGCTCGCGAGGCGCTCCGCCTCTTCACTGGACTCCGTCGTCATCAGCTGCACGCCTTCTCTGGCATGGGCAATGCGTCCGGCCGCATTCAGACGGGGCGCCAGACCGAAGGACACCTGATCCGCATGTGTGATGGCTTTCGTATCCTCATGGACGATGCCTGATGCGATCAGAAGCGAAGAAAGGCCCTTGATGGAGGTCGTAAGGAAACGCTTCATCCCCTCCCGTACCAGGATACGGTTTTCTCCGGTCAGAGATACCACGTCTGCGATCGTCCCCAGTGCGGCGAGCTCTACATTGTCTGTGAAATCGACACCATCCCTTGCCAGATGCAGTGCTCTGGCGACCATGAAAGCGACGCCGCAGCCCGCCAGCTCCTTGTACGGATACGGGCAGTCCTTCTGGTGAGGATTGATCACGGCGATGCATGCCGGCAGCTGCTCGGGCGGCGTGTGATGGTCCGTCACGATGATATCCAGACCCTCGGGTTTCCTTGCGATCAGCTCTGCCGAGCTGATACCGCAGTCCACCGTGATGAGGAGCGTATAGCCCTCTTTCCGGAGGGAAAGCAAAGCCTTCTCATTCAGCCCATATCCTTCCGTTTCTCTCCGGGGAATGTAGTATCCGACATCCGCGCCCATGCCCTTCAGACAGCGCACGAGGATCGAAGTCGATGTGATGCCGTCTACGTCATAGTCTCCGTAGACTACGATCTTCTCTCTGCGATCGATCGCAGAAAGCATACGGGTGACGCCCTCCTTCATCCCCTTCATCAAGAAAGGATCTGATAGATCCGATAGGTCATCGTATAAAAAATGGGATAATTTGTCTTCTGTATCCAGTCCGCGCCGCATCAGGATACGCGCAAGACCATCTGTGACCGAATGCCTGCGGAAAAACGCAGGGATCTCTTTTGTTTCGTTTTCGCCTGCCCGGATATGCCAGCGGCAGGCGGTTCGTCCTTGTGTCATCATGCCCTCGATTTCTGGAGATGGATGGAAGCTTTGATGTACGCGTCTTTCCGGTCTTTCAGAATACCGGGTGCGTCCTTCTGCTGTGCAGTTTTGCTATCATGTCTGTGATATGTTCTCGATCATCCATCCATCGTCCGTAAAAGATGTAATTTGCAACAATTATACCATTTTTGATTCTCAATAGCTATTCCGTATTATCATTCTCAATTAAAAAGAGAGCGCCAAAGCGCTCTCTTTTTAATAAATGGATGCTCACAACGATCCCTTCGGCTAACAGTCACTTTCCCCCATGCTGCAGGCGCGCCTGTTTTCTGAGCGCATCCCACATCTTCACTTCTCTTGCCGTCGTCTTCACATCATGGACACGGAAGAGGGTGCAGCCCTTTTCGATGCCCCAAAGGTTCACCGCTGCTGTCCCCTCGTCTCTTTCTTCTGCCGGAAGGTCAAGGATCGTGCCGATGAACCGCTTGCGGCTGACGCCGAGAAGCCATGGATACGGGTATGCCTGTGTGAGTTCATTCAGGCGGGCGAGTACCTCCATATTCTGCTCGCCGGTCTTTCCAAAGCCGATGCCCGGATCCAGGATGATTTTCTCTTCCTTCACACCGGCGGCGATCGCGATGGAAAGTGTCCGGTCGAAGAAGGACTTCATCGAGGAGATGATATCTCCCGTGTACACAGTGCCATTCTGGTTGTGCATCAGGATGGCAGGGACGCCATAGTCTGCCGCCACGCGGGCCATGCTGCCGTCATCGTACTGGAAGCCCCAGACATCATTCACCATGTGCGCTCCGGCGGACAGGGCTTTTTCCATCGTCTCATAGTGGTAGGAGTCGATGGAGATCGGGACGCTGCATCGCGAAAGAAGCTCGGGCAAGAGCTGCATGAGGCGCGCCGTCTCTTCCTCTGCCGTCAGCTCCGTGTGTCCCGGCCTTGTCGATTCTGCGCCGACATCGATCATAGCAGCACCGTCTGCCACCATGTCTTTCATATGAGACATCGCATGTTCTTTGGTATTCCACAAGCCTCCGTCGGAGAAGGAGTCGGGCGTCACGTTCAGGATACCCATGACAAGGGAAACATCTCCGAGGGAAAGCGTTTTCCCATCCTTCCATTTGTAATTGCGCACCGGTCTGGTCATATGTATCTCCTTTTGCATCGCTGTAGGAAAAAATATCGTAAAGATCAAGGGAAGCGGCTGCTGAATATCTTCCAAATTATACCATAAAAGGGCAACAAAAAAAGCGGCGTAAGCCGCTTTCCTGTGCGAACGAATCATTGAGGAGTATGATTCAGACGCAGCCGAATTGATAATCAGGGAAATAATCATCAATTGGACAAGCAGAACAACTCTGCTGCATGGCGTTTCCTCCATGTACTTCTATTATACATGATATTTGAGAAATTTCCAGTGGGAAGCATCGAAACTTGAAATATTAAAGGGACTATCTGCCAAAAAGGCGCAAATGGCAGGGGCAATCTTTCGTTTGGCATGGGATCCGCGCCCTGCTGTGCTTATGCCTCTTCGATGAGCCGCTGCAGAAGCTCTGCTTTTCGATTCACGGCAGAGAGAAAACGGGAAAGATCCGTTACAGCATCCTTCCAGTAGATGAGAGTGACGGCATCTTCTCCGCTGTACAGGAAGCGAAGAAGTGCAAAGCTCTCCTTTTCCCCGCGTTCCTGATAGGCAGCGATGCGATGCAGGCGCGCTTCCATCTTCAAGCGGTTTCCCTCCGTATCTTCCATATAGCGGAGGATCTTCTGCCACTCCGTGGCTGCCCCGCCGGAGAGTTCCACGAGGGCCAGGATCTCCTCCGGTACAGGCAGGTCAGTCCGCAGCAGAGCATGGCGTCCGATCTCTTTCAGCACGTCGAAAGCCTTCGCGGCTTCTAGCAGAAAAGCCGCCGCATACGACTGGCGGCTTCCTTTCCATGTCTTGGAGAGCTTCAGCGTCATCTCCTCTTGAAGGGCTGCCATATGACGAAAAGCGGTGAGAAATGCGCTGTATGTCTCCGGCGACATGTTCTTTGTCCACAGGACCGTCAAAAGATCAGAAGCTGCCTGCCAGTCTTTTTCAGACGCACGAACGGCGCCCCAGAATTTTTCTTCCTTATTTGTCATGGATACTCCTCATACCGGGGAATCGCTGATCCTGTCTCATCAAGGCAGAATCAGCATTCCTCTTTTTTCTGCCTGTATGCTTTACTGCTTACAGTTCGATACTCTCTCCTGGCTTCACGACGATGACGTCTATGCCCTCTTCCCTACCCTTTTCCGCAAACGCCGCCGGATCCTGCGCGATGACGGGCCAGGTATTGTAGTGAAGGGGGATCACATGCTTTGCTTTCAGGAATTTCGCGGCGAGGAGCGCATCCTCCGGCCCCATCGTGTAGTTATCCCCGATCGGAAGGATGGCATAGTCGATATCATACATCTCGCCGAAGAGCTTCATATCGCCAAAGAGCGCCGTATCGCCTGCGTAGTAGACGGTCGGTCCCTCTTTGAAAGAAATGATAAATCCGCATGGGATACCGCCCGGCACGCCGCAGCTGTGCAGCGCCTGTACCATTTTGATCGTAGCAAAGTCTGTCTTGTACTGGCCGCCTAAATTCATCGGTGCAAAGTTCAAGACCGTCTTCGGGAAAAGACCGATGACTTCAGGGATGGCAACGACCGTAGCACCCGTGCGGCGGGCGATTTCTACAGAGTCACCGAAATGATCGCTGTGCGCATGGGAAAGCAGGATGTAGTCGCATTTCACCCGATTCGGAGATACGGCGGCATCTCCATTTCCCGTGAGGAAGGGATCAAAAGCAGCTTCTTCTTGCCGGTGTCCAGACGGAAGCAGGCATGTCCGAAAAATTGTGTACTTCATAAAAATCGCTCCTTTCGAAACTCATAAAATGGTATGGATGGCTTGGAATGTATCGCTATTTATTCTTTCGCGCCATGATCTCCTTGACAATCTTCTGTGCCACATCAGCGAGGGCGATGCCGCGCTTCATGCTGGTCTGCTGCATACGTCGGTAGGCATCCTCTTCGCTGATATGGTAGTAGTCCATGAGAAGTCCTTTGGCGCGGTCGATGATTTTTCTGGCGGCGAATTCACGCTCCATGTCCTTCACCCGGTCCACGATCTCACTTTTTTGCCTAAACTGAGACACTGCGATCTGGATGGCGGGGAACAGATTTCTCTCATCGACAGGCTTCATGACATAGCCGAAGACCATGGACTTCTTCGCTTTTTCGATGATGTCTTCATCACCGAAAGCCGTCAGGAGGACCACGGGCGCCGCATTGTCGTGGGCGATCATCTTTGCTGTCTGGATGCCGTCAAGGCGCGGCATTTTCACATCGAGGATGACGAGATCCGGCTTTTTTTCTTTGACAAGATCCAAAGCCTCCACCCCATCTGAGCCGACACCGACGACTGTGTGTCCGGCTTCTTCGAGCATTTCCCTTAAATCCATGCAGATGAGCGCTTCATCATCTGCTATGACGATTCTATATTTTTCTGCCATTTTTTATGCCTCCATCAAAGCCAGCGGGCAGTAAATATCTGCCACGACCATAGAATCCTCATTTTTTAAGCCAAACTCGCCCTTGAGTTCGATCTCTGCGAGATTTCTGACGATTTGAAGCCCCAGATCAAATGTCCTTGTACTGAAATCTTCCGGCAGCGGGTGTCCATTATTTTTGATATATACATGCAGGCGTCCATGATCGATCTCCGTGCCGACCACCAGAGTTCCGCGCGGCATCTTATGAAATCCGTGGTCGATCGCATTATGAATGAGTTCATTCGTTGCGATCGCAAGCGGTACGGCTTTTTCGGAATTCACGATCAAAGGCCGCTTTCCTTTTTCGCGCACCACATCGACGGCGCAGAGTGCGAGACTGTCGACAGAGAGCTTGCAGATCTTATCGAGAAGCACGTCCATATCGACCTGATCCCCACTCTGGTTCGCCAAAATGTCGTGGATCTTGGAGATTCCAAGTATCCGGCTGACGGCTCTCTTCAGTGCTTCTTTTGTATCTTCATCCTTTGAGCGCCGCGCCTGCATGCGAAGCATCCCCGCAATGGTATTCAGACTGTTTTTGACGCGGTGATGGATCTCTTTGATGACGGAGTCTTTGACAAGGATCTGCCGTTCTTTTTCACGGATGGCTGTCACGTCGGTCAAAACGATCACCGTCCGCGTCACCCGGCCGCCGGAAATGATCGGGAGCCCCCAGGCGGAGAGCGTCATATTTTCAGACACTTCATCGCTGAATGCGGGGCGGCCTGTCTTCATGACTTCATCGACCAGCGGGAAGTGGACGATGGTGTGTCCGATGATGTCACGCTGCTCGATCGCCTCCTTGTCCAGCACGAGATAAAGATCGTCGGCCATGTCATTGGCATACATGATGCGTCCGGCGGCATCGAGGATGATGACGCCGTCCTGCGGACGGATGCTGTAGTAGTCTTTGCCGGCAAATGGTACCTGCAGCGCCAGATTCGCCGTATCGGTCAGCACCTGCTGCTGGGACAGGGACACGGAGGCAAAGCAGACGACGGCAAAGGGCCGTCCTGCATTATCAACGATCGGATACGCTGTGACGGCGATCTCCCGTCCTTGATCCAGTTCCTTCCTGCCGACGACCTTGCGCCCTGTCTGGAAGACATTGTCGACGATCGCCAGATCATCCACCAGAAAGGTGTCTCCGGCATGGAAAAATGTCGAGCCATGGGTGTAGGATGGCTTCACGGCTGTCAGTATGACAGAGATGTCTTCATTCTTCCCTCGGGCACAGAGGTAGACCTGGCTCTTGGAAATATCGGAAGCGCACTGCAGAGCCACCTGCATGTGATCTAAGATTTTTGCCTGTACGCCAGTCAGATTGGTCGTATCCCGGACTAGGGTATAGAGCTGACTGACTTCGATTCCTCGGGTCTGCATCGCGTTTCATCCTCTTTTCATTCGCAAAGTTTAGAGCTTCACCTGATCTGCCAGGAACGGCAGACGGGGATCTGCATTGAGTGTCAGAGGGGCATAGTCCCCCGCCTGTGCCATGTAGTAGGCACGGCAGCCGATCATGGCTCCATTGTCTGTGCAGAGGACGGGATCGGGACGGCACATGCGGATGCCGCGTTTGTCACAGGCTGCCTTCAAGGCCTTTCGAAGACCGCTGTTGGCAGCGACACCGCCGGCAAGGGCAATGGTCGAAAGACCTGTCACATCGACGGCGCGCATGGCTTTCTCGACCAGTACATCGACGACGGCTTTCTGGAAGGAGGCTGCCACATCCTTCGGATGGACCTCCTCTTTCTTCATTTTGGCCGTATTGAGGTAATTGATGACCGCTGATTTGAGTCCGCTGAAGGAGAAATCATAGGTGTGCTCTTTTCCAAGTCCCATCGGGAAATGGATGGCATTCGGGTCTCCTTCCTGCGCCAGACGGTCGATGTGAGGGCCGCCCGGATAGGGATAGCCCATCACACGGGCGATCTTATCGAAGGCTTCTCCGGCCGCATCATCGCGCGTCTGTCCCAAAAGCTCGAAGGTGTTGTAATCCTTCACGATAACGATCATCGTGTGGCCGCCGGAGACGACAAGCGCAAGGAATGGCGGTTCCAGATCCGGATATTGAAGAAGATTTGCAAAGATATGCCCTTCCATATGGTTGACTGCGATCAGCGGTTTTCCGAGTGCCCATGCTGCGGATTTCGCCGCTGCGACACCGACCAGCAGTGCGCCCACGAGCCCCGGTCCCTGCGTCACGGCGATGGCATCTATATCCTGCCAGCCTAGATGCGCTTCTTCAAGAGCTTCGATGGCGACAGGAAGGACATCCTCGATATGGTGGCGGGATGCGATCTCCGGCACGACACCGCCGAATTTCTTATGGATCGGCACCTGCGTGGAGATCACATCGGATAAGATATGACGCCCATCTTCGATGACTGCGCAGGAAGTCTCATCGCAGCTCGATTCAAAGGCTAGTATTTTCATGTTGACTCCTTATTTAGTGTTGAATAGATCCCCGGACATAGTGGTAAGGGGAATGAGAAAAGGCCTTCTTCCCCTGAGAAAGGGGAGCGGCTTTTCCGCCGGGTAAAGATGGAAAAGGCGTAAGCCCTCCTCTTTGTCTTTACGTTTCCGGTCCGGTCACAATGCTCTTTCCATCACATACCCATCCTCGATGGGCAGCTCGTAGACCTTCTTTCGGAGGCCCAGATTTTTGAATCCGAAGGTCTCATACATCTTCTGTGCGGACAGATTGCTCACGCGGACTTCGAGAAACATCGTCTGCATACCACGGCTCAGAGCTTCTTCGATGCCCTTTTGAAGGAGCATACGTCCGATGCCCTGACGCCGGCAGCATGGGCGGACGCCGATATTCACAAGCTGTGCTTCGCCCGCGATGAACCAGAAACAGCCATAGCCTGTGATAAACCCGTCCTCTTCGGCCACAAGGTAGAAGCTGTGCTCATTCTCCATGAGGTCATGATGCACCGTCACCTTGCGCCACGCATCGGAAAAGCAGAGGCAGCCGATATCATAAATGGCAGACACATCCTTTTCCTCTGCTTCGCGGATCAGGATTTCCCGTGCAGTTTTTCCCATAAGACCTCTGCCTCACTGCGGCGAATGTAATTCGGAAGAAGGGAGAGCGGATCATCCTTTTCGCCCTTTTCCAGCCTTGCCCAAGCTGCCCTTGCGACACTGCCGGCTCTGGCAAGGCGGCTGTGCGGTGCTGCCACGCGGATACCGGCGGACTCGAGCTTTTCCTTATACGTATCGGCACATTCACCGACCGCAATGACAGGGCCTCCATGACGGAGGGCCGCCGCAATGACATCGTCAATGGGCGCCGCCTCTTCCGGTGCTTCCTTCCAGAATTCGTCAAAAGCCCCGTAGAGCGCCGCATAGACATGGCCCCGCTGGGCATCCTCAAGCGGCAGGATGAAAGCCTCGGCCCCCTCCATATTTCGTGCCAGTGACTCCAGCGTATCGACCCCGACGATCGGTACTTTCCAGATATAGGCTGCCATCTTCGCTGTCGCAAGGCCGATGCGTAGTCCGGTGAATGAACCGGGCCCAATGGAGACGGCGATGGCCGTGATGTCTTCCTTAGTTACGCCTGCCTCCTTCATCATGGCATCCAGATGCGGAATGAGCTGCTCGGAATGGGTCAGTCTTTTCTGTACCGTCCATTCTGCGACGAGCCGGTCTTTTTCCGCCAGCGCACACGACAGCACAAGGGAAGAGGTATCAATGGCTAGAAGCATAATGTGTAATCTCCTTTACGATCGCATCCGGAGCGGCATCGCTCCATGTGATGCGGATTTCTCTTTCTGTTTCCGAGAGGACACGGATGTCTATATGGATCGCTTCCGGCGGCACGACATCAGGAAACATGTCTGCCCACTCAGCGACCGTCACGCCGCCCATGCTGTATTCCTCCCACCCGATATCATAGAGCTCTTCTTCTCGATGCAGGCGGTAGAAATCAAAGTGCTTCAGGGGAAGCACGCCCTCGTAATAATTCATGATCGTGAATGTCGGGCTCCCGATAACGCCGGAAATTCCCATGCCGGCAGCGAGTCCCTGCACGAAATGGGTCTTGCCGGCGCCCAGATCTCCGGACAGGGCGATGAATTCATCATTCACCGCTGCCGTTCCGAGAAATCGTCCAAGCGCCATCGTTTCATCCACGCTCTTTGTATGTAGTACTACCTCATGTTTCATGGAGCCACCTCATCAGATCTTCATGGCAGGCAAGACCTGCCTCATAGCCCTCTCTGTGGAGCGAGCGGAGCTTCTCCACATTCTTCTCCGTCCGTGATACGACGACGGGCTTCTTCGGACGGATGACAAAGACGCGCCCTTCTTTTTCCAAAGAAAGGAGTTTTTCTACTTTTTTATTATATATCGCAGGGATGGCGCACATTTTCTCGACCACCCGCGGATAGTCCTTCCCATAGAACAGAGAGAGCAGCGCATGAAATCCGGCAGGCACCGGCTTTTTGCGATAGTCTCTATCGCGCGTTAAGATGTACACCGGCTTTCGGCAGCACGTGGGAAGCTCCTCAGGCAGCGGCACAAAAGGCATGCCGATCCCGCCGTCTACATAGACGCCGCCCTTCAAAGGGACAGGCTTTGAGAAAAGCGGGATCGAGCAGCTGGCTTCCGAGATCTTGAAAAATTCCCTCATCGTACACGAACGACTCGACACGTAGACCGGCTGACCTGTGAAAGCATCCGTCATGATGATATAGAGCGTCTCCTTTGACTGTTCCGCTGCCACAAAATCGTAGGGATCGATCGACTCCGAAAGCTCGCCGAAGATGAAGTGGAAATTGAAATAACTCCCCCGCTTCACCAGATGCCGCAGTCCCATATAGCGCGGATCCTTCGCAAATCGGGTATTCATCCGAAGACTTCTCCCCCTCTGGTGTGCCAGGTAGCACAGCCCCTGCATGGAACCGGCTGAGATCCCCATAGAGCAGGGGAAATACAGTCCTTCCTCCATGAAGGCGTCCAGCACGCCGGCCGTGAAGAGCCCGCGCATCGCACCGCCTTCCATGATGAGCAGGCTCTCTTGCGCTCCATGGATCTCGCTTTCTGTATTCCACGCTTTCATCATGAGTGAATGGAATGCCTCCTTTGGGATAGTACCGGGGAATCGGATGGTCTCACCGAAGGGGCGCACCATTCAGTGAGACCATCTCCCGTGAAACCGGTTTTTTTTACTTAGAACCCTTCGACTGATTCTTGACTGCATTGATCTTCGCCGCGATGGCATCCTGATCTCCTAAGTAGCTTACATCATGCACCGTAAAGTCTTCATTCAGATGATACACGAGCGGCACACCGGTCGGTACATTCATGCCGGCGATCTCTTCATTCGAGATCCCCTCGAGGTGCTTTCGCAGCGCACGGATGGAATTCCCATGGGCTGCGATCAGGATCTTCTCTCCCTTTGCGATTTCCGGACGGATCACGTCTTCAAAGTACGGAGCCACACGTGCGACTGTATCCTTCAGGCATTCTGTCAAAGGGGAGCTGTACCTCATCCTTGAATTTCTGATACGGCGCCTGGTTCTCCGGGCATCTTGGATCATCTGCCGAAAGAGCCGGCGGACGGACGTCATAGGAACGACGCCACAGATGGACCTGCTCAGCACCGTACTTATCCGTGGTCTCTGTCTTGTTGAGTCCCTGCAGCGCCCCGTAGTGACGCTCATTCAAGTGATAATTCTTCTCGACAGGGATCCAGGTGAGATCCATCTCATCGAGCACCGTGTATGCCGTATGAATGGCACGCTTCAGTACAGATGTATAGCATTTGTCGAAGGTAAATCCCTCTTTAGCGAGCAGGCGGCCTGCCTCACGCGCTTCGCTGTAGCCTTTCTCCGTCAGCTCGACATCCGTCCAGCCGCAGAATAAATTCTTCTGATTCCATTCACTTTCTCCATGACGAATGACTACCAGTGTGTACATCGTTTTTCTCCTTTTTACAATACCTATCGTGGACTCCATATATTCTACTATATACTGCCTTGCCTGATCATCGGTCATGAATCACCAAAATGATCATACCCTTTGGCGAAAAGCCTCTTCTTCCCGTCTCGATCCGTCAGATACACGATGCCTGTGCCTTTCTCAGTGACCCTTCCGATCACAGAGACAGGCAGCAGCGGATCGAGCTTTTGAAGGTCTTCTTCTGAGATCGTCCCGATGAGTTCATAGTCCTCACCACCCGTGAGTGCCCAGTCCAGCGGATCCTTGGAGAGACGCGCGCCCAGTTTTCCGGCTTCTTCGGAAATCGGAATCTTCCCGCGAAAAAGCTCGATCTCTACATGGCTCGCTTTGGCAATCTCATTGATCTCTGAGGAAAGACCATCCGAGACATCATTCAAAGATGTCGCTCCGGCTGCTCTGAGTGCGCTGCCGAGCTTGATCTGCGGACGCGGCCGCTGGTGGTGCTCACATAGAGAGGGATACTCTTCCTGAAGCCCCGCAAGGAGCGCGGAGAGTCCGGCGGCCGAGTCACCCAGTGTCTCCGTCGCAAAGACGAGATCGCCAAAGCGTGCCCCGCTCCTCGTGACAGCACGTCCTTTGGGCACCATACCGACCACCGTTCCTGTCAGGATGACCCCACCGGGAGAGCCCGTGACATCGCCGCCCAGAAGATTCACGCGATAGGATGCGCAGCACTCGCGGATCCCCTCATAGAGTGATTCCACCCAGGATACCGGCAGCTGCTCCGGGAGCGCCGCCGAAATGACGAATCCGATCGCATCCGCTCCCATCGCGGCCATATCACTGAAATTTGAAGCACAGAGCTTGTATCCGACATCGGAAGGGCGCATCGTCTTCTTGATAAAATGGATCCCTTCCACCATCGTATCGGTGGAAATCACCTGATCATAGCCGGCCGGCACCCTATACACCGCCCCATCATCGCCCGAGCCGATCACGACCAGCTCCGGCCGATAGATGAGATCCTTCGCTATGCGATCGATCAGACCGAATTCACCGACATCTTTCACGGTCTCTTCCATGAAAATCCTCCTTCGAAGCGGCCTTTGCAGCTGCTGGTTTTGCTAAGATCAGGCTTCCACCAGCAGGGCCCCGAGACCTTTTAGCTCTTGGAGCGCTTTTTTATGATCCTCTTCAGCGACCCAGCCCAGCCCCGGGACGAGAAGCGTCACGCTCCGCCCTGACTGCAAAAGAGACAGGACCGTCTCCTTCACACAGTACTCCGAAGCGATGCCGCCCACATAGACATGAGAAGACGCGACATCATGCAGCGCCTTTCCTTCTGCGTTCATCCCATGGAAAGCAGAGTATTCTTCGACATCATCCCGCAGACCTTTGAGGAAGAGATTTCCTTCGATGGACGATTGACCGACTGCTTGATATCCCGTGCAAAAGAGGGATCCAGCGCCGCCCCTTCGGAGCCGGCCACACAATGGACCGGCCAGATGCCGCCATTCATTTTTGAAAGAACCATTCGTCTCACTATGCCAGTCAGACGTATACAGCACGCGCACTTCGTGCGTATTGATAAAATCGACCAGCCATGCCACTGCCTCATGGCTGTGAGCGCAAGCCAGCGTACCATCGATAAAATCATATTGACAGTCTACTATGATCAGATCATCCATGTGATAAGCCTCCTGTATGCAAAATGGAAATGTTTTTCCCTCTGCCATCTTATTTTAACATATCCGAAGAAAGATGCATCAAAAAAAGTGCGCTGTGCATGAAACATCATGCATAGCGCACTTTGAGGCAATCTAGGGAAACACTGATTAAATCGTTGTCAGATTTTTCTTTGCTTCACATGTATCTTCACACGGAGTATCCGGCCTCTCGTGCGATTTCTTTCACATATGGGATCGGACTTTCTGTCGCAGCGGCAATGTTATCGATCGGCATATTCAGCTTGAGAAGATTCACGATCACAGTCCTACTCTTTTTCTCCATGCCAATC
>ENA-OQCL01000472-OQCL01000472.1-human-gut-metagenome-genome-assembly--contig:-NODE-472-length-19225-cov-3.869096_pt1 | contig 19225 bp, 19 predicted proteins | sample MGYA00242502_ERZ504586 | MGnify/ENA primary metagenome ERZ504586 (study PRJEB26092, sample SAMD00036316) | human gut metagenome | host: Homo sapiens | study: EMG produced TPA metagenomics assembly of... | reverse complement strand
GAAATTATCGTTTAAATGGGCCTCCTTTAAAGGAAAGTCCCGCAATTTTTCAACAAACCGTTGCCGGCCGGCGTCGGTTATTTCATATACCTTACGGGCCGGCCTATCGCTTTGGGTCTCGGAACGCACGGTAACCAAGCCCTCGTCTGTAAATTTTTTTAAAAGCGGATAGATCTTGTTATTATTGGGATTTAACACCTTTTGGTGCCGCTTAAATTCATAGCCATAGCAAGGTTTCAGCATCAGGTTCGCAAGCACCAATATTTCAAACATAGCCTATCCACTTCCTCCTTGGCCGCCCCCTGCGAAGGGGGCGTTAACTTTCTATTTGAATTACACCGTTTTCGCACGCCCGCACGCATAGGCCGCAAGCAGTGCATTTGGTAGCAAAAATATTGTCGTGGCTCTTGCAGATCACATCCGCGGGACAAATATCCGCGCATGCCAAACACCCGATGCACGCTTTGCGGTCAATCATGTACACTCCCTGGGGATTTTGCCGGATCGCTTCCATGGGACATACGTCTGCACATTTGCCGCATTGGGTGCAGACCCGGATCTGGGCATCCATGATCCGAATACAGGAATACTCCCGATCCTCGGTTTTGTAATATGCCTTGGCGCAAGCCCGCTCGCAGCTGCCACAGCCGGTACAGTTCTGTTTGTTTTTTACAACCAGCCGTTTCATGGATTTTTCCTCCACCTATCCACCGATATTATAGCATAAACCAAAGGGCCAACACAACCGGATCCCCGCAGGCGGCGCCCTCCCCAGCCGCGCCTGGTGGGGAAAGGGCCGCCCGCTGGCCTTGGCTATTTTTACACATGGGCCAATTGTAAGGCGCGCCCGGGAAAGGGGGCCGGCCCTACCAGGGCAGGCGAGGCAAAAGCAGGCGCGCCCCAGCCTGGCTTTGGCCGAAACCCCCGGCTACAAGGTTACGCCGCAGGGCTGGCGGGGTTTTGGGCCCGCAGCTCTTCCATATATTTTTCCGTAAGGGGATAAAGCATGAATAGCACCGCAGACACCAGGGAGAGTCCGCCAATGCCCCAAATATATAGGCCCTTCAGGCCGGCGATGCCGGCTTCCGTCACTGCAGCTGTGTCAAAGCCCACCAGCACCATGCCGTAAGAGGCCAAAGCTGCGCCTACCACGGAGGACAATTGGATGGCCATACCGCCGATGGAGAATACCAGGCCCCTTGCCTGGGCGCCGTTGGTAATGGAGTTATATTCCCCGATATCCGCCATGCATACAGGGATCAGGGTGGAAGAGAAGATGCCCAGGAACTGGAATACGCACATTAAAACGATAAAAGCAACTGCGTTGGTGCCGGTAAAGAGCAGGCCAAACACGCAAATGGCGGATAGGGCCGTGGTAACTGGCGGTGTGGGATTGGCTGGTGTGGACCTGTTTCTATATATGTTATAATTAACATATAAATTCTATAACATATGGTGTGCAATGTCAATAGTGCCAGCAAGTGGTTTCCACCCTGGGATGGAGCATGCCGCGGTGAAATGGCCTAACCTTCGGGCATCGGCTATAAGCCTTCCCCGCAAAAAAGAAATGTGCGTCCCGATTTTTCCAACGCCATCCCGTTCCCAGGGGCCTTTCCAACCCAGGCCAAGGGGGCCAGCAGCGTTTAACCCGTAAGCGTTTGCGGGGCTGGGCGCCGTGAGCCGGCGGGGAATCCCCATGGGCATCCATGGCCCGCAGCCCCCTCAGCCGATAGATCCCCGATGGGGTGGCCTACTGGGACGGGAGGGGGCCGATCCCGCCGGCACCGATCACAACGCCCGGGTGATGTGGGCAATGCCCATCCCTCGTCCAGGAATACGCTGGGGCTCGGCCCGGTGTAGATAGCCTGCCGGGCCGGTTCGCAACCAGGGGATCGGGCCACAGCAACCTATGGGGAGCGGTGCTGGCCGGCGGGGCGCAGCGGCCCTGGCAGCGATGGAAGCAGCGGATAGGCATCCCCTGCCGCAACGGCTAGGGGATGCCTCTGCCGCCGATTCATGTTCCATCGCCCATGCAGGCATTGCCCGGCCTGGGCCAAATTGCGCCCTTTCCCCGGCCTGGAGCGATCCCCCCAGGGCCTATCCGCCAATGATCAACGGAAAGATCTCCAGCTCGTCCCCATCGTTTAATAAATGGGAGGCCGCATCATCTATGCTACGGATCACCTGGCCGTTGAGCCGGCATACCACCGCCTCCTCCCCATATGGGGAATACCGGCGCAGCGCTTCTTCCAGGTTGGAATTTGCCGGCATTTGCTTTTGCTGGCCGCAAACCTTTATGCAGATCCCATTCATTCTTTCACCTCATTTGTCTTTTGCGCCTGGGGGGCGGCAGCCGGCGTGGGAGGCGTTGGGGGCGTGGGCAACGGGCCGTTTTGGATGCTCCAGAAGGGGCTCTTGGTGGCTTCGTGGGGCTCCGAATACATGAAATTGTCCTTGCCGCCATAGAACCGGTCGTTTTCATGTACGATGCCCGCCTTTGCGTTAAAGGCATATTCCAATTGCAAAATCTCCATGCCGTTCCGCTGGATCATGCCCACGTCGGGGCCTTCCTCCATGCCCGCTAAGATCCCCGCCATCCTGGCGATGGCCGGGCGGGCTTCCTTGCTGAAATTCACCGCAGACCAGGAAAATAGGCACATGAAACAATCGCACGTGCAATTTACTGCCAGGGAATAGTCCGCCTGTTGTTCAGGCGTCATGGTAGGAATATACGTTGCAGCGGAACCGGAGGTGTGGTCCGCCCCCATGGGGCCCCGCTCCCAGGTTAGGCCATAGCCCCGGATCACCCGGGGATCATAGGCTGCAAACGCCTGGCGTTTGGATACGGGCACCCGTTTCCTACCCGGCTGTTGCGGTACCCCCAGGGCGTCTGCAACGGCGGCACAGCCATCCTTTAATACGTTCCCCCAGCGGGAATTCGGGGCAAACATATTCCGTACCAAGTCAAGGGCCCCTTCCCCATCCCCAAAAGCCAACACCCCTTGGTCCATCATGACCCCCAGGGCGCAGCCGATATCAATGGTGTCCATGCCCATATCGTCGCATAGTCGATCCAGGGTGCAGATAATGTCCGTATCGAACACCCCGATATTGGAGCCGCACAAGGCTACGGTTTCATATTCGATGCCCGCGGAAAGATAATTGCCGTTTTTATCGCAGTATTCGTTGGAGCAACGCACAATACACCCCGGTTGACAAGGGATGGTGCTATGGCCCCCTTGCTCGATCAGATTCTTCCGCCATTGCTGGGTCCCGATCCGCTCCCAACCAGGCGTAAACTTGCCATTGAAGTTGTTCCAGGGAAGTGCCCCATTTTGCCGGTGGTATCCACCCCCGCCGCCGAGCCATAGGCCGGCATGGTCTGGCCGGTAAGGGGATTGGTTTTTATGGCCTCCACGATCTTTTTATTCAGTGCCCGGAACTCTTCATCCGCTTTGGGGGGCAGCTTCACATAATATGGATTGTCCGAATGTTCAATTACCACAGCTTTCAGCCGCTTGCTCCCCATCACCGCGCCCATGCCGCCCCGGGCCGCCGCCCGGCAAGGCAGGCCAGAATTCATCTCCGTCACCATGATGGAGGAGACAAGGCCCAGGTGCTCTCCAGCCGTACCGATGGCGGCAATGGCGATCCGGTCATTATATGTTTTGCGAAACGCTTGGCCCACCGGATAGGTGTTCATGCCCATATAGGCTGCCGCGTCTACCAGGCTGGGGTTCCCCTCTTTATCGATGTAGAGATAAACCCAGTCTGGGGACTGCCCTTCAAACAGGATGATCTTAATTTGGTGATCCGTCATGCGGCGGGCAAAGGTGCCGCCGGAGTTGGATTCTTTAATGCCCCCGGTCAGCGGGCTCTTTGCGCCGATGGAAAGCCGGTTGCTGGTGGTTAAAATGGTGCCGGAAAAATACCCCGTGGCAAAAATCAGCGGATTATCCGGCCCCAACGCATCGCACAGCGGATCGCAATAGTCGGTTAAAAACCTTGCGATGAGGCCTCGCCCGCCAAAAAAGCCATAATCCTCTTGGTGAAACGCTTCTTCCCGAATCGTATGGTCGGTTAGGTTGACCTTGATGATGCGCATGATGCTCCCTCCGTAATTGCAAATGTCGATAAGGATAAGGAAATATTATGTTATTTTTAACATATCTATATTATAGAAAACTTTAGGGTGTTCTGTCAACGCACTTTGCAAAGGCAGCTATCCTTTGCTTTGGATAAGGTTTAAAAAAGGAATGCTAAATTTTTTTCATTTAAAAGATAAATAATCATTGATTTTCAATTGATATATGTAAAAATTTTATTTATTTAATCTATTATAAGTTATTTCTTACTTATGTTAAATATATCCTAGCTAAATTTTGGAAAAAGACTAGGGTAAATTTTTTCAGCCCGCGTTCCCCCAGGCTAGCGGTTATAGAAAAAGATTCGATATTCTGGGAAATTTGGGGCTTTTTATGAGAATTCAGCAATATTTTTCTATTCCTTTAGGGACAGATTGACAGGGAAATGGGAAGCACGTATAATATCCCGTATGGCTTCCTGTGGTCTAGTATTCCTGGAGAGAGATCACGGCAAGACCCCATATTGGTCGAATTTGAAAGTGGTGGACGAGCCCCTTGCAAATCCTGTTGTGCCGGATCTTTTCCTGTTGCATCAGATTTCCAGGAGGCTAATTTTTATTTCGGAGGAAAAACTTATGGAAAAAACTTCTCGTTTGGCTGCTCTTGCTGGCTATGACCCTTAGCCTGTTTGCAGGTTGTTCCAGCCAGGAGGCGGTCACAGAACAGCCCGCCGCTACGGAGCCCGCAGAGGAGGCGCCTGTAGAAGAAACGCCCGCACAAGAGACTGCTGCTCCCGAGGAAACCGAGGCCCCTGCTGCCGCTCTGCAAACCGTGATCCTCAAGGAGCAGGATGACAGCATGATCAACACCTACACCTTGATCGCGGTCAATCCGGAAGCGCCCTTCACCGATGCGGATGGCAATGCGGTTTCCGATGTGGCCATCAATACCGCCGGCGCTCAGGCGCTGATCCAGTGGTTCCTGTCCGAGGAGGGCATTTCCCTGGCCGGCTCCTATGGGCAAGAAGAGTATGGGGATAGCCTGTTCTACATTCTGGAAGGCGCGCCCACCTATGAAGGGGAAATTGCTCCCGCCACGGAAGAGACCAAGGTCATCCGTCTATCCACCACCACTTCCGTCAACGACTCCGGCCTGCTCGGCTACCTGCTGCCTGTATTCGAAGAGGAATACGGCTATACGGTAGAGGTCCAATCCGCCGGTACCGGCAAGGCCATCGCCGCCGCCCAATATGGCAATGCGGATCTGATCCTAGTGCATGCCAAGAGCCAGGAAGAGGATTTTGTTAACGCGGGCTACGCCTACACCCTGGAGGGCTTTGACTCCCCGCGGCTTTCCTTCCTGTACAACTATTTTGTACTTTGCGGCCCTGAATCCGATCCTGCCGGCGTAAAGGATGCTGCCACCGTGTTGGATGCCTTTGCCGCCATTGCGGAAGGCAAATATCCCTTTATCTCCCGTGGCGATGGCTCCGGTACCCATACCAAAGAGCTGTCCCTCTGGCCGGAAGAGCTGGGCATCACCGCTGAGCCGGAAAGCTTTGTAGATTATACCGATTGGTACACCTCCGCCAATGCCGGCATGGGTTCCTGCCTGGTTATGGCTGAGGAAATGGGCGCCTATATCCTTACGGATAAGGCGACCTATCTCACCTTTGCTGCCAACGGCGGCGTAATGGATTGATTGAAAACGAGCCTGGGCGGCCAACCTCTCGGGGTTGGCCGCCCTAACGCTTAGATAGGCAGGAAACGATTTTAGATTTCCAGCCCAATATTTGAGCATGGCGAAAGGTCCTTGTGGGACAGGGGCCTTTGCGATTTGCATTCCGCAGTCCCTGCTGGATGAGAAAGTCCCCTATCGCCGCCATGGAAGAAAAAGTATCCTTTGCTCTGCCTAGCTTGTCAGGCAGCGCCCTTGCGTTCTGCCAGACGCCGGCGGCCGTTTTCCCCAAGGAGGCTGAACTGGATGAAGACTGCATTAACCGAAGCCCTAAGCCTGATTTTAGAAGGCGACCTTGAGCTGTTAAACATCCTTTCCACCACAGCGAAAATGAGCCTTACGAGCTCCATTCTGGCCCTGCTCATCGGCGTACCCCTAGGGATCTGGCTGGGGGCAACCCGGTTTCGCTTTCGCCAGGTTTTGGTGGTCTATAACCGCACCATGATGGGTATGCCGCCCGTGGTTTGCGGTTTACTTTTTTATATGCTCTTTTCCGGCGTGGGGCCTTTTGGTTCGTGGAAGCTGCTGTTTACGGTAAAGCTGATGATCATTGCCCAGGTCGTATTGATCGTCCCGTTGGTGATCAGCAACATGGAAACCCACGTCTCCAGCATCATTGGCCCCATCCAGGAAACAGCCCAGGGGTTGCAACTGAGCCATTTCAAAACCTTTTTGCTGCTGATGAACGAAAGCACCTACCAAATTTTTTCCACTTATTTACTGGCCTTTGCAAGAGCAGTAGCGGAAGTAGGGGCGGTCTCCATGGTGGGCGGCGCCATTGCATGGAAGACCAATGTTATGACCACGGCCATTATGCTTTATACCAATCGAGGGGACTTTTCCCTGGGAATAGCCTTAGGTTTGATCCTGATGGTCATCTCTATGTGCATCAACGCATCGATTACCCTTGTGCAAAGGAGGCTAAGCAAGTGATAACCCCGCCGGCCAAAAAGTCATATAATCGACGTCTGGTGCTGGATTTACCCCCATTGCCCTTGGAAGCCGGCCACATCACTGCGGTGATCGGCGCGAATGGCAGTGGGAAAACCACATTTGCACGGCTTTTAGCCGGCATTATCCCTTCGGATACCCAGGCGCGGCTTCTACCGGCAGGGACCCGGGTGGGATATCTGCCCCAGCACCCCTATGCCTTCCATATGCGGGTGCAGAAAAATATTCTTCTAAGCAAAGCGGATCGGGAACGGTGCCAACAGCTTATGGCCGCGTTGCAAATTCAGCATCTGGCAAAGCAACAGGCCCCTAAGCTGTCCGGTGGCGAAACCGCGCGCATGGCTTTGGCCAGGCTGTTGATGCAATCCTTTGATTTATTGATCTTGGACGAGCCTACTGCTTCCATGGATATCGCCTCCACCATCCTGGCAGAGACTTTGATCCGGGATTATTGCAAACGGCAAGGCTGTCCCGTAGTTATGATCTCCCACGGCCTGGGGCAAGTGCAGCGCATTGCAGATGACGTGCTGGTTCTTCATGAAGGCTGCCTGGCGGAAATGGGCCCTGCTTCCCAGGTGCTAAACGCCCCTACAGACCCTCGGACCCAACAGTTTTTAGCCTTTTATCGGGGGTGAAGCAACGGGGATTGCCTGCGCAAGTTCCTTCGATATATCTACCAAACAGTATGACCACTGAGAAAAAAGCGTGCTGACCTTTTTCGGTGCACGCTTTTTGGTAATATCAAGCTTTGGAAGGCCGGCCAAATGAGAGTCTTACGGCAGTCAAGTCTCCATCTGCTTCCCCATAAAAATGGGCGGCTGTTTCGCATAGCTTTGCGTTCCACTTCCCCCATGGTTTCCACTTCCCGCTAATCATAAAGCACCGCGCCAATAGCGTCTCCGCCTGCCAGGATCGGTACCACCACCCCACGACTGGTATACGCCATTGTCCCCGCTAAACAAGGGGATCATATTTCCCTGGGCCCGGCTGAAGGTGCCACGCTCCCGGGTTTTCATCAGCCGCTCCACCTCTTCGCTGATGGGTTTATCCATTAACTCCCGTTTGCTTCCTCCCGCCACTGCAATGACTGCGTCCTTGTCGCAGATCACCGCCGTATGACCCAACGCTTGATACAAGGATTCCGCATATTCCTTTGCAAAATCCCCCATTCCCCAATAGGAGAGTACTTCTTTAGGATTACTTCTCCATCCCGATCGGTAAATATTTCCAGGGGATCGCCTTCGCGGATACGAAGAGTCCTGCGAATTTCCTTGGGAATGACCACCCGGCCAAGTTCGTCGATGCGTCTTACGATGCCTGTTGCTTTCAATGCCCTATTCCTCCTGTATTGTGGTTCTGTTGGCTGTAGCACTAGTATTTGTAAGCCGGCCGGATGTATGCGGGGAATTCTGTGGTGTTTTTTGCCATGCTTTGGCACAGCTTACGCCTGTTTTTGCGCATATGGCAAGCCCCCAAGGCCGCTCTGCCCGGGGGCTTATCCATATCCCTTTTTTAAGGGTTTTATGCTACTCCAGTGTCACCGCTGGGATCCTTAGCAGATCCGCCACCTTATTCAGCAGGCTTGCATTATGGCCCACGCTCATGGCAAAATGATGGGTAGGCGCTTCAGCAAACCAGGCGTCCATGTAACTGTCCGGGTCCCGTTTGAACCGGACCGGCGTCTGGGTATTGCCAATGGTCATAATGGGGCCGTCGGTGGACTCCGCCTCGGTGATGATGAACTTCAGCTTCCCATCGATGGTCTGGGTGCAGTTCAGGTTGGTGATAGGGCCCGCCTTGACCTTGGCCTCCACGGATACGCCAGTGCCCTGCTTGCCATGGTATAGGCCCATGCCCCGCAAAAACGGCTTGCTACGGGCGATCTCCAAATGGAAGGGGCCATCATGGCCCAATAGGATTACCCCATCCTCGTAGTCCGTCACCACGATTTCACAGAAGCTGCCGCCCTTCCCCAGGATATCGCAAATCTTCATAGCCAGGGCTGTTTTCAGGTCCCCTTCCCCCGCGCAGGGGATACCGGCTGCCGTCAACAGGGAGTGCCCCACGATAAAGCCGCCCTGCACATCCTCATAATGGCCGCCAGGCGCCCCATGGTAATAGTAGGCCAGTGCGTCCAGATGGAATGCCTGCACCAGCTTCTCCTGGGCGCAAGCCACCCTGGCGGACCAGTCCAGCTGGGCTTGGGTGGGTTTGCTGGCCAAGGGGTCTGCTGCCTGGTCGTCGGTGATCAGGAAAAAGCCTTCGATCTCCTGTCGTTTTGCCGCCACTTCTTCCTCGGTGACCTGCTGGAGCTGCTGCTCCAGGTCGCACATCTCCAGCACCTGCAAATGGGCGCCGGTTTGGGCGGAAAACATAGTAAAATCCGAATACAGGTCCAACATACCCCCATAGGTATTCCCTAGGAAGCCAAACCGGGCGCCCTTTAGGTTCCGCTTTACTTTGGCGGCCTGTACCCATTCTTCAATCTGCTTCCAGGCACGCTTCGCCTCCGGCCGGTTCGCCGTGTTTTCCTCCGTCAAGGATATCTCCGGGGTATAGTCCAGCCCCAGCAGGCCGTTGATCACCCGGTAAGGGATCCCCGCCCGGTTGAAGGCATTGGCCACCTCCGGCGCCGGGCACGCCCCGCAGTGGGCCAGCCATTCCCCGGTGGTGGTGCGGGCGTAATCGATCCGAGGGGCGGGCTGTAAATTCAATACCACAACCGGCGCCAGGCAAAGCTGATGTACCGGAAGGATGCTGGCGCTGGTACAATAGGTGGCGGAATGGCTGAAGATCAGATCCACGTCCGCCTTGGAAAAATAATCCCCTGCTGCGCTGCCCGCCTGCTCGCAATCCACCAGGCCATAGTTGAATACCTGTGCGCCGCAGGCTTCCAGGCGCTTTGCGATGAACTCCCCATATTCCGCCAGTCGCTCCCGAAGGCCGGGGAACTGGGTCCAATACGCCTTGAGTCCCATGCTGTACAGGCCGATCCGCGGCTTTTTATATTCGATATGACGCATTTCGCTCATCCTCTCATTCATCCGATTGTTTTGCGCCTTTGGCGCGGCAAGTGATTTGATCGTTTACTATATCAATCCAAATGGAATACTGGCTCCAGGTCTATGCATACCGGGCTATTATCCGGGTTGGTTTCCATAATATCCGCCATGAAATCCCACCATTTTCGGTTGATGGGGGTGTCTGCCGACTTGGCCCATAGGGCCGGGTCCTCGATCTCGATATAGCCAAAGAGTAGGTTGGTATCCTTATCCCAAAAAATGCTGTAATTCTTGCCACCATATTGATGGATCATTTCTTTCATCTCTGGCCACAGCTGATTATGCCGCTTTTCATATTCCGCTGCCTGGCCTTCATAAAGCTTCATTTTAAACCCTTTGATCATGGTTTTTCTCCTTATTCCCGCCCGTTTTTCCGGGTTTTTGCAAAAGGAGGGGCAAGGGCAGATGCCCTTGCCCCATATGGTCGCGAATGTATCTATTTACAGGTTTCGCAATGGCGCATCAATACACTTCTGCCCACTCGGCAATGTTGTCCGCCGTGAACTCGAAGGGAGGTCCAACGATGACTTGGGGGGTGTACACGCCAACGCTCTCGTCCTTTTCAATGACCTCATAGGTGCTGCCATTGCCAGCGGTATAGGTCTCGCCCACCGCGCCGGTGGTGGCGCCGTCGATGAAGGCCTGGATGGCATAAGCCGCGCAAGCGCCCACATCAATGGGATTCCACAGATACATATACGGGCAGGGCAGGCCTTCGCCAACATAGCCGTTCATCTCGGAGGGCAGGCCGAGACCCGCAACTTTGATGGCGCTGCCGCTGTTCTGCACAGCCTGGGCGCAAGCCAGGATACCCACGGTGGTGGGGCAGCAGATGACCTTCAGGTCGGGATAGTTGGTCATGAGGGATTCGGTCTCGTCATAGGACTTCTGGGACTCGTCGTCGCCATATACGGTGACCACCCACTCCAGGTTCTCATACTTGGCGTCGCCCGCAATGATCTGCTCCATGGCCGCGATCCAGGAATTCTGGTTGGTGGCGGTGGAGGTGGCGGACAGTACGGCAAACTGGCCTTCGCCGCCGGTCATGTCATAGATGGAATCCACCAGTACCTGGCCCACTTCCGTGACGCCCGCCTGGTTGACGAACAGCTGGCTGCCCTTGGCATCGGAATCCAGGGTCACCACCACGATGCCGCTATCGCGGGCGGCCTGCAAGGTGCTCTCCAGGGCTTCCGCATCGTTGGCCGCAACCGCGATGCCGTCAACGCCCTGGGCTACCAGGTTGTTGATCACGGTGATCTGGGCTTCAGCGGAGGTATCTTCCGGATACTGAACGATGCTCGTTACCCCCAGGGCTGCGCAGGCTTCTTCAAAGCCAGAGGCTTCCCGCTCATTGTAGGGGTTACCTGCGGACTTGGGGACGATGGCAAAGGTCAAATCGGACGCAGCGGCTTCCTCGGCCGGCGCTTCCTCGGCAGGGGCTTCCTCGGCGGGAGCTTCCTCAGCAGGGGCTTCCGCAGCGGGCGCTTCTTCCGTAGCGGCAGGGGTCGAGCTACAGGCCACCATGGAGAGCATCAGGGCCGCTACCAGCAGCAAACTCAACAGTTTCTTCATAGTTTCCTTTTCCTTTCGCTTTTTTATTATGGACGCATACGCGTTCACATCGATGGCTCTATTGGGGCATCCTGCTTCTTGGCCCGCTTGCGGAACAAGCGTTCCAGCCCCAGGTTAGGCAGCATGACCGCCAGGATCAGCATGGCGCCGATGATGATGCGAATGGTCTGGGTATTCACGTTGATCAATCCCAGGCCATAGCGCAGCAGGCCCACGATGAAGATGGCGATGATCACCCCGGGGAAGGTGCCCTTGCCGCCGGCAGTGGAAACGCCTCCCAGCACGCACATGGAGATGGCTTCCAGCTCATAGCCCTCCGCCACGTTGCTCTTTACCGAACCCATCCAGGAGCAGTAGAACACCGCCGCCAGGCCGCACATGAGCCCGGTTACGCTATAGGCGATCATCCGCACCCGGTGCACGTTCACCGCCGCGTATTCCGCCGCCAGCCGGTTGGTGCCCACGGCGAACATATGCCGGCCATATACGGTCCGGTGCATGATCAGCCCGAATACCACCGCCAGCAGGCAGAACAGCAGGAACAGATACGGCACCACGCCCAACCGGGCCTCATACAGCTGACCAAACCAAGCTACATCCCGCATGCCCGAGGTAGAGGTATCCCCTAGGATCTTCATGGAGATGCCCCGGAATAGGGTCATGGTGGCTAAGGTGACGATCATGGGCGCCAATTCTGGGAACTTGGTCAGAATCACCCCGTTTACCAGCCCGCAAGCCAGGCCGACCGCCAGGGCCGCCAGGATCCCCAGCACCGCCGAACCCGTTGCATTGTAGACGATGCCCAAGATGGTAGCCGCCAAACACACGGTGGAACCTACGGAAAGGTCGATCTCTCCCAGCAGGAGGATGTAGGCCATGGGCAGGGCTACCATACCCTTGACCAGGAAGCTGTTTACGTTGGTAAACAGGTTATAGGCGTTAAGGTAGTTGGGAGAGATGGCAATGTTCATGGCGTTGACCGCCAGAAACAGGAACACCAGCATGGTTTCCCAGCGCAATAGGATGGTCTTGGCGGTGACCTTTCGGGTCGCCTGGATGGTACGGCCGGATTTGTTAACGCTCATGGCTCAATGCCTCCCTTGCTTCCAAGGTCCGTTTGGTGATGCTCCGCTGGACCAGCACATTGATGATGATAGCCGCCAGGATGATGCCGCCTTTCAGCGCCTGCTGCCAGAAGGGGTCGATGCCCACCATGCTCAGGGATTTGCTGATGACCGCAATGGTCACCGCCCCTAAGAATACCCCCACCACGCTGCCCTGGCCGCCGCTCAGGCTCACACCGCCAATGACGCAGGCGGCAATGATGTCCATTTCCGAGCCGGTGGCCATATCGTTCTGGGCGGAGGCGTAATAGCCGGTATACATGGAGCCGCACAGGCCGGCAATGGCCCCGTTGATGGCGTAGACCAGGATCTTGATCCGGTCGATGGGGATGCCGCTCACCTCTGCCGCCTCCACATTGGAGCCTACCGCGTAGATCTGCCGGCCGATCCGGGTCCAGCGCAGGATGATGAAGAACACCACATACACGCATAGGGTGATGCACACCAGGTTGTTGATCCCCAGGGTAGTGCCCTGGGCAAAGGTTTTGAAATCCTGGAGCATGTAGGCGGTACCCACCCAGGTGCTGTCGGATACGAAGTAGGTCAGGCCCCGGTAGATGTACATGAAACCCAGGGTGGCGATAATGGGGATGACCTTTCCTTTGGCGATGACCAAGCCGATGATGATGCCGCAAACCAGGCCCACCCCTGTGCTGAACAGGTAAACGGTGACCGCGTTTGGCAGGATCTCCGCCTTTTGCAAGAGGGCGGCGGACATGCCCGCCAGGGCCAGGGTGGCGCCTACGGAAATATCGATGCCCCCGATGAGCAGCACCAGCAGCATGCCCACGGACATGGTCATGGTGTAGGCGTAGTTTTTAAAAGATGGAGTTGATCACGTTGGGGGTGAGGAAGTTGGAATTGCGCAGCTGGATCACCGCGCATAGCAGCGCCAGCACCAGGAATAGGCTGGCTTCCCGCACCCGGAGCAGCCGCTTGAGGGCTGTGACAAAGGATGATTTTTCCATGTTGGTTCCCTCCTTAGGCGGTTTGCCCGGTCCGGCTCTTGGACATGGCCAGCTCCAGGATCAGCTCCTGGCTGGCTTCCTTGCGATCCAGCTCGCCGGTCACCCGGCCGTCGCACATGACGAACACCCGGTCGCACATACCTAGGATCTCCGGCATTTCCGAGGAGATCATCACAATGGCATACCCCTGCTGGGCCAGATCCCCCATGATCTCATAGATGGCAGCCTTGGCGCCCACGTCTACGCCCTTTGTGGGTTCGTCCATGATGAGCACCTTCAGGTTGGAGGCCAGGATCTTGGCCACCACCACCTTTTGCTGGTTGCCGCCGGATAGGGAGCTGGCCTTATCAAACACGGATACCGCCTTGGTATCCACCCGCTCCGCCAGTTCCTTGGCCACTTGGTTGCTTACCTTGTCCCGGGTGAATACGCCCTTTTTCGCGTATTTGCGCAGCTCCGGCAAGGTGATGTTGCTGCCGATGCCCCAATCCAGGATCAGCCCCTGGAGCTGCCGGTCCTCCGGCAGCAGGCCGATGCCCAGCTCCATGGCGTCCGCAGGCCGATGGATATGCACTTCCTTGCCTTCCAGGAAGATCTTGCCTTTGTTCTTTTTGGCGATGCCGAAGATGGTCTGGATCACCTCCGTGCGGCCGGCGCCCACCAGGCCCGTGAGGCCCACGATCTCGCCCTTGCGCACGCTAAAGGAGACGTCCCGGAAATAACCGGTGCGGCTTAAGCCCTCCACCCGCAGGATCTCCGGCCCTAACTCCACCGTGGGCTTGGGGAATAGGTCCTTGATCTCCCGGCCTACCATGGCGGTGATCAGCTCTCCATTGGTGATCTCGTCCACCTGATAGGTGCCGATGTATTCCGCATCCCGGAAAACCGTCACCCGGTCTGCTAGGCGATACATATCTTCAAACCGATGGGAAATGAAAATAATGGACGCGCCTTCCTGCCGCAGCTTTTCCGTAATGCGATACAGCTCCTCGGACTCCTTCTTGGTAAGGGAGGCGGTGGGTTCGTCCATGATGATGATCCGGGCATGCATGGACAGGGCCTTGGCGATCTCCACCATCTGCTGCTGGGCCACGCTCAGCGCGCCCATTAAGGTGGTGGACCGGAAGTCCGCATTCAGCTCGTCCAACAACGCCTGGGCGTCCCGGTGCATTTCTTTCCATTGGATCACGCCCCGGCGGACTTTTTCGTGGCCCATAAAGATGTTTTCCGTCACCGTAAGGTGGGGGTAGGCGGTCACATGCTGGTAGATAGCGGCAATGCCCGCCTGTTGGGCGTCCTTGGGATTGCGGAAGGACACCTGCTTCCCATCCAGGTACATAACGCCCTCCTCTGCCTTATGTACCCCCGTAATCACCTTGATAAAGGTGGATTTCCCCGCCCCATTTTCCCCCATTAGGGCATGGATCTCCCCGGGCAGCAGCTGAAAGTCCACCCGGTTCAAGGCTTTTACGCCTGGGAAGATCTTGGTGATCCCCCTGAGTTCTAATACATATTCCGCCACTTCCATCCTCCTCTCAGCTGACGGCTTCGCCCATGGCCGGCGTGTTTGGTCTTGCGCTTTCTATATGGGTCGGTCCTAATGAACAACACTATATTGCTTTTGTGAATAGATAAAGGTATTCTGTCGTGATTTTCTCCTGAATTTTGCGTCCGAAAAAAATTTACGATTATGCTAGCTTAAATATGTGCTGATATTCTGCCGAAAATCCGGCACATTAAGATGCGATTCCTACGGTTGTCAAGGAATGTTTCGTGTGTTAAATTTATTATATAGGGGCGCAAAATTGGCGTGTCATCACTCTTTATTGTTCTGTTATAATAGTATCTTGCTATTACCTAAAGGAGGTCCTTATGTCCCAGATCCACCTAAGCTATAAACTGGACCTAGCGCCGGAATCCACCTGGCTAACGGTAAACCCCACTGCCACCGCCAAAAGCAATCTAATTTATGTGCAGGAGCTGGGGGATTTTATTGCCGGGCCGGAATATTTTACTACCCGCCGCAACCTGCCCTCCTACCTGATCAAATACACCCTCAGCGGCGAGGGCATCATGGATTACAACGGCCAGACCTTCTCCATCCGATCCAGCCAAGCCTTGTTCATTGACTGCCAAAACTACCAATATTACCGCACCTCACCCCATACGGGGAACTGGCGCATGGTGTGGGTCCACTTTTACGGCGGCAGCGCCAAGCAATATTACGATCTTTTCCTCTCCCTAAACCAGGGCGCCAACAGCGTCACCATTTACGACCAACCCAACCTGCCCTCCTCCATCCTCTTCGATCTGATCACCTTGTACCGTACCGAAGCCACCAGCCTGATCACCGACGTAAAGGCTTCCTCCATGATGACCCGGCTTTTGTCGGAGCTGATTTGCGCCACCACAAAAAGCAACAGCGGGGCTGTGATCCCCGCCTGTGTTCAGGATGCCCGGGCCTATCTTGGGGAGCACTTTGGAGAGCACATCACCCTGGACGACCTTTCCCGCCGTTACAACCTGAATAAATATTATTTTCTAAAGCTATTCAAGCGCTATACTGGTTTTACGCCCAATGAATTTCTCATCCAGACCCGGATCAATAAAGCCAAAGAGCTCCTGCGCACCTCCAGCAATTCCATTAGCCAGATCGCGGCCAGCGTGGGCGTATACAACACCAGCCATTTTATCAACCTATTTAGAAAAAGCGAAGGGGATACCCCCTCCGCTTACCGGCGCAATTGGTACAACAGCCAGCAGCCCTATTGATGCTGCTTTTTTTGCTGGGCCAGGCGATATTCCCGGGGCGTACATCCAAAGCGGCTATGGAAACAGCGATAAAAAAAGCTTTGGTTGGAATAGCCTACCGCCGCGGCGATATCCGCCACCGGCAGGTCGCTTTCCCGCAATAGCCTTAGCGCGGCGTGGAATTTGGCCTGCTGCAAATGCTGGGAAAAGGAGCGGCCGGTCTGCCGGGAGATCAGGCGGCTGAGCCGGCTCACAGATTGGTTCAGCATGGCCGAAAGCTCCCCCAGGCTTGCGTCCCGGTAGCTGGTCTCCACATATTCCAGGGCTTTTAATACCAAGGCCCGCTCATAATCCTCATCGCTGGTCTGTACCAGCTTATCCAAATAATTCACCAGCTGGATAAACAGCAGGGCCAAGGTGGCCCTGTTTATTTTTTCGCTGTTGTTGGGCCGGTTCAAAACGGACCAGACCAGGTTTTCCATCAGGTTCTGCACCGGCATGGCATGGGCCACATTGAACAGCAAAAAGCCCCGTTCCTCCCGGCTGCGCAGGGATGAACTGACAAAATCGCTCAGGGGGTCTTCCCGGTCCAACAACTCCATGGCCAGGTCGAACAGCCCCTGGCGCATCACAAAATTTACCGCGATGTCCTCCTGCCCGGTGGTCTCTATGGCGTGGCTGGTATGCCGGTTCAAAAGCAGTATGTTGCCGGTGCGCAATTCCACCCGTTCCTTGCCGTTGATGATATGGGTGGTGGAGCCGCTGCACATATAGATCATCTCCACATAGTTGTGGGAATGATTGGGATAGGGGGCAAACCGGGCGTGATGCCGGGCCGCCACCAATTCCCCCCTGCCCATGAGCTTATCCGCGTCCACGATAAAGCTATCCGGCGCAGTAAAATGCTGCGGTTGATCTCTCCTGTTCCCGCAAGGATCTGCCGTTCCTCCTCGGTGATGATGGATAGCCTGTCGATCAATTTCTGTTGCATGCCGGGTTCCTTTCCCTCTGCCCCAAGGGGCTGGTTTGGATTCATAGTAGCAGATTTTTTTTGCTATGACAATGCAAGCTATGATTTTCCCAAGATATATTCGTATCATCGCAATTCTTCCGTTTGCAAGAAAAGACAGTTTTTTGGTCAACACCTGTCATTGTTCCCCCCTTTGTCCCTGCCTTTATAATCAAATCATCCCCCCACTTCACTTGGGGCGGCCTCATCTTTTCTGCGTATCGTCCCTGGTTATGGGCGCGTATGGGTCCCCATTGGCAAGTCTAATAAAGGAAGGATGCAGTTCCATGACAAACTATTTCCTTGCGATCGACATCGGCGCTTCCAGCGGCCGGCATATTTTGGGATATGTCAAAAACGGCAAGATCCTCCTGGATGAAGTCTACCGCTTCCCCAATAATTTAGTCCGGCAAGGGGAGCTGCTTTGCTGGGATTACGACGCCCTGTTCGGGCATATCCTGGAGGGCATGAAGGCTTGCAAGGCGGCCGGCAAGATCCCGGTAAGCCTGGGCATCGACACCTGGGCGGTGGATTACGTATTGCTGGATAGCAGCGGCCAGCCCATCGGCCCCTTTATGGCCTACCGGGACGGCCGCAACGAAAGCGCTGTGCCCGAGGTCAGCGCCCGCATCTCAGAAAAGCAGCTGTATAGCCTCACAGGCATCCAGCGTCAGCCCTTCAATTCCATCTACCAGTTATGGGCCACCCGCCGGGAGGACCCTGCCCGGTTCCGTCGCAGCGCCCGCTTTTTGATGACCCCGGAATACTTTAACTATCTGCTTACCGGGGTGGATATGAACGAGTATACCAACGCCACCTCCACCGGTCTGGTGGACGCCCAGACCCGCACCTGGGCCCCGGAGATCCTGGGCGCCCTGGGCTATCCCGCCCACATGTTCGGCCCCATCCACATGCCCGGGGAGACCGTGGGCCAGCTGAGGCGGGAGATCGCCCAAGAGGTGGGATTCAATTGTACCGTATCCCTGGTAGCCTCCCACGACACCGCTTCTGCGGTGATGGCCGTGCCTTTGGCGGACGAACATTCCATCTACATCAGCAGCGGCACCTGGAGCCTGATGGGGGTTGAACTCAATAATCCCATCACCACCGAGCGGAGCCGGCAGTATAACCTTACCAACGAGGGCGGGTATAACGGCACATACTGTTATCTAAAAAACATTATGGGACTTTGGATCATCCAATCTATCCGCCATGAACTGGACGACCGGTATAGCTATACCCAATTGGGAGATCTGGCCCGGCGCAACAGCACTTTCCAGGCTGTCATCGACGCCAACGACAGCCGGTTCCTGGCGCCTGAGAGCATGATCGGCGCCATACGGGACTATTGCCGGGAGACCGAGCAGCCCATCCCGGAATCCCCAGGCCAGCTTATGCAATGCGCCTACCGGGGCCTAGCGAAGTGTTATGCCGGAGCCGCCGCCGAATTGCAGCACATCACCGGCAAAAAGTATACCAGCATCAACATCGTGGGGGGCGGCTGCCAGGATTCCTATCTGAACGAGATGACCGCAGCGGCCACCGGGCTGCCGGTTTTTGCAGGGCCCGTAGAGGGGACTGCCCTTGGCAACCTATTGTGCCAAATGATCCAGGCCGGCGAATACGCCCACCTTACCCAAGCCCGGGCCGCTATTCGGGAGAGCTTCGATATTCTGCCTGTGTGATCCAAGCCGGGCGGATAGCCATATCAATCTTTTCATGCAAAGGAGTTAGACCATGTTGGAACAAACAAAAAAAAGTGTATGCCGCCATTGGCGTAGACGTTGAAAAAGCCCTGGACGCCTCTCCCAGATCCCCGTCAGCATCCACTGCTGGCAGGGGGACGATGTAAACGGCTTCGATTCCGACGGCGCCCTCACCGGCGGCATCCAAACCACCGGCAACTATCCCGGCAAGGCCCGTAATCCCCAGGAGCTCATGGCGGATCTGGAGCTGGCCTTTT
>ENA-OQCL01000470-OQCL01000470.1-human-gut-metagenome-genome-assembly--contig:-NODE-470-length-19313-cov-4.351558_pt1 | contig 19313 bp, 21 predicted proteins | sample MGYA00242502_ERZ504586 | MGnify/ENA primary metagenome ERZ504586 (study PRJEB26092, sample SAMD00036316) | human gut metagenome | host: Homo sapiens | study: EMG produced TPA metagenomics assembly of... | reverse complement strand
ACCTCCTTGTCCGCCAGAAGCGGGATGTCGCGGAAGTTCTCGCCCTTGAAGCGTGAGGGGTTCACGAACAGGGGCGTGAACTGGTAGTAGCTGACGACCACTCCGTCGATGACGGTGCCCTCGGCAGCGTCACCGAGTTGAACGTCTTGGTCTCGCCGGTCTTGCGGTCGGGGTACTCGATGTTCTCCCTCACGAAGTTCTTGTGCACGGTGACGTAGACGTTCTTCTTGTTGTCTTCCATGTGAGTGCTCCTTTGCATCTCTTGTCGATCTCTGGGCGCGGCGTTGCTTGGAGGTTTTCCGCGCCCTTCTGCCTTAGCGTTTTCCGCCCGATTCCATAGGCACCACCTCCTCTCAGGTCGTCTCCGCCATCAGAAGCCGCTCACGATGTCGCGCGCCCAGGCACCGCTCTTCACGAGCGAGAGCACGAGAAGGATGCACATGGCCAGGTACTGGAGCGCGTAGGTGAGCCCGTTCGCGATGGCGTCGATGGGCGTCCCCGTCCCGGGGTTCACGGCGACGATGCCGCCCAGGATCACGGGGAAGCTGATGAGCAGGATCAGGATGATGAGGCCTGCTATGCAGACGGCCCCGAAGCTCTTCAGGTACCCGAGGCCGATCTGGCGCGTCTGGTCGAAGCCAAGGAAAGCCAGCGGTATCGGCGAGAAGGCCGCCATGATGTAGAGCTGTATCGCTCGCGCCCAGCAGACGACGAGGGCCACGATGTAGGCGATGAGCACGACGAGCCAGCTGATGACCGCGACTATCAGAAGCGCCAGGAGCGCGGAGAGGTCGTCATCTGCGGTCACGATGGACACCGCCGTCATGTCGAGAGCGCCGCCCGTCCCGAACAGCCCCTCCACGCGGTCGATCGCGAGCCCTATCACCTCGTAGATCGCGGCCATCAGGTCGAAGGAGTGCTGGATCAGAAACAGGAACACGGCGAAGAACACGAGGAGGAACACGACCTCCTTCACTCCCGGCAGCGACTGGCTGCCGTCCATGCGCTGCGAGATCTCGATGAGCTTCAAGGTGAACACGAGCCCGAGCACCCCGCATCCTATGGGCAGCACCGCCACCTGCCAGACGCCGCGCGCGATGTCGTACATCGACACGTCGCCAGCGCTCGTGAGCATCGTCTCGAAGGGAGCCGAGAGCACGCCGGTGGCACCGAGCGATCGCATGACGTCGGTCTGCGCGGCGAAGATCCAGTTGCACCAGTCGCGGAGCACCCCGCAGAGCCATGCGTTGATGTCGTCTGCGATCGAGCCCCACGCGAAGTGCGTCGGGATGAGTAGCGCCGTGAGCAGCGCGAAGGTGGCCGCGAAGGCCAGTATGAACCGTCTGCTTGAGACGGGGTTTCCTAGCTTCTCCATCGGGATCAGAGCGCCTCGATGGTGCCGTCGGATGAGCGTGTGACCGAGATCATGGTCGATGCGCCGTCGTCGAGCGTGAAGGTCGTGGTCGCAGCCCCGTTCGCGTAGTCTATCCACGCCTCGGCGTCCCAGATGGCACGGCTTGCGTTGGGCGATACCGCCGCTGCCCGCGCGGACACGGCCGCCTCGATCTTGGCGGTCTCTACCCCCATGGCCTCTTCCAGCTTGGAGGTGACGCCCGTGAACGAGAGCGCCCTCTCCCCGAGGAGCACCTTCTTGTACGAGCATGAGAGCGCGTCTGTCCTCAGAACGGTGTCAGCGCCCTCAGTGGCCACGGTAACGAGATAGGGGCTCGCGGCCTCGGTCAGCGACTTCGAGGCGAGCACGGTCGCCGTTACGGTCGTGTCGGTTGCCTCCTCTGCGTCGAGCGTCCAGTAGGTGACGCTCGTCTGGCCGTCCTTCGCCTCGACGAACGCGCCCTTGACGATGGAGAGCGTGTAGGCGGGATCTTCTATGCCCGTCCAGGAGGTGCCGACGAGCGCCTCCATGCCCGCCGCCTTATCCGCGTGCCCTTCTGCAGGTGCGCCTTGCTGGGACGTCGGTGCCTCTTCCTTCTCGATGGCCTCGATGGCAGAATTCGTGCTTTCGACGTCCTCGCGGGCGAGCGAGCAGCGTGCCACTCCCGACCCGACCAGCAGCAGCACGGCGATGACGGCGGCTGCGAGCATGAGCTTGTTCTTCTTCGGCATTTCCTCTTCCTTCCTATCTGATCTTTATGGCGCTCGTGAAGTACGACGCGCCGCTTGCAATCGTGCAGACCGCGCCTGTGTGAGGCTCGTGGATGTAGCGGTCTTCTCCGATGTAGATGCCCACGTGCCCAGGCCTCCACAGAATGTCGCCTGGCGTTGCCTGAGACACCGGTACCTTGCGGCCGAACGCCGCCTGGTCCTCGGAGTTTCGCGGGATCATGATGCCCGCCTGCCGATAGCAGTACTGGGTGAGCCCCGAGCAGTCGAGGCCGACCCCGGGCGTGGTGCCGCCCCACACGTAGGGCACGCCGAGCTGGCTGTAGGCGGCGGCGATGACCGCGTCTGCCGAGAGCGCTCCGCTCTCAAGGTCATCGACCGTCATCGAGTCGAACCTGCGCAGGTTGTACGCGTCGAGCGCCGCCTTGAGCGATTCGACGTAGGACGACGACGTCGCCCATCCCGCGTCCTTCAGGCCCTCCGCCATCTTGTCGGAGGAGTGCTCGGCGATGGCATGCCTGATGAGGGCGTTGTCCTTGTAGTGGGAGGCCTGGAGGAACACGCGGCTCCTGAAGCGTATGCACTCGACGTCTCCCTTGAAGACCGTGAAGTAGGCGGTGATCGTGGACATCTGCCCGGGCGTGTACTCCTCGTGGGTGGTCCACCCGGCCTTGCCCGCCACCTCCGGTGCCGAGGCGAAAGATGACGCCCACTTCATCCCGAAGAGGTTGTGGTCGCGCGTCGCGAGCTGGCTCATGGTCTCTCCCTGTCCCGACTCGCAGATGATCTGCGCGATCGTGCACCCGGCGGGGTGCCCGAACTCCTCCTGGCAGCGTATTGCCTCCTCGACCATCTCGTAGGTGATGCAGGGCGGGAGCCCCTCCATGGAGTGCTTCTTGTCCTCGGCGTCCCAGAACCCGAAGAGCGCCGATACGATCTGGCCGACGAGGAGCGCAACGAGCACGAAGGCGATGATCCCCGCGAGAACGCCTCCGGCGGTCGCGAGCCCGCTTCCGCCGACGGCACCGGCTATGGCGGTGCTGCCCGATGCGGATGCCGCCGTCTTCGCGGCACCGCCTGCTGCCTGTGCGGACGCTTGCGCCGCGCGGGCCTGTCCCGAGGCCGCTGCAGACGGGGATGCCTTGCCCGCTCCTGCGGCTCCGGCGTTCTTGCCCTTCGCGGCCCCTGCGCCCTTGCCGCCATTGGATGCGCGCGCTGCTCCCTTTGCCTTGCGCTCCCGCGCTGCCGTGATGCCGCGCTTTGCGCCCTTCCCGGCGTCGTATGCGCCCTGCGCGCCCTCGAACTCGTCGGTGTCGTCGAGCTCGGATACCGCCCGTCGCTCCAGCACCTGGCGCACCTTGAGCCGTCCGCTGGTCTCGTCCGCCGCATGCGCCGCCTCCTCGGATGGCCACTGGGCCGAAGCTGGCTCTGCGTCTGGCTTCGATCCTGCGCTTGCTGTGGACGCCTTAGCCTTGCGGGTCGCGCCCTTCGTGCCCTTCTTCGGGCTGCGCGCGCCGAGGGCGTCCTCCTTGCTTGCGAGCGTGGAGAGGCTCTGGGCCTCGTCGTCTTTCACGATTCCCGAGCTCACGGCGTCGACCTTCTCCGCCGTGACGATCTCTGCGATGGAGGAGCGGTCCTTGTCGAGTTCTCTCGGATCCATCTAGCCTCTGCCCCTCTTCGCGTTGCTCTCGAAGAGGTGCGCGCGCTTGAGCTGCGCGATCTCCTCGGGCTTGGTGTTCCACAGGTCGTAGAGCGCGCCTTTTGGGAAGTCGTCCCGGATGGGCACGCGCGCGCCTCCCGCGACGAGCAGGCCCTCTCCGGCCTTGATGGACTCGTCGATGTACTCCTTCTCCGCCGCCGAGAGGGAGAGCATGTCCGCCCAGGCGGCGAGGTCTTGGCTCGCCTGCTTGTGCAGCAGCATGAAATCCGAGTTCAGCACCATGGTGCGGGCGCGCTCGTGGGTGAGCATGTGGGAGGTGTTCTGCGAGATGCCGGTGCAGATGAGGTTGAACTTGCGCCCCTCCGCCCAGAACTTCGCGAAGTAGTCGATGATGGTCGGGTGCCCGAAGAGCGACTGGACCTCGTCGATGTAGAGCCAGGTGGTGATGCCCCGCTCGAAGTTCGCGTACATCCGGTTGCGCACCGCCTCTAGTGCGGTGAGCATGCCGAACACCCGCATGTTGGTTGAGAGGTCGTGCAGATCGATGTTGGTGATGCGGTTGTCGAAGCCCACGTTGGATTGGCGGTTGAAGAAGGAGAGCGCGCCCGTGACGTAGCGCTCGTATCTGAGCGCGATGTCGCGCGCCTCGGCCTCGGGCTGGCCGTTCAGTATCTCGTGGAAGTCGGAGAGCGTCGGCATGCCCTGCCCGTCGGCGCACCTGGAGTATGCCGCCTCGACGCATCTCGTGATGATCGACTTGTCGGCTTCGGGAAGGCCTTCCGAGGACTCCGCCATCATCGCCGACGAGAGTGCCAGGAACGCGTCGATCTTGAACGCGAGCTGGGCGGCGTCCGCGCGCCCCTCCACATCTGAGAGGTCGAAGGGGTTGAGCGCGGTGTCCGCATCCGGGGCGAGCCGTACGTTCACGCCGCCCAAGGCCTCGATGAGGTTTCCGTACTCTCCTGCGGGGTCGAAGATGATTATCTCGTCCTCCGGGTAGGCGAGCACGGTGTTGGTGATCTCGCGCTTCACGGAGAAGGACTTCCCGGAGCCGGGCTTGCCGCAGACGAACCCCATGGGGCTCGCGAGCTTCTTGCGGTTGCATATGACGAGGTTGCCCGACTGCTTGGACTGCCCGTAGTAGCCCCCGCCCTCCTGGTTGAGCTCCAGCGAGGCGAAGGGCATCTGCATGGCTATCTGGCCCGTGGTGAGGTAGCGGGCGACGTCGATGTGGTTCATGCCCAAAGGGAGCACAGAGTTAAGCGCCTGGCGCTGCCGGTAGTAGAGCGGCTCTATCCCGAGCGAGTTGCCCTGCCCGATCGACACGATCTGGTCCACTTGCCGCTCAAGGGCCTCCACGGTGTCCGCGTAGGTGTAGATGAGGCCGGTGTAGGTGAAGAGGCGCTCGTTCTTGTTGCGAAGGAAGTCCAGGAGCTCCTCGGCCTCCTCCTTGGAGTACCTCAGCTCCGGCGGCAGGATCGTATAGTCGTAGCCCTTCTTCATCGCGCTCATCTGCTCGTCGATGATCTCCTTGTCCATCCAGTCGAGCTGGCGCTTCACGAGCGCGAGGGCGTCGGACTGCGCGATGGGCTGGATGTGCAGGTTCACCGAGAGCGGCATGGGAAGGTCGATGATCTTGGCGAGGTAGTCGTCTTCGAGCATCGAGCCGAACGTGCGGATGGAGACCACGCAGCCGTATGCGTCGTCCACCCGGAATATGTCCGCCCTGCCGTGCGGCTTGAAGTCGATGAGCGCTGGCGCTATGAGGTCCTTGGTCCTCGTGTTGGACACGGGGCTCACCTTGTCCCAGTCAAACGTGAAGGGGGATTTCGGGCGAAGCTGCGACTGGATCGCCTCGATGCGCTCGGTGCCGTTCAGGGCGTGGGCCTCGCAGCGGATGCGCGAGAGCGTGTCGATGACGTCGCCCTTTATGCGCGAGAGCTTCGGCACCGCCTCCCAGACGTCGTCTGCGCCCACCATGTAGGTGAGGTAGCGGTGGCGCGTGAGGTTGGAGACCCCCTCGCGCATCTTGTCGTTGAGGATCCGGTTGTACTCCTTGGCGTACTTCTCCGTGTCGGGGTCGGACGCCTTGAAGAAGCGTTTCTTGCCGATCTCCTCGTCGGGGATGGGGACGTTGGCGATGGTGAGTTGGACGCAGGAGTCCGCCCCGAAGTAGTTGTAGAGCGATGAGAGCACGGTGAAGATGTTCTGCTGGTTCTCGCGCCGCGCCGACTGGTAGGAGATGTCCGAGAACTCGATCGTCTGCGAGAAGAGCCCGTCCTCCACCTGGGCTATGCCGTCCTTGTAGATGGCGTCGTAGCCGATGTAGGAGGCGATCTCGCCCGCCTGGGCGCGCGCCTTCTTCTGGCGCTTGAGCTTCTCCTCGTGGGCCTTCTTGGATCTATCCGACCTGCTGGCCGATCCCATCAGCTGCTTGATGAAGCTCGTCGAGCCCGACCTCTCGCGCTTTGACTTGGCCCGCGCCGCGCGCTCGGATCTGATGCGCGCCTTCGCGAGCTTCTTCTCAGCCTTGAGCTTCTCCTTGTCGCTCGCTCTCTCTTTCCTTGCACTTTTCGCATTCTCTCGTTGGCTCATTGGCCTCTGCTCCTTTTCGTCTTGCGATCCTCTTCGCCCTGCGCGTGGGCCTTCCCGCCTCGGTGCGCGGGAGGGACTTGTCTGCCGGGCTCTCGTAGAGGAGCCTCTGGTCTTTCAGGTGGTGGTTGATCAGAAGGGGCGCGAACTTCTCGGCGCGCATCCCGAACGGCCGCCAGAACCCGGCGAGCCAGAAGGGTATGGATGCGCACATGACGGGAAACGCCGCGTCGGCGACCTCTATGCCGACCCAGAAGTGGCATATCGCCGCCACGATGATCGCCGACCCGAAGCCGCCCGCCACGCACGCGAGCGTGCGGAAGGAGAGCTTCCCGACGATCTTCTCCTCGTACTCGCCGATGTCCTTCTGAATGGGGATCTGAAGCGACATGGCCTGTCACCTGCCTTAGGCGGGCAGCCAGGACGTGTCGAGCATCCCGAAGTAGACCGCTGCGGCGATGATGATCGCGCCGCCAGCGATGGTGGATATTGCGGAGGCAATCTGGCTGCCTCCCTGCTGCTCTCGTATGGCGAGGCCGAGCGAGACCGCGCCCCAGACGACCAGGAAGCCGCCGAGGAAGGTCACGCAGCCCGATACGAGGCTGATGATGTTTGCGAGCATGTGGGTGTTCCTTTGCATCTCGATTCGCCAGCGCCTGCGGTACTTGGAGGTTCCAGGCGGCGGGCTGATGGTAGAATTTCGGGTCGAGGGGCACGTGCGTGCTCCCTTGCATCTCGGCTGCGACGGCCGGTCGCGGTACTTGGAGGTTCTGCCCCGGCCCTTGGGTCTAGGTACCTGTCGCAGCCATTACTCACACTTCCATAAGCGCTCCCTCCCTTCTCGCCCGGTACGCCCTGAAGTCGAACGCCCCCGCGTCCTCTGCGGCCTTGAGCGCCCCGTGCCTCGGGTGCGCCTCAAGCGGGTACTTCTTGTCCTTGAACGCCTGTGCGCCGTTGATGAGAACGAGCGCCTCGTCGCGCGGCAGCCTCGCAACCTCGGAGGCTTGCATGAGCTCGCGCTCTATGAGGCCGTAGTTGTGCGTGTAGGTGGGGTTCGCGCCCCGAGAGTCGTTCACGGAGACGTTGGCGACGGTCTGCTTGCCGATCATGTCGGCGATCTTCTGGTTGGTGTCTGCCGACTTGCCCCCGAGGAACAGCAGCGTGTCGCAGGCGTTCATGATGGTCTTGGCGTTGTTCTCCCCGTATGACTCCTCAAGCTGGGAGAGGGACTGCAGGATCATCGAGACCGCGATGTTGCGGCTTCTCGTGACGGTGATCATGCGCTCGAAGTCGGGGATGGTGCCGATGTTTGAGAACTCATCGAACATGAAGTGGACGCATCTGGGAAGACGTCCCGAGAAGCGCGAGAGCGCCGTCTCGCAGAGCGAGTCGAGCGACTGCTGCATGAGAAGCGCGAACACGAAGTCAAAGGTCGAGTCCGTGTCCGACATCGAGCAGAAGAGCGCCACCTTCCTGTGCGCGTCGCCCATGTGGTCGAGCTCCATCTCGTCGTAGCGAAGAAGCTCTCTCATCTCGGCGATGTCGAACGGCTTCATGCGCACGTTGCAGGAGACCATGACGGACTTGAGTGTCTTTCCCGCAGCCACCTTGAACTGCTTGTAGCTTGAGAGTGCGAAGTCGTCCTCGGGGCGCACGGGGGCGGCCACCTTCACCCATTCGAAGCCTCCGGAGCCGTTGTCGAACGCGCGGGACGCCCGGTCGTACTTCTTGGCCGAAGGGCTCCTCACGAGCCTCTCTCCGGTCTCAAGCTCGTTGAAGAGCATGTCGAGCGGGCTCAGGTAGTCCTCGTCGTCCTCGCGGGCGTCCGCGAGAGAGAGCAGCGACAGGAGCCCCGGCACGTTCCTGTCCTCCTCAGGGCAGTGCAGAAGGAGGTAGGAGACGAGGGCCGTGTAGAGGAGCTTCTCGGCGTTCTCCCAGAACGGGTCCCCTGCATGGTCCTTGTCGCCGGTGGTGTTCTTGATGAGGCACTCCACGAAGCGCAGCGTCGCCGCCTCGCCGTCGATGTAGGCGATGGGGTTGAAGTGCATGGAGCTTGCGAAGTCTATGGTGTCGAATGTCTTGATCTCGTAGCCGAGCCCTTCGAGGACGTGGCCCATGTCGTGGATGAGGGTGCCCTTGGGGTCGGTGATGAAGTAGTTGGCGTTTCCCTGCATGAGGTTCGGCTTCACGAAGTAGCGCGTCTTTCCCGTGCCGGGGCCGCCTATGACGAGCACGTTGTCGTTCGTCTCGGTCTTCTGGTCGTGGGCGGTGTCGATCAGGCGGATGCTCGCCTGCTTGGTGAGGATGATGTTGTTGTCGGCGTCCTTGCGATCCGAATACGCCTCGATCTCCTTCGCCGTCGCCCAGCGCGCACTCCCGTGCTCCTCGCCCTTGCGGTAGCGCCCCCTGCGCTCCCACCATCTGACCCATACGAGCCAGACGGCGCACGCGCAGGCGCATCCGATAGCGAGCGGAAGAGGATCCATCGACGGGATCGCCCCTTGCGCCGCGAGACCCATCGCCTTGGACACGAGGTCGGCCTCGGAGCTTCCTGCGGCCATGACGGCTGCCGTGGCGGCGTTGCCGACAAGCAGGGCTGCGCCCGATAGCGCCGCGATGAGGATGAGCTCCGACTTCATCGGGTCTTCACCTCGACCTTCTCGATCTGCCTCGTCGCCTCCTTGGCCTCGTGCGCCGCCTTGGACGCGGCCTTCGCTGCCTCGGCCTTCTTCTCCAGCGGCTCCTGGTCGCGCTCCTCGGTGAGCTCGCGCTCGCGCATCTTGCAGGCGCGCTCCGCCGCCGCATCGACGTCGTGCTCAAGGTTTCCGAACACCTCGTCGACCTCGGGGGCGTCTGCCACTCTGAACACCAGATGGTCGCGCCCCTCGACATCGACGAAGTCGTGCTCGATGGCGGCTTCTGTGAGCCTCTCGCCGATGATCTCCCTCAAGGTCGCGTAGTCGGGGAGCTCCTCGAACTCCGAGAGGTTCAATCGTGCGTACTCGCGAACACCCTCGCGCTCGGCTTCCGCTGATGGCTCCTCGATCTGGCCCCTCAGGTTCCTGATGGCGCTCTTGAGCCTCTCGGCGCTTGCCCGGATAGCATCCTGGCTCGCGTCCTGGCCCATCCTGAGCATCCAGTCGAAGAGCTTCTCTCCGCTCTCGTCTCCGAAGTCGCTTGCCATGTCGCCCTCCTCTTCTCTTCTATCGGATCGTCTCGCGCGCCTCGCTTGCGCGGTCGGCGCGTTGCTGGTTCTCGGATGCGCGCAGCGCCGCCTGCGTGCGGTCAGCTAAGCTCTCCGTCGTCCTCTCGGCCTTGTACTGCTCTGCCTCTCCACCTGGGACTTGATCACGTCTAGAAGGGACATTCCCTCCTGCGTCTGGTCGACCATGTAGTCCTGGGTGCGGGCGTTGACGGTTAGGAGCTTGCCCATGTGGCTGAGCGCCACGTGGATCCGGAAGTCGTCGTTTCTCGCGGCCACCCAGCCGTCGTCGAGATAGGGGAAGGCGTTGCCTGTCCACTGCATGTCGGATTTGGGGGGAAGGTAGTGCAGGTGCTTGCACTCATCGACCGTGGCGAGGCGCATCCCCGCGACGTAGCGGGTGAGCTCCGAGATGTCTCCCGCGATCCTCTTGAAGCTGAGGGACTCGAAGGGAACCCAGGTCTTCCCGTCCTGCTTGAGCGTCCACCACTCGTCGCCCCCGTCCACCTGCTGGATGAACGCGAGGTCGCCGTAGACGACTCCCTGCCTGATGGCCCAGTTCCCGGCCTTGAAGAAGTCGGAGAGGTCCTCAAGCGAGAAGCAGCGGTCGAACTCGTAGGGGTACTCCTCCAGATAGGGGTCGTCCTGCCAAGCGTATCCGCCGCGCTTGACCCAGCCGTTCTTCTGGCAGATCGCCTCAAGGCTTTCCTGTTCCTCTGCCGTGACCGGCACCATGTTGTACATTTCCGTCTCCTCCTCGGGAGCCGACGCATGTCGGCTCCCCTCGGTTCGGTGGTTCGGCGGCGAGGCGCCGTAAGTCGTCCTCGCCCGGTTGCGTTTGTGAGAGTGTTTCGGCTGACCCGCTTCTCCTCGCCGCCCTGCAACGGTTATAGCGTGGTCGATTCCCTGATGGGACGGGGATTTTTCGCACAGTCCCGCATGGTCACGGATAGTCACTTATCCATCAAACCCACATTTTTCCTCGGCGGGAGCACGACCAGTCGGCATGTCTCCTTGAGCCTCTCGACTATCGCCTCGGCGCTCTCGCGCTCCCCGCTGCGCCCCATGCGCGACTTGAGGGCGTCGGGCGCGTACTGCGACGTGACCACGGTCGGCTTCATGTTCTCGTAGCGGTCGTTGATGATCTGGAAGAGCGTGCCCATGACCCAGGAGTTCGCGTTCTCCTTGCCGAAGTCGTCGATGATGAGCACGTCGTATCCCGCATAGCGCTCGACGCCCTGCTTGGATGGGGCGTCGTAGCTCGCCTTGATCTCGTCGAGCATGGAGAGGGACGACGTCATGAGCACGCTGTACCCGCTTGCGAAGAACGCCTTGGCGAGCGCAGTGGCGCAGTGCGACTTGCCCGCGCGGGAGGGGCCTGTTATGTAGAGTCCCACGCCCGATCTCATATCGAAGGCGTCCAGGTACTCGGCGATCTCTCGCCTGTCGACCTTGGCATGGGCGAATCGGGGCTTCACGCCGCACCGCCTTAGCGCCTCGGCCTCGGCTTTGGCCTTTCGCTTCCTCTCGGCCTCCTCTGCGAGCGCTCGCTCCTCGCAAGCGCCGTCGCACTCGCACTCCTTGGCCCCGATCCAGATGACCTTGCCGTTGAAGCCGAGGAGTCCGATGGGGTCGAGGAGGTTCCCGCACCATTCGCATCTGCGCTCTGCGGGCTCCTCGTATTCCAGGCCGCGCTCCTCGGCCGATGCCAGGGTGATGATGCGGCTCTCCTCATCTGCCATCGCGCAGCTCCTTTCCTATCCTTCTTCTTTGTATTCTTCTTTGTTTTTAAGGTGCCAATTTGGCACCCCCTCAGGCGACATCCTGTCATCCCCTCCATGCTTGGAAGCGGACGATTTGTCAGGGAGTGACAACTTGTCAGGTGCGCAGGACGTCCTCTTCGCGCGATGGCCGAGCACGTAGCTCCTCGTTGTCATCCCGTCCCTTGCCCATTCGCCTCCGGTCTCGGCGATAAGTCCTCTCTGCTCCAGCTCGGACACTGCCCTGATGACGGAGCGCTCGGACACGCCGAGGTAGGTTGAGGTCCTCTTGCGGCTCTCGTAGAACGTCCCGCCGTCCTTGCAGAATCCGTAGATGCGCGCGAACACGAGCAGCGCTGTGCCCTTGAGCCCGAGCTCCTTCCACATGAAGGGGTGCAGGACCAGGAAGGCGTCGCCGTCGCGCGGGCGCACGGGATCTCTCTTCGCATGCATCGGCATCGCCTACCCGACGCCGATTTTCGAGAAGTTGCGCATGGCCCAGTCGAGCAGCTCGGCCCTGAACGCGATCGAACCCTTCTTCTGGCCCTCCATGCGCCTCAGTGGCAGGGGGTCGTTGCCCCTCTTCGAGAGCTCCCATACCTTGTTCTTGCTTATGCCTAAGAGCCGGGCTACCTCGTAGGCGTTGTAGATGTCCTGCACGGGCACCGGCTGCTTCGATGAATCGTCAAAGATCTCGGGCATATACTCTCCTGTTCTTCGTTCGAACAGACAGCCCGAGGCTCTCAAGACCCTTGCTGGCCTGAGCCCGATAGGCGATCGAGCATCCGCTCGATCGCCGATGGCGTCACCCTGTAGAGGCGGCCGAGGTTCACTGCCTCAAGCTCGCCCTTGCGGATCAGCTGGTAGACTTTCGCTGTCGAGACGCCGAGGCTCTCGGCGACTTCTCCTACGCTTAGGAGCCGGGGAGACTTCATGTCGTTGGTCTGGTTGGGCACTGGCTCCTCGCGCTTCATTTCCCTGATATCTTTTGGCATTTGTATTCCGCCTTCTTTGTGCTCGTTTCTTCAACTTCTGTCGAATGCTCTCGACTTTTCTTGATGGCGGCGATGATTGCAGGTTTTCCGGGTTGGTGCTTCGTGATTTCTGCGCACAGTCCCGCACAGTCCCGCATAGTCACAAATTCGCTAAACCCACACAGCTGCCTGATTCGAGGTGGCCCATCTGTCTGTTCTTTCGGACAAAAAAGCCCCGACGTTTGTTGGGGCTTATCGTGGCACCTTGAATCAGCGCGAGGTTCTTGGTGACATATCTGGCTTCTTCGTGTCCGACGGCGAACTGGCCATGATCGTGTATCTCTCGGCTCTCATGCCGGTCCTCCTTCCCGGTCTTGTCGGCGCTGTTGCGTCGGACGCTTGGAACCAGTTTCGGGCAAACGCCCGTTTGAAACACTTCTTGCGTTGATAATAAACCCGATATCGAGAGACAGTTGTTCCAAAAAGGGACACCCATCTTGATTGCGATGATGTAATATGCGATGTTGACATGCTGTAACAATTCGACGTCATCGCTCGAGAGGTCGGTTGAGTTTAGCGGAAGAGAGATGAGTAGGTTGGCAGAGGAAAACACCCCGAAGAAGCAGCACTACGTGCCCCAGTACTACCTGAGGCGCTTCTCGGATGATTGCGACAGCCTCTGGGTTTACAACCGCAAAACGGGCAAGACCTACAAGAGCAGATCGGAAGATGTGTGCGAGCGGAACTATCACTATGAGATGGAGGCGAGATGCCAGAGGAGCTGGCACGGGCGTCATCTCCTTCCCGGGAAGATCGAGAAGAAGCTCTCCCAGATAGAGGGTGAGCAATCGGCTCTCCTGCGCAAGATAGATATCCAGATTGATGCCGGGCGCGTTCATGAAAAGGAGCGAAGGGCGCTTTCGTGGCTGGTCGGACATTTGATAGCAAGGCACCCTGCAATGCTTGCGAACTATGAGCCAGATTACGATGCAATGTACAGCGATCCTGAAGTGAGATGGGGCTGTGAGGTTTTGGCCCAGGCGGGAATGGCTGACGAGATCGAGGTGCTGGCTCATGGTGCGAACCAGATGGTGCTCGCGCTTTGGCGATGCAAGGGGAGTCCCACGTATTTCGCCAAGAGCGACCTCGAAAGACTGCGCTGCCACTTCATCAGGCCGCAGGGGGAGGCTCGCTTCATCACCTCTTCCCTCCCTCCGCATTTCAATACGACACTTTGGAAAGATGGGAAGTACCACATCGACGACCTCACGCTTCCGCTGTCCTCCACACTCGCGGTAGTCTATTCCGGCGCGGGGCCGACGAAGTGCGACGTCCTAGAGGTTCCAGACAGCACTGTTGTCAGGCTGAACTCCGGCTACTTCGTCTCGGAGCCCGCGTGCGAGCAGGTGGTCTCCGGAAGAAGAGAGGATCTCGATCAAGCCCGTATTTTCGCCCAGCGCTTTCGCATCAGTGCAGCTTCGACCCGAAGGGAAAATCGTTGATGCCGTGATTACTTGCGAATGTTCGCAGGTCAGCGCCACTGTGACAATTTGTCGCAGCGGGTTTGGGCGAAACCTCCATCCGAGTCCCGTCCTTTCTGCTTCGGAAAATCCACAGTCTGTTCGATTGACTGAATAAGCGATCGGGTGCATCATAGGGATTCACGATAATCGAACGCATGTTCCCATTGTATAGCGAGGAGGTGCCATGGGCGACAGGGTCATCATGCATATCGACATGAACGCCTTCTATGCGAGCGTCGCCCAGCATCTCGATCCCGGGCTGAGGGGCAAAGCCGTGGCTGTGGCGGGCGACCCGGAGCGCAGGAACGGTATCATCCTCGCGAAGTCCCGGGAGGCGAAGGCCTGCGGCGTGAAGACGGCCGAGGCGATCTGGCAGGCCAAGCAGAAGTGCCCGGACCTCGTAGTCGTGCCGCCCGACTACGCCGCCTACAAACGCTACTCGCGACTGGCGCGCATGATCTACTACGGCTACACCGATTTAGTCGAGCCATTCGGCCTCGATGAGTCGTGGATCGACGTCACCGGATCGCTACAGCTGTTCGGGGGCGACGCCATGCTCGTGGCGAGGGAGATATCGGAGCGCGTGAAGTCCGAGATCGGGCTCACCGTGTCTATCGGCGTCTCGTGGAACAAGGTCTTCGCCAAGCTCGGGAGCGACACCGATCCGGGCGACGGAATCGTCCCCATAACGCGCGAGAACTTCCGCGACGTCGCATGGCCCATGGCCGCTTCCGAGATGGTCTACGTCGGTCCTGCCACCATGCGCAAGCTCCACTCAGCCGGATACGAGACCATAGGGGACCTCGCACATGCCGGGGACCACTTTCTGAAGAGGCGCTTCGGCAAGATCGGCATCATGCTGCGCGCGTTCGCGAGAGGCGAGGACGCGAGTCCCGTGCAAGGCCATCGGATCCCTCGAGGCCGATGTGGACTATGTTGTGAAGGGAATCGGCAACGGCCTCACCGCCCCGCACGACCTCGAATGCGACTCCGACGTGAAGGCCCTCGTCTGGCTCCTATCCGAATCCGTGGCGCAGAGGCTTCGCGAGTCACGGATGCGCTGCCGGACGGTGTCGGTGGGGGCGCGGTTCGCACGCGACCTTTCCGGCTACTCAAGGCAGAGGACGCTGAGGACCCCGACCTGCCTCGCGAGGGACGTCGCGAACGTCGCCATGGGACTTCTGCGCTCGAACCAACCGATCGACAAGGAGCATGCGCTCAGAGCCGTGCACGTGCGCGTGACCAATCTCGTTCCCATGGACGTGCCCGTGCAGTGCGAGCTCTTCGGGGACGCCGAGAAGACAGAGCGCCTTGAGAGACTAGACCTCGCGATCGACGCGCTGAGGGGGCGCTTCGGCAACACCTGCGTCAAGCGGGCGGTTGAGCTCACCGACGAGGTCATGTCCGGTCTCGACATCAAGCGCGACAACACCATCCACCCCGTAGGGTTCCTCAGGTAGGCGGCCGTCATGGTCGAAGGCATCTCGGGAAGGGTCAAGCGATACGTTAGCGTCACGGCGCGCATGGACGAGGACGGTCGCGTGCGGCCGCTATCCATCCAGTGGTACGACGGCAAGACCTATCCCATCGACGAGGTCAAGGACGTGCGCCGCGCCTCGTCGCGCAAGGTAGGCGGAGACGGCATCTGCTACACCATCCGAATCGGCAACAACGTCACCTACCTGTTCTACGAGGATCCGCGCTGGTTCGTTGAAGAGGTCGTCAAGGACGGCATGTCCGCATAAAAGCTCGCATTTCTTGAGCAAAACGCCAGTTCGGTGCCACTGTGACAATTTGTCACAGCGAATGCGGGCACCGTTCCCGTCCGTTGGGCTGATGCGCTCTATCCCGTGGCCTCCGTCGCCTCAGGTGCGCCCTGCCCCGCCTCTCATCCAGGCACGCTCGCACGGAACCCGCCATGCGCGCTGCAAGGCGCGCCCTTCCTGCGCAAAACCCACACATGCATATCTCGTTCCTTTGACTGCCGCATGTGCAGGTTGCGGACGTACGTCCTTTGCGAAGAAGCCCGCTTTCCTCCTTGCAGCGCAGGCGGAACCCGCGCACGACCCCGGATCACGAGGCGGTGGCACAGGGCGACCGCCGAAAGACAAGGAGGTCTTCAAAATGGGAAATCGAGCAGTCATCACCACGCCGGACAAGAACCTGGCACTCTACCTCCACTGGAACGGCGGCCGCGACGCGGTCGAGCCGCTGCTCAAGTACTGCGAGCTTCAGGGCTACCGTCCTCCGAGCCAGGACTGCTACGGATGGGCGCGGATGGCCCAGGTGGTCGGGAACTTCTTCGGCGGGTCGCTCTCGGTGGGCATAGAGCGATACCGAAACCTTGGCGACCAGGGCGACAACGGCGTATACGTCATCGATGGTTGGAAGATAGTCGATCACTACGCCACGGATTACGACGAGGACTGGAACGCGGTCGGCCTGAGGCACATCGACCCTTCCGCCGAGCAGAGCGGATACGACTTCGACGAGATGCTTCACGCCTTCGATGAGGCGATGCCCGAGAACCTGAGGCTCGGCGCCTTCCTGGACGCCGAAGAGGTGCCGGTGTCCGATGTCCGCCTGGGCGACAAGGTTTGGATGAGCGCGTACGAATCCAACCCCGAACTCTTCGAGGTCGTGGGCTTCGGCGCAGACGATGCCCCCAGGGGCTTCAAGGGAATCCCCTTCGTCAACCGCTACGATCACGACGGCGACTACTCCTGGAACGGCAACAACTACATCGACGCCGACACCTGCCGCATCGCCCCGCGCGTGTAGAAGCCTCCAGCTCCGCAACGACCACGGGCGCGGCCAAGCCGCGCCCCTACAGAAAGGACAGGCACATGAATGGAAACGACATCTTCGCGACGCGCAGAGAGGATATAGTCGATCCCTCCAAGCTTACGCGCAGGGAGCTGCTCAGCGCCATCTACTGGCTCAACCAGGAGCTCACGGGCCGTGCGATATTCGGCGGGGCTGCGGCTTGCGATTACGTCGAGCGCGAGCTGAAGAGGACTTCCGCCAATTCGAAACCGGTGCTCATCGAGAGGTTCAACGATATGGTGGACGAGCTGATCGGGACCGATCCGTATTCCCGCGTGCTTCGGATCTACAGGAAGAATTAGCGGCAATCGACGAGCAGGCCTCGGATCGCTAGCGGTCCGGGTCTGCTCGCCGTGGCGGCATGGCGCAAACATTTGCACTGAATCTATGCTATTATGTCAGTGTGGTTGTTTATGGCAAATAGAAGCGAACAGAGGATCGAGCGCCTGCTCGACGAGAACAACGGCGTCCTCATCGCCTCGGAGGCGATAGGCTCGGGGATCCCGAGGAACGCGGTCTACGACTTCGCGAGGTCGCGCGGGCTGGAGAAGGCGTCCCCGGGCATCTTCGTGGACGCCGACGTGTTCCCCGACGAGCTCTACCTGCTCCAGGCGCGCTACCCCAAGGTCGTGTTCTCGCACGAGACGGCCCTCTACCTCCACGACATGGCCGAGCGCGAGCCCGTCCCCATCGCCATCACGGTGGAGTCGGGCTACCACTCGGGGTCCCTCAAGGACCAGGGCGTGAGGATCTTCTACGTGAAGCCGGAGTGGTACGGCCTCGGGATCTCCGAGGCGGAATCGCCGGGCGGCCATATTGTGAGGGCATACGACAGGGAGCGCACGGTATGCGACGTCGTGCGCAGGAAGGCGGCCATGGACCCCGCCGCCTACGGGTACGCCCTCCGCAGGTACGCGGCGAGCAGGGGGCAAGGACCTCGCCAAGCTCGGGCGCTACGCCAGGGAGATGGGGGTCGAGAGGCAGGTGCAGCAGGCGATGGAGGTGCTTCTGTGATCAAGGGCGCGCGCAGGGTGAAGGACCTGATCCGCAACAAGGCCGAAGGGGACAGCAGCAGGTCCCAGGCGCTCTTGCGCCACTACGCCATGGAGCGGTTCCTGGAGAGGCTCGCGAACTCCCCATACCGGGACAACTTCGTGCTCAAGGGCGGCATGCTGATGTCCTCGCTCGTGGGCGTGGACCAGCGCAGCACGATGGACATCGACACGACCGTCAAGGGATTGACGCTCGATACGGGCAACGCCCTCAAGGTCGTGGAGGAGATCGCCGTCGTCGAGCTCGACGACGGCATGGAGTTCCAGGTCGGCGGCGCGGGAGAGATCATGGAGGACTCCGAGTACGGCGGCGTGAGGATTGCGCTCACGGCCCGCATGGAGAAGACCCGCATTCCCCTGAAGATCGACATATCGACGGGGGATGCGATCACCCCGGCCGAGGTCATGCTCAAGTACCGCCTCATGTTCGAGGACCGCGACATCAGCATATGGGCGTACCCGGTGGAGACCGTGCTCGCGGAGAAGATCGAGACCGCCCTCGCGAGGGGGGACCCTCAACACGAGGATGAGGGACTTCTACGACGTCTACATGCTCCGCGAGCTGGACGGGGGCCTGAAGCCGTCCAACCTGAGAGCGGCGCTTGAGGCCACTATCGAGAAGAGGGGCAGTGGCGTCAGTGCATCCAGCTACGCTCAGACGTTGGCCGAGATAGAAGGCAGCGCGACCATGGCGGAGAGATGGCGATCCTACGGCCTATCGAACCCCTATGCCTCCTCGATCGCGTGGACGGACGCCGTCGGGTCGATTCGCCTCCTGTGCGACGCGTGCTGGCAGGGTGCGCGAGATCCCCAAAAAGGGCAGTTCGAATCCACTGTGACAAATTGTCACAGTGGAGTGATCGTGCTGCTTTCTTCCCACCAGATTGGACGTTAAGAAGGGCCACAGGGCGTTTGTACTCACTTGGGAACTCACTTTGTACTCAGGATTTCGCATATTCCCTGTTCGGGCTTTTACACCCCCTATGTCAAATTTATTCCTGATGATATTCCTGGTAAATAAATTTGCAGACCAAACAATCGGGATTCGACATTTTGTACTCAGCATTATCGAAATAAGAGAAATCACCTGCTCGCAGGCGCTTTATTGCAGCGCCGTATTTATTCCCTTTTCAGATTGTGTAAATCGGTGATTTCGGGTGAGTACAAAACGATACTGTTAATGAGTTTAACCAGGTGAACGCAATGATACGAGTTGGACGACATGGCATGATTTGGCACATTTTGTACATCTAGCGGGCAAAACTACGATTGAGTGGGAATAATACACAGTAAAAAGCGTATTAGTTATCTCAAGTGAGTTGAGGTTTTCTGTAATGTGATTTAGTTCATCCAGTTTGCGTCGAACAGGTACAATCCGAAGGAAAACCGCAGTTCAGACACTTAAAAGGCTAGGTAGAATTCAATCTCTACCTAGCCTTTGTTTTGCTACAAGTTATACGGACGCTCTCCTGTTTCTTCTGGTTGCATCAAATGATTTCTTCTGAAATGGAACCAAATGGGAACCGCCCACTGGCTCTGGGAACCAATGGGCGGTTTAACCTGCTCAAACGACTATTTGCTTTGCATGGCGTCACAGGCATTC
>ENA-OQCL01000469-OQCL01000469.1-human-gut-metagenome-genome-assembly--contig:-NODE-469-length-19354-cov-10.659905_pt1 | contig 19354 bp, 23 predicted proteins | sample MGYA00242502_ERZ504586 | MGnify/ENA primary metagenome ERZ504586 (study PRJEB26092, sample SAMD00036316) | human gut metagenome | host: Homo sapiens | study: EMG produced TPA metagenomics assembly of... | reverse complement strand
GAGTTCGATAACTGTTACCGACTTGCGGTCTTTTGCTTCCGAAAAGGAATATTTCAACGGTGTTCCGCAGTAACGAATATGCTCCGCGCCACAATTTTGCGGCGAGTGAATATGTCCAAGTGCGACATAATCAAAGGGATCAAAAACATAAGCGTCCACATTATCAGAGCCACCAACCGAGATTTCCTCAGATTCAGAGCGCAACGAACCCGTAACAAACTGATGTGTCACCAGAATATTTCTATTGTCATGATTGATACTCAGCTTTGAAATGACGCTATTTATAGCATCTGTGTAAGTAGTAATTTCATCGTCACAAAACCTGCGGACATGAGCTGGTTTAATAAACGGCAGCATATAAACATCCACCGTACCGTATTCGTCCTGCATAGAGAAAGGTACAATCTTCCCATTATAAACCGGTGACATATGAATACCGCTGGCATCCATAATGCGAGAACCAAAAGCAATCCTTTCCGGAGAATCGTGGTTTCCGCTAATAACGAATACCTCGAGCTTTCGTTTGGCCAACTGAACGAGAAAGTTGTCAAACAACTGAACTGCCTCCGCCGCAGGAACAGATTTGTCGTAGACATCTCCGGCAATAATCACACCATCCGGCTTTTCAGCATCAACAATATTGATGATTTTTTTGAGTATGTATTCTTGATCTTCAAGCATCGAATACTCATTTACTCTTTTCCCTAAATGGAGGTCTGATAAGTGAATAAACTTCATAACAAACTCCTTTACCCCACAACCAACTTATTCGTCTTCTTCAAGAACTTCGCCGGGATTGGGCGGTCCAGCTGCCAGGTGATGTTCATCGGCCTGCTGCCCTCATGCTTCACATAGTTCGCCGTGCCCAGATAGGTATACGCCTCCGCACCGCCGGTCACACGGTCTGACTTAAACTCACGGACAAACAGCAGCACCTTGCTGCCGCGTTCCTTGTGGTGAATATAGCGCTGGCCGGTGGGTGAATTCTCCGCCGTGGTGCTCTGGCTCTGCCAATGGAACAAGCTCTCATTGATGGAATAATCGTTGTACATGGTGGTTGGCGAATAGTCCTTGTCCGCCTTATTCAGCGTCACGAATAACACGTCCAATTGCTTGTCCGGCAGCCACTTTACACCTTCTCGCACAGTGGCAGGCTTCATAAAGTCCAGTGCCACCAATAGCTGATCGCGAGTGTAGGTGCAGTGTAAATCCAGTGGGCAGTTAAAGCCCAGATCTACCGGCTCGTCAATAAAGTCGATCTGCTCAAAGCGATAGCGCAGCAGTTCCAAGAGTTCGCTTAGCAGGACTGTGCTATCTGATAGGGCATAGAGGTTGTCCAGCACTTCTTCGCTACTCCAATCCTCGACTGCCTTTCCCCAGATAGTGATATAGAACATCTGTAGCATGCGCTTTTCAACATCGGACAACGCCGCGAAATCCACATCGTCCAGACGCGGCAGAATATCCAACAGAAAGGAAATCCAACGACGAGAATCGATGACAGCAAGGCGTGCAAACGCCTTGTTCAAGGTCTCTTCCAGAGGCTCCTCGAAGTCCTCAATGACATCTGCTCTGGCGCAGATGCGAGAGAAGGACGAGAATTTATAAATTGCTCTGGGATCAAGATGGTAGTAGTCGAGGAAGTTGGCAAGTGTCAGCTCCATGCCACTATCTTCTGCAAAGGTAGCCACGCGGGCCACAAGCCCTGCCGTGTTGCCGTAGGAAGCACGGATGTTATCCAGTATGTACTTTGCCGCATTTTTTCTCCAACTGAATATAGCAGCCCTTGGGAACGGACACAAAGCCATCCTTGATTTCGCGGCTCACACTTCGTGTAGTGTTCGACAGCAACGCCGCAAATTTATCCTCAAAATTGTACTTTCTGTTTGCTTGGCCGATGAAGTCCAATACGGTCAGGCATTCCTTATCTTCGGTCAGACGCAGGCCGCGGCCCAACTGCTGCTAAAAAAATCGTTAGCGACTCAGTAGGGCGCAGGAAAAGAACGGTATTGACTTCCGGAATATCCACGCCTTCGTTATAGATGTCCACGACGAAGATAAACCGTACTTCGCCAGAGACCAAGCGCTGTTTAGCTGCTTTTCTCTCCTCGTCCGGGGATTGTCCTGTCAGGAACATGGACGGGATATTGTGGTCATTAAAATAGTAGCACATAAATTCTGCGTGATCTACCGTTACGCAGAAACCGAGGCCTTTCACGTCATCAATGTCTGTGACATATCTCAACAGCGAGGACACAACATGGTCGGCGCGTCGGGTGGCAATGGCACCACTGAAGGTGTAGATATGCTCCAACTCGCTCTTTTGGTAGCCACCGGCAGACCATTTGAGTTCATCCAAATCCACGGTATCGGTGACTCCGAAATACTGGAACGGGCAGAGGAGCTTTCGGTCAATGGCTTCCGGCAGACGAATTTCCGCCGCAATACGATTGTTGAAGTATGGCAGAATGCTCTTGCCGTCCATACGTTCAGGCGTAGCTGTCAAGCCCAGCAGAATACGAGGCTGATAGTAGGCCAGGAGCTTCTGGTAGGTCGGAGCTGCCGCGTGGTGGAATTCATCCACAATGATGTAATCATAAAACTCCGGTGTTGTTTTGGCTGTGAAATCCTGCGAGTTAAAGGTCTGAATGGAAATAAACAGATTGTCGATGCTTTCCGGCCTATAGCTGCCCACAAACATCTCCCCGAAGTTGGCGTCCTTGAGTACAGCACGGAAGGTATACAGACTCTGCTTGAGAATTTCTTCCCGGTGCGCCACAAAGAGCAGGCGGCAAGGCTTGTCCGGATTCTGCTTGCGGAAGCACTTGTAATCTAAAGCAGAGATGACCGTTTTGCCGGTACCGGTGGCGGCTACCACCAGATTACGAGTATAACCTCGGATGGTGCGCTCCGCCTCCAGCTTGTCCAGAATCTCCTGCTGATAGGAATAGGGGTTGATGTCCATGGTGTAGACTTCGGCATTGTTGGTGTCGAAGTATTTTTCTGCTTTCAGGGCATGGGCAAGGCGTTCTTTCTGCCCTTCATCATAATACTCAAATTCCCGGTCATTCCAGTAATACTCAAAGGTCGCGGCGATTTTATCAATGGTTTCAGGCAGGTCGCGCTTCGTTACCTTGGTGTTCCATTCAAGTCCGCTGGTCAGCGCGGCATTGGATAGGTTGGACGAACCCACATAAGCCGTTGTGAAGCCTGTTTCGCGGTAGAAGATGTACGCTTTGGCATGGAGGCGAGTTGTCTTGGTGTTGTAACTAACCTTGATGTGTGTATTGGGCAGTTTTCGAAGCTCCTCAATGGCTTTTACATCGGTAGCGCCCATATAGGAGGTGGTGATGATACGGAGCTCGCCGCCGCTATGCGTAAACTCCCGCAGCTCGTCCATGATGAGCCGTAGGCCGCTCCATTTGATGAAGGACACCAGCATGTCGATCCGGTCGGCCGAGACGATTTCCTTTTTGAGCTCTGTAAACATCTGCGGCTCATGCACTGCGCCGGTGAATAGGGAACTCTGTGCGATGGAGGTTTCCGGGCGCTCTATGTCCGCCGCTGTTTTCCCCACCGCCAGCCGCGGGTCGGTCTCCCGTAAAAGCGCAAGAAGCTGCTCTGCCCGCCGGTCAACGCCCAACGCAGCAAAGTCAGCTTCTTGCGTCGTATTTTGAATGAGCTCAACGATCTGGTTGGTCAGCCCGATCTGGGCAGAAATATCCCCGCCGTTGTCCAGCACGTTATCCAAGCCCTTTTGAACCACATCCGCCAGATACTGCGCCAGCACCTTGGAGGCTTCCGCCTTGTCAATGGGTGCAACAGACTTGCGAGCCTCCGGAATCTCCGCAAGCTCGCCCGTCAAGGCATTGTTGATGACTTGTTCGTATAGACCGGGATGTAAACTCATTGCTTCTTTCTCCCTAAATCAAGATGATTATAAAATGAATATTAGCTTATAGAACAATTATCCGGAACGAAATCCATGATATCACCAATATTGACGTTGAGCGATGTACAGATCTTATTGAGCACCGTAAGTGTGACTTCCTCATCGCGCCTCAAGCGGGTCATGGTATTTGGCGCAATCCCAGCAGCTTTTCTCAAAATCCGCTTTGCTCATTTTTCTATCAACAAGTAATTTCCAAAGCTTGTTATATGAGATAGCCATTTTCCTACCTCCAACTACAAATGTTGACATAATTATACGCCATCCAAAGTCATAAAGCAAGAGACTTTCGCATCACATTGCGAAAGTCTCTTGCCGTAGTTCATGGACATTATGCGGTCTGAAGCACCAGCTGTTTGTGTTGCTCTTGGTATCATCTCATTTCTCTGATTACAACCGAGGTTTATCAAAAACACAGGGTTTGGGAGTATCCCAAATGATAAAATGCACGCTGGGACAGAGGAGGCATAGCGTGTATTTTTCCGGTGTGTACGGACACCGGATGTGCTTGCTATTCTTCAACATTCCCTGATCCGCGTTTTTCAAATTGCCCTGTTTATCGGCCGCACTCTATGATATACTGATAGCAAATCACCCGGAAGGGAGGAGCCTATGCATGGCAGTCAAACGCGTTTTTGCTGGTTACTATAAACGATACGACGGCAAGCGGATCTACGTTGTCCGCGTGGTAAAAGATATCGATACCGGCGAAGCTGTTGTGATCTGCAAGGATGCCAGTTTCATCCGGGAAGGCAATGAGGAATACTACGCCATTCGCCTGGAGTCCTTCTGTGAGCAGGTGAATGTGGATGGTATTCTTGAGGATAAATACATCCGTCAGACCCGGCGCGAGGTCGAACCGGAAATGATCGGTGAAGTAACAGAGGACGGCTTTCCGGAACCCAAGCGCAAGCCCTTTGTGTATATCCCTTGCGAACAGGACGAACGCCACATCCGGCGCAGTAAAACGTACTATGAATATGCCAAGGACATCTGTGAAAACTACCGGATGGATCTGCGGCGGTACAAGCTGATCCGGGAGCGCAAGCAGTACATCGGTGTATCAGGCCGTGAAGCTTATCAAGCCATGTGCGAGGACCTTGCCTTTGCTCAGCAATCCCTCAAAACCGTGCTCAATGATTACGCCGATCTGTTTCGGAAACGCTTTTCCGAGGGACTGTCCATCCGCAAAACGGCTGAGGCCATGCACCTGAATCGCGGCGCAATCGAGCGCCGGCAGATTGCACTCTATCGGGCGTTTGCTCAGCTTTTGCAGCAGCGGGACGAGGCAGACGGCGTCCGCCGGTTGATGCAGGAAAACGAGGAATTTTTTGAAGATATAATGGAATAACCAACGCCATTTTGAAGCGCTTGCCAGAACGGCAGGCGCTTCTTTTTGCTGCCGCTTGTGACAGAACCGTGACACCCCGCTTCATTTTGTCCGTTGTCTAGTGAAAGGGTTTTTAAGCATACACTTTGCTTTGCAGAAAAAGGTCTTTTCGCAACACACCCCCAATTTCTAAAAAATTGTCCATTGGAAAGTGAGAAAGACTTTGGAAAACTCTTTTCTGATGCCGCCTGACTTTTTCGACTTTTCTCTCCGATGGATTGTGACAGGCAGACGAATGCTTCAAACCGTCTTTCAACCAAATTTTATCTAAACCAAAAGGAGAACCACCATGATCATTCATCACAACCATACGCGCATGACCGCCGTTCCCATGGAACTGCTGGTGAGGTAAGCCATGCCGGACCGCACGCGACCCATCCGCAAGGAAATCTGCCTGAACGAGCAGGAGCTGAATCTCATCCAGCACAAAATGCGCCAGCTGGGGACGCACAACTTCGGGGCGTATGCCCGGAAGATGCTGATCGACGGATACATCATCAAGGTAGACTACACCGAGCAGAAAAAGTTGGCTGCCGCTGTCAGCAGAGTCGCCTCGAACATCAACCAGATTTGCCGCCGCATCAACAGCACCGGGCGCTGCTATGAGGACGACGTTGCCGAGCTGAAAGCACGGCAGGCCGAAATCTGGGAGCTGTTGAAGATACGGCAAAAGGATGAGCTTTGACCACAACGGGATTTTCCATACGTGGGTTTTCCGTCACCGGTTTTCCAGACAGCGGACAAGCTGACACTCCGGAGGGTTCCGCAACCGGATTTCAGGACGACGGTTTTCGTGCCGTTCATCGGGACTGAAATTCATCCTCTAACTAATAAGAAATAAATCAAGATACAAAAAAATCATCCATCAATCAATCAACACAAAAATGGATGGATTGATGGATGGGATAGGAGGTCAGATGAAAACTTTTTGCAAGCTCACAACGCAGAGCCCAGCGGCGTCCTATGTACCGCTGCCGAGGTTTCTTCTCCAAGACGAAGCCCTGCGGGACATCAGCAACGACGCGAAGGTGCTCTACGCGCTGCTGCTGGACAGAGCCAGCATTTCCCGGCAGAACGGCTACGTCGAGCCAGATGGCACGATTCGGCTGTACTTCACCTTGGAGCAAGCACAGACGAAGCTCCACCGCAGCCGCCAGAGCGCCACGCGGATTTTTCGAGAACTGGAGTACAGCGGCCTGATTGTCCGCCGCAAGCAGGGGCTGGGCAAGCCCGCCCTCATTACGCTGAATTACCCGGCGGATGCCAAACTCATCGCCAAGGAGGAAACGAATGCGCAGACTTGACCCCATCGAGCGCCTGCCCGACGGCACGCTTTTCCGCCTGACGCCAGGCCAGGTTCGCAGCGTGCGCAAGCTGGTCAAACACTGCTGCAACTACGCAGACGGCGACTGCCTGCCGCTGGATGGCACCTGCCCACAGGCCATCTCCCACAGTCTGCTGTGCCGGTGGTTTCGCCGCGCCGTGCTGCCGCGACAGCCAAAGCTGGAACAGGCCATTCTCAGCCCGAAAAAACTCCGCCGCTGCGAAGTCTGCGGCACGGGTATTCTCGCCCGCTCCGGCAGGACAAAATACTGCCTCGCCTGCGCCAAGGAGGTTCACCGCCAGCAGAAGGCGAAATCCGCCCGTAAACGGCGGTCAAGGGTAGACAATTCAGGGGCGAAAAGCCCTTGAATTGCAAGCCTTCCCGCACCGCCAAAGCCGCGCGGCAATACGATTTCCCTAGCGGCCGCGAAATTGAATTCTATTTGTCTACATAGACGCCGGAACACACGCATAGATTGAAACAGAAAACGCTCCGGAAAGGAGGGCAGCCATGGAAGTATTTCTGATCTTCCCGAAATCAAAGCAAGCGCAGCAGGAGCTCGGGCAGGAGCTGGCGAAGTTCCAGTCCGAGCAGGCGCTGAAATCCATCCAAAAGCTGCCCTGTTCCACGGAGCAGAAGCTGGAACTGGTGGACGCAGCCGTGAAGCATCTGAAAGCGCAGCAATAATACATAGCAAACGAGCAGGCCAGCATTGAACGCCGGTCTGCCCGTTTTTCATATGTTTCTCGCTGAATTTGGCCCCACAAGGTTTATATAGAGCTGCGCGATGGCTTCAAGCTCCCACTGAGCGCAAGGTCAGTCACGCTGATAGATTGCCTCCAACCGTTTTCTGGATTCCTCCAACGTGTAGGCAGGTGCGCCGGAAAGCCGAGCGGCCTCTGCTGCCTCCAGCTTTGCGCGCAGCTTCAAGGTTTCCTCACGCTGTTCGGCTTTTTCATGCGCCAGATCAGAGACCATGCTGTAGTCGTTACACAGTGCAGTCGAAGATTTAATAATCATGGGTCTGTATCTCCTGAATGATTCTGTAATAATTCTATCGGAATTATTCACGGCTTTCAAGACTCTGTTTGAAATACTTCTCCCATGTGGATTTGAAAATCTGCTTGCGGTTTTGCTCCCAATGCTTGAGATTTCCAAGGCTGATGCCCAGCTTGTCCGCATATTGTTTTTGCGTCAGCCCCAGTTTCGTTCGGATCGCCTTGATCTGCTCACCCTGACCATTTCTCAGAAATAGATTGTAGTCATCCAGAAGCGTATCGAGCGGCACTTCAAAAAGCTGCGCGATTTTCTCCATGTGCTCCGGCGGATAGAGGTCCTTGCCGTATTCTTCGTAGTGGACATAGGTGCTCCGGTCTATCCCGGCGTAGTCTGCAACATCTCTCTGGCGCAGGCCTTTCTGGTATCGAAGCCAGCGCAGCTTGTCCGCTGTTTCGGTGATTTCTGAGAAGTCCGGGAACTGCAAATTGAACTTTTCCGCGTCCTGAAACTTGTGCGGCAGCACCACCGGAAATTGAAGAATCTGGAGCGGGGCTACTTTTACCGCACCCGATACATTGGAAATCAGAATATAGCAGCGGACTCCCACTCTCGCCAGCAGGCGCCATTTTGCCTCAAAAGACACCCGTTCCGCCACCTCAACCGCCGATTGTTCCGCTGCGATAGTATTGCATTTTCAATACATCTCGACGCATAGGTTGCCAGGCGGATCTTTTTATCGGGCCGAAAGGTGTTCACCGCCTTGATCAGGCCGATGGTGCCGATGGAGATCAGGTCCTCCTGATTGCTGGCCTGGGTATAATACTTTTTGATGATGTGCGCCACCAGGCGGAGATTGTGCTCCACCAAGCGGTTGCGGGCGGACAGATCGCCCTGGGCCCACTGCTCCAAGCACTCCCGCTCCTCCTGCCGGGACAGGGGACGGGGAAAGGAGCCGGGATTACCGGACAAATGCAGGGTCAAAAACAGGCTGTTGGACAGCAGCAGCAATGCCGCCGATAACATAGGTCATCCCTCCTTCACGGCAATCCTATGCCCGGAGGGGATGGTCCTATGTAACAAGAGGAATCGTCAAAAACAGCGCTGAAAGGCGGACGGCCTTGCGGTCGTCCGCCTTGAGCGCACATAGGTATAAACGATTACAGGTTTTCCGGTCATTTTCTTGGCCGGCGCGGCTTACTCCCCGCCGCTTTCGTCTTTGGGGGCGGCAGGCTCATCGTCCAGGGGCTCCGCCTGTGCGGACTCCGGGGCGTCGTCCTGGGACCCCGCCGCTTCGGTTTCTGCCGGGGCCTCAGCCGCCGCAGCGGCAGCAGCCTCCCGGGCAGCCACCTGGTTCACATACAGGTCCTCAGGCCGGTGGGGGTGGAGCTTGATGTTGTAAAACAGCACCGCCAGAGCGGCGATCATCAGCACCAGGCTCAGCACCTGGGACACCCGGATGGGCTGGCCGGCGATGGTCCAGTTGAACAGATACAGGCTGTCGGTGCGCAGACCCTCGATCCAGAAGCGGCCCACGCCGTACCACAGGAAGTAAAAGCAGGTGTTCTCACCGTCGAACCGCCTGGCCTTGGATACCACAAAAACGATCAGCAGCAGGCCGATGAGGTTCCACAGGCTCTCGTACAGGAAGGTGGGATGTACCTCCACCAGCTCCCCGGCAGTGGTGGTCAGCTGCATGCGCCAGGGCATGGTGGTTTCCGCACCAAAGGCCTCGCGGTTCAGGAAATTGCCCCAGCGGCCGATGGCCTGGCCGATGAGCAGCCCCATGACCACCAGGTCCATCATGGCCCCCAGCTTGATATGGCGGCTGCGGCACAGGATAATGGCCACGATGACCACAGCGATGACGCCGCCGTAGATGGCCAGGCCGCCGTCCCAGATGGCGACGGCCTTGGACCAGCTGAACCGGTCCTCGTGGTCCTTGAACTGGCTGAGATAGAACAGAACGTAATAGATCCGCGCGCCGATGATGCCGCAGGGAATGCCCCACAGCAGCCCGTCGATCAGGTCATCCTCGCGGATGCCGTATTTCGTGCGCTGGCGCATGCACCACCACAGGGCCACCAGCATGCCCAGGGCGATGAGGATGCCGTACCAGTAGATGCCGTTGCCGATGTTGATGGCCTTGGAGCTTAGGGTAATGGTCCAGTCGCCAAAAAGCCCCGGAAAGCGGATGGGGCTGTCGGTCATGATCTTCATAGTGTCACTCCTTGCTCAGAAACTGGCACCTATTATACCGCAGACGGCGCAGAATGAAAAGCCTTTTTTTCCGGGCAGCGCCTGCACGCGTACCCCCCTTACCCCTCGATGATCTCCACCACTTCGCCGATATACATACGGTGGACGGGCTCGTCCTTATAAAAGGCGTCCCGGACCTCCTGGGGGATCTGCTCCAGGTCCAGGTCCTGGCAATAGATTTTGCGGCAGACCAGGGTAGTCTCCGCCTGACGGAAGGTGATGCCCCGGGGCAGGAGCTCCGGGGTCAGACCCGCCGCCGCCACCTTGTCGCCGTCCCGGCCGGAGGTGCTGCCCAGCAGGGACAGGGCCCTGCGCTGCTCCTCCGGGTAAAAGCTGACGGTGAAGTAGTCGCTCTCCTCCATAAATGCAAAGGTATAGCGGTTCTTTTTCACATACACTGTGGCCACCGGGCGTTCCCACAGGGTGCCCAGGCCGCCCCAGCTGATGGTCATGGTGTTGTAATGCTCCGGGGTCCCCGCCGTGACCAGGGCCCACTGCTTGTCGAATTTGGTAAATACGTCCGCTTCCAGGTGCATCATACCGACACGCTCCTTCATTATAAAGTAAGGCCATTGTATCACACCCCGCCCCACGGGGCAAGACGGAGATTTCCGGCACCCGCAGGAAAAAGGGCGGACGCCGGCGCCCGCCCCGATCTTTATCCGAACAAAAGGATGCACCACCAGATGGCGCCGATGACAGATACCACCAGCCCCAGCAGGAGCATGATGCCCCGGGCCAGGTCCGTGGCCTGGAGCTTTTCCGAGTTGTGATAGAAAAAGCCCAGCAGAAATTTGTCCAGGGCGATGGCAGGCTTCAGCAGCAGAGGGAGCACCAGGCCCAGCAGCAGGAACAGCCCCGCCGTGAGAAATTCCCCGGGCCGCCCGGCGATGCGGGTCTGGTGATTGCCCAGGGCCATGCTGTACAGCGCGTTATCGGTCAGGCCCGGGCTGAACCCGGCCTTCTCCTGCACCAGGGTGCTGATGGACCAGCTGTCACCCGCTGTCATGAACGTTCCGGTGGCGGTGTTGTAGGTGACGTTGCGGACCACACCGTCCATGGCCATTTCCGCCGCCCGATAGGAGCCGTTTTCCGCCAGGGACAGGGTAAACTCCGCCGTCTGCCCCGCGGGGGAGTGAATGCGCAGGCGGTTGTCCTCCGTCACCTCCACCGTGGAGCAGCCCGGGCGGGTATAGGTCCTGCCCTGTTCCCCGGCGGTCATGCGGTAAAAGCCGCCGTAGTTCCACACGCCGGGGCGCAGGCCCCACACCAGGGCCGAGATCGCCAGGAGCACCGCGGCGGCCAGTTCGATTTTCCAGATGATGCTTTTCATGATGGATTTCCTCACCTTTCCAGCGAATTTCCGTCTGTTGCAGCTGTGGTTCTCTGTACAGTTATGTTACTATATTTATGCGAAATTGTCAATCAAAAAAACGATTTTCGATATCATGCGCACCATCCTTTATAACATTTCTACCGCCGTCAACGGGGGCGCTCCTGTCAGCACTGCCATATTTTGGCGGTTCTGCACCCGCCTCCGGCGGCATCGCGCCTCTTGTCTTTTCCTGCCCTATGTGGTAAAATGGCAAAAACATCGAAAAGGAGCTGAGTGCGTGACGGACTATCCCACTTCCCTGCTGCCGGACCGCGGCAGATGCACCGGCTGCGGCGCCTGCGCCAGCGGCTGCCCCAAGGGGGCCATCCATATGCTGCCGGACCGGGAGGGGTTCCTGTACCCCACCGTCACCGATGCCTGCATCCAATGCGGCCACTGTGCCCACATCTGCCCCGTTCTGAAGCAGCGGGAGCCCCGGCCGGAGCCAGCGGTGTTCGCCGCCTGGAACCCCGACCCCTCCGTGCGCCAGACCTCCACCGCAGGCGGCGTATTTCCCCTGCTGGCGGAGTATATCCTGGACGAGGGCGGCGTGGTGTTCGGCGCGGCCCTGGACCAGGAGCTGCGGGTGCGGCACATCGCCGTAAAGGACAAGGCGGAGCTGCCCCGGCTCCAGGGGGCCAAGCCCGTGCAGAGCGACCTGGGCGACAGCTTCCGCCGGGTGCGCCACTATCTGGACCAGGGGCGGCGGGTGCTGTTCTCCGGCACCCCCTGTCAGGTGGACGGCCTGTATCACTTCTTAGGCGAGCATCCGGAGCGGCTGCTGACCTGCGACGTGGTGTGCAGCGGCGTGTCCTCCCCGGGGGTGTGGGGCCAGCTGGTGCGGTCTATGGCGTATATCAAGCGGCAGCCGCCGGTAGACGTGTGCTTCTGCGGCAAGCTGCCCGGGGAAAAGGACCGGCGATTCCGTGTCCGCTTCGCCGGAGGCGCCCAGTATGACGCCCCCTTCGGCAAGTCCGATTTCGGCCGGGGTCTGCGGCAGCGGCTGTTTCTGCGCCCGGCATGCCACCGGTGTCCCTATACCAGCACCGACCGCCCGGCGGACCTAACCCTGGGCATATACCGGGACCCGCCCAAGGACTTCCACCCGGAGGTACCCCGGTACAGCATTTCCCTGCTGCTGGTGAACAGCGCCAAGGGCGCCCACTATTTCGACACACTGCCCCTGAAGCGGGAAAAGCTGACCCTGGACCAAGCGGTAGCCTGCGCCGGGGCTCTGTCGGCTCCCCAGGAAGCCTCCGGCAGCCGGGAGGACTTTTTCGCGGCCTTCTGTCAGCAGCCCTTCCAGCAGGTGCGCAACCGGTTTCTGTCCGCCTCTCCCCTGCCCCAGCCCCTGGAGCGGCTGCGTCAGCTGCTGAAGCATCCCAAGGAGAAGTGATTTTATGGAAACACTGATGCACACCTGCTGCGCGCCGTGCTCCGTGTCCTGCATCCGCCAGCTGCGGGGCGAGGGCATCGAGCCTGTCAGCTTCTGGTATAATCCCAATATCCACCCCTATCAGGAGTACAAGGCCCGGCGGGACACGCTGATGGCCTATGCCCCGGCCATCGGCATGAAGCTCATCGTCCGGGAGGATTACGGCCTGCGGGCTTTCTGCCGGGCCGTGTGCGGCGACATCGACCACCGGTGCGGCCACTGCTACCATATCCGCCTGTGGGAAACGGCACGGTATGCGGCGGAGCACGGCTATGCCAGCTTCACCAGCACCCTGTTCGTCAGTCCCTATCAGAACCACGAGCTGCTGCGGCAGACGGCTCAGGCGGCGGCAGAGGCATACGGGGTGGAGTTCCTGTACCGGGATTTCCGTCCCGGATTCCGGGCGGGCCAGCAGGAGGCCCGGGAGCGTGGCTTTTACATGCAGAAATACTGCGGGTGCGTGTTCAGCGAGGAGGACCGCTACCGCAAGCAGCTCGACCGGGATCTGAAGAATCCGGAAAAGATCATTGGATAACAGCAGCCCCGCCGGTCACCCGGCGGGGCTGTTGTTATTCATTTTACAGGTGAAGCAGCTCCTTGTAATAGGGCCACAGGCCGGTTTTCTCCGGGCAGAAGGGGGCCAGCTGGCACAGGTCCGTGCCGGGGAAGTCATTGCCCTCGATGATGGCCGGGCCGTCGGGGCCGATGGCCATATCCCAGCCCACATGGCCCACCTCCGGGATCTCCCGGGCGGCCTCACAGGCCATGGCCTTGGCCTCCTCGATCATGGGCAGCTGATAGCCCACCAGGGGGATGCCGGTGTCGGGGTGCCGGTCATAGACGTTGAAATAGTCGTCGGTGGCGGGGGAGCAGATCTTACCGGTGTCGATATCCACCCGGCAGAGGATGCCGCCCTGGCCGGAGTTGTCGCACACGCCGCCGCCCCGTCCCATTTTCAGGGTGATATAGGCGATGTGCACCTGGCCGTCCACCAGGTCGGTGCAGATGCGCATGGTGTTCACGGACTGGGGATGCAGCCGCGCCATATCGGGATGCTGGGCCTGGACATGCTCCAGCACCACCAGCTTCTTCTCCCGGATATAGTCCAGCATGGCCGCCGGGGATTCAAAATCCTTCACATACAGCTTTTCCACGCCGTTGCCGCAGGAGCCGTGGTTGATCTTGGCAAAAATGGCCTCCTGGCCCTCCAGGAACCCAGCCATCTGTTCCACCGTAGCGGTCTCGCCGTTGAGGGTGGGCCGGCGGAGGTACTTGGCGAAGCGGACGTTGAAGAGCAGCTTGTCGTCAAAATCGTCGTCGTGTGCCATATCATTCATGAGATTGCTGATCTTCTTGTTGCGCACCCGGGTGAGGTAGGTGTCCCGCTGGGCGCCGGTCATGTTGTAAAAGCCGAACATGGTGTAGTCATAATACCCTGCGCCGTACCGCACGGCGCACCACAGCATATCAAAGAAGGTGCGCACGTTGTTCTGTCCGCACTTCTGGTGCACCACGTCGATCATGTGGTTCATTTTCTTGAAGCGGACGCCGGTGAGCACCCGGGCCACATATCCGATCATTGCCATGGTAAAAACCTCCCGTTTTTCATGTTACCCTATATCATACCACGCTGTCGGCAAAAATCCAACGCGCGGTGCTTATGCCTGCTAAAAGCGGCACTTTTTATACAGTATACCACGCCGGAGCGCACGGCGCAAGAACAGCGTCTGATGAAGTATTTCTCCCGGCAGTAGCGGTACCGCGTGTCGGGAACGGCGGCCCGGCCATAGATGTTGGCGGCAAAGACCAGGTCATGGATGGCAATGCCGTAATTATACACCAGGATGCGCTGGACATTGTCCGTGCGGCCGGGGGCCGCGCCGTTGAGCACGTCGGTGACGTTGGTGGTAACCGGGGCAAAGTGGTCAAAGTACTTGAACCCGCGGATCTGTTCCATTTCATCGGTGAACACCCGGTCGAAGAACAGGTCGCAGTTCTGGAACCCCATGGTACAGATGGGGATCACCGTGCAGCCCTCCTTGAAATACTCGTCGGTGACGAAGTTCTCCGTGACCTTGGTAATGGCGGAGATCACCAGGTCAGAGCCTCCGATGACCTCCTCATAGGTGTCGCACAGGACAAAGTGCACGTTGGGGTCCTCCCGGAACAGGTCCATGATGCGCTGCTGGTGGTCGTGGTAGCGGATGAGCTTCAGCGTCACGTCCCGGCGGTCCCCCTCCGCCCGCAGAGAGGCGATAAACGCCCGGATGCAGACGGTCATGATGTTCCCCAGGCCGATGAGACCCACCGTTTCAAAGTCCGGCCGGGTGAACAGGCGGGCGGAGTGGGCAGCGGAGATGCCGGTGCGGAGGGTGGTGATATACTCGCCGTCCATCAAGGCCCGGAGGATGCCGGTGTCGGACTCATAGAGCAGGATATCGCCCATCATGCTGGAGCGGTCCTCGCCCCGCTTGATGCTGTGGCGGCCGATCATCTTCACCATGGCGATGTTGCCCCGCTCATAAATGCAGGGCATGACATTGTAATAGTCGCCGTCCTGCTGGGCGATGTGGATTTTGGGGGGCAGGGTGTAGCCGGACTTTTCCCGCAGGGCCTCGTCCACCCAGCGGATGAGCTCGCTGTCCGGAGTCTCGGCTACAATGGCCCGGCGGCTTCATGGCCGGGTGGTACAGCCCACCCTTCCCAAGATATGCAGCCTGACATGCGCAGATATTATAGCAGAGTATTTTGGAAATTTCAATGGCTTTGTAGTCGATCCGCACGCTCAAAGTGCAGAACTGCAATACATGTTGGGCAAGTGAATAAAATCAGCGAATTGATTGACAAATATTTTGCATTTCTGTATAATTCAGTAGGAAATCGCTGCAAAAGGAGTACTTGACTATGAACTGCCACGGCGGCTGCGCCAGGAACGCGAGGCTGAAGCAGGCCATTGACCGGGTGCCGAAGCGGAAGGTCATCGACCCGAAAGCGGACCCCCGGCTCATGGGCGCTCCGGGCACGCCCGCCAGAAGGAGATGACACACGGAATATGGACCAGCATACCCATTCCCACCCGCATGACCACGACCACCCCCATCCGCATACCCACAGCCATACCCAGACCAAGGCCGTTCTGAACCGTCTGTCCCGGGCCCAGGGGCACCTGGAGTCTGTGCGCAAAATGGTGGAGCGGGGCGAGGACTGCGCCGAGGTGCTGGTGCAGTTGGCGGCGGTGATCTCCGCCCTGAACAGCACCGGCCGGGTGATCCTCAAGGATCACATTGCCCACTGCATTGTGGACGCTGTGGAGTCCGGCGACAACGAGGCCGTGGAGTCCCTGAACCAGGCCATTGACCGGTTTATGCGGTAAAATTTGTGAACATTTTCCCAAAGCAATTGACATTTTTCAACATCGTGTCTATAATTTAGTATAGGATAGAGGATCGGCGGGGCCCCTGTCGCCTGGTGATGCAGGCGAGGTGCCGCCAGATCAAAAAGCAGCCGGAGGAAAAGGCTCCCCTGAATCCCGCCCAGCAGCTGACGTATGACATGGTCACCAAGGGCGCCGGCGCCGTGTGTCCCGAAAATCTCCGGCCGGTCATCGACTGGTACAATTCTGTGAAGTAAGGAGCGAGCTTATGGAAAAAGTAAAAAACGTCCTGCTGACCGGCGGCAAGGCCGCCCTGAACAGCGCCGTGGAGCTGGGCTGCAGCGTGGTGCAGCTGTTCACCCGCCTGGCCAATACCACCTGGGAGTTCGTGTGCGATAAGGTCCGCACCATGTCCCGGGAGCACCGCCGGATGCTGATGATCATCGCCGCCGCTGCCACCGGCGTTCTGGCCGTGGGCTCTGTGGTCCTGTGGCTGGTGTGCCGGAAAAAGTAAATTTCCTATCGTATTTTATAACAGAGCGGGGGGACGCGGTGCGTCTCCCCGCTGCTGACAGAAAAGAGGAGTCAATTTATGGAAAAAAAGGCATTCAAGGCGGAGTCGCAGCGGCTGCTGGACCTGATGATCCACTCCATCTACACCCATAAGGAGATCTTCCTGCGGGAAATCATCTCCAACGCCTCCGACGCCATCGACAAGCTGTGTTATCTGTCCCTGACAGACGAGAACGTGGGGCTCAAGCGGGAGGATTTTGCCATCACCCTGTCCGTTGACAAGGAAAACCGCACCCTCACCGTCAGCGACAACGGCATCGGTATGGACGCAGATGAGCTGGAGAACAACCTGGGCGTCATCGCCTCCAGCGGCACCTTCCAGTTCCGGCAGGAGCTGGACAAGGAGGCCGAGGCCGACGTCATCGGTCAGTTCGGCGTGGGCTTCTACTCGGCCTTCATGGTGGCCGACCACATCACCGTTATCTCCCGGAAATACGGCCAGGAGCAGGCGTACCGCTGGGAGTCCGACGGCCTGGAGGGCTACACCATCGAGCCCTGCACCCGGGACGCCGTGGGCACCGACATCATCATGCACATCAAGCCCGACGGCGACGAGGAGCCTGACGAATACGGTCAGTATCTCCAGGAATACGCCCTGCGCCGGCTGGTGAAGAAATACTCCGACTACATCCGCTTTCCCATTAAGATGATGATGCCCCACTCCCAGGTCAAGGAGGGCAGCCCCCAGGACAAGCCCGAATACGAGGAGGTCCTTGCGTGGGAGACCCTCAACAGCATGGTACCCCTGTGGCAGCGGAAGAAGGCCGATGTCACCCGGGAGGAATACGACAAGTTCTATCAGGAGCGGTTCGGCGATCCCGCCGCGCCCCTGAGCGTTATCACCGTGTCCGCCGAGGGCGCCGTCACCTATAAGGCGCTGCTGTATATCCCCTCCCAGGCCCCCAGCCAGTACTACACCGAGGACTATAAGCCCGGCCTGCAGCTGTACGCCTCCGGCGTGATGATCATGGACAGCTGCGCCGACCTGCTGCCGGACTATTTCAACTTTGTCCGGGGTGTGGTGGAGTCTCCGGACCTGAGCCTGAACATCTCCCGGGAGCTGCTGCAGCATGACCGGCAGCTGAAGATCATCTCCGCCAACCTGGAAAAGAAGATCAAGGCCGAGCTGGAGCGGATGCTCCGGGACGATCGGGAGAAATACGAGACCTTCTACCGCAGCTTTGGCCGCCAGCTGAAGCTGTGCGCCCTGGACAACTACGGGGCCAGGAAGGAGCAGCTCCAGGATCTGCTGCTGTTCTACTCCTCCACGGAGAAGAAGCCCGTGACCCTGGCGGAGTACGTCTCCCGGATGCAGCCGGAGCAGAAGTTCATCTATTTCGCCTCCGGCGACACCGTGGACGCCATCGACCACATGCCCCAGACGGAGCTGCTGAAGGACCACAATATGGAGATCCTGTACTTCACCGACAAGGCCGACGAGTTTCTGCCGGACATGCTGCAAAAGTACCAGGACAAGCCCTTCCGCTCCGCCATCGACGGGGATCTGGAGCTGGGCGATGAGCAGAAGCCCGACGAGACCGACAGCCAGACGGCATTGAACAGAAACGGGAAATGCTCGCCGTGGAGGTGGAAAAACGAACGGAACGCATCGACGATGAAGGGACAGGCGACGACGGCCAGGTAGTTCATCGCCATGACGAACGACAGGGCGAGGGTCGCCGAGCGCGGCGGAGCGATCGTCGCGGCCTTGTCGTAGATGACCGGCTGCATGATCCCGTAACCCAGGCCGGCAAATGCGGCACCGGCGAGCAGCGGGAACCGGTGGTGGAACACCCCCGAAGGCTGCCAGTCCGAGGCAGAGCAGCGCCAGCGAGACGAGGTTCGTCAGCCCCCTGAGGCGGACGATGACCCGGTCGATGAAGAGTCCCGGCAGCATGACGGCGAGGAAAAAGAGCGAAATCAACCCGCCAGAGAAGGAGGAGCCCAGTCCGTAGCGCTCGACGAGGAACGACGCATAGAAGACGACGGCCAGCGCCGCATAGGTGATGAAGAAGTAGAAGGCCATCAGCCCGACCAGCTTGCGGCGGTCGATCGAGCGGTTCATCAGCTGCAGGCTCTGCGGCGGCTCCTGCGCGGAGGGCTGGCGGCGAAGACGAAAGACCAGTGCAAGCGAAAGGCCCGGGAGGAGATAGACCAGGAAGGGCAGGTGCCAGTCGATACCGGCCAGGTAACCGGCCAGGGCCGTGGCAGCCACGAGCACCAGGTTGCTGATCGCCGAACTGTAACCCAGCTGCCGGATGCGGTAGCCGCCCGTGAAGTAATCGACCACCAGACCCGTGGAGAAGGGAATGACCATGCCGGCCCCGACGCCCAGCAGGCAGCTCATGGCGATCAGGCCGGCCATGCTCCGGGCGAAGAGGCTCGCCAGTCCGGCGGCAAAGAAGAGGGCCAGCCCGACGGTCAGCGTCCGGAACTTGTCGCGACCGACAGAGAGGCGGCCCGAAAGCAGGACAAAGGGAATGATGAGCAGCGACGGCAGCGAGGTGAGCATCTGGATCTCGAGGTTGGTTGCATGGGGGGAAAGATCCGGTTTCAGATCTCCCAGAATGGGGGAATACGGCCAGGCCGGGGAGCGACGTGACGGCCGACACGGACCAGATGGCCAGAAGAACACGGGCGAAATGGTGCCTTTACCCGTTTGAATACGCATGACGGATGA
>ENA-OQCL01000466-OQCL01000466.1-human-gut-metagenome-genome-assembly--contig:-NODE-466-length-19403-cov-16.839490_pt1 | contig 19403 bp, 20 predicted proteins | sample MGYA00242502_ERZ504586 | MGnify/ENA primary metagenome ERZ504586 (study PRJEB26092, sample SAMD00036316) | human gut metagenome | host: Homo sapiens | study: EMG produced TPA metagenomics assembly of... | reverse complement strand
CCCAGTCCATGATAAAACCTCCTTTTTAACAGAATACCATATTCCGAGTCCGAAAAACAGTACAGTGATAAGATTTTTCGTATTATTATATCTATAAATGCGGTGCTGTCGTTATTGAGCATTTTGTTTATAAAAGGGAAAGAATATATAAAATCAAAGAAAATGCTTGAGCCGTTTATTTTTATTACTGTTTTATTGGTTGCGGCAAGCTGTCTTTTTATGTTCGGATTGGCGCGGCTCGGGGCGGATAGTCAAGGCATTCAATACGATACGGTAATTGAGGAGTGCTGTTCCGAACCCAAATCGCCGCGGACAACCGTTAAATTTTATGATAAAGACGGAAATTTGCAGACGGTTTATGTCTATAAACAAATGTGGCTTGATGATGAATCTGTACCGGAAACGGGTGCGAAAATTACAATAAAAGAGACTAAGAACGCTTTCGGCGACACATTGTATACAATAGAAAAAATTAACGGAAGAATACAGCAATAGCTGCTGCGAATCGTCGGAACGGAATCATTTTTATAAAACCGCCGCGGCGTCTTGTCCTCCGGCACCGATATATTTTCGCGCTTAACAAAAGGCGCTTAAAAGAGCAAAAACCAAATAAAGAAGGTCATAATCCGCGCCGGCAGACGTGAATTATGACCTTTATATTTTGCTCTTCGGTCTGCGCCGAATGCGAAGCCCCGATTTTATTTTGCTTTGTTTTTCGCGGTTATCCTGAACGTAAGCTCAATCATCGTTATCATCAGAACGAAGAAAAAGATGAGGTAGAATGGCATTATCTTAAAGCTTACAGCATTGCCGAGCAGCCCGAACAGCGGCGGAATGAATGTCGAGCCGACATAGGCGCTCGCCATCTGTATTCCGATTATAGCGCCGGAGTTCTCCGCCCCGAAGTTGTTCGGCGTGGAGTGAATGATGCACGGATATATCGGCGCGCAGCCGAGACCTATCACAACGAATGCCGCGGCGGCGAGAAAATAAGAATTCATCGGCACGAACAGGCAGCATACGCCGCATATAAGTATGGACGTTCCGATAATTATCATCCTGCGGTCGCCGAGCTTATCCGTGATAAAGCCGCTTATGAACCGCCCGACGGTGATGCCTATATAAAACAGCGACGCGAATGTTGCCGCGCGCTCTGCGGATATGCCCTTGACCTCGACGAAATATGTGCTCGCCCACTGCATGGCGGTTGCCTCTGCGGCGCAGTAGGCGAAAAAGCCGATGAGTAGGAACGGCACGCCCTTTATTTTCAGCGCGCTGACGAGTCCGACGCTCTTTTTCTCCGTCTCGTCCGCCGCCTTGTTGACTTTCCACACCGGCAGGGTCACGAGCAAAAGTATCGCTATAGCGAGCTGTATCGCGCCGACAATACGGTAACCGCTGTTCCATGTTCTGTTTGTCAGCGCATAGCCCATGATGAACGGGCTGACTATCGTCCCGACGCCCCAGAAGCTGTGCAGCCAGCTCATGTGCTTTGCCTTGTAGTGCAGGGCGACATAGTTGTTGAGCGCCGCGTCTATCGCGCCCGCTCCGAGTCCGTAAGGCACGGCGAAAACAATAAGCATCCAGAAGCGGCTCGAAAAAGAGAAGCCGAACAGCGCGATGACCGTCAGGAACACGCTCATCACCGTGACTATCCGCGTGCCGAGATTTCTGTTGAGCCTATCCGACATCAGGCTCGACACAATCGTTCCGCCGGATATTACCATTGACACAATACCCATATACGATATCGGCACGCCGAGCTCAAGATACATGACCGGCCAGCCCGAGCCGAGAAGCGAATCGGGCAGCCCGAGGCTGATAAAGGCAAGATAGATAAGTGCAAGCAAAAACGAATACATTTCGGTTCTCCTTGTCTGCGCGGCTCGGCGCCGCATGAAATTATACAACTTATAACATAAATAGATTTTTCTGTCAATAAATTCGCCAAGCGATTTTATAATTTTGAACCACAGGTTCAATGACAAAATCTTCGCCGCGATGTAAAATATCGGCATAACAAACAGCGAGGTGAAAGATATGAATCTCAAAGAAGCATTCAGATATCAGAATAAAATCCAGGCGCTCATGTGCGAGGCAGAGAATATTCTCCGCAATAGGGCGAACATAACAAAAGTCACCAACACCAATCTGCGCCACAAGGTCATGCCGGAGGCATCCGACGAGACGGTCGTTGAAATTCCCGAGACCGAATACTGCGGCAAAATAACCGATGTCGCGCTGTTTCTCGTATTTCTTCTCGAAGAGAAGTCGGCGCTCGCCGCCGCGATACGCAGGGCGAAGAACAATCTCGACATAGACATGGACAGCGAGGTCGCGCTCAACTCCGCGCGTCAGACCGTCGCCGAGATTTTCAGGACGATGAACGGCATCCGCAGCTCGGAGCAGACCATTGCAAACGGCGGCACGGGCTACCGCTTCAACACCGACGGCAATCAGGTCACCTACCGCTGCGACGTGCGCCGCGTCACGACGATAAATTACGACCGCAATGTCATCCGCGCCGAGCTCGGCAGGCTCGACAGAGCCGCCGATGAGATGTCCGCAAAGCTCGACATCTGCATGGTCACATCCTCGGTCGATTACACTCCCCCGTTTGATGTGAACTCCGGATTCGCCGACGCTTTCGAAAATTATCTCGAAAACAGGCGCTGACTTTATGCCCGGCTGTTCCGGGTGCGGCAGGATAAGAGAACGCAGGATCGGTTCAGGTGCAGATGAACTGTAACGCTGCACGTCAACTCCCGGAAATCCGGAACTCAACTACTTACTTATTGATTAAAACGATGTTCGCTTCCGTCCGCGCCAAAAGCTCAATCGCTTTTCGCTTTGACGCAAACGCGCTCCTATCTCTATATCCCACTCACGCCGCGCCCAATATCTTTGTTTTTTGCCGCTTTCGGCATCGAAGCCCCGGCTTCATTCGCAGGCATTCGGGAAATATTTTCCCGACGCGCCGCAAAATTGATCATGCCGCATCGGACTTCTGACGCATCCGGAACAGCCGGGCATAGAAATGACTCGAGCAGCAGGCATCTTCCTGCTGCTCGCTGTAACTTTTGATATTTTTGACGGGAACCAGTATCTGATCCATGGGCACGCCGAGGAGATTCCCGAGCGCGTAGAGGTTATCTACAGTCGGAAGGCTCTCGCCGTTCTGCCATTTATAGACGGCGCGGGGCTCCTCAAAGCCGAAATAGCTCTGGATGTCCCGAACCGTCAGCCCGCGTTCAATGCGCAGGCGGCGGATATTGTTTCCCGTTGCCGCGAGGTCGATGACCGGGAAGAACTTCGTGTTCATATGAACACCTCCTTGAAGAGTGATACTATAAGATAGCAGAAAGCGAAGAAAAAAGCAAGGAAAATTTTATACACCGGGCAAATTTTTTTGCCCCCATGAAAGGAGAATAAAAATGAAAAAGACGGTTCCGCTCTCGAAGCAGAGCAAAAAAGAGCGGCGCAAATATTATGCGTCAAAGCGCGGGTCGTGGAACGGGGTTTCGCCCGTGACGCGCGTTGTGCAAAGCCGCAAAATATATGACCGCAAGCGCATGAAATCAGCCGACAGAAAGATATGCGCAGAGTGAATCTCCCCCGCAGAGCAATTCCGCGAGGGAGATTTTATATTATTTTATCAGCGAGAACACGAACACGACTATCCCGAGCGCGACAAGGACGACGCCGGTCGCGCGGTTGAGGGTCTTGGGCTGAGCTTTGTTCGCTAACACTGCGGCGATGCGCGCCCAGATGAGCGTGAACACGACACACAAGATAAGCACAGTCATGTCGGGCATTCCGCCTATCGCAAAATGCGATATCGCGCCGGTGAGCGCGGTAAAAGTCATGATAAATACGCTCGTGCCGACCGCGGTTTTCAGCTCATAGCCGAGCACTGTGGTGAGGATAAGCAGCATCATCATGCCGCCGCCTGCGCCGACGAATCCGCAGATAAGACCGATTATCGTTCCGCAGATAACAGACTGTATCGCACGCTTTTTCGCCGGGATTTTTTCCATCGCCTCTTTCGTCGTCATGACCGGGCGGACGATGAATTTTATTCCGAGCAGGAATGTCATTATGACCGAGAAGCTGCCCATCGTTGCCGACGGGAGCAGGCTCGCGAGATAGCTGCCGACGACTGTGAACGTGAGGACGGTCGCCATCATAATGAGTCCGTTTTTTATATCGAGGTTCTTTTTCTTGCCGTATGTATACGCCGAGACGGCGCTCGCGAGCACATCTGAGGCGAGCGCGATGCCGACCGCCATATACGGATCCATCCCGAGGAAGGTTATGAGCATCGGGCTTATGACCGCCGCCGCGCTCATGCCGGCAAAGCCCGTGCCGAGTCCCGCGCCCATTCCGGCAAAGAATGTTACAAGTACTGTTATAAATATTTTCATTTCTCTCACCCTTTGAGCATCTCATCGAGATTGCGGTCAATAATCCCGATCGTCTCGGTGAAGTTCTTTTTCATTTCGTCCGTCGTGTTTTCAAACAGCATATCGAAAAACGACTGTTGGAGCTGCTTTCCGCGCTCGACTATCGGCTGAGCCTTTTCGGTCAGCGAGAGGCGTATTTTTCTCCTGTCGCCCTCGATATTCGTGCGCTCAATATAGCCGTCTTTTGCAAGCTTTTCGACATTGACGGAGACGAGATTCGCCTTTATCTTTCTGACATTGACTATGTCGCCTGCGGTGCTGTAATCCGGGTTGTTCGCGAGAAACATCAGGATATCAAACGCCGTCTGCGGTATGTTCAGCTCACGGCAGAGCGGCTTGCAGACTGCGTTATACGCCGCCGTAAGTTTCTTCGGGAAGTCTATTCCCATGTTCATGCTATCATCTCACTTCAAATTTAGACAGTTCATTTTTGAAGTATTATAATTCAATACAGCGCATTTGTCAACAGCCGACGGCAAATTATGTCCCGCTCTGAAATCTGTTGCAAAATCCGCGCCCGCCGTGTACAATAGACATACTGAAAATTCGGAGGATTCTATGTCTACTTACAACTCAAGAGCCGCTGTGCAATCGATAATGGCTATCGCGGAGAGTGAGAATTCAAAGCCCGGCCGCGTCACGATGCCGAAAGTATTTCTCGGTGTCGGGATATTCGACGTTATCGCGATGGGCGTTGGTATATATTTTTCTCTGCGGTTTAAAGAGATAATCCCCGCCGTAATATTTTCGATTTTAGCCCTGCTCGGGATTTTTCTCATCATCGGACATTTCAACCAACGGATATATTACAGCGCCGACAAATTCGTCAGCAGCAACCTCTGGGGAGTCAAGCGCACCTATAGCTACGGCGACATAAGCGGAATAATGGGCTATGGCAGAAACACGGATGTCAAGATATATATCGGCAACAAAAAAATCGCTATTGACCGCATGGCGGTCGGCAAAAAGGAATTTATCGAATTTGCTCTCAAGCGTCACCGCGAGCTGAAACATAAAAACATTCCGCTGCTCCGGGCGGCAAAAAAGAAAGATCTGTTCAACGGCAACATCGCAAATCCCGGCGAATTCATCGCGGTTTATATAATAATTGCGATCGGCGCCGCTCTGCTTTTCGGTATAATGCTGTTCGTTGAGTTCAGTCCGCAGACGCCGGAAACCGATCTTCGTTATTCCACCGTCGCGTTCAACAGCTGTGAGGTATATGGCGACGAGCTGTGGCTGCGCACCGGCGGCGACATGGACTACAAAATAGCCCACTACGACGAAGTGCTCCCCGATGTGGACGCTTTTCTTGCAAAATACAAAAACGGCGGCGTTTTGAAGCTCGGCTATCAGTCGGTCAGCCCGAGATACGACCCCGACTATTACAGAGTATATTACGCCCGGGGCGCAGCGAACGAGATGTTCGTAACGCAGGAGAAGGAGTGCGAAGTCCGCGCACGCCACACAAAAGAGGAGCGCCCGAAAATCATCGCGCTTTTCTCGGCGCTCATGCTCTTCCTGCTGAGCATCATACCGGGAAGCATCTACGCCGGTCGGCACGCGGACACGCTGAACCCGAAAATAGTCCGCATCTTCTTCAAGCCCGATTATATTCTCTGTTCGGGAGCTTCCGCGCCGAAGAGGAAAAGACGCGGAAAGAAATAAAAAGTCAATAAGCGAGAACGGCAGCCGCAGCAGATTTATTGCTGCGGCTGTTTTGCCACAAAATCGCGCCGTATGCCGCGCGGCGGGTTGTCGTGCTCTGCAAAAAGCTCGGCAAAAAAACGGACAAAGTCAAGCTCCGTCCGTCTGCAATTCTATTAAAATAATCTCCGGCCTGTTGTTGAAGCGAAACGGGAAAATGCTGTTGCCTATGCCGCGGCTGACAAGCATTTTCGTTTTTCCCTCGGAAAACAGTCCCGCGTCATATTTCGGAAACAGCCCCTGATTCGGAGCCGCCAGACCGCCTATAAACGGCAGGCGGAACTGACCGCCGTGCGCATGGCCGCTCAGGACAAGGTCCGCATTGCAGGTTACGTAAATCTCAAACAGCTCCGGTCGGTGGGAAAGCAATAAAGTAAAGCCGTCATCCTTGTCAACAAGCGCTTTCAGCTGCGACTCCATTATCGCCTCTTCGTCATGGAATAAGTAGTCGGAGCTGAAGCTCGGGTCCTTTACACCGATAAGAGTGATTTTTTCGCCATCTCTCTCCACTTCCGTCTTTTCGTTTTCGAGCACGGTTACACCGAGCTTTATTAAGCCGGTCTTTAAAGCGTCATATTCCGATGCCCTCGCCTCGTGATTGCCGGTGACATAATAGCAGGGCGCGATTTTGACCGCTTCGTCCGCAAAGTGCAGTGCCGCGGCAACGTCGGTTTTTCGGGAATCTATCAAATCTCCCGTTATAGCAATAATATCTGGCTTCGCCTCTCTCAGCATATTAAGAAGAGTTTCATTGTTTTTGCCGATTTCGGTGTTGTGCAGATCCGAAATATGCGCGATTTTGCAGCCGTCAAACGCCCGGGGCAGCCGCTCGCTCGAAACTGTGTATTTGTTGAGCTGCAGCGCCGTGTTGCCCCAAATTATCCAAAGAATCAACGCCGTAAGCAGAGCCGAGACGACCGCGAGGGCGATTATCGGCTTTTTCTTTTTTGCAGTCATCGGACATCCCTCCCGACGGTCAGTATAGCATGAATTTGTGAATTTTCTGCATTTTTTGAGAAATTATCGGCGTCTGCTGCCGAGAACCCGTGGTTTTCAGCTCCCGATTTGCGGTGAATATCTGCTTTTCGCCTGCGATTTTTTCCACAAATCCGCGCGGGATGTTGCAATGCGAAAGAAAAAATTTATACTTGTTTGGCTTTAAAAGAAGAATTATTCCCGTATAAATATTAATTCCGCACAATCTACGCTATAATTACTAAATAATCACATGAAACGGAGGTTTGCCAATGTCTACCTGGGAGGAGCTCAGGCAGGAGTGCCTGAACTGCCGCAAGTGCGGTCTGTGCCAGACGCGCACGAATGTTGTTTTCGGCGTCGGCAAAGAGGACGCGGAGGTCATGTTTATCGGCGAGGGACCCGGTCAGCAGGAGGATCTCAAAGGCGAGCCGTTCGTCGGGCGCAGCGGTCAGCTGCTCGACAAGTTAATGGCGACCGTTGACCTGTTCAGGGACAAGAATATCTATATCGCAAACACCGTCAAGTGCCGCCCGCCGCAGAACCGTGATCCCCTGCCCGAGGAGCAGGAGGCGTGCTCCGCATGGCTCGACAGCCAGATAGCCCTGATGCGCCCGAAGATAATCGTCTGCGTCGGCAGGATATCCGCCCAGAGATATATCTCGAAGGACTTTCGCGTCACAAAAGAACACGGACTTTTCTATGACCGCGACGGTATACTCTATATGGGTACTTTCCATCCGGCAGCGCTGCTCCGCAATCCCAACCAGAAGCCCGCGGCGTTCGAGGATTTTATTGCCCTGCGCGACAAGATAAACGAAATCTGCGACCACACCTATTGAGCCAATCGCCGCTTGAGCGGTTGAAATATACTTAACGGCACGAGCCGAATTTTTGAAGAAAGGATCGATTTCAATGCAGCAGAAGTTTCTTGAAAAGACTCTGGGTCAGCAGATCGCCGATATGGCGGCAAAGTACCCGGACGACAACATGATCGACTACACTGACAGGGACTACTCCAGAACATGGAAAGAGTTCAACGACGAGTGTGAGACGATAGCCAGAGGCTTCATGGCACTAGGCCTTAAAAAGGGTTCACACATTTCCATCTGGGGCACAAACGTGCCCGCATGGCTGCTAACCTTTTTCGGCAGTGCAAAGATGGGCGGTATTCTCGTTACCGTCAACACAAGCTATAAAGTTTTCGAGCTCGATTATCAGCTCAAGCAGTCCGACTCCGAGGCGATTGTCCTCATTGACGGCTACAAGGGCACGAGCTATATCGATATAATAAACGAGCTTTGCCCCGAGCTCGAATCCTGCGAGCCCGGCAAGCTCAAGAGCCGCAGACTGCCGCTTTTAAAGAGCGTTATCTACGCGGGCGAGGGCGAGTGCCCGGCGGGCATGGTCGATTGGAAGGATCTCTATACTCTCGCCGAGCAGACTCCGGTCAAGGAGTTTGAGGCGGTGCGCGACTCGTGCGACTGCCACGAGGTCGTCAATATCCAGTACACCTCCGGCACGACGGGATTTCCCAAGGGCGTTATGCTCACCCACTACAACATTCTCAACAACGGCCAGACGATAGGCGACGGCATGAAGTTCACTCATGAGGACAGACTGTGCATCACCGTTCCGTTCTTCCACTGCTTCGGCATGGTGCTCGCGCTCATGTCCTGCATATCCCACGGAACGCCGTTTGTGCCGATTGATATGTTCAACGCCAAAAAGGTCATGGACGCGCTTGTGACAAAGCACTGCACCGCAGTCCACGGCGTGCCGACAATGTTCATTGCCATGCTCGAGCACCCGGACTTCGACAAATATGATTTTTCGCATATGCGCACGGGCATCATGGCGGGCTCGCCCTGCCCGATAAAGACTATGTACGATGTCAGCGAGAAGATGAACATGCATGATATTGTTATCGTTTTCGGTCAGACCGAGGCGGCGCCCGGCTGCACGATGACAACGACGGAGGATTCCCTCGAGACGCGCTGCGCGACGGTCGGCAAGGCGTTCCCGGGAGTCGAGTGCAAGATAGTTGACCCGAACACGGGCGAGACTCTGCCCGCGGGTCAGATAGGCGAATTCTGCGCGCGCGGCTACAACATAATGAAGGGCTACTACAAGATGCCCGAGGCCACCGCTCAGGCGATAGACAAGGACGGCTGGCTCCACTTCGGAGACCTCGCGGTCTGCGACGAGAACGGCTATTACAAAGTCACGGGCAGGCTCAAGGATATGATAATCCGCGGCGGCGAGAATATATATCCCAAGGAGCTCGAGGAGTGCCTCTATCATAATGACCGCGTCAAGGATGTTCAGGTCATAGGCGTGCCGAGCAAGAAGTACGGCGAGGAGGTCTGCGCCTGCGTCATCCTCAAAGAGGGCGAGGACATGACCGAGGATGAGATAAAGGCCTACTACAAGGAGAATGTCGCGTTCTTCAAGATCCCGAAATATGTCTGGATAATGGACGAATTCCCGATGACCGCGAGCGGAAAAATCCAGAAATTCGTTCTGCGCGACATGGCGGTCGAAAAATATTCGCTTCAGAGCGACGACTCAATAGAAACTGCGTAAAAGAATATTACGAAAGGATCTGTTACGATGAAACTATCATTTTCAACCCTCGGCTGTCCGCGCTGGACGCTTAAAGAGGTCGTTGCAACGGCCAAGGATCTCGGCTTCGGCGGCGTGGAAATAAGAGGCATAGGCGACAAGATAAACGCTCTGGAGATCCCGGAGTTTTCGGATGTCAACATCGAGCACACAAAGGCAAAAATCGCCGAGGCGGGGCTTGTTATCCCCTCGCTGACCTCGGGCGCTACTTTAGCTGTCCGCGACAGGGCGCAGGACTCGTTCCTCGAGGCGTGCGGCTACATTGACCTTGCGAGAAAGCTCGGAGTAAAATATATCCGTGTCATGGGCACGGGTGAGCCGCATATCACAGTCGGCGATTTCACGCTCGGCGCAGGGCTCTACCGCCAGCTGTGCGAGTACGGCGCGAAGAGAGGCGTCACTCCGCTGATAGAGACCAACGGAGACCTCTCAAGCTCAAAGGCCATGCTCGCCTTTCTCGACAGAGCCGGAAGCGACAACTGCGGCGTGCTCTGGGATGTCCACCACACGGTGCGCTTCGGCAGCGAGAGCCCGGTCGAGACCTTTGCGGCTCTGGGCACCTATGTAAAGCACGTCCATTTGAAGGACTCCGTCATGCGCGGCTCAAGGGTCGAATACCGCATGATGGGCTACGGCGATGTGCCCGTCACGGACGCTGTGACGCTGCTCGACAGAGCCGGCTTCGACGGCTTCTTCTCCCTTGAGTGGGTCAAGCGCTGGAACCCCGACCTTCAGGAGCCGGGCATAGTCTTTGCCCACTACAAGAACTACATGGATTCGCTTGCGGAATAAACTTAACGGGACTGCGGATAGCAGTCCCGTTTTTTTATATCAGTTCAATTTCAATATCCTCTTTCGGCTTATTATAAAACACCATGCACCAATCCGGCTCATATTCCGGCTCAAAATGCATGGACGAGCAGGCTGTGTGGCCGCTCTCGTACTCGGAGGTGATGACGGTCGGGCCATCCGCGCCGCCGATAATGCCTATTGTCGACGCCGCTTTGCCGCGGGGCGCGAGAATCCCGCACGGTTTTTCCGGCTTCGAGCGGTCGCGACCGAAGTGGCCGTAGAGCGAGCCCTGATAAAAGACCTTGTATTTTTTCTCCATATCAGAACCTCATCATGTTCCCGAGCTCGAGCGACCCATCGGCGCGCTGCAGCTCGGACGAGTTGGATAAGCGTATCGGCTTGCCGTTTTCGAGCGGCTTTTCAATGCGGACGAAGAGCGACTGCCCGTCGTCTATGCTTATCTGCGCCGAGAATACCTCGCTCTTTCCGGGCATAAGGCGGCAGAGCTTTTGATTTTCCGCTTTAGTCCACTGCGCATTTTTCTCGTCCCCCACGCCGAGAGACACGCCGAGATCATAGTATATCGGGGCGACGCCCGTATTTTTTATCGTGACAAAAGCATAAATTTTGCCGAAAAATTTCATCACTCTCGCGTCTGTGACAGTAAAATCATAGCCGAGAGCCGCCGAAGCTGTTTTGGCGCGCTCGATTTCGTCCGCGCCGAGATTTTCTTCAAACGCGCCCGCCATCATCAGCCACGAGCAGTGGGTCACATTGACGCACCCGGAGTAGTCCTGATATCCGTCGAGCGGCGCGCCGGACAAGAACGCCGACTGCCCCTCCGGGCGGAATTCGCCGCCGATTGGCTGATTTTTCCAGGCCCCGGTCTGATGCGCCTTTTTCATCTTGGACATAAAATACCAGCTCTCGCCGTAGAGCGTCGAGTGAGTGAAAGAATCGTCGTGGAAGCCGACATTGCCGCTGCGCGTCGTGCCGGGAGTCCCGGGATAGCGGGTCAGAATGCGCGTAGTCTTGAAATTTTCCGCAAATGCGGAGATAATTTTTGCTTTCTGCTCTTTTGAAGCTTCGAGCTCCGGCAGGCAGACATGCCACTCGCCCCAGTGGCCGAGAAGCCCAGTTGTGATATAGGCTATGCGGCGGTCGCCGTCGTATTCGCGTGCCAGCTCGCGCACAAAATCGCAGAGGATATCAATGAGCCTGCCGTCCGAATAGTCGGGGCACCAGCCTCCGCCGTATTCGTCGTAGTGCTCTTTTTTTATACCCATATCCCAGATGAACTGCGGCACGGCTTTTTCGCCGATACCCGATCCGGGATAGTCGAGATAGACTCTGAAAACCGCCTGATTCCCGCGCGCCGATATCTCTTCAAGATACGGCTCAAGCCCCTCGCGGATAGTGTATTCGCCGCTGTCGGACATGAGCGCGGAGAGCGGAACATAGAACCACTCCATGCTGTAAGGCACGCTGTTGTCGGCGCCGCCCTGTTTATAAAACGGCATGAAGCCTTTGAGCGGATTGCCGACCGCCTGCTCATATTCAAAATCATAGGCGGCAAAGCCCTCGAGCGGCGAGATACACAGCGAAAGCCCGAGTAAAAGCACAAATAGACGTGCAAAGAATTTCAAGAATCTTCTCATCGGCGTTTTCCTTTCAATATTGCTTTCTTCAATAAGTATAACATTCTTTCCGCCTTTCCTCAAGACAAAAAGAACCGGAGCCCAAGCGAGCTCCGGCGAAAAAATATTTACTTTTTCGGTTTGACTGCGATCCATATCTCGCAGGTATAGTCAGGGTTCTGCACGTCCGCCGAGGGATAGACCTCAATCTCAACGCCGTTGCCGTATTCATATCCGCTCTGCGGGAAAAATTCGGTGCATATCTTTCTATAGGTCTCCCTGAACGCGTCTGGCATCCTGCCGCGCACGGTGAACACCGCGTAGGTATAGGCGGGTATCTCCACGATTTCGAAATCCTGCGGGTCGGATTCGCTGTCATACTCCGCGCCGATGCCGTAGGGGAAGCCGCTGTCCGTCATCTCGGTAGAGAAGCACACGCCGAGAAGTCCCTTGAACTGCGCGCTGTCCTTGATATACCCGCAGAGCTTTTGAATGCTCCCGTCGCGTCCGCACTCGTTCCAGAATTCAGGTATCTCCCTGTTCGTGTAGTCGTCGCCTGGCTTTGTGAACTCCCTGCGGCGGCAGATAATCTTCGCCGCCTGTTTCTTTTCTATTCTGTACTCCATAATGCTGCCTCCTGTTAAAATGAGTTTAACACAGATGCGGGAGAACGAGCGGATGGCCGCGCCGGTTCGAACTGCGGACGGGGATACGCCGTGGAAGCGGGCGAATGCGCGCGAAAAGCTCTCTGGCGAGTCATAGCCGTATTTGAGGGCAACATCGATAACCTTTGCGTCCGTAGAGAGCAGCTCCTCCCCGGCGAGGGTGAGCCGCCGCATACGCACATAGTCACCGAGCGTATAACCGCACAGCAGAGCGAACACGCGCTGAAAATTAAACGGCGACGAACATGCCTCTTTCGCCGCCCGCGCGTAATCCGTGGGCTCCGTGATGTGCTCCTCAATATAGTCTATCGCTTTGCTTATCCCTGTTATCCAGTCCATGCTTTTTCTCCCTGTGCAAGAACATTATAGAGCAAAGGAATTTTTTATTCCTGACTTTTTGTGCTCTCTTGTGTCAGGATATTATTCTTTCTTTTCAGCTTTCTCTTCTGAAGTTTCTCTATGCCCGTGCCAATCGCAAGACCGGCGGCGGAGACGAGCGCACCTATGGGCAGGGTGATTAAATCGTTGAGGTTCACCGCTATATCGCCTGCGGAAACGCCCGTCGAAGCGGCGTTGGCGAGGGTGAAGGTCAGAAACGGAATGAGCGTGTACATAAGAGCGAGGATAGGCACCGCCCACCATTTTTTTCTCCCCCAATAGCCGTTTGCGCCTATGAGCAGCGAGATGACGAATGTGGTCAGCGGGATTGCGCCCCATATAACGAGCACGGCGTACGCGCCCGCGTCCGACCCGGAGACGGCGAGCCAAAAAAACGCGACCGACACCGCCCATATGACGAGATATGAGGCGACGAGCACGAGCTTTCCGAGTCTGCGGCGGCTCTTGACGACGTTTGTGCTCTCTTCGAGATAGTTGAGATAGTTAAGATTGTTTGACACAGTTTTTTCCTCCTTCAGCAGGCAGTCGAGGCTGACGGAATAGAGTCCGCTCATTCTTATGACGCTCACTATATCGGGATAGGTCTTGCCCGTCTCCCAATTCGATACGCTTTGACGGCTCACGCCGAGAGACTCCGCCGCGCTCTCCTGAGTCAGTCCCGCCGCGTTTCGCGCGTCCCTGAGCTTCTTTCCGATATCCATCTGCCGCGCCTCCTTTTTTCGCTTTCAGTTTACGCAAAAAACAGTCGTGTGTCTATCAAAAGCGTTTTACATCTGCGCATTTTCCGTGTCAAAATGCTTTTACACATCGATTATATCATGCCGCACAGGTGTTTTCCATATTGAATTTTGGGGGTGGGGCTGTGTACCAATAAATCCGTGCGAATTTTGCGGGTTATGATATTCGTCACTATGTGGTAGGATAAATGTTTATAAAGATTTCGTGCCGCTTTCGCGGCATCGGTGCGTCGAGTCGCCGCACCCTACAAATTCCGCGCCAATAAAATTGTACAGATTTCGCGGGCGATTATATCTGCCCGCATTGCGCACTTTTTCACTATTCACTTTTACTTATTACCTTGAGCGAAGCGAAACAAACCCCTCAGTCCCGGTTTGCGCCGAACCGGTTCTCTTACAGGGGAGCCAATATCGAAAAACAGCTGCCCAGGGATCAATACTCGGGCGGCTGCGGTTATTATTTTTCTATGCTGTTAAAAATCTCTTTCGCCGTCTGCGCGTCGGCGGCTATCTGGTCGCCGAGCGAATCGAGCGAATCAAAGACCCTTTCGGGTCGGATGTATCTGAGCAATCTTACTTCGACATTTTTTCCGTAGAGGTCGCCGGAGAAGTCGGTTATACAGGTCTCGCTGCGCAGATCGTCGCAGGTGAACGACGGGCGGCGTCCGATGTTCGTAACCGCAGCGTGCAGTTCTCCGTCTATCGGCACTGCCGAGGCATATACGCCGAATTTCGGGACGATGAAGCCCTCGGGGAAATGCTGGTTTATCGTCGGCGCGCCTATCAACCTGCCGCGCCTGTCGCCGCTGACGACGGTGAATTTATAGGAAAATTCGCGCCCGAGCATGGCGTTTGCGTCTTCGATATTGCCCTCGGCAAGCGCGTTTCTTATCCTCGTCGAGCTTATCGCCGCGCCGTTATAGTCGGTGCGCTCCGCCACGGCGCACAAAATTCCATGCGCCCTGCAGAGCTCTTCGAGGTCGCGGGAATCCGCGGCGGCGCTCTTTGCGAAGCGGTAATTATATCCGCAGCAGACAGCACCTGCGTTCAGCTCGCCGATTAAAATATCATTGACGAACTGCTCCGCCGACATATCGGCGATGCGCCCGAACGATATCTTTTTGACGGTTATACCGAGGCTTTCGAGCATTTCGTCGCGCGCCTGCGGGGTCATCAGCTCCGGGGGAGCTCCCGCGCCGACAACTTTCAGCGGGTGCTCGTCAAAGACGAGGGCGCACGGCTCGAAGCCGTCTTTTTCAAACGAGAGAGCGAGGTCGAGCACAGCCCTGTGACCCCGATGGAGTCCGTCAAAGCTGCCCAGAGCAACCGATCGGCGCTGTGTCATTCCTGTCTCCCCTTTCAGATTACTTGCCTCTGAACTGCTGCTTGAGTCTCTTTTCTTTCGAAAGAATACGCTTTCTGAGTCTGAGCGACTTGGGCGTAACTTCAAGCAGTTCGTCGTCCTTTATGAATTCCATGCACTGCTCGAGACTCATCTCCGTATAAGGCACGAGGCGCAGCGCGTCGTCGGAGCCCGATGCACGGGTGTTGGTAAGATGCTTGCTCTTGCAGATGTTGCAGACTATGTCTTCATTCTTGGCGCATTCGCCGACTATCATACCCTCGTAGACCTCGACGCCTGCGGGAATGAACAGCCTGCCTCTGTCCTGAGTATTGAACAGACCGTATGCGGTGCTCACGCCGGTCTCGTGAACGACTATAGAGCCGCGCTCGCGGGTGACTATCTCGCCTTTGTAGGGCTCGTAGCCGTCGAACAGCTGGTTCATGATACCGTTGCCGTTTGTGTCTGTGAGGAACTCGGCGCGGTAGCCGATGAGTCCTCTCGACGGGATGCGGAACTCAAGATGAGTTGCGCCGCCGTCGCGCGTGCCCATGTTGACAAGCTCGCCCTTGCGGGAGCCGAGCTTCTCTATAACTGCGCCGACATACTGCTCGGGAACTTCGACTATGAGCAGCTCCATAGGCTCGCAGGTCTTGCCGTTTATCTCTTTGAGAATGACCTTCGGGCGCGAAACCTGGAACTCGTAGCCCTGACGGCGCATGGTCTCAATGAGAATTGACAGATGCAGCTCGCCGCGTCCGGAGACTTTGAAAGTATCGGTCGAATCGGTCTCTTCAACGCGCATGCTGACGTTCGTCTCGACCTCCTTGAACAGGCGGTCTCTGATATTTCTCGAAGTAACGAACTTGCCCTCGCGGCCCGCGAACGGGCTGTCGTTGACCATGAAGTTCATGGATATTGTGGGCTCGTCTATTTTTATGAAAGGCATCGGCTCGATGCAGTCCGGAGAACAGGCGGTCTCGCCGATATTTATATCGCTGATGCCGGAGATGCAGACAATATCGCCCGCGGCGGCGGAATCGACCTCGACACGCGAGAGTCCCTCAAACTGATAGAGGCGCGACACCCTGACATTCTCCTGAGTGCCGTCCGTTTTGCAGAGCACTATCGGCTCGTTCTTCTTGACTCTGCCGCGCTCAACTCTGCCGACGCCTATTCTGCCGATATAATCATCGTAGTCAAGGCTCGTGAAGAGTATCTGAAGCGGGGCATCGACGTCGCCGTCGGGAGCTTCGATATGCTCGAGAATTGAGTCGAGCAGCGGGCGCATATCGCCCGAGCGGACATTGGGATCGAGTGAGGAATAGCCGTCTCTTGCCGAAGCGTAGACAACGGGGAAGTCGAGCTGATCCTCCTCGGCGCCGAGGTCGATGAACAGGTCAATGACCTCGTCAACAACTTCTGCGGGGCGCGCGTTGGGTCTGTCGACCTTGTTGATAACAACGAGGACTTTCTTCTTGAGCGCAAGAGCCTTTTTGAGGACGAAGCGCGTCTGGGGCATACAGCCCTCGAACGCATCGACGAGCAGAAGCACGCCGTCGACCATCATGAGTATGCGCTCGACCTCGCCGCCGAAATCGGCATGGCCGGGAGTGTCAACGATATTGATTTTCACGCCGTTATAATGGACGGCGGTGTTCTTTGAAAGTATTGTTATTCCGCGCTCACGCTCAAGGTCGTTTGAGTCCATGACCCTGTCCTGAACCTGCTCATTGGCTCTGAATATGCCGCTCTGCTTGAGCATCTCGTCGACGAGGGTAGTCTTGCCGTGGTCGACGTGCGCTATTATGGCTATATTTCTTACGTCTTCTCTCTTTGCCAAAAGAATTCACCCATTCTTGAAAAATTTGTGATGATAAAAGTTGAAAGCGGTCTGCGGATGGTCGTTTTTCCGTCAGCGCGCACAAAAACAAGAGCGCATCTTTGTGCGTCCTGACGAAAAAACCCCCGTCAAACGACCGCGCCGCCGCCAAATACGGCAGGAATATAAAAGCTTCTAAAAAACACTATTTCGGCGGAACATAAAAGTTCCGCCGAAAATGAGTGTATGTTTTGATTATTCGCCCTTCATCTCAAGGAGCTTGACCTTGCCTTCATAGGAAGCAACGCTGACCTTGATGGAATCGGTGATAGCAGCCTTAATGTCGTCCTCAGTAACACCGAGCTCTTTGTAAGCATAATCGGTGGGCATGAAGAGATCAAGATCCATGATATCCGGAAGACCCATGGGATTGATACCGCTGTCGATGCCCTTCTCGGCATACTCCTTGACAACGCCCTTGAGTCCCATTCTCATCATCCACGGCGGGATGCCGATGATCTTTCTGTTATCGCCCATGCCTCTTGCGGCGTAGACTATCTTGAGGAACGGAGCCCACTTCATGTTGTAGCAGCTGATGGGCCATGCCTTTGCACCGGTGCTGCGCTCAGCCGCGCCGACGATGGACTCACCGACCTGGCGGACTGTAAGCATTGCTGTACCGCCTCTGGGATAGAGGGTGCAGGGAAGCTTGTCCATTCTCTTTATCTGCTCGATAAGGATAACCCAAACGGGCTTTCTGCCGGGCTGAGTGCCGAAGATGTAGGGCAGCTCAAGAACGGCAACATCGAAGTTGTCATCGGCATAGGAGAAAGCGACGTTCTCCTGGTCGATACGGCTTCTGATATAGGGGTGCTTCTCGCAGAGCTTCATATCCGGACGCTCTTTGGCAAGGTAGGAGAAGTAAGAGCCGAGGATAACGGCCTTCTTGTAACCGAGCTCCTTGCAGATGGGAAGAAGTCTCTTGAGGGGAGCGATGTTGTACTTGTAGTAAGCATCGTAAACGGGTGCGGGGAATTCGACTCTCTCGTCGACGCCTGCGGCGAAAACGAAGCAGTCGCAGCCGGCCATAAGCTCTCTGATCTCATCATCGGTCTTCTCGTAAATATTGCACATTACGATCTCCATCTCCTCGGGGATGGGAGCTCCTTCGGGAAGGGGCGGAAGAGCAACAGACTTGACGCTGTGGCCTCTGTCAATGAAAATACGCGCTGCGGCGCTGCCGAGAAGGCCGGTGCCGCCAATCATAAATACCTTCATTTTGTTTACCTCCAATTTATTTGCATTAGCCTTTTTATTATACGTTTTTATATCGGTAATAGTCAGCGTAAACGACAAAAAAGTGTACTAAAGTACAAAAATTTCCGCCGCTTTCTTTGTATAAAAAATCATCGCTCCTGAATTTCCTTGCCGCTCATGTGCTCTATATCTATTTCATACATCCGCACAGCCTTTCCCGAAGCGGCGATTTCCTCATCCGCAAGGCGCTCGTCGGGATAATATTTCATCGCGAGGCGTTTGACCAGAATCAGCGTCTGAGCGCGGTCTTCAATGACGCGGCACCTGCCGAACACGACGGCGCTGCGCATAAACGGCGCCCACGCCTCTTCTCGGATAATCTCATCCCCGTAGGCCGTGAAGCATATTTTACCGCATTTATTTATCGAGTCCGCCTTGTGTCCCGCTTTTGCGCCGTGGAAATATATCTTTCCCGCCTCTTCGTCATAGAGATAGTTTATCGGTATCGCGTAAGGATATCCGCCGTCGCCGTTGACTGCGAGCACTCCGCGGCGGGCGGAGCGCAAAATTTCTTTTGTCGCTTCTTCGCCGAGAGCGTTTTTAATTCTGCGAACAGGTCTGAACATAATATCGTCTCCGGTGATTTTTGAATTTATTGTAGCAGAAACGCGCGTGAAAATCTATAGAGAAACGCCCGAAGAGCGTCTGAAGTGAACCCCAAAGTTTAGACAAAAATTTAATATTAACTTGCTTGTGAATGAGTTCGGTATTGCACCGGACTCATTCCTTTTAATTTTAACGATATTCGGTCGTTGTTGTAATAATAGATGTAATCATCCAGAGCGTGGATAAAGTCCTCTACGCTCTCAAATTCTTCTCCGTAGAACATCTCAACCTTTAGCCTGCCGAAGAAATTTTCCATAGCGCCATTGTCCATGCAGTTGCCTTTTCTGGACATGCTCTGAGTAATGTTGTGTTCTGC
>ENA-OQCL01000465-OQCL01000465.1-human-gut-metagenome-genome-assembly--contig:-NODE-465-length-19411-cov-6.148776_pt1 | contig 19411 bp, 15 predicted proteins | sample MGYA00242502_ERZ504586 | MGnify/ENA primary metagenome ERZ504586 (study PRJEB26092, sample SAMD00036316) | human gut metagenome | host: Homo sapiens | study: EMG produced TPA metagenomics assembly of... | reverse complement strand
GATGGACTCGAACCATCGATGGCGGAGTCAAAGTCCGCTGCCTTAGGCCGCTTGGCTACACCCCATTATGTGCAACGGTCATTATAACGTTAAATCGAGTAAATCCGCAAGTCTGAAAATCATTTTTGGCCTCCGCGTACAGAATTTACGCTGTCTTGGCGCGGCTTCCTAAATTTTTAAAAAAAATACATTTTTGTCTTCTTTAGTTGACACAAACGCCGCGGCGTGATTTATAATAATTAAAATCATTTAAAGTCTTATTGGGGGAGTTTATCTATGTGGACTGTAGATGACGGGATAGCGGTACTTAGGGAGAGAGGCGCGAAGATAACGGCCCAGCGCATCGCCATCCTTCAGAAGCTCGAAGGACGCAAGGACCATCCTTCGGCCGAGATGCTTTACAGGGAGCTTTCTTCGGAGTACGCGACGATGTCCGTCGCGACGCTTTACAGCACGGCCCAGCTTCTCGCCGAGGCCGGCCTTATCAAAATCCTCAGCATAGACGACAAGAGAGTCTATTTCGACCCGACGACGGAGACGCACGGACATTTCCTCTGCCGTAAGTGCGGCAAGCTCTTCGACATTCCGGTCAACGAGGACGAGATTTTCAGGTCGGCGTCGACGGTGCGCGACAATATCGCCCAGATTGAACACACGGAGATATTCTTCTACGGCCTGTGCTCCGACTGCCTGAAGATATAGCTCCACAGGCATGGGCTCAACAGCAGCCTTTTGCATCGGGGTCTTTCTCTTGTACTGGCCTTACCTCTGGTGTTGGTACAGAAGGGAAGACCCCGAACTTTATGGCCTCCGTTGGAGCGCGGACCGGCGCGCCGTCGCCGAGACGCTCGCCGTGACCGCCGTTGTGCTCGCCGTTCTCACCGCCGTCGCGCTTGCGTGGCCGTGGGAGGAGCTGCCGAGGCGGCGCGGTCTGCGCACCGTGCTCGAGCTCGCGGCTTCGGGGCTAGCGGCGGCGGTCATCGAGGAGACCTTTTTCCGAGGATGGCTCCAGCCGGTGTTCGCGAGGAGGCTCGGCCCTTACGCGGCTATCGTCGCCGTGAATCTGATATTCGCGCCGGTGCATCTCTTCGCCACGCCCTACTGGATTTCGCTCTGCACGTTCTTCCCCGGGCTCGTCATGGGCTGGCTCAAGTACAGGCACGACAGCCTGCTGCCTCCGGCGCTCTTCCATTTTCTCGGAAACGTATGGGCGATATGGTTCTTCCCTTCGCCCGTGGGATTTTAAAAATTTCATTATCTTATAAAAGAAGGCGGTTGCATTGAATCTGCGAAAACTGAAAAAATCGTTCTGCTTCGCGTTTGCGGCGCTTCTAACATGCGCGGCGCTTTTCTGCGCGGACGCCGCGCAGGCCGAAGCGAAGAAAATTTTTGAAATCGACATACCGATGCAGAAGGGCGCGGAAGTGACTGTCACCGCGGCGAACGGCAAAACCTTCTCCGTTGCGTCGGTCGCGGCGCTCCCGACCAAAACGCGTTACCCAAGCTACACCGCGAGCGCGTGGGGCGAGCCCGGCTCCGTCTGCGCCTCCGCGGTCAACGCGGTGCATATGCTCGTATCCGTCGAAAAGGGCAGGGGACGCACGCTCAGCATCATTCCGAAGGAGACGATAGCGCCCGCGGCGGGCCCCGGCGCTTCGATAGTGCTCGACGCCAAAGCCGGCGAAAGCGTCTTCGGCGCGTGGGCTCCAGCGGTCGGCTCCCGCGTCTCCGTGCGCGGCGCGGACGGCTCGGCCGCGCCGCTCGCGGCGGACAACCTGCCAAAAGCGGGCGACACCCTTGTGATTGAGGTCTTCGAGGACCCGTCGCTGCCCTACATGGTCGATATAGAGAACCGTCCCGGCGGCAGGGTCGTCGCCTGGTATTCGGACGGCTATAAAATTTTGGGGCGCGTCCTCGTGGCGCTCGGCGGCACGGGACGTTTCGAGGGGACGCTCTTCCAGCGCGTCGGCGCGATACGCGCGAACCACAGCGGCGTCATCGACGTGAGCACGACGCCGCGCGGAACGACCGGCGGATTTCAGATAGTGCCGTGGGACCACGCGCTCGCCTCGAAGGAGATGCAGGGCGTATGGTCCATGACGCAGTGGCTCGTCGTCGGCCCCGCGGACGGGAAATCGAAGCTCGGCGGCACTCCGCCGCTCTTCAAGCACGGCCTCGTCTCCGGCCCGGCCGGCGGCGAACAGCTGTGGGATATGTGGTCCTCCTACGGGCGCAGGTCGATGGTCCTCGCGCGCTACGGTAACGGCGGCTGGGAACGGCTGCACGAATCCGCGGGCAGGAACGACAATTCCCTGCGCGGCATAACGGAGCTGCGAATCTACTATCCGTTTACCGAAGAGATACAGAGCGGAATGTAGGAAGCGTATTTCAGAGAAAGGTCATAAATCTACGCCGTGAGGGACAAATTCGCCCGCGCGGCATTTTTTCGGCAAAGACAAAAAAGACGGCGCGCCTCGATGGCTTCGCCGTCTTTTATAGTTTTATAGTCGTTAAACTTTTGAAGCGAAACAACAGCTTATTTTGTCATTCCGCGCTTGACGCGGAATCCAGCGACGTTAAATACCGTGGCGTGCGTGATTTAGAGCCGCTGGATGCCGGGGCAAGCCCGGCATGACGATATGGCTGTCTTTATTTATAAGTTTAATTACTATACACACAGCGCCCAAACATCGCGGCGCTCCGTTATTTTTTACGCGCCATGCGCCGCTTTGAAATCCTCCACGGCTTTGATCACTATCTCGCGCAGCTTTTCGTCCTCGAGAGCCTTGACGACGGTCGCCTCAATCCAGCCCTCTTTTACGCCGCAGTCGAGGCGCTGGCCCTTGTATATCGTCGCGTAGACCGGCTCTTCCTCGAGCAGCGAGGCTATCGCGTCGGTAAGCTGGTACTCGCCGCCCGCGCCGCGCTTGATGTTCTTCAGATGCTTGAAGATTTTCGGCGAGAGCAGGTAGCGGCCCATGATTGCGAGGCGCGACGGAGCTTCTTCACGCTTCGGCTTTTCGACGAGGCCGCGGACGCGGTAGACGCCCGGTTCTATCTCCTCGGCGTCGACTATGCCGTAACGTGAAACGTCCTCGGGCGCGACCTCTTCGAGGCAGAGCACGGAGCCGTCGTATTTTTCTCGGACGGCCTCGAGCTGCGACAGCGCCGTCGGCTCGGCGATCATTACGTCGTCGGGCAGCAGCAGGCCGAAATATTCGTCGCGGCAGAATTCCTCTGCGCAGAGCACCGCGTGGCCGAGGCCGAGCGGCTTCGCCTGGTAGGCGTAATGGAACTCCGCGAGCCTGTATATCGAGTCGACGGCGTCGGCGAGCTCCGCCTTGCCGCGTTCGCGCAGCAGCGCCGTGAGCTCGAACGACGGCTCGAAGTAGCGGCAGATGCTCTCCTTGCCCTGCCCCGTCACGAATACGACGCGCGAACAGCCCGAGGCTACCGCCTCGTCTACGCCGTGGTGGATGAGCGGGCGGTCGATGAGCGGCATCATCTCCTTCGGGATGTCCTTCGTCGCGGGGAGGAAGCGCGTTCCGAGGCCCGCGACGGGAAATACCGCCGTCCTTATCTTTTTATATTCCGTTCCTGCGCTCACTGTGCGTTCACAACCTTTCCTATCGCCTCTTCCATTATGTCCGCGGCGCGGTTCATGAGCTCCGCGTCGCGAGATTCCGCGAATATCCTGATGAGCGGCTCTGTGCCGGAGGGACGCAGAAGCATGCGGCCTTTGCCCGCGAGCAGCCGTTCCGCCTCCTTCGCCGCCGCGTCGACGAGCGGGCTCGACATGACGGCGTTCTTGTCCTTGACCTTCATGTTGCGCAGCACCTGCGGATAGCGGTCGAAGCGGTCGACGAGCGTCGAAACGTCCTCGCCGAGCTCGCCGACGGCCTTGAGGAACAGAATGCCGGAGCAGAGGCCGTCGCCGGTGTTCGCGTAGTCGAGCGCGATGATGTGGCCCGACTGCTCGCCGCCGATGCGCGCGCCCTCGCGCTTCATCGTGTCGAGGACGTAGCGGTCGCCTACGGGGCAGCGGAATACCTTTATGCCCTCCTGCGCGAGCAGGTCCTCGAGCACCATGTTTGACATGACGGTGGCGACGACGCCCGCGCCGAGCTCTCCGCGCGAGGAGAGCCAGCGGCCTATGACCCAGAGCATTATGTCGCCGTCGAGCACGCGTCCTCTGCCGTCGCACATCAGCACGCGGTCCGTGTCGCCGTCGTAGGCGATACCGAGCGCCGCGCCAGTCTCGCGCACCTTCGCCGCGAGCGTCTCTATATGCGTGACGCCGACGATTTTGTTGATGTTCGTGCCGTCGGGATCGTTCGCCATGAAGGTGACGCCGCCGCTCCATTCTGAGAAGAGCGGGCCGACGTAGGACGAGGCCGCGCCGTTCGCCGCGTCTAGGACTATCGGGTACGAGCGGTCCTTGATGTCGCGGAAGAGCTTTCCGAGCCCCTCAACGTATCCCGCGCGGTATTCGGAGCCGTCGCGCACCGTGCCGATACGTTCGGGCGCGGCGCGGCGGCGCGTCGTCGTCGAGGAATATTCCTCGATTCCGGCTTCATCGTCGTCGGTGAGCTTAAAGCCGTCGCCGTCGAGGAACTTTATCCCGTTGTATTCCGCCGGGTTGTGCGAAGCGCTGACGACCGCGCCGCCGCTGAACGGCCCGCGCAGGGCCGCGCTGCTGACGCCGGGCGTCGGTATGACGCCGAGGTCCACCGCGTCGCCGCCGGACGAAGCTATGCCGGCCATGAGCGCGGACTGGAGCATTTCGCCGGAGAGTCTGGTGTCGCGCCCGACCGCTATTTTGGGGCGCTCGACGCCGTTTTCCATGAGGAAGACGGCGTATGCGGAGCCGAGGCGCATCGCGGCGTCGGGCGTCATCATGCCCTGGTTCGCTATGTCGCGCACTCCGTCGGTACCAAAGAACTGCCTTTTCTTTCCTTTCGCTTCGTTCAAAAGGGCCACCTCGCAGAGCAAAATTTATATTCTATCCGTTGTTTATTCTATTCCACCGAAGTCACAGAGACCTGCTCCGGCTCCGTCCTGACGACCTGGAATCCCGGCCTAAGGCCGCGCACGAGCACCGGGAGCTCGGTGTGCTGCGAAACTATGTTCGATACGTCGACGTAGAGCTCGCAGGGCGGATGCTGTCCTTCGAGCGCCTCGACCGCCGTCTCCGGCCCCTCTATCGTGAGGCTGACGGAGGGCGGCGAGAAGCGCCATTCCTTCGACGCCGTGTTCCCCGCTATCATCAGCGGGACGTTCTGGAAGGTCTTCACGCTCATTTTCTTGGAGAGATGTATCTCGACGCGCGCGCGGTCCGTCCCCGTTATCTCAACGCCCGGCGGGAGCTGCGTCGGCTCCATCGGTATCATGAGCTGTATGTCCTGCTCGAGCCCCGTTATGTCGACCGGCGCAAGCACGAGCGAGTCGATGCTGCGGACGGCGGCGGCGCTGCCGCGTATCGAGACGCTGTCCGGGATGACCTTCACGGACTCGACCTGGAGCCCCGCGTGCGGCTCGCCCGTGACGGAGACCTTGACCGGTATGCGCTCGCCGACGATTTCGTCCTCAAACGTGACTGCGACCTCGGCCTCCTGCGGCGAGACGGAGACGCGCCTGTGACGCGGCGCCGGTTCCTCGGAGGACGATGAATCCTTTATCATAACCGGGGCCTTGACCTTGCCGCTCTCCATAAGGTGGTCGAGGTTTACGCGCACCTCGAGCCCCTGCACGGAGAGCACGTCGGTCTCCGGCCCGCTGACGACCGCGTGGTCCGGGCTGACTACTATCGACGAGACGACCTTGCCGTCGGGCGCTTCGCCTGTCGTCTCCGCAGTTATCTCGACGCGGCGCTCGACGTTGCGGTATATTTCGACTTCTACTAGCGCGGGCTGCCAGCTGCGGACGCGCGCGAAGGTCGGTGCCTCGAAGCGCACGGGCAGGGTGTAGCGTCCCGTCCTGAGATTAGCGAGGTCCACCTCGGACACTATGTCGGAGGGCTCGATGCCGGAGAGCTCGTTGATTTTACCCTCGAGCTTTATCTCGACCTCTTTGACCGGCGCGTTGACCGAGTACCCCGCGCCGAGGTTCCTGTACTCTATTTCGTCGCGCATCGTGCGCGCGGACTCCGCGTTGTTATCGAGCGCGACGAGCGACCAGAGCAGCAGCGAGATGCAGAGCGAGACGCCGCCCAGGAACATCTTCGACTGGAGGAAGTTGCCGCCCTTGTAGTTGAATTTCGCGCCGAGCTTCGCCGCGGACTCGCGCAGCCACAACAGCTTCGCTATGATGAGCCTTTTCGTATCCTTAGACATTCTTATCGCCTCCGGCCCACTGCTGCTGGAGCTCGTCGCGCAGACGGTCCATGAAATTCGTCTCCTTCGCCTCGTGGCTGAAGTAGTGGCTGCACATCTTGCGCACCTGCGCCTCGTTGAGCGGGCGCGAGAAATGGCCCGAGACGGCGGCCTTTATCTCGCCGCGCTCCTCGGAGACGACGATGGCTATCGAGTCGGACATCTCCGTGACGCCGAGCGCCGCGCGGTGGCGCGTGCCGTACCAGCGCGAGATGTCGGTCTTTTCAGTAAGCGGCAGATAGCAGCCCGCCGCGACTATCTCGCGCTGGTCGATGACGACCGCGCCGTCGTGCAGCGGAGTGCCGGGCCAGAATATCGAAATCAGCAGCTCTTCGGTTATGTCCGCGTTGAGCAGGACGGCGGTGCGCCACACGTCCTTGAGGCTTGTGTCGCGCTGGAGCACGACGAGCGCGCCGATGCGCTGCGACTGGCAGTAGAGCAGGGCCTTCGTGAGCTGCTCCGCGCGCTGGTCTATCTCCTGCGTGCTGCTGCCGACCTTCCACAGATGGCCCTTGCCGAGCTCTTCGAGCATACGGCGCAGCTCCGGCTGGAACAGTATCGGTATGATGATGATGAGGGCGCCGATCATGCGGCCCATGATGTTCGAGAGGCTGCGAAGGTCGAGCAGGTTCGCCGCCGCGCCGATGAGCCCGATTATCAGAAGGCCGCGGATAAGCTGCATCGCCCGCGTGCCGACGAGCAGAAGCAGAATTCTGTATATGAGGAAAGCGACTATGAGTATGTCTAGGAAGTCCTGCCAGCGCAGGTTGAAGAAAGCCAACGGCGCACCCCTCTCGCGAGTATCTTTCAGCTATTATAGCGCAAGAGCGGCGCGAAGCGGAACAAAAAAGAAGGCGCGTAGGCGCGCGGCGCTACTGTCCGCGCACCTTCCGCAGAAAAGAGAGGTTGCCTTCGTCGCCGACGCCCTCCTTCGGCGTCTCGAGTATCGTCGGCGTCTCTTCGAAGCGTTCGTCGTTCATCAGCAGTGCGAAGGGGTGAAGCCCGATCTCGCCCTCGCCGAGATGCGCGTGGCGGTCGAGGTGCGTCCCCCTCGCGGCCTTGCTGTCGTTGAGGTGCCAGCAGCGCACGCGCGAAAGGCCGACGTGCTTGTCCGCCGCAGCGACGAGCCGCTCGTACGCGTCCGACGAACGCAGGTCGTAGCCCGCGGCGAAGACGTGACAGGTGTCTATGCAGAGGCCGATGCGCGGGTGCCAGTTTGCTTTGTCGAGAATCTCCGTGAAGTGCGCGAGGTCCCCGCCGACGCAGGTGCCCTGCCCCGCCATCGTTTCGAGCAGTATGCGCGTCTTGTATTCCTGCGTCGCGTCGAAGAGGCGCAGCAGCGTCTCCGCGATGTTCGCCGTCGCGGCGTCAATGCCCGCGTCCATCGCGAAGCCCGGGTGCAGCACTATGTCGTCGATGTTCAGGTGGCGGCAGCGCTCGACCTCCTCGCGCAGCGCGGCGGCGCTTTTCGCGCGCACCGCCGCGTCGGGCGAGGCTATGTTGATGAGGTACGAGGCGTGCGAGACGACTGCCTTTACGTTCGAGCGCTGCCACGCGCGGTAAAAGCCCTCCGCCTCCTGCAGAGAGACCGGGCGCGCCTGCCACTGCCGCTGGCTGCGCGTGAATATCTGCATCGACTCGCAGCCGAGCGCGTCCGCGCGTTCGAACGCCTTGTCGAGCCCGCCCGCGACGGACATGTGCGCGCCGATCAGCGCCATCAGTCGGCTTTTCCGGCGTAGACGACGCCGTGGACCCCGTCTATCGTGAGGGTCATTCCGTCTTCTATCTTGTCCATGATGCCCGCCGCGTCCGTGATGCACGGGATGCCGCGGTCGAGCGATATGACGCCCGCGTGCGAGGTGAGGCCGCCCTCTTCCGTGACGACCGCCGCGGCCTTCTCGAAGGCCGGGACGTACTCCTTCTCGCTCTTTTTTATGACGAGGATCTTGTCTTCGGAAATCTTCTTCAAGGCCTCCTGCGGGGACGAAGCCTTGCAGGCGACGCCCGTGACGCGGCGGCGCACAAGCGAGAGGCCGCGCGCTATGACGTTCGCTATGCGGATGACGTTTATCATGTTCGTGCTGCCGGGCTCGCCGAGCGGCATTCCGGACATTATGACGACGTTGTCTCCGTTCGCGACGAGCGACTCGCGCTTTATCAGCGAGATGGCGTTTTTCAGAGATTCCTCAAGCTGGTGCGTAATCGGGCAGATGCACGGCATCACGCCCCAGACGAGCGAGAGCTGCCGCCACGTCGAGAGCGACGGAGTCATAGCGATTATCGGGCAGGTCGGGCGGTATTTGCTGACCATGCGCGCCGTCATGCCGCTCGATGTGAGAGGCACTATCGCCGCGGCCGCGACCTCCTTCGCCACGTCGCGCGCCGCGTGGCTCACGGCGTCCGCCGTCTCGCAGACCGCGGGGAGCGAGCGCGGCTTGCGGCACCAAAGCGCTACGTCCTGCTCCGTCCGCACTATTATCCTGTTCATCGTCTCGACGGACTCGACGGGATATTTTCCGCCCGCCGTCTCGCCCGAGAGCATAACCGCGTCCGCGCCGTCGATGACGGCGTTCGCTACGTCGCTCGACTCCGCGCGCGTCGGGCGCGGGTTGCGTATCATCGAGTCGAGCATCTGCGTCGCCACTATGACGGGCTTGCCCTGCATACGGCAGCGCTCGATTATCTCCTTCTGTATCATCGGCACGTCCTCGGTGCGCATCTCCACTCCGAGGTCGCCGCGCGCGACCATCATGCCGTCGACGACCTCGAGTATCGCGTCGAGGTTGTCTACGGACTGGCGCGTCTCCATCTTCGCGATTATCTTCGCCGACGCGCCCGCGGCTTCTAGGACGCGGCGCACCTCTATGATGTCCTCCTTGCTGCGCACGAAGGAGACCGCGACGTAGTCGACGTTGTTCTCCGCGCCCCATTTGAGGTCGGCTATATCCTTCTCCGTCAGCGTGGGCACCGAGAGGTCGGCTCCGGGGACGTTGACGCCCTTGTGCTCGCCTAGCTCGCCGCCGACTATGACGCGGCACTTTATCTCCTCTGGCGATGTCTTGACGACCTCGAGATGTATCGCGCCGTCGTCTATGAATATGTTCTGGCCCTTCTTGACCTCGTTCGCGAGCTTCGGGTAGTCGATGTAGACTCCGTGCTCGTCCCCCTCTTTTTTCTCGAAGAAGAGCGTGAATTCGCCGTCGGACTTCACCGTGACCTTGCCGTGGCCCGGCAGCTCTCCTGTGCGTATCTCCGGCCCCTTCGTGTCGAGCAACACGGCAATCGGCGTCTGGAGCTCCTGCTCGACCGCGCGGACGTTCTTGAGCGTCCGCAGATGCGATTCGTAGTCGCCGTGGCTGAAGTTGAGCCGCGCGACGTTCATTCCCGCCTTCGCGAGCGCGAAGAGCTTGTCGTAGTCCCAGCAGGCCGGGCCGATGGTGCATACTATCTTTACGTTGCGTTTGATTCTTTCCATACCTTTACTATACCTCTGTGCTTTCTCCTATTTTTCCTGTTTTCCGCTTTCAATCTCGCCGTATGCGGTCAGCACCTTCGCGTGTCCGCGTATCTTCATCGCGGAGATGTGCTCCGTGAACTGGGCGATCCACACCTCGCCCTCCTCGAGCTTCTCCGTGTGAAGAAATCTGTTCTCCGCGCCGCGCGTGACTCCGGTCACGGTGACGCCGCTTTCGAGCGCCTTGATGGCGATGTAGTCTCCGGCTCCTCCGTTTTCGCCGCTGTTCGTCATTGTTCTCCCTCTTTCCTAAAGGCAGCTCACAAGCCCGTTCGAGTAGTCTTCGAGCTCTTTTCTGAGCTCGTCCGTAACGTCTACCTTTATGTTCCTTATCAGCGAGACGGAAGTCTCCGCCGAACCGTGCAGCTTGATTATCAGCTCGCACCTGCCCGGGTGCGCGCGCAGTATCGAGAAGAGCCCGTCGTAGAATTTGTCGCCGAGGCCGTCGCTTTCGACTGTTATCACGGCGCGCCGCTCGAGCTTCTCTTTGTACTCTTCCTCGGAATATATGTCATCTACCATCAGCGAGACGCCGCGGTCGTCCTTCGGCTGCCCCTTCACGAAATAGAGCGCGCCCTTCTGTAGCGTGTGCTTGTAGAGCGGCCAGCGCTTGCCGAATATGAGCATGTCGACCGTGCCTCTGTTGTCCTCGATGACCGCGGTGCCGAACGGGTTGCCGGCCTTGCTGAACTTCTCCGTGAAGTTGGTCAGCAGCCCCGCGGTGACGGCTGGCTGGTGCGAGCGCCAGTTCGGCAGGTCGCCGACGGGACAGGTGATGTAGGGCTCGACCGACGGCTCGTACTGGTCGAACGGGTGGCCCGATATATAGAGCCCCATGCTCTCCTTCTCGAGGTCGAGCTTCTGCCGCTCGCTGAAATCGGGGACCTCCTCCATCTCGGGCGTGAAGAAGTCCTCCTCGTCGTCGCCGAAGAGCGAGGCCTGGTTTGTGTTCTGCGCTTTGCGCGCGGCGAGCTCCGTGAGCTGGGGCAACGCGTTGAGCAGCTTCGCGCGGTTCGGGTCGAGGCTGTCGAAGGCTCCTGACTTTATGAGGTTTTCGACGACGCCGCGGTTCACCTGCCGCGTGTCTATGCGCGAGAGGAAGTCCCACAGTGAGGCGAACTTCCCGCCCTTCGTCCTGTTCTCTATGATGTTCGCGACGGCCGCGTCTCCGACCTTGCCGATTGCCGAGAGCCCGAGCCTGATGACCTCGCCGATGACGGTGAAATCCTCCTTCGACTCGTTGATGTCGGGCGGCAGTACGTCGTATCCCGCGTCGCGCACGGCGCGGATATACTGCCCGAGCACCTCCATCTTCGAGCCGATGAGACTCGAAAGGTACGAGGCGAGGTACTCGGCTCCGTAGTTGGCCTTGAGCCACGCGGTCCAGTAGGCGATGAGGCCGTAAGCGGCGCTGTGCGATTTGTTGAAACCGTAGCCCGCGAACTTCTCTATGATGTCGAAGATGTCGCCCGCCTGCTTCGCGTCGACGCCGTTGCTCACGGCTCCGTCGACGAATTTGGCGCGCTCCTTCTCCATTACCTCTTTTTTCTTCTTTCCCATCGCGCGGCGCAGAAGGTCCGCTTCGCCGAGCGTGTAGCCCGCGAGCTCGCGCGCGCTCTGCATGACCTGCTCCTGGTAGAGGATGACTCCGTAGGTGTCCTTCATGTAAGGCTCGAGCCGCGGGTGGAGATAGTGGACCTTTTCCTCGCCGTGCTTGCACTTGACGTAGGTGTCGACCATTCCGCTTTCGAGCGGCCCGGGGCGGTAGAGCGCGACGAGCGCGATCATGTCCTCGAAGCAGTCGGGGCGAAGCCGCCGCACGAGCGCCGTCATGCCCGACGATTCGAGCTGGAATACGCCGAGCGTGTCGCCGCGCTGGAGCATGTCGTAGGTCTTCGCGTCGTCTATCGGTATTTCGTTGAGGTCGATGTGTCCCTTGCCGTTGCTCTCGATGTTCTTCACCGCGCCGTCGAGGACGGAGAGCGTGCGCAGGCCGAGGAAGTCCATCTTGACGAGGCCTAGCTTCTCGACATATTCCATCGAGTACTGCGTCGCTATCTGGTTCTCGCCGAATTTGCGCACGGGCACCATGTCGTTGGTCGGCTTCGGCGTTATGACGACGCCAGCCGCGTGCTGCGAGCAGTGGCGCGCGAGGCCTTCTATATGTATCGCCGTGTCGATGAGCTTCTTTATCTCGGGCTTCGAGTCGTAGGCGGCCTTTAGGTCGGGGACGCCTGCGAGCGCGCTCTTGATGTCCTTGATGTCGGAGGTCGGCATTGCGGGTATGAGCTTCGTTATCGCGTTGACCTCCGGTATCGATATGCCGAGCGCGCGGCCGACGTCCTTTATCGCGCCGCGGCTCTTCATGCGTCCGAAGGTTACTATCTGCGAGACCTTGTCCGAGCCGTACTTCTCCACTATGTAGGCGATGAGCTCGTCGCGGCCCTTGTCCGATACGTCGGTGTCGATATCGGGCATGCTTATGCGTTCCGGGTTCAGGAAGCGTTCAAAGAGCAGATTGTAGCGTATCGGGTCGAGGTCGGTGATGCCGAGCGAGTAGGCGACGAGCGAGCCCGCGGCGGAGCCGCGTCCCGGCCCTATCGGGATGTGCTTTGATTTCGCCGCGACTATGATGTCGGAGACTATGCAGAAATATCCAGGGAAGTCCATCTGCTCTATTATGTCGAGCTCGTATTCGAGACGTTCGAGATAGTTCTGCGGCGGATTGTCAGTCTTGAGCCTGCGGCGCAGCCCTTCGGCGGCCATCCTGCGCAGGTGCGTCGTAAGCGTCTCGCCCTCGGGGAGCGGGAACTCCGGCAGATAGTAGTGGCCCATCTTGAGCTTTACGCTGCACCGGTCGGCGATGCGCTGCGTGTTGATCAGCGACTCCGGCAGGTCGTTTCCGAAAATCGCCCACATTTCCTCCGGTGAGCGGAAGTAGTAGTCGTTCCCCTGGAAGCGGTAGCGCCGCTCGTCGGAGACGAGGCTGCCCGTCTGCACGCAGAGAAGTATGTCGTGCCACTCCGCGTCGCTCTGCTTCATGTAATGGGAGTCGTTCGTCGCGACGAGCGGAAGGTCGAGCTTCTTCGACATCTCGACGAGCGTCTTGTTGACGAGCGCCTGCTCCGGTATGCTGTTCGACTGCACCTCGAGGAAGAAATTCCCCTTCCCCATTATGTCGCTGTACATGCCGGCGCGCCGCTCCGCGCCCTCTATGTCGCCGCTCATGATGAGCTGCGGTATCTCGCCGCCGAGGCAGGCAGACGAGCATATCAGCCCCTTGCTGTAGCGCGCGAGGAGGTCGTGGTCTATGCGCGGCTTGTAGTAAAAGCCGTCGGTGTTTGCGATTGAGACGAGCTTCGTGAGGTTGTAGTAGCCTTCTTCGTTTTCGGCGAGCAGTATGAGGTGGTTCTGTCCCTTGCCTTCGCGGCAGGTGTGACCGTTCGGGTCGACGTAGACCTCGCAGCCGAGTATCGGCTTGACGCCGGCGGCGTTGCATGCGTTGTAGAACTCGACGCAGCCGAACATGACGCCGTGGTCTGTTATCGCGACGGAGTCCATCCCCATCTCCTGCGCCGCGGCTGCGAGCGCGGAGCATTTGTTGGCTCCGTCGAGAAGGCTGTATTCCGTATGTACGTGAAGATGTACGAATGGTTTATCTGACATTATTTATTCATTTCCTTCCGGCGTTTCTTCGTCGCTCATGTCCGCGCTTCTGACGTAGAGCAGCTCCGCTCCGGCCTTGCGCAGTATCGCCGAGAGTGGAGCGGCCGCGGAGGGCTGCGCTGGGCGAGCCTCTTCGCGGGGCTGAGGCTTGGGCTCCGGCTGCGCGGCGGCGGGAGCCGGTTCCGGCTCCGCGCGCACGGCCTCCGTCAGCTGCGCATCTGCCGCGCCTTCGATGTTCCACAGCTTCGCGGCGGCGGCGCACAGCTCCTTCCTGTTGTGCGCGACGGAGAGGAAGTTCCTCGCCGGCATCTCGCGCTCGAATTCTATCTCTATTCCCTTATCTCCGCGGACGAGCGCAGCGTCGAGCAGCGCTGCGGAGATCGCTAGCCTGTCGCTCTCGGGCAGAAGCGACGCAAGCTTCATAAAAAGCTCCGCGCCTCCTGCCGGGCGGCAGCCTGCATCCTCGTTGACCCGAGGCTTGGGCTGCGCAGCGCTTTGAGGACGCTCCGCGCGCGTTTCCGCGGCGGCGGGCTTTTCCGGCTGCGGCGCGGCGGGCGCGCTTTCAGCGCGAGGCTGCGGCGCGGCGTAGGCTTCCGGCTCCGGCGCCCGGCTTACCGCCGCGGCTGCAGGCGAGGCGGCGCGGCTATGCGTGACGCTCCGCGCCTGCTCGCCGCGAATCTCTCCGTTGATTATGCTCTGCAGCTCCATGAATACGACTCCGCTGAAGATGTCGCCCTTCATGCCGTAGTGCGCGCGCGGCAGCAGGCCGTTGCAGAGCTCGCATGCGGCCTTGAGCTTCGCCGCGTCCCAGTGCGCCGCCTCCGAGGCGAGGTAATCGCGTTCGGCAGAGGAGGTTTCGAGCGCTTCCAGCGCCTTTTCGCCCCACAGCGAGTAGAGCCATAAATCGCGGAAGAGCACGAAGAGCGACTCGCAGAGCCGTTCCGACGAGATGCCGCGCGCCATTATGGAATGGAGCGCCGAGGCGGCCTCCTGCGGGGCGGCGCGCATCTGCGTCACCCATTTTTCGAGCTCCGTGCGGCTGCTGCCGCCGGTCAGCTCTTTTACGCTGTCGAGCGAAAGCCGTCCGCGTCCGAGCGCCACGGCCTGCTCCGTCAGAGAGAGCGCGTCGCGCAGCGCGCCGTCGGCCTGCCGCGCGAGCTCCCAGACGGCCTCGTCCTCCGCCTCGATGTTCTCCTGCGCGCAGACATATTTAAGCCTGTCGACGGTGTCCGCTATCGTTATTCTGTGGAACGGGATGTGCTGGCAGCGCGAGCGTATCGTGACGGGGACCTTGTGCGGCTCCGTCGTCGCGAGAAGGAATACGACGTTCGACGGCGGCTCCTCCAGCGTTTTGAGCAGCGCGTTGAAGGCCTGCTCGGTGAGCATGTGGACTTCATCTATGATGTAGACCTTGTAGGCCGCGGAGAGCGGCTTCAGGTTGACGTGGCTCTTGAGGTCGCGTATCTCGCCGATGCCGCGGTTCGACGCGCCGTCTATCTCTATTACGTCGAGGTGTTCGCCCGCCGCTATTGCGCGGCAGTTTTCGCAGACGCCGCACGGCTCGCAGTCGTCCTTGCGGTTCAGACAGTCGAGCGATTTCGCGACGAGGCGCGCCGCCGAGGTCTTGCCGCAGCCGCGCGGCCCCGAGAAGAGGTAGGCGTGGCCGAGAGAGCCCTCCCGCAGGGATTCCATGAGAACTCCGACCGCCGCGCTCTGCCCGACCATGTCGGAGAAGGTCTGCGGCCTGTAACGGCGGTACAAAGATATATACATATAACTCCTCCTCAAAGCCACGCCGCGCCGCTCGACGCGGCCAGGCGGCCTTTATTCATAATAATCGGTGAGAATGCCTCCGCGGCGCGCGAGGTTGACCGCTTCCATGACGCGGTCGCGCAGCGCCGGAAGCTCCGGCATTCCGGGAAGCAGCTCGTTCTCGCGCAGAATCGTCTCGCGTCCGATGACGAGGCTGCGTTCGCCGCCGAGCTCGCTCACGCGGATATCGTAGGGCAGAAGCTCAAGCTCGAGCGTCTCGTCCAGCCGTTTCGCCGTTTCGTCGAGAAGCGCGCGCGCTTCGCCGCCGCCAGGCGCGGAGAGGAACTCCGTCTCGTCTATGCGCAGCACGACCCTGCCACCCTCTTCGTCGACCTTGACGCGAAGCTTCTGCACTACGTCCTTACGCTGTATGTCTATGCCTTTTTCGCGGAGATATTTGAGCGCCGCGTCGACGCGCTCGTCGGCCTCGGGGTGGGTCTGAAATATGCCGAGCTCGTACTGCGCGCGCTTGAGGCGTTCGACGTTCATGCGCTCCATCATCGTGAGCATCGCCGCCGGGTTGTAGCCCGCGCGGTAAAGTATGTCGATACCCATCGCGTCGGCCTCTTTTTCCAAATCTATGCTGTAGGTGTTCATCATCGCCGTCTGGATGCCGCCGGCCATCGCCGCTATTCCCGCGCCGCCCTCTCCGGCCTGCGTCGCGGCTATGAGCCCGGCGAGCGTCAGCAGGTTCAGCCTGTTGTTGCGCCGCGCCTGCACTATGCCGTGCGCGCGGTCGGCGTGGACGAACTCATGGCAGAGCACCGCGGCTATCTCGTCCTCGCTTTTGAGGAAGTCGAGCATCCCCGTCGTGATGTAGGTCATGCCGCCGGGCAGCGAGAAGGCGTTCGGCTGCTCCATCTCGAGTATGCGCACCTCGTATTCGAGCTCGCGCTGCATGTGCGGGATGAGGCGCGCGGCTATCATCGAGAGCTTCGCCTCGACCGACGGGTTGAGGACGCGCGGCACGTGCTTCTCTATTTCGGCCGCGCTCTTGCGGCCCAGCTTTATTTCGCGTTTTATGGTCTTATCGCTCGGCTCCGGCGACGCGGCGGCGTATGCCGCTCCGGCCGCCGCGAGAAGCGCGAGCGCGATTATCAAAGAAAAAATTTTTTTCGCCATCCGGTCACGCTCCCTGCTTTGCGATTCATTCCGCGGCGCGCGTGCTCGCCGCGAATCTTCCGCTTTTATATTATACAACACAAAAAAAACGGCGGCGGGAGAGCGCCGCACGGACGCCTCCCGCCGCTTTGCAGGTCTTATTGGTTTACGGCTCGCGCTTACGCTACGAAGTTCTTGACGTCGTCGATCGACGCGGGCTTCGCGGAGCGGGCCATCGTGCCCTTCTTCATCTCGATGATTGCGGGGAGTTCGGCGATGCCGAGCTTCTCGACCATCTTGCCGTTTCTGTAGCCGTCGATGAAGGCGATCTTCTTGCCGCTCTCCTTCGCATACGCCTCGGCCTCGACCTGGAGCTTGACCTGGTCCTGGTCGATGCTGGAGGTGATGAGCGCGATTACCTCTTCAGGCTCGATGAGCACGGAGTTGAGGTGGAGCTGCTCGGTGATGTAGGCGTAAGCCGCCATCGCCGCGACCGCGCCGTCGCCGGCAGCGGTGACGACCTGGCGGAGGTACTTGTCGCGAACGTCGCCCGCAGCGTAGATGCCTTCGACGGAGGTCTCCATCTTGTCGTTGGTGACGATCCAGCCGCCCTTGCTCTGCTTGACGAGCTCGTTCTCCTTGAGGAAGGAGACGTTCGGCTCGGTGCCGACGAATACGAAGCATCCGGCGACGGGGAGGTCGGAGATTTCGCCGGTCTTGACGTTCTTAAGGACGAGCTTCTCGACTACGCCTTCGCCTTCGATGGACTCGACGACGGAGTTCCAAATCGGGACGATCTTCGGGTTGGCGAGCGCCTGGTCGATGGCGTGGCGGTCGGCTCTCCACTCGTCGCGGCGGTGGATGATGTAGACCTTGTCCGCGAAGCGGGTGAGGTATCCGCCCTCTTCGACGGCGACGTTGCCGCCGCCGACGACCGCGACGGTCTCGCCCTCAAAGAAGGCGGCGTCGCAGACGGCGCAGTAGCTGACGCCCGCGCCGGTGAACTCGGCTTCGCCGGGGCATCCGAGCTTGCGGAAGGAAGCGCCGGTCGCGATGATGATGGCCTCGGCCTCTATCTCGCCCTTGTCGGTGACGATGATCTTATGGCCGTTGCGGATTTCGATGTTCTGCACGGTGCAGCTTCTGAACTCGGCCTTGAAGTGCTCGGCGTGCTTGCGGAAGGACTCTCCGAGCTCGGAACCGGTCGAGTGAATCGTTCCGGGCCAGTTCTCGATTTCGTCGGTGATGTTGATCTGTCCGCCCGCGGCGCCCTTCTCAAGAATGAGCGTGTCGAGGTCGGCGCGGCGTCCGTAGACCGCGGCCGCAAGTCCGGCAGGGCCGGCGCCGAGTATTACAAGTTCTCTCTTTTCCATAGCGAAAACATCCTCTCTTATTTTTAATCTTGCTTTGCGCGTACTGCTTACGAATTTCTTCACATATACTATATTATATAAAATTTTATCGTTTGCGCCATATTACATGGCGAATTATTCCGTTGTAATCCGATATTTTATTCACGAGAACAAACTCGCGCGAAGCCATATCGACAAGAGAACAAATCTGCTCCGCCCCTGCGGTCTCCGCCATGAGCAAGCCGCCCGGCTTGAGCATGCGCGGGAACGCAGCGAAAAATTTCGCGTAGAGCTCCGTGCCGCTTTCGCCGCCGTCGAGCGCCATGCGCGGCTCGTAGTCGCGCACCTCGCTCATGAGCCCGTCGAGCTCGCGGCGCGGTATATAGGGCGGGTTCGTCACGATGAAGTCGAGCGAGCCGTCCGCGACGGGCGCAAGCGACGGCTCCGCGTTGCGCAGGAGCTCGAAGCGTTCCTCGAGGCCGTGGAACTTTCTGTTGATCGCGGCCCATTTGAGCGCGCTACGGCTTTTGTCGACGCCGAGCGCCGAGAGCGCGGGGTTCTCCAAGAGCAGCGCGGCGGCTATACAGCCGCTGCCCGTACACCAGTCGGCGAAATGCGCCGCCGTCCCGCGCGGGAATAGGCGAAGCGCCTCTTCGACGAGCAGCTCCGTCTCGGGCCGCGGAATTAGGACGCCGCGGCCGACCTTGAATCTGTATCCGTAAAATTCGGCTTCGTGAAGAACGTAGGAAAGCGGCGCGCCGGAGGCGCGGCGGGCCGTCATGGACTCGGCACGCGCAAACTTATCCTGCGGCACCTCGCAGTCCTTCCATAAAAGCGCGGCGCGCGGAAGACCGAGCGCCGACGCCAGAATCAAATCTGCGGAATATTCGGGACGCGCCGCGCCGGAGCTTACGAGAAGGCTCCGCGCGCGGCGGCGCAGCTCCTGCAGGCGCACCGTTACACCGAGAGCGCTTTGAGCTTTTCTGCCTGGTCGGCCTCCGTCAGCATGCGGATGAGCTCGTAGAGGTCGCCGTCGAGTATCTGGTCAAGCTTGTAGAGCGTCAGGTTGATGCGGTGGTCGGTGAGGCGGTTCTGCGGGAAGTTGTAGGTGCGGATGCGCTCCGCGCGGTCGCCGGTGCCGACCTGTCCCTTGCGCTCCGCCGCGAGCTCGGCGTTCTGGCGCTGGAGCTCGGCGTCGTAGAGCTTCGTGCGGAGGAACTGCATCGCCTTCGCGCGGTTCTTTATCTGCGAACGCTCGTCCTGGCACGTAACGACTATGCCGGTCGGAAGGTGCGTGATGCGCACGGCCGAGTCCGTCATGTTGACGTGCTGTCCGCCCGCGCCGCTCGAACGGTAGGTGTCTATCTTGAGGTCCTCGGGACGTATCTCGACGTCGACCTCTGCGGCCTCGGGCAGAACCGCGACAGTCGCGGTAGAGGTGTGAATGCGTCCGCTCGCCTCGGTCTCGGGCACGCGCTGCACGCGGTGGACGCCGCTTTCAAACTTGAGCATACTGAAGGCCGCCGTCCCGTCGACGCGGAAGATGACTTCCTTGAAGCCGCCGATGCCCGTTTCGCTCATCGATATTATCTCCG
>ENA-OQCL01000464-OQCL01000464.1-human-gut-metagenome-genome-assembly--contig:-NODE-464-length-19420-cov-4.203701_pt1 | contig 19420 bp, 19 predicted proteins | sample MGYA00242502_ERZ504586 | MGnify/ENA primary metagenome ERZ504586 (study PRJEB26092, sample SAMD00036316) | human gut metagenome | host: Homo sapiens | study: EMG produced TPA metagenomics assembly of... | reverse complement strand
CGGGCGCAGATAGAGAGCACCGCCGCTTTCAAAGGGAGGAATATAATCCTTGTTGGCACGGACGACTTCGTCGACAGCTTCCATGAACATATCTTCAGGAACCGGCGGCATTTCAAGCCGTTTTGCCGAGTCCATCAAGCGTTTTGCATTCTGGTCCGGACGGAAGGTAACGGTACGGCCGTCTTTGGTCTTGTACGCTTTCAGGCCTTCAAAGACTTGCTGGCAGTACTGCAAAATGCCGGCACATTCATTGAGGACGACATTCGGATCATCCGTCAATTCTCCTTTGCCCCATTTGCCGTCTTTATAATTGGCAACATAACGCTTTGCAATCGGCTGATATTCAAAGCCTAATGCCGACCAGTTAATATTAACATTTGACATAACAATTCCTCCATTTCTTTTATGTACAAAATAAATTCCTAAATATTTTGTACTTATAGATTAATCACTTCCATCTCCTTTGTCAATGGGAGATTTTTTGTTTGCTTATTGTCAACTTATTTATTTTTATTAAAATTTGACAATAAGCAAATCGTCGGGTATAATCCAGATTATCGTAAACCAATTAATTGGTAGCTATAGGTTTACATTTTCTTAAAGGAGTGATTTCATGGTTTCTTCTGCCCTCTCATCTCATCGCTGGGATACACGGGACCTCGTCTTATTCGCCCTGTTCACAGCGCTCATCGCCATCGGGGCTTTCATTCGCATCCCCGTTCCCTTCTGTCCCTTCACGCTGCAGTTATTGTTCACGACGCTAGCCGGTCTGCTGCTGGGAAGCCGCCGCGGCGCCGCATCCGTCGCGGTCTACGTCTTCTTGGGCCTGATCGGCCTGCCGGTCTTCACCTCTGGCGGCGGCCCGTCATACATCTTCCAGCCGACTTTCGGGTATCTCCTCGGCTTCATCGGCGGCGCCGGCCTGACGGGATATATTGCCCACCAAGTTCCGGTCCCGTCCCTTCGCCGGCTGCTGGCCGCTGATTTCGCCGGCCTCGTCATCGTTTACGCCTGCGGCATGGTCTATTTGGCCTTGATCAACAACGTGTACCTGGGCACGCCGATCAGTTTGTGGACGCTCTTCGTCTACTGCTTCGTCCTGCCCATCCCTGGCGACATCTTCTTGTGTATCGTCGCCGCTTTCCTGGCCCGTCGTGTCCAACGGACCATAGCCGCTTAGAAAGGAGTTCGTTTACTATGAGTAAAGGATTATTCATCACCGGAACGGGGACAGACATCGGCAAGACCTATGTCACAGCCCTGCTCATCAAGACCTTGCGCCAGCATGGCTACGACATTGGCTATTACAAGGCAGCTATCAGCGGCGCCCCGACGGTCGCGGCCAGCGATGCCGGCTATGTAAACGCTACGGCGGGAATCGGTGAAGCGTCGGACCTGCTCTTGTCTTATCTCTACGACCACGCCGTCTCGCCTCATCTGGCAGCCCGCTGGGAACATAAACCTATCGAAAAAGACGTCATCCTCCGGGATTGGCAGCGCGTCACAGCGGCCTACCCGTATGTCACGGTCGAAGGCAGCGGCGGCATCATCTGTCCCCTCCGCGATGACGACCAGGCCTTCTTCCAATTAGAAGATGTCATCTCCTGGCTCCATCTGCCCTCGCTCATCGTCTGTCCGGCCGGTTTGGGGACGATCAACGGCGCCGTATTGACCGCCTTTTATATGAAAGAAAAAGGACTGCCCGTCCAAGGTTTCATCGTCAACCATTATACGGGCAGTCCCATGGAAAAAGATAATATCCGCATGATCGAAAAGCTGAGCCAAAAGCCGGTCTTAGCCGTCGTCGCCGAGGATGACACGTTGCTCCATGCAGATGCAGCCTCGCTCATTTCATTGTACCAATAAGGAAAGGGGATTTACATGAGTTTACTTGAAGCCGATTTAAAATACATCTGGCATCCCGCCCAGCAGATGAAAGATGCCGAAGTCTTCCCGCCAGTCGTCATCGACCACGGCAAAGGCTGTTATCTCTATGACATAGACGGGAAAGAATACATCGATATCATCAGTTCCTGGTGGTGCAATCTCCTCGGCCACTGCAACGATGAAATCAACGCCGCCATCAAAGACCAGCTCGACAAATTGGAACACGTCATTTTCGCCAACTTTTCCCACCGCCCGGCCATCGAGCTCTGTCAGGAACTCCTGCCCCTGCTGCCGGAAGGATTGAAACATTTCAACTTCACCGACAATGGCTCTTCATCCGTCGAATGTGCTCTGAAGATGGCTTTCCAATACCAATACCAGTCCGGTCATCCCGAACGGCAGCGCTTCATGTGCCTGTCCGAGTCGTATCACGGCGAGACTATCGGCGCCCTGTCCGTCGGCAGCATGGACCTCTACGCCCGCATCTACAAGCCCATGATGATGAACAATATCCATTTCGATGGCCTCGACTGCTACCGCTGTCCCTATGGAAGGACGCGGGAAACGTGCGACTGTGAATGTTTCGTCGGCGCCGAGAAGGCCTTCGCCGCTTACGGCAAAGAAACGGCCGCCCTCATCGTCGAACCGATCCTGCAAGGCGCGGCGGGCATGCGTATCTACCCGCCGGAATACCTGCGCCGCCTGCGCCGGCTCTGCGATGACTACGGCGTCCTCCTCATCGACGACGAAGTTGCCGCCGGTTTCGGCCGGACAGGCAAGATGTTCGCCATCGAACACGCCGGCGTCAGCCCGGACATCCTCTGTACATCAAAAGGCCTGACCGGCGGCTACCTGCCCATGTCCCTGACGATTACGACCGAGGCCATCTACCAGGCCTTCTACGACGATTTCAAGACGCATAAAGCCTTCGTCCACAGCCATACCTATGCCGGCAATCCCCTGGCCTGCCGGGCCGCTCTGGCCGTCTTGCACATCATGAAGCGCGATGACATCTTAAAAAAAAGCTGCCGAAAAGAGCATCTACCTTCATGAAAAGTTAGACGCTGCTCTCGGCAGCCATAGCCATGTCGGCGAAATCCGCCACATCGGCCTGATCAATGCGATTGAATTAGTAGAAGATAAAAAGAGTAAACGCGCCTTTGATCCGGAAAAACGGATTGGCTGGCACATTTTCCGAAAAGCCATGGACCTGGGTCTGGTCCTACGCCCCATTGGCGACGTCATTTACTTCAATCCGCCCCTCACCATCGACGAGCCTACTATGGATGAAGCCGTCCGCCGTTGCCGAGATGCCGTTCATGCCGTCTTAGGAAATGATTAAGCCTTCAAAGCCGCATCCAGAGCTGCTTTGACATGAGCCTTGATGGCGTCATAAGACTGGCCCGGCTGGGCTTCATAGAGCTTTTCCGTACCGATGAACATGGACGGGACATAGTAGTAAGAATGGCCTTGTACGACTTCGGGATGTTCCGATTCTTCGTACCAGTCGACGGCTACCTGGCGGTATGCCGGATTTTCTTCGATCAGTTCAGCCAAGGCTTCTTTAGCGCCCTTGCAATAGGGGCAGCCATTGAGATAAAAAGCAGTAATATTCTTCAAGAGAATCGTCTCCTTTCGGGGAATAGACAAAGGTTACTGATGACCCCCGCAGCCATGTGTACCACAGTGGTGTTCACCATGGTCATGCTGGTGGTCGTGGTGGCTGCAAGCTACGTCAGGATTGAATTTCAGCGTTCCGTTGAGCAATTCTTTGACGGCATCATCAGCACTGCCCGTGACACCGCCATAGAGGTCGATAGAGGCTTCTGCCAGGCCCTGTTTGGCTCCGCCGCCGATACCGCCGGCAATGACAGCATTGACTTCCTGAGCCTGCAGGAATCCGACTAACGCGCCGTGGCCCTGGCCGTTCGTATCGACGACTTCAGCCTTGACGATATTCCCGTCTTCGACATCATAAATCTTGAACTGCGACGAATGACCGAAGTGCTGGAACACATTCCCATTTTCATACGTAACTGCTATTCTCATCATAACAATTTCTCCTCCAATCTGCAATAACCTGACGGGTCTCCATAGCCCGTCTTTTTTCCGACATATGTCATTAACTTGGTTATAGTATATGACATATGTCATTTTTTGTCAACGTAAAAAGAGGCTGTCGCATTAAGACAGCCTCTTTTTACGTTGATTGTAGGTCGTTCATCGTTTGTCGTAGGGGCGCCCACGTGGGGCGCCCGTTCACGCCAATCGGTGCACGAGCATCTTGCATATACCTGACGGGCTAAAAAACCCATCGCATCAAACATCAAACGTCAATCATTCCCGCTTCCCGGCGAGATGACGACGGTCGGTGTATTATTGCCTTTTACGGAATACATGTTATAGACGTAGTCCGGCGTCAGTTCGCCTCTGAGATGGAACAGGGAATAGGCATCGACAGCGTTCATGTAAACGACGTCGCTCTTGACGTAGCCCGGAGCGATGCCATAGGGACTGGTCAGGATGCCCTGCTGGGAGTTCCATTGCAAGTCCAGTTTCAAGGCCGTCGCAACGGCGACAGAAGGCAGATAAATCTGTCCATTTTTGCCCAGCGCCCGTTCCGTCCAGCTTATTTCCGTTTATCGACCAAGTCGTAGGCTTTGGCAACGTAGGTTACATTGCCGTCGGAAGCGTTTATTTTATCGGAAATATCTTGGAATTCCGCAAAATCTTCTACTCCGTACCCGGCCAAAGCCTTCTTGACCTGAGCTACACTCAGAGACTGCCAGCCGTAGCCATCAGGATAGACATAATACGACACAGTATGGTCCGGATCGACATCGATGACTAACCGGTCATAGTAGACCGTGACCGGCGTCCCGACGGACACATACTGATACAGGTCTTCTACATCGGCTTCGTTCATGCGTACACAGCCATTGGATACGTAGCCACCGATAGATTCGGGGTGATTCGTCCCATGAATCCCATAGTTACCGTAAAAGCCGATCCAGCGGTAACCGATGGGGTTACTCGGGCCGGGCCCGATCTGGACGCTCGTATCATCCGGATCGACCCAGGTCGGATTGACTTCCTTGTACTGGACGGCATAGTAACCGGTCGGCGTCGGCGTCGACGTCTTACCGACACCGACGTGATACATCTTGACCTTCGTATCGCCTTCATATAAGGTTAAGATGCGGCTGGCCAGGTTGATGCCTATTTTCTTTTCCGATTCAGCTGCTTTGGCCTGCTGTCCTTCCTTGGCGGGCGTCTGGCTTTTCGCATCCTTTTCCGCCGTTACGGCTGGCTGGGCTGGTTTGCATTTCTTCCTGCGGCGCCGCTGTCGGCTTGATTTCCCACTTTGACCGAAAAATGGAGCCGGCCCAGTCTTCAATTCTGGCGTATCTGCCCAAGCAGCCCCGGCCGTCAAGGCCAGGACACAGGTCAGCGCCATCATTCGTTTTAGCAAAAAATTCTCCCCACTTCATGCGCTCATGCGCCTTATTTTTAATTTACATTTGTTTAATTCTTCGTTTACATCATCTTTCTGAGCACTGCCATTCAAGATCAAATTGAGGACGACAGCCGTAATACTGCCCAGGGTAATGCCGCTGTGCAAGACGATATTAGCCCACGATGGGAAGCTGTGGAAAAAGTTCGGCGACCGTCAAGGTGATCATGCTGACGCCGATACTGACGGCGACAATCATCAAATTATACGTCCCGTCGAATTTGACTTTACTCAAAGCCCGGATACCGCTGGCAATGACCATGCCGAACATGGCGACACCCGCACCGCCTAAAACAGAATTTGGGATAGAGGCGACGACGGCTGCCATCTTCGGGAACAAGCCTAGGGCGATGAGGATGATACCCGAGGCAGCGACGACGAAGCGGCTCTTGACGCGGGTAACAGCGATAAGGCCGACATTCTGCGCAAAGGCGGTATAGGGGAAACTGTTGAGAATCCCACCGATAAAGGTCGATAACCCATCAGCCCGGAGGCAGCGTGCCAAGCGGCTGCGGCCAATCGGACGGCCGACAATGGAACCGATGGCGATACAGTCCCCTGTCGTTTCTACCATAGTAACGATCATGACGACAATCATCGACAAGATCGATCCGATGTCAAAAGTCGGAAAGCCGAAGGAAAAAGGTGTGACCAACCCAATCCAAGCCGCATTGCCGACTTCTGAGAAATTCGTCTGCCCTAAAATCATGGCAATAATCGTCCCACCGATGAGTCCAAGCAGAACAGAAACATTGCTCAAGAACCCTTTGCCGCAACGGTAAATAGCGATGATGATGACCAAGGTGATGAAGGCCAGGAACAAGTTCATCGGTGATGCAAAATCTTGAGCCTTGGGATTGCCTCCGCCCATCCAATTGACGGCTACTGGCAAGAGGGTGATACCAATGATGGTGATAATCGTCCCTGTGACAACAGGCGGGAAAAAGCGGATGAACCGGCTAAAGAACGGTGCAATGAAGAACGTAAACAGCCCGGCAACGAGAATCGCTCCGTAAATAGCCGTAATCCCGTGCTCTGCCCCGATGAGGATCATCGGCGTAACGGAAGCGAAAGTAACACCTTGAATCATCGGGATCCGGGCACCGATTTTCCAGAACCCTAAAGTCTGTATCAGCGTGGCAATGCCGCAGGAAAATAAGTCGGCATTAATCAGATGGACCAGTTCAGCCGGCGACAAGTGCAAGGCCTGGGCAATGATGATCGGTACGGCTACAGCCCCGGCGTACATAGCCAGGACGTGCTGCAGACCGTAAGCAAAGAGCCGGCCAGCCGGCAGCATTTCGTCAACGGGATGAATCCGTTTAGTCAGGTTTTCATTCATTTCGTAAAAGTCACCTCATGTTCAAAAAAAGCCTGCATCATGGCAAGCGATTTTTCTTTAACAATATACATACCTGTAAAAATAGCAATATCATTTTTATTATACCATTGCCTCAAAGAAAATAAAATATGTAGTTAAATTTTACTCAATCCTTACATATTCTTTTCAAAACACTGATATGGCTCTCATATACTGATTTAAGTACATAGAGGAGGAAATAAAATGTTCAGTATCAGCAACAAACATGAAGAATTTTTCGATTATCTCATGACCAATGCCGAAAACTTCCACCGCGGTGCCATTATCGCCCATGAAGTCATGGAGGACGTTTCGACCATTTCACTGCATCTCAAAGAAATCGTCAAGCTGGAACATACATCAGCCAAGACCAACCAGGAGGTCATCTTCAAATTGTCCCGGGTCTTCATCACGCCCATCGACCGGGAAGATTTCTATAAGCTGACGTGCCAGCTCGAAGACTGCATCGACTCCCTGCAGGGTGCCCTCATGCGCACCAGCATGTATCACGTCACGGAAGCCCCGAAGGCAGCCGTAGCCATGACGGCACAAATCGTCGCTATGGGAGAAGAACTGAAGAGCATTTTCTCCCTTTTAAAGGACATCGACCATAACGAAGCCCGGCTCATGCGCCATGCCGAACGACTGAACCGGATGGAATCAGAAGTAGACCATATTTACCGTCAGGAAATTTCCCGGCTGTTCAGCGGAGATGAGGCGGACCTGCTCAATGTCATCCGCTGGAAAGACATCCTGGGGACCTTGGAAGAAGCGGCGGATCACGTCGAAACCCTGGGAAATACCATCAAAGAGGTGACCATGAAATATGCTTGATACGTCACTCATCGTCATGGTCGTCATCCTGGCCCTGGTCTTCGACTTCATCAATGGCTTCCACGACACGGCCAATGCCATCGCCACCTGCGTATCGACGCGGGCCATCCGCCCTGGTGTCGCCATCGTCGGCACGGCTATCCTCAATTTCCTCGGCGCCATGATTTCGACAGGCGTCGCCAAAACGATTGGCGGCGACATCGTCATCTCGCCGACCTTAGTCAATGAAATGATCATCATCGCCGGCCTCGTCGGGGCTATCATCTGGAACCTCCTGACCTGGTGGGTCGGCATGCCTTCCAGTTCATCGCATGCTCTGATTGGCGGCATGATTGGTGCCATCATCGTATCTGCCGGGGTGGCCGCCCTCAACGGCTGGGGGATCTTGAAAATCGTTTTATCCCTCATCATCTCACCCGTCTCGGCCATCATTACGGGCTTCATCATCATGAAGATCATCTTTGCCGTCTGTCATTCCTTCAAGCCGGCCAAAGTCAACCTGGCTGCCAACAGGCTGCAAGTCGTATCGGCAGCCCTCATGGCCTTTTCCCACGGCTCCAATGACGCCCAGAAATCCATGGGTATCATCACCCTGGCATTGGTATCGGGCGGTTTCATTAACAGCCTGGAAGTACCGGACCTGGTCAAATTCCTCTGTGCCCTGTCCATGGCCTTGGGGACCAGCGTCGGCGGCTGGAAAATCATCCGTACCGTCGGAGGCAAAATATTCAAGATGCACCCCGTCCATGGCTTCGCAGCCGACCTCAACTCGGCTGTCGTCATCTTCTCGGCTACGCTGCTGCACCTGCCCGTCTCGACGACACACGTCGTTTCCGGCTCCATCATGGGTGTCGGCTCGGCGCAGCGCGTCAAAGCCGTCCATTGGAGCGTCGCCCGGCAAATGGTCACGGCCTGGGTCATGACCATTCCCTGCACGGCCGTCATGGGCGCCTTGTCGTATGTCATATTGACACAAGTGTTCTTTTAACTAAGGAATCAGGCGGGACGCCCTTTGGGCGTCCCCTACGAAAAAAACGTGTCCCTTGGGACACGTTTTTTTATTTCACTAACTGCTGACTGCTAACCCCTTACTTCACAATCTCGATCTGGTCTTTGAGTTCGTTTTCAAATTTGATGCGGTGAGCTTTGGTGTACAGGCCGGGCATACCGCCGGTGTGCAGGAGGATGACCTGGCGGCCCAGTTTGATTTTCTTTTCTTTGATCATCGACAGGACGCCGGCAAACATCTTGCCCGTGTAGCACGGGTCGAGGAGGATGCCTTCGTGGCGGGCCATGGTGTAAATGGCTTCGCGGACCCGCGGTTCCGGTTCATTGTAGCCCTTGCCGATATAGCCCGTTTCGACGTGGAAGTCGCCGTCAAAATCAAAGCCGTATTCTTCTTTAGCCTGCTGGAAGTACGCCTTCAGTTTTTCCATATCGAAGGGCATGACGGCAATCCCTACCAGCTTCAAGTTCGACTGAATGGCTTTCAGGCCGCAGTATAAGCCGAGATACGTGCCCATGCTGCCGACGGCGACATAGACCGTCGCTCCGTCGATCTGCTGTTCCTTGGCCTGGGCATCGAGTTCGCGGGCACAGTCCATATAGCCCAGCATGCCCGTCGTATCGCTGCCGCCCATGGGAATGAAGTAAACTTGTTCCCCCTTCTTCAATTCGGCAGCCATGACTTTCTTGACCGTTTCTTCGAGCTGGACGTCCTGGTCGCGGCCATCATCATGCTTGAGGACGACGCGGGCGCCGAAGATGCCGTCGAGGAGCAGATTGCCGCTCAATTCGCCGTCCGTATCGCCAACGGCGACGATGATGCATTTCAAGCCGAATTTAGCGGCAACGGCAGCGGTCAGGCGGCCATGATTGGTCTGCGGTCCGCCGACGGTGACAATGGTCGTCGCCTGAGAATTGAGGGCTTCGATCATCAAATACTCTAATTTACGCAGTTTATTGCCACCGCCGCCGAAAGGCGTCAGGTCATCGCGCTTGATGTAGATTTCACGGAATAATTCCTGCGACAAGCCGGACAGGTACTGAAGCGGCGTCGGATTGGGGTCTAAAATAGAAAGTTTCGGTTTCATCGGGATAATCCTCCTTTAGTTTTCTCCATCCTATCACATTTTACGGGAGAAGAAAAGTAAACGAAGTTTACCAGGCGGCGACGCCGCCATCGGCCCGGGGTTCGGTCCCGCCGATGAGCGTCCCCTGTTCATCACGCCAGATGATCTGCCCCCGGCCGTAGGTCTGGATGTCATCCTTGACGACGACGTCGTGACCGCGGCGGCGCAATTCTTCAACGACAGCGGTTGGGAAGGCCCGTTCCATTTCAATCGTCTTGCCGCCGACCCACTGCCAGCGCGGCGCATCCAGGGCGGCCTGGGGATTGAGGTGATAGTCGATCGTATTCAAGAGGACCTGGAACTGCCCCTGGGGCTGCATGAAAGCCCCCATGACGCCAAAGGGCCCTACAGGGCTGCCGTCTTTCGTCAGGAAGCCGGGAATGATGGTATGGTACGATTTCTTTCGCGGCCCGACGCAGTTATCACTGGCCAGATCCATGGAGAAGTTGTGTCCCCGGTCGCTGAGGGAAATGCCATACCCCGGCACGACGATACCCGACCCGAAACCATTGTAGTTGCTCTGGATGAAAGAAACCATATTGCCTTCGCCATCGGCGCTGCACAAGTAAACGGTACCGCCACAGTTTACATCGATGGGCTCCGGCAACAAGGCCTCATCGGCAATGAGGGCCCGCCGCCGGTCGGCATATTCAGGGGACAGCCACTCATCGACAGACGTCTTCATGAAGCACGGGTCGGCGATATACTGCTTGCCATCGCAAAAAGGCCAGCTTCATGGCTTCAATCTGCCGGTGGAGCGCTTCAGCCTCATCGCGTTTACTAAAGGTAAACCCGCTGGCAATATCCAGGGCCATGAGGACGACCAGGCCATGGCCGTTGGGCGGCATTTCCCAGACATCATAGCCGCGGTAACTCGTATGAATCGGGTCGACCCACTGCGGCCGGTAGACGGCTAAATCATCTTTGCGGATCAAGCCGCCCGTCTCCCTCGACCAGGCATCAATGGCATCAGCCAATTCTCCGTCATACAGGGCCTGGCAGTGACTGTCCCGCAAAAGTTCCAGGGACTTCGCTAAGTCGGGCAGCTTGAGGATATCGCCGGCTTTGGGCGCCCTGCCGTGCGGGAAAAAGGTATCGAACAATTCCTGAAAAAGCTTCTTCCCCTTATAGGGCACAAAAGCCTTCGCGCTATCAGCCAGCATGGCCGCCAGGTTCGGCATGACGGCATAGCCGTCGCGAGCATAGGCAATGGCCGGTTCAAAGAGGTCTTCAAAGGGCAGGCGGCCAAAACGGCGATGGACTTCGGCCCACGTCGCCGGTGCGCCAGGGACCATGACCGGTTCCCAGCCCCGGAGCGGAACCTGGTCATATCCTCGTTTCAACAATTCGTCCCGCGTCAGTCCGGCTGGCGACCAGCCGCTGCCGTTGATGCCATGCAGCTTGCCCTGCGTCCATATCAAGGCAAAGGCATCGCTGCCCAGGCCATTGCTGGTCGGTTCCAGGACAGTCAGACAAATGGCCGTGGCCACGGCGGCGTCGATAGCATTGCCGCCCTTTTTCAGCATATCCATTCCGGCCTGGGAAGCTAAGGTCTGAGATGTACAGACCATGCCCCTGCGGCCATAGACGACTTCCCGATGAGATCCATAAGGATACACAGATGCATCAAAATTCATTTCATCCTCCCCTTTTCTAAAAATGCCAAGGAAACCTTTATAGAAAGAGTTCGACGAAAATCAGAGAAATCCTTGTTTACACCTTCACGAACGACTTTTTTACCGCTATAATAGTAATAATCAGTCATTTCAAGGACTAATTTACAAGTAAGGAGTAGAGCAAGTTGAAACGGTGTATGTTAATCGTCAACCCTACAGCAGGGCGTGAACGGGCGAAATATCACAAGGATAATTTAAGGCGACAGCTGGAAACGATGTTCGATGAAGTCGAATTGCGGGAAACGCAGAAAGCCGGCGATGCGACGGAATGGGCCAAAGAAGCCGCCCTGACTGGTTTTGACTCGGTATTTTCCATGGGCGGTGACGGGACGCTGAATGAAACAATCAACGGCCTGGCTCAGGCCCAGGACCACAGCACGATCCATTTCGGCTTCATCCCCTTGGGTACGATCAACGACCTGGCCCGGGCCTTGAACATCCCCCTTCATCCAGAAGCAGCCATCGCCATGCTACAGCATTGCAAGACCGTCAAAGTCGACATTGCCAAGGCCAATGACCGCTACTTCGTAAACACCATTGCTGCCGGTATCATGCCCGATGCCGTCGGCCACGTATCGATTGAACAGAAGACACGTCTCGGTCCGCTGGCTTATTTCCTGACCGGCATCAAGGCCATGCAGGCCCACCAGACATCGTTATTCAAGATTACGACGGCCCAAGGATCGACGGTCCACCGCTCCCCCCTCATCGTCGCCATGCTGACCAGTTCCGTCGGCAGTTTCCGCAATCTGGCCCCGCAGGCCCGCGTCGACGATGGAAAGATATGGCTGGGCATCTTCAAGGATTTCAACTACCTGGATCTCATCAAGGTCATCCCGGAATTTTTAGCCGGCCAGCCCCTGACGTCTGAATTGATGACCTTAAAGACCATGGACCAGGTCCGCATCGAGCTGTTGGATAACAGCCATCTTTCCACCAATATGGATGGTGACGAAGGACCGGACTTCCCCTTGGAAATCAAAGTACTGCCCTCATTCCTATCCGTTTACGTACCTGCGTAAACATAAAAAGAAGGTGACGTTTACATGTTCCTTAAAGGAAATTTTCTCTATACGCCGTCGCGGACGGAATTGACGATCCGCGAAAATCAATATGCCCATATCGAAAACGGCATCGTAACGGGCTTCACGACGTCCCTGCCCGAATCGGCGGGGGCGGAAAAAGTCATTGACTACGTCCAGGACATCATCATCCCGGCCTTTGTCGACTTGCACATCCATGCCCCGCAGTATATCAACCGCGGCCTCGGCTTCGATGAAGAACTCCTGCCCTGGCTGGAGCACTACACCTTCCCGTCTGAAGGGAAATTTGCCGACCCTGTCTTTGCCCGCCGCGTTTACACAGCGTTCCTGGAACGGCTCAAAGCCGAAGGGACCTTGTGTTTCTCTGCCTTTGCGACCATCCATAAAGAGGCGACATGGCAGCTCATGGAACTGGCAGAAACCATGGGCTTCAAGGCCTATATCGGCAAAGTAAACATGGACCGCAATGCACCGGATTATCTTTTAGAAGATACAGACCAGTCCCTGGCCGACACGGAAGAATTGACCGTCCGCTGCCAGGAGGAACTGCACCGCGTCCGCTTCATCGCCACGCCGCGCTTCGTCCCGTCGACAACGGAAAAACTGATGACCGGCCTTGGGCGTCTCTGTGAAAAGTACGACTTGCCCGTCCAGTCCCATCTGTCGGAAAATCGGAATGAAGTCGCCTGGGTCAAAGAACTCCATCCGGGCCTGCCGTCGTATACTGACGTTTACGACGCTTTCGGCCTCTTGCGGCAAGATAAGACGATTATGGCCCATGCCATCTATCTGTCTGACGAAGAAAAAAGGTTTACTTGGCAATAAAGGCGTTTACTTGGCCCATTGCGCTCAGTCCAATGCTAACCTGACCAGCGGCATCATGCCTTTGCGGCGCAACCTGGAACAAGGCTTGACCTGCACCATTGCCAGCGACGTCGCCGCCGGCCACACACCGGCCATGAACAAGCAGATTGCCCTGACCATCGAAATATCGAAGCTCCATGCCCTGCAGCACGATACAGAAAAAGCCCTCACCATCGGTGAAGGCCTGTACTTGGCCACCAAAGGACCGGGCCGCTTCTACGGCCGGACAGGCAGCTTTGAAACGGGCTATGCCTTTGACGCCTTGGTCATCCACATGGACGACATGGAAGGCCTGGAACGGACGCCCTTCGAAAAACTCCAGCAATTCATCTACGACGGCGACGACCGCAACATCATCGCCCGCTATGTAGATGGGGAGTTAGTGGCTCGTGATTAGTGGTTCGTGGCTCGTGGTCAGCAGTCAGCTGACAGCTGTTCGTAGGGGCCGTCCCAAAGGGCGGCCCGTTGGGCCTTTGTATGATCCGCCTAGCACCCTGACAGGGAAATCGTACATATTCCGGTGCGGGCGCCCCACGTGGCGCCCCTACAAAAAAAAGGGACGTCACACGAAGGTTTATACCATAATGCGAGGTCCCTTTTTCTTAAATGTTTGAGGTTTGATGTATGATGTTTGAGGCGATGGCTTTTAAATTTTGTCCCATCCACATCAAACTTTCAACTTCAAACTTCAAACTCAAAAAGGGCTTGTCGTCATGCGACAAGCCCTTTTTTATTATTCAGCCGTATACGGCAAGAGTGCGATAGCACGTGCGCGTTTGATGGCAACAGTCAGTTTACGCTGATGTTTAGCGCAAACGCCGGAAATGCGGCGCGGCAAGATTTTACCGCGTTCTGTTGTGAAACGGCGAAGTTTTGCAACGTCTTTGTAATCGATCTGTTCAGCATGATCTACGCAGAAGCTGCATACTTTTCTTCTCGGTTTTCTCGAGCGATCTCTTCTCATGTATAGTTTCCTCCTTCAAGAATTAGAAGGGGTGTGTCTGACCTTTTAGAATGGGATTTCTTCGTCTGTGCTGGAACCCATGCTGTCAAAGCCGGTTCCCGGTGCAGCCGGTTTCGGCTGCGGCGCACTAGCACGCGGTGCCGGAGCAGCCTGCTGGTGTTCTGATCCCATTGTCTGGGCAACGAAGTCGCATACAACTTCCGTGCGGTAGCGTTTCTGGCCATCCTGCGTTTCATAAGAACGAACGGAGATACGGCCCTGGACGAATACACGGCTGCCTTTGGACAAGTTATTGCCACAGTTTTCCGCCAAATTACCCCAAGCAACACAAGGAATAAAATCAGTTAACTCCCGCGGTTCTGAACTGCCGGCCGGAATATACGACCGCGTGCAGGCGACGGTAAACATAGCGACTGCCCGTCCGGTCTTCGTAAAACGGATTTCCGGGTCACGAGCCAAATTCCCTAATAATTGGACTGAATTCATACCTTTGCGCCTCCGGTTATTCGTCGATCTTGACGATCAAGTGTTTCAGAATAGTATCGTGGATCTTGATGACACGGTCGATTTCTTTGATGACGTCAGGTTCGCCTTCAAAGTTGATCAAAACGTAGTAGCCATCAGCCTGGTTTTTTAACAGGGTATGCGAGATGACGTTTACCCCAGCGATCTACTTTTTCGATAGTGCAACCGTTCTTGGTGAGAAGGTTGGATACCAATTCAACGATCGGATCTACTTCAGCTTCTTCGAGCGGTTTTGCAATAAACATGACTTCGTACTTGTTCACGAAATCACCTCCTCTTTTGGACATATGACCCTTCCCGCAGAAGGGTTAGGAGCTTGACACAGTTCAAGCTTATTAAGTATATCATAAGTGGCGGAGAAATGCAAGAAAAAGTGATGCTGCTTCCGCAGCATCAACTTTTGTGGTTCGTTTGGCGTTTGGCGTTTGCCGAAAAATTCACGCATTCAACGGCAAACGATGAACGACCCACGGCAAACGGCTTTTACTTAAAATATTCGACGCCCGATTTGAAGATCGGCTGGAGTTTGTTGCCAGCAATGTTCTGGAAGACGTCTTCAGCGCTGAAGCGTTCTGTGTGTGCCATCTTGCCGAGGACGCGGCCATCGGGACTGGTAATGCCTTCGACAGCCAGGACGGACTGGTTCGGGTTGTATTCGCTATCATAGGTAGCTTTGCCAGAGAGGTCGACGTACTGTGTCGCAATCTGGCCTTTGGCAGCCAATTCACGGATCTGTTCCGGCGTAGCCACGAAACGACCTTCGCCGTGGGAGATAGCCACGGTATGGACGTCACCGGCCTTGCAGCCGCTGAACCACGGGCTCATGACGGAGACGACTTTCGTTTCGACCATACGCGACAGATGGCGGCCAATGGTGTTGTACGTCAAAGTCGGGCTGTCAGCCTTCAAAGGCTGTACATGGCCATACGGCAGGAGGCCCAGTTTAATCAGAGCCTGGAAGCCGTTGCAGATGCCGAGAGCCAGGCCATCGCGCTGATAGAGCAGCGTTTCCAGAGCTTCCGACAGGACGGGGTTGCGGAACAAGGTGGCAATGAACTTGCCCGAGCCTTCCGGTTCGTCACCGGCACTGAAGCCGCCGGGGAACATGATGATCTGTGCCTTGGCAATGCGTTTGGCCATTTCATCGATGGATTCTGCCAGATCCTGCGGCGTGTTGTTGCGCAGTACCATGACATCCGTCGTAGCGCCGGCCCGTTCAAAGGCAGCAGCCGAATCGTATTCGCAGTTCGTACCCGGGCAGACGGGGATGAAGACCCGCGGAGTACCGAAAGCTTCGCTGCGGCGCGGACCATACGTCGTGAATAAGGGCAGTTCGGCATCGCCTGTGCCGCTTTCGCTCTTGATGGGGAAGACGTGGCTGAGCGGTTTTTCCCAAGCGTTCTGGAGGTCTTTCAGGGAAATCGTCACGCCGTCGACAGTCACATCGGCAGCAGCCGTCGTCTTGCCGACGAGGGAGACGTGATCCCGTCCAGCCCATGCAACAGCCGTAGCGGCGTCGGTTTCGACGAGGATCGAACCATAGCGGAGATTGAACAGTTCCTGTGCAGCAAAGGCCTTGTCGACAGCGAAGCCGATGCCATTGCCGAAGGCCATCTGAGCCACAGCCGCTGCGATACCGCCCTGACCGACAGCATGCATCGCTTTGACTTTGCCATCGAGGACAGCCTGATGGAGGAAATCGCAATGGGCTTTGAAGGTATCGAAGTCCGGCATTTCTTCGCCGTCACGAGGCAGGTCGAAGAGGAGAACTGCGTCATCGGCAGCTTTAAATTCCGGCGAGATGATATTTTCCGTATGTTCCGGTGCAATGGCGAAAGAAACGAGCGTCGGCGGAACGGTGAGGTTTTCAAAGGTACCGCTCATGCTGTCTTTCCCGCCGATAGCAGCGACTTCCATGACCTGCTGGGCCGTGAAAGCACCGAGGAGGGCGCTGACCGGCTGGCCCCAGGCTTTTTCATTCGTGCCCAGGCTCTGGAAAAATTCCTGCATGGTCAGGTAGACTTTCTTGCGGTCGCCGCCGAGGGCAACGAGTTTGGCAATGGACTGGATGACGGCATAGAGGGCACCGTGGAAGGGGCTCCAAATAGCCAGGTCCGGATCATAGCCGTGCGTAAAGATGCTGGCTGTCGTCGTGTTGCCGTGTTCCACGGGAATCTTGGCAACCATGCCTTCGACAGGTGTCTTCTGGTACTTGCCGCCAAAGGGCATGAGGACCGTGCGGGCACCGATGGTGCTGTCGAAGCGTTCAGCCAGGCCCTGTTCCGAGGCGATATTCAAGGTCCCCATCGTATCGAGCCAGGTCTTGGCGACATCTTTGACTTCCGGCGCTTTGAAGAAATCTTTATCTTCCGGAGCGACGACGACGGCTTTGCGATGCTGGGTGACGCCGTTGGTATCGAGGAAAGCGCGGGTAATATTGACGACGTTCTGGTCGCGCCAATGCATGACCAGGCGTTTCGTATCGGTAGCGACGGCGACGATCGTCGCTTCCAGGTTTTCTTCAGCTGCGTATTTCATAAATTCATCGACGTGTTCCGGAGCGACGACGACGGCCATACGTTCCTGCGATTCGGAAATAGCCAGTTCCGTACCGTCCAGGCCTTCGTACTTCTTCGGGACTTTGTCGAGATTGATGTCCAGGCCGTCCGTCAATTCACCGATAGCGACGGAGACACCGCCGGCACCGAAGTCGTTGCAGCGTTTGATGAGGACCGTAACTTCATGGCGGCGGAAGAGGCGTTGGATCTTGCGTTCCGTCAGGGCATTGCCCTTCTGGACTTCGGCGCCGCATGTTTCCAGGGATTCGACGGTGTGCTTCTTGGACGAACCCGTAGCACCGCCGCATCCGTCGCGGCCGGTCTTGCCGCCGAGGAGGATGATGATATCGCCAGGAAGCGGTTCTTCACGGACGACATTATTGCGCGGTGCAGCGCCGAGGACAGCGCCGATTTCCATACGTTTGGCAATGAAGCCGGGGTTGTAATATTCCTTGACTTCGCCCGTAGCCAGGCCGATCTGGTTGCCATAGGAGCTGTAGCCCTTGGCAGCGCCTGTCGTCAGTTTGCGCTGAGGCAGTTTGCCGACGAGCGTATCTTTGACCGACTGGCGCGGGTCGCCGGCACCGGTGACGCGCATAGCCTGATAGACATAGGAACGGCCGCTCAAGGGATCGCGGATACAGCCGCCCAGGCAGGTAGCCGCACCGCCGAACGGTTCGATTTCCGTCGGGTGGTTATGGGTTTCATTTTTGAAGAGGAGGAGCCATTCTTCTTCGACGCCATCGACATCGACAGGGATGATGATGGTGCAGGCGTTGATTTCTTCCGATTCGTCGAGATTGTCGAGCTTGCCGGCCGCTTTCAGTTCTTTGACGGCAATGGTCGCCATATCCATGAGGGTCTGCGGTTTCTTGCGGTTCAAGTTTTCCCGGGTCGTCTTATACGATTCATAAGCGCGCTGGATAGGCGCCGTGAAGGTGCCATCTTCAAAGGAAACATCAGTGAGTTCGGTCATGAACGTCGTGTGACGGCAGTGGTCCGACCAGTACGTATCGATGACGCGGATTTCTGTAACCGTCGGATTGCGTTTTTCTTCATCCCGGAAGTAGGCCTGGACGAATTTCAAATCGTCGAAGCTCATAGCCAGGCCCATGTGCGCCGACAATTCTTTCAGAGCAGCGTCGTCCATGGCGTCAAAACCGTCGATGACGGGAACGTCAGCCGGTTTTTCCCAAGGCATTTCCAGCGTCGAAACGGGATCCAGCGAAGCTTCGCGGGCTTCGACGGGGTTGATGCAATAATGTTTGATTGCAGCGACGTCATCAGCGGATAAGTTGCCCGACAGGACGAGGACCTGTGCCGTGCGGACGAGGCTGTCGTTCTTCATGGTCAGCATCTGCAGGCACTGCATAGCCGAATCGGCGCGCTGATCATACTGGCCAGGCAGATATTCAACGGCCAGGACCGTATCGTCCTTGCCAGCCGGTAATTCATCGTATACGGCATCGACAGGCGGTTCAGAGAAAATCATATTTTTAGCCGCTTCAAAAGCCGCATCATCGAGACCGGATACGTCATAGCGGTGGAAATGTGAATATCGGTCAACCCTTTAATCAACAGGTTTTCCTGTAAATCAGTGAGCAATCGTTTTGCTTCATCAGCAAAACACCTTTCTTGGCAACATACAAACGTCGGATAGACTGCATGTCATGACCTCCCTCAAAGATAGATAACTTATCATTAGACAACCTTAGTATACCTGTTTTAAACCATAAGTAAACTTAGAATTTTATTGACTTGCCTATAAATCGTATTAGACTAGTACTATTATAGTAGACAAAGTTTACCATTTTTCATCACAGGGAGGACATGGAAGTAATGGAAGAATTGAAACAGCGAATTTTACAGGATGGCCTGGTCATCGACAACCGAATTTTAAAGATTGATAACTTTTGAACCAGCAAATCGATACGGCCCTCATCAATCACGTCGGTCAGGAGTTCGCCCGCCGTTTCAAAGACGTACACATCGACCGCATCGTCACTATCGAATCTTCGGGCATCGCTGTGGCTTATGCCGCTTCCCTGGCCTTGAATAACCTG
>ENA-OQCL01000462-OQCL01000462.1-human-gut-metagenome-genome-assembly--contig:-NODE-462-length-19480-cov-2.704749_pt1 | contig 19480 bp, 19 predicted proteins | sample MGYA00242502_ERZ504586 | MGnify/ENA primary metagenome ERZ504586 (study PRJEB26092, sample SAMD00036316) | human gut metagenome | host: Homo sapiens | study: EMG produced TPA metagenomics assembly of... | reverse complement strand
AATTAAGAAAAAAAAAAGATACTTTAAAATGACAAGAAGTAAAAACCTTTTCCTATAAAAATAATTAAATAAATTACGGCAAAAATACTTTACATAATTTAAAAAGTGAGTATAATATACGTATAAACAAGAAACCGCAAGGACGCGGAGTGTAAGAAATCATTCATCGTTACGATAGAAATGATTTTCTCCCGTCCTTGCGGTTTTATATTTTTTATGGTTATCATTCATGTATCAGGGGATGTATAACAGGGGGGATAGGTATGTCAAAGAATATTTTCCGAACAAAAAGCATCAATCAGTTCCTATCGGAAACGAAACAAGACGGCGGCATGAACCGCGTCCTGGGGACGTTCGGTCTGACTATGTTGGGCATCGGCTGTATCGTTGGTACAGGAATCTTCGTCCTGACCGGGATTGCAGCGGCTAATTTTTCCGGGCCGGCCCTGGTCATTTCCTTCGTTATCGCAGCCCTGGCCTGTGGCTGTGCCGCGCTTTGTTATTCTGAATTCGCAGCTATGATTCCCGTAGCCGGCAGTGCTTACACCTACGGTTACGTGGCTTTAGGCGAATTTTGGGCCTGGGTCATCGGCTGGGATTTGATTTTGGAATATACCCTGGCGCTGAGCGCCGTTTCCATCGGCTGGTCCGGCTATTTCGGCAATATCCTGACGAATCTGGGCCTGGCCTTGCCGAAAGAGTTCATTACGGCACCGGAAGAAGGGGGCCTCATCAATTTGCCGGCCATGGCCATTATCTGGATCATCACTTTGATCAATATGAAGGGCATTACTCAGAGCTCCCTGGTCAATGACATCATCGTCGTCATCAAGCTGGCTGTCGTCGGCCTGTTCATCGCCCTCGGCGTCAGCCATGTCGACCCAGCTAACTGGACGCCTTTCATGCCCTATGGCTGGTCCGGTGTCTTCACCGGCGCTTCGGTCATCTTCTTTGCTTACATCGGCTTCGACGCCGTTTCGACGGCAGCTGAAGAAGTCAAGAATCCGCAGAAAGATTTGCCTCGCGGCATCATCTTATCGCTGGTCATCTGCACGGTCTTGTACATCGCCGTATCGGCTATCCTGACCGGCATGGTCCCGTACTTGCAGTTCAAGACGACGGCCGCTCCCGTTGCCTATGCTCTGCAGCTCGTCGGTTATCATTGGGGTGCCGCTGCCGTATCGGTCGGCGCTATCTGCGGCCTCACATCGGTTCTCCTGGTCATGTGCCTCGGCCAGAGCCGTATCCTCTTCGTCATGTCCCGTGACGGCCTGCTGCCGCGCTTCTTCGGCCATATCAACCAGAAGACCAAGACGCCGGTCCGCAGTTCCTTGTTAGTCGCCGTCGTATCGTCCATCCTGGCCGGCCTCGTTCCTATCGGCGTCGTCGCCGAAATGGTCAATATCGGCACGTTAGGGGCTTTCATCATCGTCTCGGCGTCGGTCATCATCCTTCGCAAGAAGGCACCGGACCGCGTCCGTCCGTTCCGCTGCCCCTTGGTTCCGCTCATTCCGATTTTGGCGATCCTCTTCTGCGGCGTCCTGGTCGTCATGCTGCCGACGATTACGCAGATCCGCTTCATCGTATGGCTGGCCATCGGCCTGGTCATCTACTTTGGCTATGGCTATAAGCACAGCATCATCACCAAAGCCCAGAAAGGTACCCTGACGGCTCCCGTTTCCGCGGCGGCTGAAGAACCGGCTCAGGCTCCGGCCCTTCACGAAGGAGCTCATTCCACTATTGAACACTGACGCATTCTATATATCGACAGAAAAAGACCCGCCCTCTCCCCTGGCCGGGTCTTTTTCTTGCCCTTGAAGCTAGCCGCCGGCCGTGATTTTTTTTGGTAGCCTGCGTTTTTTTTCCATCGCCTGTATGCGATTTCGTAGGGGCCGTCCCAAAGGGCGGCCCGCTCCAGAATATGTGTGATTTCCCAGACCGGACTACAGGGGCATCGTCCCCATATCCGGCAGCATCAGCCACCCGCCGCTAACCACGAACCACGAACCACTAGCCACTAGCCCCCCATTTGTGGTAAAGTAGAGCCATGCGAAATATCATTGCAGAGGGGAGCTAGGAGAATGGAAAAAAAGAAGATCTATGTATTGGCCTGCGGCGGGACCATTGCCGGCAAGGCTGCGTCTGCCGACGATTTGACGGGGTATGCTGCCGGGCAGACATCGGTCGGCGAATTGCTGGCCGCCGTACCGGAACTGGCTGAGTATGCCGATGTAGAAGGCGAGCAGTTCTGCAATATCGACAGTTCGGACATGACCGAAGCCTTATGGCAGTCCCTGACCAGCCGTGTCCAAGAAATCGCCGACCGGGAAGACGTGGACGGCATCGTCATCACCCACGGCACGGATACCATGGAGGAAACGGCCTATTTCCTCGACCTCACGGTCCACACCATCAAGCCTGTCGTCCTGACGGGCTCCATGCGGCCTTCGACGGCCATCAGTGCCGACGGGCCGTTGAACCTGTTGGAAGCCGTCCAGGCGGCGTCCTGGGCGGAATTGGGGAAATACGGCGTCGTCATCGTCATGAACAGCACCGTTCACAGCGCCCGCTTCGTCGAAAAGACCGATACGACCCATGCCGATACTTTCAAAGGCCGCCAGATGGGCTGCCTGGGCTACATGCAGGACGGCCGGCCGTACTTGTACCAGCAGCCCCTGCGCAAGCATACGTGGTCGTCGGACCTGGCGTCTCCCAAAGACTTGCCGCCCGTGGCCATCGCCTATACCTATGTAGGCCTTACGGCCGATGACGTGTGCCGTCTGGCCCAGGGGAAGGCCGGTCTGGTCCTGGCCGGCCTCGGTCACGGTAAAGTGCCGGAACCGGTCTGGCAGGCCTTGCAGTCCCTCATGGCACAAGGGCTCGTCGTTGTCCGCGCTGCCCGCGCCCTGGGAGGGATGGTCACGCCGGTCCCGGCTTATGACGGGACGATTACGGCTGATTCCCTGACGCCGCAGAAGGCCAAGATCCTCTTGCAGCTGGCCCTGGCCCATACGACGGGCCGGGACAAGATACAGGCCATCTTCGACACGTACTGAGCCTTTCCTTTCGCGGCGATATGCCTTCCCTAATTGGGGCGGGGTGTGATCAAAATAAATAAGATGAAAACATAGGTATGCAATCCCTGTATCCTTTACGACACTGACATAGATAGGAGCGAATGAATCATGAATAAGTACAAAAAATTGATGGTCATTACGGCCATGACGGCAGCTCTCGGCACGTCGGCTTTCGCCGCATCCACCGGGGATCACGGACATCAGCAATTATTGGGGGCAAAGCGGCCATCCAGTATTTCTATAACCAACACTACATCAGCGGCACCAACGGCCAGTTCCGCCCGAATGAAGACATTACCCGTGAAGGCGCTGCGGCCATCATCAACAACATGATCGGTGAAGATTCCAAAGTCAAGACGACGAATTTCAGCGACGTCAAAGGCCGCTGGTCTGAACGGGCCATTGCCTCGCTGGTCGACAAACAGATCATGAGCGGTTACAGCAACGGCACGTTCAAGCCGGAACAGAAGATCACCCGTGAAGAATTTGCCGTCATCGCCTACAACTACATGACCTATAAAGGCATGAGCACCCTCGAAGGCGCTGCACCTTATGCCGACGAAGCCAAGATTTCCAGCTGGGCCCGCCAGGCCGTCGATGCCCTGGCTGCTGCCGGCTATATGAAGGGCGGCAACTACAACATGTTCAACCCGAAACAGTACGTCACCCGCGGGGAAGCCGTCAACGTCCTCTACCGCATCCTGACGGGCGTCAAGGAAACGACGCAGAGCCAGGACGGCCTGGAAGCTAAGGCCTTCAAGGACATCAAAGACGTCTATGGTTCGGTCAAGGCCTTTGCCGCTGACGGCATCATGTACTGGCAGGGCGATAAGCTCCACATCGGCGTCAAGGATCCGAAGAACAAGCAGAAACTGGCCGACGCCATTGCCGCCGACAAGGATATCCCGGCCGAATCGGTCTACGTCCAGAAATCGACGTACAGCTACGACGATTATAAGAACCTCATGGCTCAGGCCGAAAAGATTTACAAGGCCACGGAAGCGACGAACGCCACCGTTTCGACGGAACCGGATTACCTTAATGAAAAGGTCGTCCTCACAGTCAGCTCCATTTCTAAAGAAACGCAGAATAATCTCAATAAAGCCCTGGGCAGTGCCCTTCGCATCGTCATTCAGTAATCGCAGCAGAGGAGGATTTTCATGGTACGGAACAAAATCGTTGCCTTTCTGGCAGCCGCTGCCCTCTTGTCAGTCAGTGCCGTTTCGGCCGATGCCCCTTATACGGACCTGGGCAGCCTGACCGACCGCGCTGCCGTCGATTATCTCTATGACGCACAGTGCCTGACCTTCATTACAGGGACTTCCTTCGAACCGGACCGGGTCCTGACCCGCGGCGACCTGGCCCAGCTGCTCTATAATTCGGCAGCCAACATCCCCCTGGCACCCCTCGGCGCTGCCAGCTATGGTGATGTGCCGTCCGGAACGGCGGGCGACGCCATGAACAGCGTCGCCGCCCAAGGCATCCTGGCCGGTTATGAAGACGGGAATTTCCATCCCGAAGCGCCTGTGAGCCGCGAAGAGTTCGCCGGCGTCCTGTATCGCTACTTGCAGTACAATCACCTGGCCGACCCGGATCAGGATGTCAAGCCCTACGCCGATGCCGCGTCCATCGCTCCGGCCTATGCCAAAGCCATCGACGTCCTGCACAGCAAGAACATCATGGTGCCGGCAGACAATTATTTCCGGCCCAAAGAAGGCATGACCCGGGCCGATGCGGCTCAGGTATTTTACCGGCTCATGCATTCCGATGGCGATTATACGTCCCATGTCCAGGTCGAATCGCAGGTCATCAATGCCATCAATGCCGAATACGGCTCGGTGCCGATTTACTTCCGCAGCGGTACGATGTACTGGGATGGCGATACCCTGGTCCTGGGCATCAAGGGCGCTCCCAGCAAGTACTTGAAACAGCGCCTCCGCGATGATGTGGCTAAAACGTCGGCCGTCCAGATCCGCCGCGCCGCCTTGAGCCACAGCGATTACAGCCAGCTCATGACTAAGGCCATCCACTGCGTCGTCGACAACGAAGGCGTCCAGAACTACGTCGGCGCCCTGCCGGACTATGTCCATGAACAGATCGTCCTCACCGTCCGCCATCCCGTCAGCAAGGCCACCCTGGCCGAACTGGCCAAACGCGTCGGTACGGGACGGGTCCGCCTGGAAACGGCTCCCATTGCCGGTCAGGCTCCCATCGTCCAGGTAGCCGGACAGATGGAAGAAACAGCCGGTACGGATACGACGGCAACGACAGAAAATTCCAAAAAAGAAGTAAAGCAAGTCTACTCGACCTTATTGGACGATGCCACGACCAGTGCCATCACCTCCGTCCAGAACGACGTGATGAAGTAGTTTGGTGGCTCGTGATTCGTGGTTCGTTGTTCGTATAAAAAAAGAGAACTGTCATAAGACAGTTCTCGTTTTTACTAGCCCCTAGCCCCAGGCGGGCCGCCCTTTGGGACGGCCCCTACGAGCCACGAACCACGAGCCACGAGGCCTCACACTCCGAAGAGAGCCCCCAGTTCTTCCCGCGTGTCGATGAGGTACGTCGGCTGGAGGGATTTCAGGAAGTCCCGGTCGCGGAAGCCCCAGGTGACGAGGGCGGCGTCGAGGCCGGCGTTGTCGGCGGTCTGTTTATCGACTTCCGAGTCGCCGACGTAGATGGCGTCTTCTTTGGCACAGCCCAGGCGTTTCAGGGCTTCCCAGACCATGTCCGGCGCCGGCTTTTTGCGGTACATCGGCGTTTCGCCCAGAGAGAAGTCGACGAAATCCTTGAAGTATTCGTCGTGCAGTTCGGAGACGGCGCCCTGGCCCTTATTGGAGACGATAGCCATGTGGTAGCCGGCTGCCTTCAGCCGTCCCAGGACCTGGGGATGCCGGGGTAGGGGAAGGTCGTCGTCTGGCAACGGGCGCTGTAATAGGCGATAAATTCCTTTGTCATCGTCCGCCGCAGGGCTTCCGGCGCCTGCGGAGCGGCCTTGTCGATGAAGCCGTCATAGCCAAAGCCCAGGCAGGGCCGGATGGCCTTTTGCGTCATAGAAGGCAGGCCATGGCGGGCGAAAACGTAGTTCAGGCTTTTCGTCAATTCGTCCAGCGTATCCAGGACAGTACCGTCCATATCGAAGACGATGGCTTTATATTTTTCCATGAAAAAGACTCCTTTGATGGACAAAAAAACAATTTACTCCATTATTATACGAAAGCGTCAATTAATCGGCAATAGGTAGTAGCTCATGACGTCATCTTATGCTACAATGGGGAAAGAAGTTTGATAAAATAGAGGAGAGGATGACATGACAAACTTTTTGCCGTACGCTATCATAGCGGGCATAGCAATCGTCTTTTTTGTAATTTGTTATATTATGTATTCCGGCGGAGGACACTCCGAGAGTAGTCCCAAAACGGAGAAAAAGGGGAACACGAAGACGAAGACGCGCTACGACAGCGAGCCGCAGCCGATGCGCAGGGTCCAGCACCGCAGCCCGGCAACAGTTAAGCATGCCAGACAATTACCGAAGGAAGCGGACGACGAAGAAACAGCCCCCTTGCCGAAAGTCCCGAAAATGACCTTAGGCGAACGGCGGGAACATCCGGAAGAAACGGCCTTTTGTCACGACCAAAGGAGAAGCTGTCCGCCGCAATGGCAAGATCGTCTATAAAGAAGCGTCGAAAGCCCAGGAAACACCGGTCCGTAAGGGTCCCAATGCAAGATGACCTCGATGCGACCCGCGTCTTGTCACGCGATGAAATCCTGGAAGCCATGGAAAAGGTAGATAAAGAAGAAGCCGCCGCCTATAAGGCACGGGAAGAGGAAGCCAAGCTGGCCGCCAGCGCCAGGCTGAACAGGAAAAAGAAGCCCAGGAACAGCAGCTGGCCGCAACCGGGAACGGCGCGAACAGGCCCGCCGCGAAGCAGCTGCCGCTAAAGAAGCCGATGCCCGCCGGGAAGAACGGGCGCGCTGGGCGAAAGAAGTAGCCCAGACAGAAGAAGACAAGCCGCCTCTGGCTGATATGGCTGCCATCGTCTCGGCTGACTTGGCCGCCAAAGATGGCGGTGCAGCCCCGGTGGTAAAGAAAAAGGCTGCCCCTGCTGCTGAACCGGCAGCATCCGAACAAGAAGTGCCGAAAGATACGCACCGCAAACACATTCTCCGCGACGTCATGGCCGAAACGGCGAAAGCCGCTGGCCGGGCTGCTGCCGGGACGACCGTGGCTGCAGCCGCCTCGGAAGGGGCTAAGAAACGGGCCGTATCCGATGCGACACGGGTCATGGAAGGCCCTGTCGTCAGCGAAGGCATGAAGGCCGTCGCTTCGCAGCTGGAACAGACCCAGCGCATGGAACCGATCCACATCGATTCGGCCATGACGGCCAAGAAGAAGGCTGTCCCTGAAGAAACGATGGTCATGCCGCCTATCCGGGCCCACAAGTCCCAGGAAAAAGCGACGCCTGTCGTCAAACCGGCACCGGTCGTCAAACCGTCCCAGACGTCGTGGGATTCCAATACGTCCGGCACGGATACGCGCAATCCGTCCCTGGGCAGTGCGCCGCACTATGCGTCCATTTGGGAATCGGAAAGCACCGTCGATTCTCCCGTCGTCCGCCAGTGCGTCTCTCACTTCCTGCGCCAGTACGGCGTCGTTTCGCCGGACCTGCAGCAGCAGACGGAATACATCACGTCGGCTGCCTTCGACCAGATCGGCTGCCAGACCGATGCCGAACGGCAGCAGGCCCTGGCTCCGCTCATCGTCCAGGAAGCCTTGCAGAATGTCCAGAAAGCCTACGCCGCTCATCCCGACGACTATGTCGGCACCATTGCCCTTCAGGCTTTTTATGATATCGTTCATTGCTCGCCCATTTCGACGCGCCACCTGGTCGCCATCGATGCCTTGAAGGTCATGCCCTATTTGACCCAGGGCCATTACCAGATCCTGGCGATCCTCTTATTGTTCCTGTATTCGCGCAACTCCCACAATGTCGATAAAGATTCGTTCTGCCGCTATATCGATAAATACGTCTATCCCTTCCTGGATGGCTTCCCGACAGAACGGCCTTATTACCAGCAGCTCGATTACCTGCACTGCACGGCTTTTGAAGCCAAGGAAACGCATTTTGCCGAAATCCTGTCCGATTCGTATCCGCTCTTGTTCCGCTTCCGCGGCTTTACTGAAGAAGAATTGCGCAAGGCCCTCAAGGGCCAGCGGATCCCGGACGAATTTATCGTCCCGTCCTTCAATTCGCCCCTGGTCAAACTGGCCATGGTCGACGAAAGCATGGCCAAACGCTTCTTCCGCATGACCGGCATCAACGACCGCAACATGCAGGACCATATCCTGCGCCTGGCCAAGAAGCGCCCGGCCAATTTCAGCGGCGAAGAAGCCCTGGACATCATGGAAGACATTTCGCCCGTCCTGGCCGACCTGGCCGATATCTGGGACAGCTCGCTGCTGCGCGTATCGACGCTGTCGCTCCTGGGCCTGTACTTAGCCCAGGGCTTCGTCAAGGAAATCATTGGCGAAGAATTTGATTTGTCCCGCTGGTTTGAATAAGGAGCATCGTTGTGAAGAAAATCCGTAAAGCCGTCATCCCGGCGGCCGGGTTCGGCACCCGTTTCCTGCCGGCGACGAAGGCGACGCCGAAAGAAATGCTGCCTATCGTCGATAAACCGACGATTCAGTATATCGTCGAAGAAGCCCTGCAGAGCGGCATCGAAGAAATCCTCATCATCAGCGGCCATGCCAAACGGGCCATTGAAGACCACTTCGATACCAATCCGGGCCTGGAACTGCACCTGGAAGAAAGCCATAAGATGGGGCTTTTGAACATGGTCCGCAGTATTTCCGAAATCAATATCCACTATATCCGTCAGAAACACATGCGGGGCTTAGGCGATGCTATCCTTTGCGCCCAGTCTTTCATTGCTGACGAACCCTTCGCTATCCTTCTCGGCGACGACGTCGTCTACAACGAAACCAATCCGGCACTGCGCCAGATGATCGATTTGTACAACGACCTCGACGCGACCATCCTGGGCTGCCAGGAAGTCCCCCTGGAAAAAGTATCGTCTTACGGCATCGTCCAGGGGACGCCTGTCGAAGGCCAGGGCATCCTCAAGGTCAACCGCGTCGTCGAAAAGCCGGCCATCGAGGAAGCGCCGAGCCGGACCGCCGTCCTCGGCCGTTATATCGTCACGCCGGACATCTTTGAAGTCCTGTCCCATACCCGGCCGGGCAAAGGCGGGGAAATCCAGCTCACCGACGCCCTCCAGACCATGGCCAGCCGCGAAGCGGTCTATGCCTACTGCTTTGAAGGCAAGCGCTACGACGTCGGCGATAAACTGGGCTTTTTGAAAGCCAACGTGGAATACGCCCTGCGCCGGCCCGACCTGGCCGCTCCGTTCCGCCAATTCCTGAAGGAAGTCGTTCATGGTTCGTAGGGGCCGTCCTGGAAGGCGGCCCGCGTGAATCCTGTGTAAAACGTTATAGCTTGTAGTGGGTGGCTCGTGGTTCGTGGCTAGTGGCTCGTGGCTCGTGTTCGTGGCTCGTGGCTCGTGGCTCGCGGCTCGTGGCTCGCGGCTCGCGGCTCGCGGCTCGTAGGGGCCGTCCTGGAAGGCGGCCCGCGTGAATCCTGTGTAAAAACGTTATAGCTTGTAGTGGGTGGCTAAAAAATTTAAAGCCATCCGCTAGCCACTAGCCATTAACTGCTAACCACTAAAAAAAGGGCGCTGTCGCACGAAGGTTTTTTGCCATCATGCGAGGGCCCTTTTTTCTTAAAATGTTTGAGGTTTGATGTATGACGTTTGAGGCGATGGCTTTTAAATTTTGTCCCCTCCACATCAAACTTTCAACTTCAAACTTCAAACTCAAAAAAGGGCTTGTCGTCATGCGACAAGCCCTTTTTTTACGATCGACTATAAACTACACGAAAATAGTATTGATTGAATGAAAAGGCCATGCTATAATAGGCTCAGAAAGAAGGGATTCCTATGAAAATTGAAGAAATGGATACAATTATTTCTATAAAAGAACAAGGCACGGCCGAAATCAAGGTCGGCCGCCATTCTGACTGCATCGCCTGCGGCGCCTGTGACGGGGCTGACAACATCGTCGTCACCGCCGTCGACCCGTTGGGCGTCAAAGTCGGCCAGCACGTCAAATTTGAATTTCGCGATGTCAACATCGTCATCGGCGCCTTCATCTGTTTCGTCATGCCGCTCCTGGTCTGCGCAGCCGGTGCCTTTGCCGGCCACTTCCTGGCCCTGGCCCAGGGCTTCGATACGGTCCAGACTGCTGTTATCGGCGGCATCATCGGCTTTCTCATCGGCGCCGTCGGCGTCAAACTCTTCGACCGCTCCCTGTCGAAAGATATAAATTCCAAGCCGAAGATTATCGAAATCTGTTCGGGGAATTAAGAAGGACAGGCGCCTGACGGCGCCGTCCGTGCGGGGCTGCTGTATAAGGGAATCCTCCTTTATAGGCAGCTCTTTTTTACACGGTTTGCCGTGGTTCGTTTGCCGTAATGGAAAACGGGCTCGCTGGCGCATAGCCTTTACTAAAAGCAAACCCCTCAGTCAGCTGCGCTGACAGCTCCCCTATTAGAGGAGCCTTGTTTACTGAAAGCCTCCCCTAATAGGGGAGGTGCCGCGAAGCGGCGGAGGGGTTGCTTTTTATGGCAGCGATGCGCCAGCGAGCCCGTTTCGTAAACGAACCACGAACCACGCCAAACGAACCACGGCGCCCGCTTATGGGCGCCCTTCACTGCCCGTCCGGCAGCGTATCGGCGAGGCTGAAGCTGGTGCCGTCGTTGAGGGTGATAGCCGTGATGTGGAGTTCACCGGTCATGCCGTCCAGGTTTTGCGAACGGATCAGGCTGTATTGCGAAGGAATGAGGGGATTGAGGAGAAACTGGCTTTCGTGGGTCCTCTTTTCAGCCGATGTCGACAGGCGCAGGGGCGACGTGTAGAGGACGGCTTTATCGCTGTCCCGGCGCAGGGTATAGACGGCTTTGATCGCAGCGATGTCGCTGCGGTCCTTGCGGAAGACCGGCGTATAGCTCAGGCGCAGGAAGGTACGGCCCTGGCCGCTGACAATCTTGGACGACACGTTGCGGACGGTCATGATGGCGTCGATTTTTTTCTGGGTCGGTTCATTGTACTCGTCCAATTCCTGCTTCATGACCTCCCGCAAGTCGTTGAGGAAGGCTGCCGGGTCGGCCAGTCCCGTGATCATCCAGGTCTGGGACGGCGTCTGTTCCAGCGTGACCGTGCAGGGGACGGTGGCGCCCAGCGGTCATTGTACAAGTAGAGCTTGACTGTCTTGCCCTGGCTCCAGTCGGCACTGTCGAGATGCCAGCCGGCCAGGGGGATGGAGAGGCCGGCGCTCTTCAAGGTGCGCTGCAGGTTATCACCTGTCTTTTTGTATTCATCGTTGTCCGTATTGCCCGTCAAAGTCCAATCCAGGTACAGGTCGGCTGTGGTGACGAAAGAAGACCGCAAAGGCGAGCGGACGAGGTTCAATAAAAAAGGCTTCGTCCGTGCTGTCCGACGTATGGGATACGAGGGCATCGAAGAACTGGCCGCTCAGGGCTTCTTCGTCGATGTGCTGGCTGAAAGTCTCGATATCACCGCTGTGGGCGGCGCGGATGACCTGGGCGACGGCATAATCCGGCGTTTTCATATATATGTGATGGTAGGCGGCGACTGCGGCGATGAGGCAGCCCATGAGGACGACCAGGGCCCAGGAAGACGCTGCCATCCCATAAGGTGAGTACTCGTTTTCTCATAGATTATCCTTCCTTACTGAGCGAAATTCCATTTTCCTCATTATACCACAGTCTGTGCTGGGCGTTCAGCTTTTCCGCTCATCTGCCGCAGGTTACCAAAATATGGTATAATGAATATGTTATCAGCGAAAGAAAAGGAGCGTGATTCCTGTGGTTACGTTACACGATGTAAAATCAGGGATTCCTATGAAGTCAAGGAAGGGGTGACGCTGCAGCAGGTCTGCGAACAGTATTGCCAGCACGGCGATATGCCCATTGCAGCCGCCTTGTACAATAATGAATGTGTCGGCCTCCAGACCAAGGTCGACCAGGGCGGCGATGTCGACTGGCTGCCCATCAATACGATGGAAGGCAACCAGTGCATCATCCGCACGGCCATCTTCCTCCTGGTCCGCGCCGTGAGTGATCTCTATCCCGACGGCAAAGTCCTGGTTAAACACGCCTTGCGCAAGGCCTTGTACTGCGAATTGGAAATCGGTCATACCGTCACCGTTCACGACGTAGAGATCATCAAGAAGCGCATGCACGAAATCGTCGAACAGGATGAACCGATTTCCCAGGTCATCGCCAGCGCCGAAACGGCTATGGAAATGTGCCGCAACCGCCATATGACGCGGGAAGCGGAACTCCTGCGCCACGTCGACGTCACCCATATCATGGCCTATCAGTGCGGCCAGACCTTCGATTACTACATGGGGCCCCATCCGTGCCCATGCCAGTGGGCTATGTGACCTGCTTCAACCTGCGGTCCTATGCACCGGGCGTCATCTTGGAAACGCCGACGGTAGACAATCCGAACGAACTGCCGGAATACAAGGAAATCCCAAAAATGGCCCGGCTCTTCCTGGATGCCGAAGAATGGGGGCGCATCGTCCGCTGCGAATACGTCTACGACCTGAACCACTATATCGAGGAAGGTAACATCCAGGATATGGTCGATATGGCCGAAGCCCTGCAGGAAAAGAAACTGGGCCAGATTGCCGACTACATCGTCAGCCGCCGCCCGAAAATCAAAGTCGTCCTCATCGCCGGGCCGTCGTCAGCGGGCAAGACGACGTTCTGCAAGCGCCTGACGACGCAGCTCCGCGTCAATGGCCTGCGGCCCATCGGCATTTCCCTGGACGACTACTTCTATAACCGCGAAGATACGCCGAAGAACCCCGACGGCAGCTATGACTTCGAATCGCTGCGGGCCATCGACGTGCCCCTCTTCAACCAGCAGATCGACGACCTCAACCAGGGCAAGGAAGTCCACCTGGCCCGCTTCGACTTCGTCACGGGCCATCGCTATTTCGACGAAAAGCCGGTCGTCCTGGAGAAAGGCCAGCCCATCGTCGTCGAAGGCCTCCACGCTTTGAACGATTCCCTGACCTACATGCTGCCGCGCTATGAAAAAGTCAAGATTTCCCTGGGCGTCCTGACGCAGATACGCATCAACGACCACAACCGCATTTCCACGTCGGATACGCGCATCATCCGCCGCATGGTCCGGGACCAGCAGTTCCGCGACCGCGGGCCCATGGCGACCATGGATATCTGGGCCGACGTCCGCCGCGGCGAAGAAAAGAACATCTATCCTTATCAGGAAGATGCTGATACGATTTTCAACACGGCTCTGCCTTATGAACTGGCCGTCCTCAAACCCTATGCCGAACCGCTCTTGGAATCCATCGACAAGGACAGTGTTCATTACGCCGAAGCCCGTCGGCTCTTGCGATTCCTCAAGCCTTTCAAGAGCATCGATTCGTCTGTCGTACCGCCTAATTCGCTGTTGCGCGAATTCATCGGAGCGGACCGTAAAAAATGATTGACAAAGCCTAATGAGATAGATATAATAGTATAGTCGAGGTAGAAATATGAAACTACAAGTCGAAGAAGCACTAAAAGAAGTTGGGAAGTCTTTCCCCTTTTCTTTTGAATGTCCGGCTGCCGAGCTAGGTGAAGTGGATGACCTTCCTTGGAAGGATGCCACAGTAGTTGTGGACGGGGCTTATTGGTTCGATGGCAACCACATCGTGGTACAGGGAACCATACAGACCTCCGGCATGTACACCTGCAGCCGCTGCCTGTCACCGGTATCGGTGGATCGGAATGAAACACTGTCTGAAGTCTATGGTACGGAAGCAGAGCTTCCCGAGGACGTGTTGCCTTATAATGGGGAATACATCGATTTGACGGAGACAATTAGAGAAACGTTGATCCTCAGCGAGCCCATGAGGGTTTTGTGCCGGCCAGACTGCAAAGGGCTTTGTCCGCAGTGCGGTGCAAACCTGAACGACGGACCCTGTAGTTGTCCTACCGACAAGATTGATCCGAGATTGGAAGTCTTGGCTCAATTATTACGATCCAAAGAAGAGCGCTAGAAATAACGTACCATGTGATTTAAGGAGGTGCAGAACATGGCAGTACCGAAGAACAGATTATCCCAGACTCGTCAGAAGATGCGTCGCGCAAACTGGAAATTGACCGCACCGGGTTATGTAGAATGCCCGCAGTGCCACGAAGCAATGATGCCTCATCATGTATGCCCGACTTGCGGCTACTATAAAGGCAAACAGGTTGTCAACAACACAACAGCTGAATAAGAGCATGATATCAAAAGGAGCTGTCCCTACGGGACAGCTCCCTTTTTGTGGTTCGTTTGGCGTGATTCGTTGGTCGAAGGGAAGGGCACTTGACGGCGCCAACAGGCGCCTACTGCTCTTCGCCCACTCGCGCCCGCAGAGCCTCCAGAAAGGCTTCGCACGAGCGGGAGAGGAGGCGGTATTTCTTCCAGGCGACGAGAGACGAGACTTCAAAGGGAGGGTCCAGAGGCAGGAAGACGAAGTCCGGACTTTGCTGGTGTTCCAATTTATCGAGGCAGAGAAGATTGGTGATTCCTTGCCGGACTAAGACATTGACGTTGCAGGAGAGGTCCATGGTGCCGACAATGGTTAGCTTTTCAGGCGTGACCTTGCCTTGTGACCAAGCACCAAATCGAAAGAACGATTCGTGTGCCGTGACGAAACCATGAGTGGCATCTGTGTAATCATTTCCGGTGTCACCTTGCCTGTATCTGCCCAGGGACCATGGGCACTGGTAACGACGCCTAATTTATTTTTTCCCGGCAGGCGCAGGTATTCATACTTTTCGGCGTGGAAAGGCTCTATGAAGAGCGCAAAATCAAGAAGCCCGTGTTCCAGTTTTTCCTGAATCGTATCGGCATTGCCCGTCCAGAGTTCGATGGTCAGGCGCGGATTGTCCCGGCGCAGTTCGGCGAAGGTCTCCGTCAGGTAATGAATCAGGTGCGTAATGCCGGCGCCGATGCGGATGTTGCCGGAAAGGTCCGTATTGTCGTCGCGGATTTCTTCTTCCGTCTGGTCGACGAGGGAGAGGATTTCTTCGGCTCGCTGACGCAGGTGGACCCCTTCTTCGGTCAGGACCGTGCTGCGGTTCGTGCGAGTGAAGAGCTTTTTGCCCAATTCTGCTTCGAGATCGGCCATCTGCCGCGACAGCGTCGGCTGCGTGACGTGCAGGACGTTGGCAGCTTCGGTCATATTTTCTTCTCTGGCGACAGCCAAGAAATAATGCAGCGTACGTAATTCCATAATGATTCCCCCTTTTTCCTTATTGTAAATCTCTTTCGTCGTATCTACAATAAAAAAACTACATATCCAATACTAATTTATAAGCATTTCACATTTCATACTTTTTTGGTAAGATAAGAGAATAAAATGAATTGATTCTGGTATTTACAGAAAGGATGAAGAAGACTCATGTTAGGGAATTTCACATACTGCAATCCGACGAAACTCTATTTTGGCAAAGATGCACTGGAAAACCTCCACGGCGAACTGCAGAAATACGGTAAGAAAATCGTCCTGGTCTACGGCGGCGGCTCGATCAAGAAGAACGGGATTTATGATGACGTCGTCAAAATCCTGCAGGACGAAGGCAAGGACGTAGCGGAAATCGCCGGCGTCATGCCCAATCCGACAATCCATAAGCTGCGCGAAGGCATCGACATCGCAAGAAAGCACGGCGTGGACCTCATCCTCGCCGTCGGCGGCGGTTCCGTCATCGACTATGCCAAGGCCCTGGCCGTCTCCGTACACTGCGACGAAGATCCGTGGGATAAATATTTCATCCGCTTCGAAGAACCGAGCTGTGACATCGTCCCTGTCGGCGATGTCCTGACCATGGTCGGCACGGGCTCTGAAATGAACGCCGGTTCCGTCATTACCTATCCGGAAAAGAAACTGAAGATTGGCCATGTCTTTGCTGACGAAAGCGTCATGCCCCGTTTTTCCATCATGAATCCGGTCTACACCATGACCCTGCCGAAATATCAGATGATTGCTGGCATCTATGACATCTTCAATCACATCTGCGAACAGTATTTTTCCGGTGAAGACGACAATACCAGCGACTATCTGGCCGAAGGCCTCATGCGCAATGTCATCGAAGCCAGCCGCAAAGCCGTCGTCGATCCGACGGATTACGAAGCACGCTCCAATCTGATGTGGGACGCCACCTGGGCTCTGAACACGCTCATCGCCAAGGGGAAATCGACGGACTGGATGGTCCACATGCTGGGCCAGGCCGTCGGCGCCTGCACGAATGCCACGCACGGCATGACGCTCTCTGCCGTGTCCCTGCCGTATTACCACTTCATCATGAAAGACGGTCTGCCGAAATTCGTCCGCTTCGCCCAAGCCGTATGGAATGTCGATGCCGACGGCAGGAGCGATGAAGAAATCGCCGCAGCCGGCCTGGAACGCATGAAGACCTGGATGCAGGAACTCGGCCTCGTGCTCCACATCAAAGAACTCGGTGCGACAGAAGACATGCTCGACGACCTCGTAAACGGCACGCTGATCCTCGACGGCGGCTATCGAGTCCTGACCAAAGACGAAATCAGGGATATCTTCCGGCAGGCCATGTAAGGGAAGGGAACGTGTTTTACGTCTAACTGCTGCATCATAGTGAAAAAAAAGTAAATATCCAAGACGTGCCTGTGGCCGTCCGCAGTCCGGAAATTGCGGAATCGTTCATCGTTCATCGTTGGCGAAACGGGTTCGCTGACGCATCGCCTCGGACTCAGATGGCGCTGCGTGCCTTTAGACTCAGGATTATATTACGACCATGCGCAGTCCGTCATAAATTCCGTGACGATGCCATTATTCTGGGCGGGATTGCCAAGCGCAATCCCCTACGAAATCGCATACAGGCGATATTAAATAATTATACGGCCGTAGGGCGCCCATAACCGGGCGCCCGCGTGAATCCTGGGCATAGCCGGAATTTATGACATGTGGCACACGGTCGTAATGCAATCCGGAATTTCAGGATGCGCAGCATCCATCTGAGTCCGATTCACAGGGGAGCCTTTTGATGAACGATGAACGACCTACGATGAACGACGAAAAAGGCCCTTGCCGCGTTATGCGGTGAGGGTCTTTTTCAGCTTCCACCCTGTCTTTTCCCAGAAGCAGGCGTAGTAGGTGACCTGGACGCTGGCGTCTGCGATGGGGACGACGACGCGGTCCGGCGGCGGTCCTTCGCGGCGCAGGCTGAGGTCGGTGACGAAGGAGGGGAGGACGGAGAATTTGACGAGTTCATTGAAAGCTTCGTTTTCCTGAATCAGAAATTTTGTCTCCGGCATGGCTTGCTTCACGATGGGGCCCCAGAACCCCAGGTTCGGCCGCAGGAGCATAGTTTCACCGTTGAGGTCCGTTAGGTGCAGCCCTTTCCGACTGGCCAGGGGATGGGCCGGCGGCAGGGTGAAGCAGAGATGTTCCTGGCCGATTTTGACGCAGGTGAGGCCTTTTTCATCGAGAGCATAAGGCAGGACGATGAGCTGGTAGCTCTGGTCGTGCAGCTTTTCTTCGAGTAGGGTCAGGTCCCGGATTTCTGAAGCGATAGTCATCTCCGGAAAGGACGCCGAGAGCTGGGGGATGAGACGCCAGAGCGGCGCCGGTGCGCAGGAGCCGATGAGAATCGTATGCCGTGCCCGCTCGTGGGCGACGAGACGTTCTTTCATTTCTTGTGCTTCCTGAACGACTTTGTGCGCATAGGCGACGGCGAGCCGGCCGTTTTCATTGAGAGCGATTTTATTTTTCTGCCGGCTAAAGAGCGGCACGGAGAGCTCGGCTTCCAGGCGCTGCATAGAGCGGCTCAGGGCCGGCTGAGACAGGTGGAGTTTCTCGGCCGCTGCCGAAAGAGTGCCGCACTCCGCGACGGTCAGTAATTGTTCCAGTTGATTGAGTTCAAACATCGTATCACCTCTTCTGTCAGTGTAGCACAGAAGAGGATTTTTTGAAAGATTCAGTATGCGTTTAAATTATACTACTCTAACGAACCGGAACTGTACTTTACCAGTATCCTGCCGTATGATAAGAGCTGTAAGAAGCAAGGAAACAAAAATAGCTCTACATTTATTTATAAAGGAGAGACATTCATGAAATATCGTACCTTAGGAAAAGACTTTACCGTATCGGCTGTCGGCCGTGGCTGCATGGGCATGAGCCACGGCTACGGCAAACCGAGAGATCAAAAAAGAAATGACCGAACATGCTCGCACAGGCCGTCGATTTTGGCTACACCTTCTTCGATACGGCCGAAGTCTACGGCACGCCGGACAATCCGCATGCCAACGAAACGCTCCTCGGCGAAGCGCTTAAGCCCTTCCGCAATCGCATCCAGATCGGCACGAAGTTCGGCATCCATTTCGACCTGGACTCGCCGGCGACGAACAAACCCATTGTTACCGATGCCCGTCCGGAGGTTATCCGCCAGTCCGTCGACGCGTCGCTGCAGCGCCTGCAGACGGACCACATCGACATCTACTATCAGCACCGTCAGGACCCGAAAGTTCCTGTTGAAGAAGTCGCCTCCGTCATGGCCGACCTGATTAAAGAAGGGAAATCCTCCACTGGGGCCTTTCTGAAGTCGACGCCGACACGCTGCGCCGGGCCCACGCCGTCTGCCCGGTCACGGCTGTACAGAACCGCTACTCCATGATGGCCCGCTGGTACGAAAGCCTGTTCCCGGTTCTGGAAGAACTGAACGTCGGCCTCGTCGCCTTTTCACCGATGGCCAACGGCCTCCTCAGCGGCCGCTATGACAGTCATTCCCACTTCGAAAGGGAACGGATTACCGCAGCATCATGCCCCAGTTCCAGGAAAGAATATGGAAAGAATCAGGAACTCATCCACTGGATCCAGGAACTGGCTCACCAGAAGAATGCCACGCCGGCCCAGATTTCCCTGGCCTGGATGCTTTGCAAAAGCCCTGGATCGTCCCCATCCCGGGTACGACGAACCTGGGCCGCCTCAAGGAAACGGCGGTGCCGCCGACATTGTCCTCACGCAGGATGAAGTCCGCCGCATCGATAAACGTTGGACAATCGACATGTCCGACGTTTTTGGCGGTTTGAAGTAGAAAATAGATTGGTAAGCACTTAGAAGGAAGATTCTTATGGAATATACAACTTTAAGCAACGGCGTCAAGCGCCGCTTCTCGGTCTCGGCACTTCCAGCTCAGCCTGGCAGATACGGAAACGCCTGTCTATGAAGGCATCCGCTCCGGCGTCCGACTGATCGATACAGCCAACGGCTATCTCAAGCG
>ENA-OQCL01000460-OQCL01000460.1-human-gut-metagenome-genome-assembly--contig:-NODE-460-length-19498-cov-4.587321_pt1 | contig 19498 bp, 20 predicted proteins | sample MGYA00242502_ERZ504586 | MGnify/ENA primary metagenome ERZ504586 (study PRJEB26092, sample SAMD00036316) | human gut metagenome | host: Homo sapiens | study: EMG produced TPA metagenomics assembly of... | reverse complement strand
TCCCGACGAGACATATCCCGACGATTAGGCCGTCATTATAGCAGAGCTTGCAGTAGCCGTATCCGGCTTCCGCGTCGTAGGTAAATGCGTCGTCTATATCCTTTGAATTGAACTTCCCATCGATGCGACCGTAACGCCGAACATCTGCGTGACGTTCATGTTGAGGCTGCCGCCGTATTTCTTACGTTTCTGCCGGCCATGTTCGCTCGCGACGCCGCCCATCTCCATCGCCGTAGGCCACAGAGCGTGCGTCACATGTTCGTCGCCGAGGCCGACGGCCCGGCGGCGGCGTCTCCGGCTGCGTAGACGTTTGCGACGTTCGTACGCATATGTCTGTCTACCGGGATCGTCCGCCCGTATTCTACGCCGCTTCCTTACACGAATCTGATGTGGCGCCGACGCCCGCGCCTACGACGATGAAGTCGGCGCGCAGCGGAGGCTTGTCTTTGAGTTTTATGGTAAAGCCTTCATCTTCTTTGATGATTTCTTCCGTAATTGTAGAAGTATGCACGTCTACGCCGTATTCGTTCATTTTCTGCGCCATTATCGCGCTCGCCTTCTCGTCGAGGACCAACGGCATAAGACGGTCCGCTATCTCGACCAACGAGACGTCAAGTTCCAGAGTGCGTGCGGCCCATGCGGCCTGGAGCGATACAAAGCCGGAGCCGATAATCAGAACTTTCCGCCCTTTTCTGAACTCCTTAATGAGCGCGTCGAGGTCGCTGCGCGTCCACAGGTGGTATATACCCGGCTGCGTTATGCCCTTTACGGGAGGCCACAGCGCGCTCGAACCGCTCGCTATAAGAATGTTGTCGTAAGCGAGCTTCTCCCCTCCGGCAAGAGAAAGCGTGTTCGCCGCTGCGTCGAGCGAAACGGCTTCCCCTTCGATATATTCGACGCCGAGTTTGCCGAATTCCTTCGCAAACGGCAGGAACAGCTTGTCGTAAGAAAGCTTGCCTCTCAATACATAAGGGAGGAGAACTCTCGAATAGGCCTCGCCGCCCTCTTAGAGACGACGGTAATCTGACTTGCCTTGTCGTATTTTCTAAACGCTTTTACCGCGGCCAGCCCTGCGGCGCCGTCTCCAATGACGACAGCTTCAATTGTATCGCTCCTCGTTCAACAAATGGCAGAAACACAGGTTCAAACAAAACCTTTTGATACTCTGCATTATTAGAGCAGCGTCTCAGCCTCTAGTATATGCCTCGGTACAGCGTTTTTTTAGAAAAAATATGTATATTTACACATGATTTAAAATATGACACAGTCCGCCTTATTTCTAAAAAAATAGATAAAGCAAATGAAAAGGCTTTTAAGACATATATAATTCTTCACATGCATCCGTCAGATACGCATACGCCGTGTTTGAAAACAGTCACGCCTCTTTTCAGCGCAGAGACGTCTTCTAACGGATTTTTCGTCGAGTATCAGAAAATCCGCAAACTTTCCTGCGTCAAGCGACCCATATTCAGCGGATATTCCCATCATCTCAGCCGGTTTGATCGTCGAGGCTGAGATTGCCTGCATCGCCCCCATGCCGTAGAGCGACATATGCTCTATTTCGCAAGCGGCTTTATCATGCCCTACCCACGGGACGCCCGCGTCGGTGCCCATTGCGATTTTTTACGCCCGCTTCCAGGTAAAGGCGGAAAGATTCTATTACAGCGGCATATTTTTCTTCTATCTCGCTTCGCTCATATTCTTTGAAAAAAGCCGAGAGAGTAGGAACCAACCAGAGGCCGCGCTCCGCCATTTCACCGGCGAGCCTCCTGGCTTCGTCCGACTGCGGTTCGAGGAGCTGTCCGTGTTCTATCGAATCGACGCCGTTTTGAACGGCGCTGCGCACGCCTACGAGGCCATAGCAGTGCGCTGCGACGCTCTTGCCCATTCTGTGCGCCTCATCTGCAGCTGCGCGTATTTCTTCCGGCGACATGAACGCCGAATCAGCTATCATCGAGTGGTTTACCCGCATTTTCGGCCTTGCGTAGCCCGCGGTGGGCATGATCTTTATCAGGTCCGCTCCGCCGCGTATCTGCTCCCTCACGCCTTTTACAAATTCGGCGGGGCCGTCGCACGTCATGGAAAAATCGGCCGCGTGCCCTCCGGTTATCGTAAGAGGCTGGCGCGCGCATATCATTCCCGGCCCCTCCGCGCGCCCCGCTTCGACGTAGCCGCGGAACTCTACGTCAAGGACCGGAAAAGCAGCCGAGATCCCTTACGAACGTGACGCCGGAACGAAGCGCCATTTTTCATATTGTCCATAATCCTCAGGCAAATCGACGACACAGGCTCGCTTTGATACGCCGCCCTGTCCCACGTGTACGGTTCCATAAAAAGATGGGTGTGTCCGTTGATTATGCCCGGCATTATAGTTTTGCCGGCGCAGTTTATAATCTCGCAGCCCGTCATATCCTCGGGAAAATCCGCCGCGCGACCGACGGATATTATGCGTTCGCCGTCTGTCAGCATTCCTCCCCTGGGCTCCATAACTCCGCGGCGTACGTCTACTATCGCCGCATTCAGGTACAGCCTGCCTCCCATGCTCCAGCCTCCGTTTACTACAATTTCGTTATAAGGTCTGTGTATATCAGGCCGTACATAATACTCGCGGCCTGTATGTCGAACCAGTCCATCGGGTCTTCGAGGCTGTAGCCGAGGAGTTCTTCGATTTTTTGACTCTCTGGTAGAGCGTGTTCGGGTGGATGCTGAGCTTTTTTGAGACGTAGCCGACGGATTTGTTGAAGCGCGCGTAATAGAAGAGCGTCATCAGCAGCTCCGTGCCGCGGCTTCGGTCGTATTCGACGATCGGCAGAAGTATGTCCTCGAGGTAGGCTTCTATGTCTTCTTTGTTCTGGGGCAGCAGCAGGCGCAGGGCTCCCATGTTGAGATAATTTACGCTTTTTCTGTGGATGAAGTATCTGTTGATTATGCGCAGGCACTGGCTCGCCTCCCAGTAGCATTTGCGCACGTTGTAGACGGTTTCGTATATTCGGCTGCCGCTGACGGTGAGCTCCGGGCGCGCCTTGGTTATCGCCGCCATCAACTCGTCGACGGTGTTCGAGTATCGTTTCGAGCTCACGCGCGATTCGCCGCAGGAGAGTATCATACAGACGTCGTTGTATTCGGGGATGACGATGCCCTTGAGCCCCGCCTCGCTTATCAGCACGTCGAGCTTGTTTAGGAGCGCCGCGCCCTCCTGTGTTTCGCAGTGTGAGAGGTGGTTTTCTGTCTCAGGTATCATTATCAGTATGACGAAGAATTTTCCTTTTTTCTCAAGCCCGAGAGTTTTCAGCTTTGGAATCAGAGAGCTGTCGCCATCGCCCGAGAGGATTCCGGTGAGGACTTCTGTTTTCAGGTTGTTGTTGTATTCGTTGATGGCGGCCCTTTTTCAGCCAGACGGAGGCGATGTAGTGGGAGAGTATGTCGAGCGCGGCGCGCGTTTTTTCTTCCGGCTCGGGCGAAGAGGGCTGCGCCGCGAGTATGCCGTGCGTGCGGCCTCCGTATTGTATCGGTATCAGAAGAAGCGGGCGCCCATCCTGCTCGACCCGCTTCCACTCGTTTTTGGAAAATCCGCCGGGCTGTATGTAGTCGACTATGTTTTCGGGAAGGCGCATATCGCCCGCGTCGCCCGTCCACGCGAGCTTTTCGAGGAACATATTGTAGAGCGCGGTCGGGATGTGCGCGTAGGAGTGCGCGATTTTGAGCATCTCGGAAAATTCGTAACCTTTGAGGAATGCGGAGCCGAGGGCCGCGGCGACAGCTCCCGCGTAGCGGCGCACGTCGTCTCCAGAGCCGACTACCTTTTTCATAACGTGCAGCTCTTCGCTGAGATGCGCGTTGTCTTCGTTCATCCGCTCCATCGCCCTGTGCAGCGCGACGGCGGCTGCTATGCTCTCGGCCTGCGCCGCGTCATCCTCTCCGAATGTGTCGTGCGGGGAGTGGCCTATCACGGCGATGAGGCCGTCGGGCGACGCGCCGTCCATGACCGGAGCGACGAGCAGCGCCGACGGCTCGTAGTAGCGCTTTCCGTCGTCGAAGCGTACTACTTCGGTCAGAGGTTCGGTCTCCCTGGCGAATCTCTTCAGATGCGGCGAGTCGGAGATTACGGCGGCGCGCCCCGAGGCGAAGACCCGCCCGCATATTCCTTCAAGCGCCGGCGAGAGCGGCATACCGCGCAGGTTGCGCTCAAAGCCAAAGGCGTGCTCGAGGTTCAGCGACTTTTTGTCTTTGTCGTAAAAGTAGAAGAGCGCCGCCTTCGCCGCGGAGATGTTGTTTGAGAGCGCCGCGAAGGCGAACTGATAGAAGTCCGGCTTTGTAATCTGCCTCATCAAATCCGCGCAGCCGTAATTTTTGTCCTCGTAACCAGGCATCGCTGTATCTCCCCCTATATGCCGCCGCACATATAATGCGCTTGTTATGTATAATTACACACATTGTAGAGAAAACATTCACTCACTAGAATGGATTATATCATGATTCATCGTCAGCGGTTCTATTTTTATAAATAGGGCCTATATCGGCATTTATGAGAAGAGGAGGTGCAGAATTATGTCGGAAAATGAAAGCAGAAGTCCGAGCTTTGGGGTGTCGCTCCTTGCGGTCGCGGCGATCATCGCCATTTTGATGGTAGGTATATTGGCGCTGCATGTTGATTTGCACATATTGCTTATCCTTGGCTTGATCTCGACGACGCTCATCGGCATGTCGCAGGGCATCAGCTTTACGAGGTTCGTGGACGGCATGGCTGCCGGGGTCACTAAGGGGCTGCCGGCTATGTTTATCTTCATCCTTATAGGCGTGCTCATTGGCGCGTGGATTTCCGCCGGTACGGTGCCCGCGCTCATGTATTACGGCCTGAAGCTCGTCTCGCCCGCTGTGTTCCTTCCGATGGCCTTCCTGCTGTGTAGCCTTACTTCGCTCTGCACCGGCACGTCGTGGGGGACGGCCGGCACTATGGGAATCGCCATGATGGGCATGGGAATGGGGCTCGGGATGCCGGGCGCGTGGGTCGCGGGCGCGGTCGTCTCCGGCTCGGTCTTCGGCGATAAGATGTCGCCGATATCCGACACTACGGTTCTCGCCGCGGTATCTGCTGGTGCTGACCTCTACGACCATATCAAGGCGATGCTTTACACCACGGTCCCGGCCTTCGTCATTACGCTTGTAATATACTCCGTCATGGGGCTCAGCTATGCGAGCGGCGAGCTCGTGCTCGGCGACGTCGATTTGATAACCTCGACGATTGCCGCCAACTTCAATCTCAATCCAATCGTCATGCTTCCGTTCTTCGTGCTGCTCGCGCTCAGCCTTATGAAGGTCCCCGCGACCGCGGCGATGATGATAGGCGCCCTTACCGGCACGGTCATCGGCGTCGTCTTCCAGGACATGAGCATATCGCAGGCGCTTACCGCGATGAACTACGGCTATACGGAGAAGAGCGGCGTCGAGCTCGTCGATAAAATCCTCATCCGCGGCGGCATCCAGAGCATGATGTGGACCTACTCGCTGTCGTTCATCGCCCTGTCGCTCGGCGGCGCGCTCGAGGAGTCCGGCTTCCTAAAGACGCTCATCCACGGCCTGATGGCGCGCGTCAGCAACATCGGCACGCTCATACTCACGGTCATCGCGACCTGCACGCTCGCTACGGCGGCTATGGCGGAGGTTTATCTCGGAATAATCCTCAACGGCACGGCGTATAAGAAATTCTTCGAGGAAAAGAAGCTCAAGCCCGCGATGCTCAGCCGTCTTACGGAAGAGGGCTCGACCTGTATGGGCTCTATGATTCCGTGGACGACGATGGGCGCGTTCATCTCCGGCACGCTGCACACGCCGACATGGGATTACGCGCCGTTCGCATTCCTCAACTACCTGACGCCGCTTATCTCGATAATCTTCGCCTACTGCGGCATCGCGATATTCTGGCGCGGCATGGACAATAAAATATTCTCCGGCAAAAAGCCGCCGGTCTCCGCGGAGTAACATTGCGCCGGTAATTTGCTAGAATTGATGCGAGAGGTGGTGCGTCCCGTGCTTATTTTCGCGGTAAGCGGATTTTCAAAGACCGGCAAAACTTCTGCCGTCGAGGCTCTTGCGTCGTTCTTTTCGTCGCGCGGACGCACCGTCGCGACCGTCAAGGACAGCGGATGCGCTGGGCTCGCGGTGGGCGACGAGACGGCGGACACCGGACGCCACCGCCGCGCGGGGGCTTCCGCCTCAGTGCTGCTGAGCCGGGGGCTCGCCTCCATCGTTTACGAACGGCGGCTGTCCGCCGCCGAGGCCCTGAAATTTCTGAATCATGATATCGTGATTATGGAGGGCTTCAAGGCCCTCCGTATCCCTAAGATAATCACCGCGTCGGATGAGGCTGGAGCGGAGGCGCTTTTCTGCGAAGAGGCCTTCGCCTTCTCCGGGAAGCTGGCGGAGGCGATGTCTGTTTATCGCGGCAGGCCGGTGCTGAACTGTTTCACCGAGACGGAGAAGCTCGCCGCGCTCGCGCTTGAATATGCTGCGCGCGACGCCGAGTACGTCGCGGCGAAGGCGGGCGGGCTCTATTGAAGGCCTCCGCCGTCATCCTCGCGGGCGGCGAGAGCCGCCGTTTCGGCAGCGACAAGAGCCTTCTGCGCGTAGGCGGGGAGCTGCTGGTCGAGCGCTCGCTGCGCGAATGGGGCGGGCTGTTTGAGGATGTCGTCATAGCCTGCGGTGCGAAGAAAAAATTCTTCCTGCCCGGCGTGACGGAGGCCGTCGACGTTTACCCGGACCGCGGGCCGCTCGGCGGCGTACACGCGGGGCTCGGCGCGGCGCGCGGGCCGTGGGTTTTCGTCGCCGCCTGCGACATGCCCGGAATAGACGCCGATTTCATAAAGGAGCTCTTCCGGTACGCGGAGGGCGAGTGGCGCATAGTGCTGCCGCGCCACGACGGGATTTTGGAACCGCTCTGCGGCCTCTATCATAAAGACTGCTTCGCCGCCGCTGAGCTTATGCTTTCGGAAAACCGCAACTGCATACTGGATATGTACGACGTTGTGCCGACGCGCTACGTCAAGACGAAAAACTGCTTTTTCAACGTGAACTATCCTGACGACGTAGAAGGGATAGGCAGGCATATAAAAAACGATTCGCGCAGATTCAAGCGCAGGCTGATGGATTTTTGTTCTGAGAAAGGGTTGAATGAGTGATGGACGGCAGCTTGTTTCAGGCCGTGGGGCTGGCCTTCGGCCGCAAAACGGGATTTGAGCGCGAGGGCGCGATCCGCACCTATTCTCGCAGGCTGTTTGTCATAAGCGAAAAGGAGCTGGAAAGGCTCGCGCTGAAAAAGGAAAAACGACGAACGGTTCGGAGGCTTCTGGCGCGAGAGCGTCTATTCCGCGCGCGAGGACCACGGCGCAGCGGCGGACCACAGCTACATCGCGGGCGGCATAGATTTGTCCGCGATGCTGAAGGCCGTCGGGATGCCTGGCGACGAGGCCGACGGGCGGCTGCTTTTCGCGGCTCAGAATTATAAGGCCGTCGTCGAGCATCCGATGACGGGACGCTATTATTTCGGCAGCGACGGCTGCGCCGAGGCGAGGACGCCGCTGCTCGCGACGGAGAGCGCGCGTCTCGAGGAGGACGGAGCGCCGGGCTGCTTCAAGCGCGGCGGGCGTCCGCGCCTTTTCTTCGGGCAGAGGACGAGGACGACGCTAACCAGTGCTCCTTCGTCCGCGACCTCTGCTGCGTACAGCCGGAGGATATGCCCCCGGCGCTGCGCATATACTACGGAGGTCGCCGCTGGGCCGCTCCGACGCTCGCTTCGCTCGCCGCCATGCCCGCCGAGACGCGCCGCATATATGCCGGCGGCGTCCCATATATATGCTTCGGGACGGACCTCAAGTCCCTGCTCGCAAAATTCGGCCTCGGCGATGAAACCTCCGTCGCGGCGGAATACGGCGCGGGCGGCAGGCGCGTCATAGACGACATACGCGAGGGCGAATATCTGCTAGCCTGGTACTCTGTGCGCGAGGACGACGGAGAACCGGTCGAAAACGCGACGGACCTGAAAATTTACGGCGGCGGCTTCGTCTTAGACGACGTTTCCGCGCTGAGCTGCGCGGGGCGCGATATGCTTTGTACGCCGCTTCACTGCAAAACCCCGCAGATTTCGGAAAAGGAGCTCCTCGGCGCGACCTTTTACTGCGCCGTGGAGCCGGCGGGCGGCAAGAGGCTCGTCTACTATTTCTCGCGCGAGGAGCTGCGTTCGCTCTATCCCGTGCGCGAGATGGAATATCCATACAACGATCACGAAATCATGAAAAAGGTGCGCTGCCGCGGCGTCCTGCTCGCCGACATACTCGACAGCCTGCGCGGAGAGGACGGCGGCAGGCTCGCGCTTCCGGGCGGATGGCGTGCGCAGTACCTCGAAGAGGACGGCTATCACGCGAACACGCCGACCTACATCGACAGCCTAGACGACGTGCGCGGCTACAAGCGCACGATGATAGCGCTGGAGAAGCGCGAGCTGTTCGCATTTCCGGACGCATACCACAGCGACGAGCGGTCGTTCAGCGCGCCGGACAAGCCCTGCGCCTACCGCGCCGCGGAATCGGCGAACGAATCTGCGGTAAAGGGGCTGATGGGCGTAGCTGTGCGAGAAGAGGCTTCGCCGCTCGCGCTCGCCGAATGCCGCGTCCGTATGTTCGACGCGGACGGCGGCGCTCTCATCGCGGAAAAGACGGTGAAGGGCGCGCTCGCCGGTATGCGCGCAGTAGTCGCCGCGCCGCCGCTCGAAAGATACGAAACTCTCGAACCCCTCTCCGCCGTCGTCGAGGTGGGCGAAGGCGCGTGCGCCTGCTTCCGCTACAGGGAGAAGCCCTTCTTCGTAATGACCGGCGCGGACGGACGCTCGAAGGAGATTTTTGCGGGAAAAACGGCGGGGGCTGAGACTATCCCGAGCTCGCGCGAGGCGGTCGCAGCGCTCGCGCCCTCCGGAGACGCCGCGATACTGACCGGAAGGGACGGCGGCGATTTCGAGCCGAAGCGCCGCCTTTACATAGACGAACGGGTGTACGCGGGCGGCACGTCGCCATACGGCTACGGAAAATATCTGCTGTACCGCTACGAGGGCTGGAAGCTGCGCGAGCTCTCGGCGCTGCTCGGCATAGAGGGCGGAGCCTTCCGCGCCGAAGACGAGGAGGGCGCGTCCGCAGCGATAGAAAACCCCGACGACTGCTTCGTCGCCTTCCGGCGCACCGAAAGCAAGGGCGTGCCCTACAACACCGCGGAATACAAGCGCAAGACGAAGGACTTCCGCCGCCCCGTGCTCGTCAGCATATACGACGGACGCGTGCTCTGCTCCGGAGTCGTCAGAATCGTTGCGGAAATGTAAAAGTCCCGCGGAAGTTCTGCATACGGGTTGACAATTCCGCCGTTCGTCATTACAATGTCCCCATATTTGAAGAAGGAGGAGCAAGTCGTGAATTTGAGCGCTATTTATTTTGCAAACAACATGATGATGTGCATGTGCGACGAAGGCTCCTCTTGTGATTTACCGGGCGCCTAGAGCGCCGCGCGCGAGAAATCATAAGACCGGGCCTTTTCGAGGCTCGGTTTTTTTATGCGCTTAAATCCTTAGCAGAAGGACGGGTTTTATATGATTGAGATTACTGGGCTCGGGAAATATTTCGGCGACCACAAGGTGCTTTCGGATATTTCCCTTTCTGTCGGGAAGGGCGACGTCTTCGGCATAGTCGGCCATTCCGGCGCGGGTAAGTCGACGCTGCTGCGCTGCCTCAACGGCCTCGAGGGCTATTCCGAGGGCAGCGTGAAGGTCAAGGGCCGCGAGGTCAAGGACTTGAACGACGTGGAGCTGAAGCAGCTGCGCCGCGACATGGGGATGATTTTCCAGAACTTCAACCTCATGAACAGGAAGAACGTATTCGAGAACATCATGTTCCCGCTCAAGGTCTGGGGGACGCCGAAGGCCGAGGCCGAGGCGAGGGTCAACGAGCTGCTCGAGCTCGTCGGCCTCTCCGCGAAGCGCGACGAGAAGGTGCGCAACCTGAGCGGCGGCCAGAAGCAGCGCGTCGGCATAGCGCGCGCTCTCGCGCTGAACCCGGAAATCCTGCTCTGCGACGAGGCGACCTCGGCGCTCGACCCGAAGACGACCATCTCCATCCTTGAGCTTCTCATGGACATCAACCGGAAGCTCAACGTGACGATAATAGCCGTCACGCACCAGATGGAGGTCGTCAAGATGATATGCAACAAGGTGATCATCCTCGACGGCGGCCGCGTCGTCGACTCGGGCGACACGGACAAGCTCTTCCTCGCGCCCGGGCCGGAGCTGCGCAAGCTCATCACCGACGACTACGCGGTCATCCCGCGGGGCACGAACATCCGCCTGATGTTCCCGCGCGAAATCGCGAACGAGGGCATCGTCTCGAAGATGGCGCGCGAGCTGGGAATAGACTTCTCGATAGTCGGCGGCCGCATAGAGAAATACCGCGAGACGGTGATGGGCTTCCTCATCATCCACGTCGACGACAAGGACGTGCCGCGCATCGAAAAATGGCTGAAGGAAAACAAAATGTTCTGGGAGGTAATGGACAATGGGCGCTGAGCTTCTTTATGCTCTTTGGGAAACGCTTTATATGGTAATCGTCTCGACGGTGCTCTCGGGCATATTCGGCTCCGGCGTCGCGATACTCATGATAATTACCGGCCCCTCCGGCCTTCGCCCGAACGCGCCGCTCTACCGCGTGCTCGACGTCGTCGTCAACCTTCTGCGCTCCTTCCCCTTCATAATACTGCTCATCGCGATAATCCCGCTGACGCGCATCATCGTCGGCACCTCGATAGGCAGCACCGCCTCTATCGTGCCGCTGACCATCGCAGCGACGCCCTTCGTCGCGCGCCTCATGGAGGGCAGCCTGCTTGAGGTCGACCGCGGCGTCGTGGAAGCGGCGAAGTCCTTCGGCGCGTCGACGTGGCAGATAATCTGGGGCGTAATGATAAAAGAGGCCATGCCCTCGCTCGTCCTCAACTGGGCCGTAGTCGCGATAAACCTGCTCGGCTACTCCGCGATGGCGGGCGTAGTCGGCGGCGGCGGCCTCGGCGACCTCGCGATAAAATACGGCTACAACCGCTTCCAGACGGACGTAATGATATACTCCGTCGCGATCCTGATAGTCGTCGTCCAGGTCATCCAGTGCATAGGAAACTACATCTACGAGAAAATCAGATAAGAAGCGTTCAACCGCCGTCCGCGCGGCGGCGGAAAAAATTAAAATAAAAAAGGGAGAAGAACGGAAATGAAGAAAGCTTTAGCGGCAGTACTGGCAGCGGTCCTCCTCGTCCCGGCGATAGCCTTCGCGGCGGACGACAAGGTCATCAAGGTCGGGGTCACCCCCTTCCCGCACAAGGACATAATGGAAGCGGCGCGCCCGCTCCTTGAGAAAGAGGGCTACGAGCTCAAGATAGTCGAATTCACCGACTACGTGACGCCGAACACCGCGCTCGCGGAAGGCGCCATCGACGCGAACTTCTTCCAGCACGTCCCCTACTTCGACAACGCGAACAAAGAGCGCGGCCTCAAATGCGTCTGGGTCGCCAAAATCCACATCGAGCCGATGGGCCTCTACTCGTCGAAGGTGAAGAGCGTCGACGAAATCGAGGAAGGCGCGCAGATAGCGATACCGAACGACGCCACCAACTGCGCCCGCGCGCTCCGCGTCCTTGAGAAGGCCGGACTCATCAAGGTCAAGGAAGGCGAGCTCATCACCGCGAAAGACATCACCGACAACCCGAAGAAGCTCAAGATAAGCGAAATCGACGCCGCGCAGCTCCCGCGCACGCTCCAGGACGTGACGGCGGCCGTCATCAACACGAACTTCGCCGGCGAAGCGGGCCTCAACCCCGCGAAGGATGCGATAGTCATCGAAGACAAGGATTCGCCCTACGCGAACATCATCGTAGTCCGCGAAGCCGACAAGGACAGCGACAAGACCAAGGCGCTCGTAAAAGCGACCCAGTCGCCCGAAGTCAAGGCCTTCATAGAGAAGGACCTCGTCCCCAGAGGAATAGTCCCCGCGTTCTAAACGAACCGCAAGAGACAAAAGCAAGGCTTGAAGCAAGGAAAAGCGCCCCTAATTGGGGCGCCTTTTTTCATTGCGCGGCGAAACGCAGCAGCTTCGCCAGCTCTTCTTCTATATACTCCGCGACAAGCCGCGTCATAGCGCCGCCGCCTTCGCCTGGCCAGCTTTCAAAGGCGTCGTAATAGCGCCGCCTGTCTGCGAACTTCACATTCACGGGCGGATAGCCGTTTTTCATCAGCGAGAGATTGAGGATAAGCCGCCCGGTGCGCCCGTTGCCGTCGACGAACGGGTGGATGTTTTCAAATTTCAGATGGAAAAGCGCGGCGCGCTCTATCGGGTGCAGCTTGCTGCGGCGTTCGTCCGCGACCAGCCGCTCCATAAGCTCCGGAATCGTCACGGGCTCCGGCGGCGTGCTTGACGCGCCGAGGATGCGCACCGGAATGCGCCGCCAGCGTCCGCGTTCCTCCGGCCTGTCCATCAGCACGAGCGAGTGTATTTCTTTTATGACGCGCTCCGAAACAGGCGCCTGCTCCTGCACGAGCGAAAGCACATAATCGAAAGCCTCCTTGTGCCCGACCGCTTCGAGGTGATCCTTCAGCGGTTTCTTGTCGATAGTCAGCCCTTCGAGCACAAGCGCCGTCTCGCGCAGCGTCAAAGTGTTTCCCTCTATCGCGTTAGAGTTGTAAGTGTATTCCACGGCGAACTCCTCGCGCATACGCCGCAGCTCCGCGGCGCTGAAAGGACGCCGCGCGTCGAGCTCCGCCTTCATCGCGTCTATGCGTGAAAAAATTTCGCGGTATTGTTCCGATATGCTGAAACGCCGTGTTCCGCCGCCATCTTGAGGCCGCGGCGCGCCGGCCGGAATGCGGTACGCGCGCCCATGACGCACGACGCCCTCGACCTTGCCGAGGCTGCACAAAAGCCGCACGCGCCGCTCGGAAATCCCCCAGCGCTCCGCCGCTTCCCTGACCGAGATATATTCCACGCCAACCGCCCCGCTTTCGCTCTGCGGAATTCTATGGAAACTATAGTAGCAGAAATATAATCTATAGAATAGATTACAACGCCATAGGATAAAAATCCTGAGCTACAGCGCTGCAATATGTGCTCTTTACAGCGTCACCAGTGCCGAGCCCAGCACGGCGAGGAAGATGCCAGCCCACTGGCGCAGGGTCGGCTTTTCCTTGTAGATGATTATTGCGGCGATCGTCGCGGCGATGGGGTTCGACGCGCCTATCGTGGTCGCGACGGCGGGCTGGACGTATGCGAGCGCGGACGAGAAGAAGAACGCGCCGAAGCCGAGCGAGCAGAAGCCCGCGGCGAAGGCGAAGAGCGTCTCGCGCGTCAGGAAAATCCGCCACGCAGCGCGGGAGCGGCGCTCCTTCTCCCAGAGCCACAGCGCGAGCGCGATAGTGAAGAACGTCACGCCGCGCCCGAAGGTGACAAAAAGCGGCGAAAGGCCGTCCGCGATGAGCGCCTTGTTGAGAAGCAGCCCCGCCGCCCAAAAGAGAGACGCCGCGACAGCGTAGGCGACGCCGGACCACGTGACCGGCACCGTGCAGCCGCCGTCCCTGCGGCAGAGCAGCGCCGTCCCCGCGAAGGCCGTCAGAGTCCCCGCCGCCGTTGCGCCCGTGAAAGGCGAGCCGAATATAAAATGCGAGGCGACGGATACGACGACGGGATAGGAGCTCGCTATCGCCGCGCCGCGCGCGACGCCGAGCCGCTGCACCGCGAAAAGCAGAAAAACGTCGCCGATAACGTTGTTGCAGAGCACCATTACGATGAAGATGACCGCCTCAAGCGCCGAGATGCGCGCCGCCCCGCCGTGGAAAGCGAAGAAAAGCGCCGAGCCGCAGACCAGACCGCCCGCCGCGCGCAGCAGCGACACCTCGAAAGCGCCGAGCTTATGGATGCCGCGCATCATCACAGACGTGCTGCCCCAGCAGAGACACGTCATCACGCTCATAAAAATCCCGTACAGCATCAAAACCACCGGCCCCGCCGTAAAATTTGCACAAGCGCCGAAACGCGGGCGCTATATTATATAATAACAGGACGGCGGAAGATTCAAGCCGCCGCGCAAAAACATCGGACGCGCCCGCGTCCGGGGGAGATGAAACGAAAATGAGAAAAATCTGCAAAGCCGCGGCCTTCGTCCTCGCCTTCGCGGCGCTCGCGCTCGCCTCGGCGCGCGCCGACGCGCTCGAATTCAGCGCCGAATTTCGCGAAAAGCTCGGCGACGAGGTGCGCGAGGGCAAAATATACGTGACGGCGGACAAATCCCGCTACGAGGTAGAGGGCGCGGACACCATCGAAATCACGCGCGCCGACCAAAAAGTCATGTGGGTAATATTCCCCAAGAAGCGCGTCTACGTCGAAGAGGAGTTCTGGGGATTCCCGCTCGGAACATCGCTTGAAAACTCCGGCGAAAGAAGCGGCGGGGGAGACCTCACGCGCGAAGAGCTCGGCTACGAGACCATAGACACCTTCCGCCTCAAAAAATACCTCGTCACTGTAAAATACAACGGCGGCGAGACCGAGGACAAATACTACGAATGGTACCGCAGCGACTTCCCAATCCCCGTAAAGACCGAGTCGCTTAACGGCTACATGTCCTACGAATACCGCCGCATAAAATTCACCACGCTCGACCCGAACCTCTTCAACCCGCCGAAGCGCTACAAAAAAAGTCACGACGGAACAGCTGATAGAGCTTGAAAAGCAGTGGGAGAGAAGTGAGAAGAAGGGGAAGAAGAAATAAACAGAGACGCCAAACGCCGGACTTGCGATAGTCCGGCGTTACTATTTCAGCGCCTGTGTTCACACTTCCTTATAAGCTCAATCGGCTCAGCTTAGGCCCGAAAGCGACCGCATAACCAAATCTACATCTTGATTCTCAAGCTCTTGAATGATGTGAAGATACGTTTTCTGTGTCGTCGTCATGCTCGAATGACCCAGCCTGCGGGCAACGCTGGCGATTGAGACACCCGCGAACAGCAGCAGCGAAGCGTGCGTGTGGCGCAGGCCGTGAACGGAAATCACCGGCACCTTGGCACGCTTGCAGCGGCGGGCTAGGATGTCGTTGATGGTCGAATTATAAATCTTGTTTTTAATCAAAAAATCGGTGCGTCGGGAGACAACCCCTTCACGAGCGCAGAGAACTGGACGACAGTCTGCCAATCTATCTGGATTTTTCGCACAGACGAACGGTTTTTCGTCGGCATAAATCCGCCGTCGCCCTTATAGTCCCATGTCTTGCTGATTGAAAGCGTTTGGTGCGCGAAGTCGAAATCCTTCGGCGTTAGAGCGATAGCCTCCGAAAAACGCATCCCTGTCTTTGCAATCAGCAGAATAAGCCAATCCCAGTTCAGCTCGCCGTTTAGGTTCAGCCCGCTCAAAAGCGTGTGCAGTTCAAATTGGTTCAGATATTTGATCTTTTTAGGCACAGGCGTCTTACCTTTTATGATTGCCTTGCGCGTCGGGTCTTTTGCGATAAGTCCGTCGTCAACCGCGTCCATAATCGCGCCCTTCAGCTGATGGTGAAAATCCATAGTCGTCTGCCGTTCGTGGTAAAGCGCGTAATCGTTAAGAAGCTGCTGATAAGTTACGCGCGAGACATCGCACAGGCGAAGCTCCGGCGCGAGCCTCCGCAGCCATGCAAGCGTCATGCGATACTTGTCCATCGTCACTTTTCTCACAGCGCCTTCTTTGTAGACGCCGATCCACAAAGCGTAATACTCGTGAAAAAAAATTTGGTCTCTGTCGCATTGCTCAGCATTTTTCTACCTCCGTGTTATGTTTTTATAGTGTTTATGGCTTACGCTGATGAAGGGTGATAAGGGTGTCGAGATTTTCAAAGAATGAACCTATTGATTTTTGTTCCTCGATGTTTGGCACATATACTGCTATATTTTTAAACTTAGAGTGAGCTAATACCTTTTGGCCTGTTCCTTCTGCAATAAAAGACAGTTGGCTCTTTGTCCCATGGTTAAGCCTGCGTAAAAGAAAATTAGAATCCGCATTATTAGCTTTAAAAACAGGATAATAATAGCTGATTATCCCTTTATCTATGATGTCATTTCTATTAAAAAACGAACGTATTTGTGTCGCTTCTACTCCTATATGTAAAATATCCTTTTGGTAAAAACATAATAGCCAAATGTTGTCATCCGTGGTCACTTGTCTATCGGCAAAATATTCTTCTTGAAGGACAATACCTTGTTGTTGTGAGGATGTCAGAACAGGGAACTGGTTTTGAATAATCGTCTTTTCAACATAGTCTTCTATCATTTCACCGACCTTACGCTGTTCCCAAGCGTCTTCAAAGCCATCAAATCTGAGCTCCGGTTTTCTGCTCTCTTTAGGCATTTTCCGAACCTCCCAGCAATAACTTGAGTTCCGAAATCCCTTTCATGTCGAACTCGTTTCCGCAAAGCTCGCCTAGCATTCCCGTGAGGGCGCGCTCTTCGTCTTCTATCTGGCGCTCTATGTCGGCGAGGGTGGTTTCATATTTCTTGCAGAGCGTTTCGAGCTTTGCCGCGAAGCCGGTGAGCATGGTTTCCGGCAGTCCGCCGAGACTCTGGACCAGCGGGGCCGTCCATTTGAGCTTCAGCAGCTCTATCACGCCATCGTCCGTGAGGTTTTCTATTGTCTTTTTCGTGAGGATGTGGAGCGCAGCGCTTTCTTCCTTTATCTGATTTTTTGAGCGTTTTCTCTTCGTTTATGAGCGCGTCGGCCTTTTTAAGGACTGCCAGGGTCTCCGGTTCTTCGTCCTTTGCTTTCAGCGTTTTCTTAACCTCCGCCGCGACGAATGCGTCTTTGTCGTCGTTGATAAAGTCTTTTTCTTTGTCTTCTTCGCTCAGTTTGTCGAGCAGCTCGCCGTATTCGCCGGAGATTTCGGAGATGCGCGTTTCTTTCGCTTCGAGTTTCGCCAGCTCGTCGGGCAGCAGCGTTTTTTTGCACGAGCGTGAAAGGCAGGACGTGGCCTATCCAGCCTTCTTGGACTTCCTGCTCTCTGCCATCTTTCTTTTTTACCACCATGTTGGGATCTACCTGCTTTGTCGCTTCAAATCCCTCCGTCTGGATTATTTCAAGATCCACGGCGATTTTCTTCCAGTCGTCGTCAAGCAGCTGGTATGCGCTGTATTTGTCTACGATCGGAATTCCTGCGAGGCGGGAGGAAAATTTCTTTGCTCAGCGCGGCTTCTTCCTGTGCAGTGTTGACATCCGCCATGCCGCCGATGAGCCTCTCGTTGAGATGCTCTTCAAATCCGTCGAAGGCGGCACGGTATTTTCCCATGAATGCGGCAACATCCTTGTGCGACGCGACGGCCTCTTTGATGTCGCTGACGTTGAGGCGGCAATATGCTTCATTCTCCGGAGTGAAGAGGGCGTCCTTAAGATTGGGGAATGCTTCCCAGTATTCGCTCAGCTCCGCAAGTTCACTTTCCGGCACGCCGCCGAACATGGAAGCGTATATATCCCAGCTTTCGGCTTTTTCCGATGAATCGACGTAGCGCGGTATGTTAAGGTTGTAGTCGTTGGCGCGGATTTCGTCGCGGGACACGGCTCTTGAATATTTTTCTATCGTGGCGCGCGCCGTCACAGTGTCAACGAATTTTTTTATGTCGCAGGCGCGGAGGACGTTGTTTTTCCCCGCTTTTTCAAAACCTTTTGACGCGTCGATTATCACCACGTCGGTGTTTGCGCGCTTTTGGCGCAGCACCATGATGATTGTCGGTATTCCTGTGCCGAAAAAGATATTAGCTGGAAGGCCGATTATCGCGTCGATATGGTTTTGCTCTATGAGATTTTTGCGTATTGTACCCTCTTCGCCGCCGCGGAAGAGCACGCCGTGGGGCAGTACTATCGTCATTATGCCGTAGGGCTTCAGGTGGTACAGGTCGTGCAGGAGAAAGGCGTAGTCGGCTTTGCCGCGAGGGGCTAATCCAAAACGCGCATAGCGTGGGTCCGCCTCTTTGTCCTTTGGATTCCAAGCCTGGGAGTATGGCGGGTTTGATACAACGGCGTCCACATACAGCGGTTCATAGGTGTGTATCGGGTCGTTGTCGTCAAAATACGGCCAGTCCTCTTCGAGAGTGTCGCCGTTGCGCGTGACGATATTGTCCGGCAATATGCCGCGCATGACTAGGTTCATGCGGGTGAGGTTGTATGTGTTTTCCTTCAGCTCTTGTGCGTAGTATTTTATGTTGTTGGAGCCGCCCATGTAGCGCGCCGCGCTTTTGCCTATGTTTATGAGGAGCGAGCCGGAGTCGCTGGTGGGGTCGTAGATTTTTATTTCACCCCGTTCTCTCAGATGATGAGCCACAATTTCGGACATGAGGAGCGAAACTTCGTGAGGCGTGTAGAACTCGCCGGCTTTCTTACCGGCGTTGGCGGCGAAGTTGCTTATGAGATATTCGTAAATAAATCCGAGAACGTCGTAGTCTTGCCGCCCGTCCATGATCAGAGCCCCAAAATTTAGACAAATAAAGAAGCCCTCCAGTACAGTAACGTATAAAATAGTACAAGGAGGGCTTCATATTATGGGCAAAAGAAAGACGGAACAACGAATCAAAGCCATAGAACTTCACAAACAGGGATTTTCAAGGAGACAAATTGCTGAACGGGTTGGTGTGTGCCCTGATACCATTAAGACGTGGATAGCCATGTACCAAAACGGGCAGAAAGACTTGCTTGAAGACAGACCGCATACAAAGTCATACAGCCAGCAGCTGAAGATTGCAGCCGTGAAGGCCCATATCGTAGAAGGCAGGACATTAGCCGAAACAACGGCATTGTACGGCATCTCAGATACAAGTCTTTTAAGACGTTGGTGCAGAGAATATAGAGAAACAGGCTGTATATCGTCTTCCAAACCGGGGCGTCCGTCAAGTAAGTTACAACATGAAGACCCAGCCGCAAGAATACGAGAACTCGAGATGCAGGTAGATATATTAAAAAAAGTATTGGAATTGCAAAGGAGGGGATGACACAGAAAAACAAATACAGAGTCATCGCAGAGTTCACAGGCAAATATTCTATAACAGTAATGTGTAAATTCCTGTCAGTGCCTCGTTCTTCATATTACTATTGGCTCAAGAACAAGGATTGTGAAGATAAAGATGCGTCTTTAGTAGAATCAATCAGAGAAGGCCAACGTGCAAGTTGCGGAACATACGGATATAGGCGAATGACCATATGGCTGAACCGGGTATACGGCATTATCGTCAACAGCAAACGTGTAAGGCGCGTTATGAAAGAAGCCGGTCTACAGTCTGTTGTGAGAAAGAAGAAGAAATTTAAGAAAGACCAAGGCGCGGTTTACAAATATGACAACCTGCTGGCAAGAAACTTTTATTCGTCTCGCCCAAACGACAAAATGGTGACGGACATAACATATATCAGCACAGGCAGAGGAAAAGTGTTTT
>ENA-OQCL01000459-OQCL01000459.1-human-gut-metagenome-genome-assembly--contig:-NODE-459-length-19550-cov-13.843742_pt1 | contig 19550 bp, 20 predicted proteins | sample MGYA00242502_ERZ504586 | MGnify/ENA primary metagenome ERZ504586 (study PRJEB26092, sample SAMD00036316) | human gut metagenome | host: Homo sapiens | study: EMG produced TPA metagenomics assembly of... | reverse complement strand
ACAGGTGCTCCACCTCGGTCTCCGTCAGGGAGGAGGTGGGTTCGTCGAAGACGATGATCTTGGCGTTGTAGCTGACGGCCTTGGCGATCTCCACCATCTGCCGCTGGGAAACAGGCAGAGTGGACATGATGGCCTTGGGGTCCACATGGACCTCCAGCTCGTCAAAGATCTCCTTGGTGCGCTTGCGCATGATGCTCTCGCTGACCATGATGCCGCCCACCTTGGGATAGCGGCCCAGCCACAGGTTGTCGTGACGGTCCGGGTCAGGGCCTGGTTCAGCTCCTGGTGCACCATGGCCACGCCGTTCTCCATGGCCTCCTTGGAACTCTTGAAGTTGACCTCTTTGCCCTCCAGGGTGATGGTTCCGCTGTCCTTGGAATAAATGCCGAAAAGGCACTTCATCAGGGTGGACTTGCCCGCGCCGTTCTCGCCCATCAGAGCGTGGACCGTACCGGCGCGGACTGTCAGGGACACGCCGTCCAGGGCCTTGACGCCGGGGAACTCCTTGGTGATTCCGCGCATTTCCAGCAATGCCGGCTGTTCCATATCAATTTCCTCCTTTACACACAAATTTCGACTGAAGCTCCTGCCTCGGCCGCGCCTGGCGGCACAACTCAGGCAGAGGCTTCATCCGCTCATGCAAAAAGCCCCATTTCCAGCCGTGGTGGAGCGGGGCTGCCGCAGTCGACAGCCCCGCTCGTCATCAGCTCAGCGTTTGGGGCAACGTGTTTCGTCCGAATCAGCCGGTCACCATGGCGTAAGGCACACGGATCTTGGCGCAGTCGGCGTCCACGTTGTAATCAGAGGTGTTGTCCATCAGGGCGGCGCCGGAATTGATGTTCTCCACCAGGGTCATGATGGTGCTGGCCATGCCCTCGGCGTCCTGCTTGACGGTACCGGTCATCTGGCCGTTCTCGATCTTCTGGACGGCGGAGTCCATGGCGTCCACGCCGTAGACGGGGATGGTGGTGCTGCCTTCCTCACCGGTGTTGTAGCCGGCGGCCTGCAGAGCAGCGATGGCGCCTTCGGCCATGCCGTCGTTGTTGGCGATGATCAGCTCGACCATGTTGTTGCTGGCCTCAGAGTAAGCAGCCAGGATGGTGTTCATGTAGTCGGTAGCGGCCTGAGAAGACCAGTTGCCGGTGGTGTCCACCAGGTACTTGGAGGTGTTGTTGGGGTCATAGAAGGACAGAGCGGGCTTGCCGGCCTCGGTCAGGATGGCGTCGGCGTCCTCGACGGCGTACTGGGTGCGGAACTCGGCTTCCTTGTTGCCCTCCTGGCCCTTGAACAGGACATAGGAGATGGTGCCGTCGCCGTTGAGGTCCACAGCGTCATAGTTCTCCAGCAGGAAGTTGCCGATCATCTCGCCCTGCATGTGGCCGGCCTCGGCGGCGTCGGTGCCACGAGCAGCAGGTCTCATAGCTGTCCACCACGCTGTTCTCAACCTCGCGGTTGAAGAAGATGATGGGGATGCCGGCGTTCTTGGCGGCATCGCAGGCCTGCTGGGCAGCGTCGGGAGAAGAAGTCTCCACGATGTTCACGATCAGCAGGTTCGCGCCGTTGGTGATGGCGGTGTTGATCTGGTCCAGCTGAGTGGCCTGGTTGTTGGCACCGTCATAGTTGTTGTAGGTGATGCCAGCGGCATCCAGCAGGCCGTCCATGGCGCTGCGGACGGTGGTGATGTAAGCATCGGCGAAGTTGTAGTAGAACACGCCCACGTTCAGAGCGCTCTCGGTGGTCTCCTCGGTGGCGGTGTCATCGGTGGTCTCCTCGGTGGTGGTGTCGTCGCCGCCGCAGGCCACCAGGGACAGGCTCATGACCAGAGCCAGGATCAGTGCAAGAAATTTTTCATCTTGGTTCCTCCTGTAAAATGTTGGCTTCTTTTCTCCGCGGCAGGGCGGTATGCCCCCCTGTCTTCCGGAGACGGCTTTATTCTAATGCATCTTTTTCAAAAAAAAGCCTGAGCTACAAAATGTATTGATAGACAACTTGAACCTGCTCAATATCATGCTGGCAGTAGACAATGGCAAGACTCCCCCACCCCCCATTCCTCATGTTGGCAAGGAACCAGACAAAGCCGACGGCACGCACGCTGATCAGGCAAAAGAAAAAGCCGCCGACCCGAAGGCCAACGGCAAACACATGAAAGACTAAATGCTATTCATTATATCACAATGAAAGGACGAAACGCGACCATGACCGACTCCGACTACAAGGCCATTGACCGACTCAAGGCCGACATGTCCCGCATCGCCAGCACACTGCCGCCTGACGTGCTCGACAACTACAACCGCGACTTCGACGTGACGTATGCCCACGACTCCACGCAAATCGAAGGCAACACGCTTTCCCTTGTGGAAACGAAAGTGCTGCTCGAGGACGGCATTTCCATTGGCGGCAAGAAGCTCCGCGAGGTGTACGAGGTCACGAACCACGACCGCGCCTTTACCTACGTCCGCCAGCTTATCCGAGACGGCCGCCCGCTGGATGAAGAACTCGTGAAGGACATCCACGAAATCCTGATGCAGAACATCCTGCAAGGCGGCATCTACCGTTCCCATGCCGTGCGCATCATTGGCGCATCACACCGCCCGCCCGAACCATACGACATGCTCCAGCAAATCCGGTTCTTCTTTGCGGACATGCCCACCAACAGGGAGAAGATGCACCCCGTAGAGTTTGCCGCATGGACGCACGCTGAGTTTGTGCGCATCCACCCGTTCGCGGACGGCAACGGCAGGACATCCCGCATGATCATGAACTACCAGCTCATGGCGGGCGGCTTCCTGCCCATCTCCATCAAGGCCGAGAACCAGGCTCCCTACTACACGGCCCTTGACCAGTACGCCACGGAACGAGACCTTGTGCCCTTCCTGACACAGGTCTACGACCACGAGAAAGAAGCCCTGCTCGACTTCATTGCCAGCTATGGGGAAGGTGCTGCACATGACTGACACCCCGAGGACAGGGAAACGGGCGGCCCTCTATGTCCGTGTATCGACCGACGAGCAGGCACGCCACGGCCTGTCCGTAGACGAGCAGCAGCACGCCCTGAGAGAGTATGCCGCCGCGCATGACCTCTCCATTGTGGGTGTCTACACCGACGAAGGCACGAGCGCACGGAAAAGCCTGAGTCGCCGCAAGGCATTGCAGGAACTCCTGTCTGACGTGAAGGCCGACCTCATCGACGTGATTCTTTTCATCAAGCTGGACCGTTGGTTCCGAAACGTTGCCGACTACTACCGTGTTCAGGCCATCCTAGACGAGCATCATGTTGACTGGCTCACCACATGCGAGGATTACAACACGACGACCAGCGCGGGCCGCCTTGCGCTCAACATACGCCTGTCCATCGCACAGAACGAATCCGACCAGACGAGCGACCGCATCGTGTTCGTTTTCGAAGCGAAGAAGCGCAGGCATGAAGCCCTGACAGGAAACGCGCCGTTCGGCTACTCCATCGTTGACAAGCACTTTGTCCCGAACGACGACGCGCCGAAAATGCTTGACCTGTTCGAATACTTTGCCGCGCATCCTGAGATAATCGGCACGCTGGCCTATGCCCGTGAGAAGTACGGCATCACATGGCGCAGAGTCTCCTTGCGCCGTGCTCTAGCGAATCCATCCTACGTCGGCACTTTCTACGGCATCGAAGGATATGCGCCTGCCATCGTGTCGCAGGAACTCTTTGACCACGTGCAATCGCTCCTAGAGCACAACAAGAAGCACGCATCGCGCCGCAGATCGCCACGCATCTTCCTGTTCACCGGCCTGATTGAATGCCCTGAGTGCCACCGCCGACTGATCGGCACGCGCGGGCACAAGGCCGCAGACGGCACGTTCAAACATCCGCTCTACCGTTGCGCCTACCACAACTTAGAGAAGTCCTGCTCATGGACAGGCAACGTATTCGAGGCCACGCTGGAACGCTATCTGCTGTCTCACCTGAGAGCCGCCATTACATCGTTTTCCGTTGACGTTGAGACGAAGCGCACCCAGAGCAACGCTGACTCAGCCGCCCGCAAAGTGCGCAGCATACGCGAGAAGCTGGACCGCCTGAAAGACCTGTATGTCGATGGATGCATTGACCGCGCCACATACGACGACGACTTCAAGCAGCTCAATGCCGAGCTGACTGCCGCACTCAAGGCAGAGAAGGCTATCGTCCGGCCTATGCCACAGGCTCTACAAGCCCTGCTCTCTCTCGACATTGAAGGCATGTACGAGCAGCTGGCTCCTGCCGCCCGTCGCGACTTCTGGCACTCCATCCTAGAGCGCATCACCATCGAGCACTATGAGAAGGGATTCAACAAGCCGAAAGAGTTTGGCATCTACTTCCGCACCTGACGCAAGGCATAGCAAAAGCCCGTCCTATCCTGCTGATCACAGCAAGACAAGGCGGGCTTTTCTCTTTCATTCTTTAGCTCAGTAGTGTCTGTTTAAGCGAACGTACTCTACCGGACGGCTCCAGTCGACGCTGACGTTCGTGGCACCCCAGAGGCGCGTCAGGGCCGTCTGCAGACTCTTGAGGTCGGCCAGCGGGTCGATCTTCTCGTGCGTGAAGTCCATGAGCGTCTCGTGCGGGATGTTGATCTCGTGCGTCTTGCCGAGGTAATCTTCGACTTTCTTCTTGCCCTCTTCGTTGGCCAGATGAACGGTGGCCTTTTTAGCAGTCTCGTCGTAATCGATCCAGCCGAGGTCGTTCTTGTAACTGATTGCTACGCTGTAGGTAATTGCCATTCTTTTTTCCCCTTTTATGTGATGTCTCTCCCGCAAAATGCGGGTCTTATCTCTTTTTTTGCTGGGGATTGCTGAGTCCCCATTTCTTCATTATAAGGGATTTCTATCTTTTCTACAACCTGCCTTCTTTATTGATTTGTCAAGACTTGCACCTCTGTTTTTTTTATGCTATGATACACGTAAAGAAGGACAAGCCTGGGATGTGCGTGAGCTTTAGAAGTGTCTAACCTACATTTTTCCTAGGGAGCTTGATTTGATTCCGGCAGATGCCCGCCTCGGCGACTGCAGAAACCGGACTTAAGGCACCCACCTGCTAGCCGCAGGTTTTAGGCATTTAAAGCGAACGGCACCCTGGACCCCTGCTTTGAAGAGGGATTGCTGCGCAAGGTTTGCAGTCCCTCTTCGCGTATACAACATAAAGAATCCCTGTCTGAAACATCTGTTTCGGACAGGGATTTTTGCTTTCATCAATCAGGAAATCTTGAGGCTGTGGAATGCGCTGGCCTTGTGCAGGCGGTTCATGATGGCGAGACCGAGGCCTTTCTCCGTCGTGCCCTCGCCGAGCAGCACGTCAGCCTGCGTGTCGTTGAAGGCGATGAGCTCCTCGTAGATGTGCGCGGCAATCGCCAAGAGGTCGCCCTGCGGGCCGTAGTCCTTGAGAAGTTCCTCGGGCACGAGGTCTTGCAAGGATTCGCAGACCTCATGGCTCGCGAGCACGCCGACCGTGTGGCCCTCACCCTGCAGGCGGCGAACCTGACGGCGGAAGGCGGCGGCCATCTTCGCGGCGTCGCCCTCGAGCAGCGTCAAGGGGGCTTTCGGCGCGTAGTGCTTGTACTTCATGCCCGGCGCGCGCGGCACGGTGTCGGCGCCGACGAGCGCGGGGTCGAGCTTGCAGCCGCCGAGGACCTCCGTGAGCATCTCGCGCGTGATGGCGCCGGGGCGCAGGATGACGGCCACGGGGCCCGTGCAGTCGACGATCGTCGACTCAACGCCGAAGTGGCACGGGCCGCCGTCGAGGATCAGCGGGATACGCCCCTTCATGTCGCGCAGCACAGAGGCCGCCGTCGTCGGACTCGGGCGGCCGGAGATGTTGGCCGAGGGAGCGGCGATCGGCACGCCGGCCGCGCGGATCATCGCGCGGGCCACCGGATGCTCCGGCATGCGGATGCCGACCGTGTCGAGGCCGCCCGTGATGCGGTCCGGCACGATGGCCTTGCGGCGCAAGATCAGGGTAATCGGCCCCGGCATAAAGGCCGCGAGCAGTTTCTCTGCCATCGGCGTGACCTCCGCCGCAATCATCTCGACCATCGCGCGGTCCGAGACATGCAGGATCAGCGGGTTGTCCGACGGGCGGCCCTTCGCCTCATAGATGCGCGCGCAGGCCGCCGCGTCGAGCCCATTCGCCCCGAGCCCATAGACCGTCTCCGTCGGGAACGCCACCAGCCCCCCGCCGCGCAAGACTTTCCCCGCACGCGCGAGTTCCTCCCGCTGCGCCTTCACATCGGTTATCGTGATGATCTCTGTCTGCATGTATCATTACCTCTCTATCTCAACATCTCAAGCTCAGTTTTTCCGCCAGCCAACGACGACGCGGTCGATGCCGGCGTAGTCGGGCAGGATCTCGGTGCGGTCGATCAGGGGGTTGGCTTTGAGCAGGTCGGCGACATCACCCGCCTGATGGATGCCGACTTCGAAGGCGGTGAAGCCGCCGGGCACGAGCATGGCAGGGGCTTCTTTGGCGAGGCGGCGGTAGAAGTCGAGGCCGTCCTGGCCGCCAGAGAGCGCAGTGTGCGGCTCCTTGAGGCGCACTTCCGGCGCAAGCGTTGCGATGTCGGCCTCGGGGATGTAGGGCGGGTTCGACAGGATGGCGGCAAATACCATGCCACTGAGCGGCTGCAAGAGGTCGCCCGTATGGAACGTGACGCGGTCCGCGAGGCCGAGGCTTGCGGCGTTCTCCTCTGCGACGGCGCGCGCCGCCGGCGAGATGTCGACCGTGTCGGCCACGGTACCTGCCAGATAGTGCAGCACCGAGAGACAAATCGCGCCCGAGCCCGTGCCGATGTCAGCAAAGCGCAGCGGCTCCTCGCCCGCCATCGCCCTCAATCGGTCGACGGCGGCCTGCACGAGGATCTCGGTGTCGGGGCGCGGCACGAGGGTGTCGGCCGTAACCTTGAAGGTCAGCCCCATGAACTCCTTCTCGCCGAGGATCTGCGCGACGGGCACACGCAGGACGCGCTTTTTAATCATCTCGCGGTAAGCGGCGAGCTCACCGGGCTGCAGCGGTTCGTCGAAGTGCACGTAGAGATAGATGCGCTGCTTTTCGAGCACGTGCGCGAGCAGCACTTCCGCGTCGAGGCGCGGCGATTCGATGCCCTTATCCTTGAAGTACTGCTCCGTCCACTTCAGGATGCGGCCGATGGTCCAGATCTTGTCGTTCACTCTGCGTTCACCTTCTTCAATCGTTCTGCCTGATCCGCCGTGATGAGTGCGGCCAGCAGTTCATCGAGGTCGCCGTCGAGGATGGCGTCGATCTTGTGCAGCGTCAGGCCGATGCGGTGGTCCGTCACACGGCCCTGCGGGAAATTGTAGGTGCGGATGCGCTCGCTGCGGTCGCCCGAGCCGACCTGACTCCGGCGGTCCGCCGCGACGGCTGCCTCCTGCTCCTGGCGCGCCTTGTCGAGGATGCGCGCGCGCAGGACCTTCATGGCCTTCTCCTTGTTCTTGAGCTGCGACTTCTCATCCTGGCACTGCACGACGATGCCCGTCGGCAGATGCGTGATGCGGATGGCCGTCTCCGTGCGGTTGACGTACTGACCGCCCGCGCCCGACGCGCAGTACGTGTCGATGCGCAGGTCCGCCGGATTGATCGCGACGTCGACATCCTCCGCCTCCGGCAGCACGGCGACTGTCGCCGCCGACGTGTGGATGCGGCCGCCCGACTCCGTCACGGGCACGCGCTGGACGCGGTGCGTGCCGCTCTCGTACTTGAGGTACGAGTAGGCGCCGTAGCCCGTGACCATGAAGGTGACTTCCTTGAAGCCGCCGATCTCCGTCGCGTTCGCGTCCATGAGCTCGACCTTCCATCCCTTCTTCTCGGCATAGCGCGAGTACATGCGGAAGAGGTCGCCCGCAAACAGCGCGGCCTCCTCGCCGCCGACACCGCCGCGGATTTCGACGATGACGTTCTTCTCGTCATTCGGGTCCTTCGGCAAGAGCAGGATGGGCAGTTCCTTGTCGAGCGCCTCCTTCTGCTCCACGAGGTCCGCGAGCTCCGACTCGACGAACGCATGCATCTCGTGATCGAGCGCTTCGCCGAGCATCGACTTGGCCTCCTCGATGCCCTTGACGACCTCTTTATAGCGCCGGAATTTCGTGACGATTGGCGTCAGCGCGGCGTGTTCCTTCGTGTACGCCTGCCACTTCGCCATGTCCGCCATGGTCTCGGGGTCGCTGATCAGCGACTCGAGCTCCCGGTATTTATCTTCGACGGCTTGGAGCTTCTCCAGCACAGATTTCACCTCTCAACAGTAATATAGCTCAGGGAACAATCTCAATCGGCTTAGGCAGAGGCCCCTCTGCATGACGGTAGTCGACTGTCCCCTCGATGATTTCCTCTTCCGGCAGCACGGCCTTGAGCGACTCGATGGCCACGGCCACCATGTCGTCCTCCGGCGGGCGCGTCGTCAGGTACTGCAGCCAGAGGCCTGGCTTGATGGCCGTCTGGATGATGGGATTCTCACTGCGGCCCGCGAGGCGGATGATCTCATACGAGATGCCTGCGACGACTGGCAGCAGCAGGATGCGCGAGGCGATGCGCTCCGCGAGGCTCGGCCAGCCGAGGAATGCGAAGACGAAGATCGAGACGAGCATGACGATCAGGAGGAAGTTCGTGCCGCAGCGCGGATGGAGGCGCGAGAACTTCTGCACGTTCTCGACCGTCAGCGGCAGCCCCGCCTCATAGCAGTGAATCGTCTTGTGCTCTGCCCCGTGGTACTGGAAGACGCGGCGGATGTCCTTCATGCGCGAGATGCCCCAGATGTAGCCGAGGAAGATTGCGAGGCGCAGGAAGCCCTCCATGAGATTGAGGAAGAACGGGTCCTCCGTGATGACGTGGAAGAGGCGCGCCGCGCCCGTCGGGATCGCGATGAAGAGGATGCTCGCGAGCACGAGCGCGAAGATGATCGTGCCCGCCATCTCCTTGTCGGAGAGCTGTTCATCCTCCTCGCCGGCCATCTTGGCCGAATACGAGAGCGAGCGGATGCCGATGACGAGCGACTCTATGAGAGAGACCGTGCCGCGCAGCATCGGCTTCTTGAGGATGGGATAGCGGTCCGAGATGGAGTGGACGTCCTTCGTCTCGACCTGGATCTTCCCGTTCGGGTCGCGCACCGCCGTCGCCGTGAGTTTCGGCCCGCGCATCATGACGCCCTCGATGACCGCCTGACCGCCTACCATTAGATGATTGCCCATAATTGGACCTCCTATTTATGTAAAACAAGAATTCGCTTCTACCGTATAATCTACGGCAGCCTGCTGTATTTTGTCTGGAACCCTTCAGATACAAAATAAAGCAGAGCGAGATTGCTCTGCTCTGCTTCATCATGCTGCATCTTATTTCTTGCCGTAGCGCTTGTTGAACTTCTCGATGCGGCCGCCTGCCTGTACGTCACGCTGACGACCCGTGAAGAACGGATGGCACTTGGAGCAGACATCGACGCGAAGCTCCGGCTTCGTGGAACCCGTCTTGAACGTGTTACCGCAACCGCAAACTACCGTAGCTTCATAGTACTTCGGATGAATACCCTGCTTCATATCTATACACCTCACTTTCCCCCCAGGAACTGGGAATGGATACAAGCTCACTATGCGCAAGCTTGGTTTAGACCTAGCTCCCCTTCTTCGGGGGAAAGCCAGTCAATTTTGGCTTGGAAACAGACGTCACTACGTCCATTACCGGTCTATTATATCACAGAGCCCACGCGCTTGCAAGGAAGCAGCGCGAAAATCCTCTTGAAAAAAACAGCCCGATAGAGGATAATGTTGTGTACAGGGGGAATACTTCTTTCTAAAAAGACAAGACGAAATCCAGATTGAATCATCTGCCGCACCTACATCACACAGAAAGGATGTTTCTACATGGCAAACGATAAAAAAGACGAACCCGTCATGAAACAGCGCTGCAGCTTCTGCAAGCGCGAAGTCGAGATCCACGACTCACTCGACATGCCGATCTACGACCCGGCCACGGGCTTCGGCATCTGCAAGAACTGCATCAAGGAGCTCGCGCACTACATCGAGCTCCACGAAGAGGACACGGCTAAGAAGCAGGCGCCGGACTTCGCCGCCCAGCTCGACGAAATCCTCAAGAAGAACAAGCCGCACATCATCAAGCAGTACCTCGATGAGTACATCATCAACCAGGACCGCGCGAAGAAGATTCTCTCCGTCGCCGTCTACAACCACTACAAGCGCATGAAGTACGGCTACACGAACGACGACGGCACGGAGATCGAGAAGTCGAACGTCATCATGCTCGGCCCATCCGGCTGCGGCAAGACGGCATTGCTCTCTCACCTCTCGAAGCTCCTCGACGTGCCGTTCGCCGTCACGGATGCCTCGAGCCTCACGGAGGCCGGCTTCGTTGGCGCCGATGTCGAAGTCGCCGTCCGCAACCTCTACTACGCGGCCGACAAGGACATCCAGAAGGCCGAGCACGGCATCATCTACCTCGATGAGTTCGACAAGATCGCCCGCAAGTCCGGTGCCAACAACTCCATCACGGCCGACCCGGGCCACGAGGGTGTCCAGCAGGCTCTCCTCAAGATGCTCGAGGGCAACGTCGTCGAGTTCACGGCGCGCGGCCAGCGCAAGCACCCGGAGGCCCCGACCATCAAGGTCGACACGAAGAACATCCTCTTCATCGTCGGCGGCGCCTTCGTCGGCATCGACGATGTCATCGCCAAGCGCCTCCAGAAAGCCGACTCGTCAATCGGCTTCGGCGCCGAAGTCACGAGCAAGAGCGAGAAGCCGACCTTCGACGAGCTCATCCACCAGGTCCGCCCAGAAGACCTCATGCAGTACGGCATCATCCCCGAGATCATCGGCCGCCTGCCGATCATCTGCACGCTCGAGACGCTCGACGAGGATGCCCTGCTGCGCATCCTGACCGAGCCGAAAAATGCCCCAGTCAAGCAGTACGAGAAGCTGCTCGCCATGGACAACGTCAAGCTTGAGTTCGCCGAGGACGCACTGCGCGCCGTCGCCAAGAAGGCCATCGAGCGCAAGACCGGCGCCCGTTCCCTCAAGGGCATCATCGAGGACGTCATGCTCGACGTCATGTACGACATCCCGAAGTCGGACGAGCCGCGCAAGGTCATCATCACGAAGGCCTGCATCGACGAAGGCAAGAAGCCGGAAGTCATCGCACTCGACAAGTAAGACCATATAGAAAAGGCATCTGTCAGCCGACAGATGCCTTTTTATATACATGTAAATCTCGATCAGGGATTGGCCCGCACGACAGGGAAACTGCCGAGGTCCTTGAGCCACTTGCTCTTCCTCGCGACAGCCGCCACCGCCTCGCGCAGGGCCGCCTCATTGTCCGCGACCTCGAGGTCGAAGAAGAAGATGTAGGCGCCGAGCTCCGTGCGCGCGGGGCGCGACTCGATGCGCGTCATGTTGACGCCGCGGTCTGCGAACTCCTTGAGCACATCGTAGAGCGCGCCGGCCTTCTGGCCGTCAATCTCGCAGATGACGAGCATCTTCTCAGCAGGGCCGACGGGCTTGTGCGGCGCCGCCGTCACGCGGCAGAGCTCGAAGAAGCGCGTCGCATTCGCCATGTTGTCCTGGATCTCCTTCGCGACCGTGACGAGGCCGTTGAGCTCGCCGCCGCGCTCCGTACAGATGGCTGCCGCACCCATGCCGCGCGGCTCCTGCGCGACGATCTCAGCCGCCCGCGCCGTGCTCGCCACCTTGATGAGCTCTGCCGCTGGGTAATGCTGCTGCAAGTAGCCGCGGCACTGCGAGATCGGCTGCGGATGCGAGTAGATGCGGCAGATCTTCTGCGTGCCCGGCCTTGCCATGAGCTGGTTGTGCACCGGCCAGATCAGCTCGCTCTCGACGAAGAGGTCCGCACTGCGCGCAAGCGTGTCGAGCGTGATGTTGATCGCGCCCTCAAGCGAGTTCTCCACCGGCACGAGGCAGCTGTCCACCTCGCCATCCTCTACGGCCTGGATCACCGCAAAGATATCCGGATAGACAAGAAGCTCCGGCCTTTCCGGCAGGAGCCTCGAAAGATACTGTGCGGCAGCTTCGCTGTGTGTTCCCAAGGGGCCAAGAACGCCCATTTTCTTCATGATCGACATCCTTTCCCTCAGAGGTCCTTCTGGAGTTTCGCGAGCTCTGGGCAGAGATCCCCGATGGAGCTCGAGAGGTCATCCTTCGGCTGCAGGATCTCGAGCACCGGCTTCATCGTCTCCTTGAACTTTGCATCGTCCTGCATGAGCGTCAGGATGGCGCTCGTGTTGATCGCATCCGCCAGCGCCGTGTGCTGCGTGCCCTCGAACTTGTGGTCCATCGCCCCGAGCGCGTGCTTGAGCGCGAGGCTGTTGTGCAGGCCCAGGCGATCATCGAACTCCTGTTGCAGGTCGACCCAGCGCTCGTTGAGCCATTCGATGTCAAAATCCGGCAGCTTATAGCGGCACTCGCTGCGCAGCTGCTTGATGTCCGACATGCTCCACGAGTAAATCTTCGTCTCTTCCTCGCCAACCCAGTCCACAAAATCCTGGAAGCACGCGGCATACGTCTTCTTGTCGGCGACCATCGCCTGCGTGATGCCCGTCAGACTCGTGATGTGCTTCTTGATGGGGCCGTACTCCGGCTTCACGTAACATTGAAACTCCGCTTCCTGCTGGAAATTCTCGTCGAGGCGCACGGCACCGATCTCGATGACTTCCTCATTGAGTTTGCGGCGCACCTCGCGGAACTCCCGGCTGACCGGATTCATCTCCAGGTCTACGACGACATGTTTCATCTATATTTCGACTTCCCTTCGTTTCAAGTTGGCCTTACCTTTCTATTCTACGGTATCTGCACATTTTCTTCAACTGAAATGTGTGCTATCATAAACAGAGTACCAAAAAATCACGCTGATTGTCCACGCGGAAGGAGTGCTACCCTTGGATTATCGTCTTTACCTCTTCGATTTCGACTATACGCTCGTCAATTCCGAGCCCGCCATCGTCAAGTGCTTCCACATCACCTTGCAGAAGCTCGGCTACCCCGACGTGCCCGACGAGCGCATCAAGAAGACCATCGGCCTACCCATGGTCGAGGCCGTCAAGCGCATCGTCGGCACCGCGGACGACGCCGAGGCCGAGCGCTTCGTCGACGCCTACCGCCCCGAGGCCGACCGCTACATGACGCCGGGCACGACCTTCTTCCCCGGCGCCGTCGATACCCTGCGCGCCATCAAGGCCACGGGCGCCAAAGTCGGCATCATCTCCAACAAGACGCACCGCCGCATCCAGGAGAAATTCGACGTCGACCACGTGCCCGAGCTCATCGACCTGATCATCGGCAGCGACGACGTCAAGAGCCACAAGCCAGAGCCGACGGGCCTCTTGCGCGCCATCGACCACTTCCACGCAGCGAAAGCCGACGTCCTCTACACCGGCGACAGCTACATCGACGCCGAGACCGCCCAGAACGCCGGCGTCGACTTCCTCGCCGTCACCACCGGCACCACCAGCGCCGCGGCCTTCGCCCGCTACCCCCATATCGCCGTCCTGCCCGCCATCGCCGCCCTCAAAGACAGCCTTGCCAAAACGGGCAAAAAATGATAGAATATTTAAGTCAGCGATGATGCGGGCATAGTTCATCGGTAGAATGGAAGCTTCCCAAGCTTTAGAGGGCGGTTCGATTCCGCTTGCCCGCTCCATATGAAATACAACGGCTGCCTGAATCTCAGATTCAGGCAGCCGTTTTTTGTCATGCATGCAAAAATGATGATCAGAGATCTTCTGTCCGGTACGTACTATATCCTTCATAGCGATACGAGGCGTCGATACCCTTCATGTAGACCGTGCGGTCATGTATCTTGTCCGTCAGGGCGGCCTTCAGGAGGGCCTTGATCTCAGTCGCCCGCACGGGACTTCTCTCCATGGCGAAGAGATAGTCTTCCTTGTCCACCTGGCTCCAGTCGACGACTTTACCGAGTTCCTTCTTCAGGATGGCATCCAGCCAGATGCGCGTGCTACGGCCATTCCCCTCGCGGAAGGGATGCGCCACATTCATCTCGACGTACTTCTCGATGATGTGGTCGTAGCTGTCCTGCGGCATCTTGTCAATCTGCTGCAGCGCTTCGCTCAGGTAGAGCAGCGGCGCAAAGCGGAAATTCCCCTTCGCGATGTTAACCTTCCGCATCGTCCCAGCAAAATCATAGACATCTTGGAAGAGATAGCCGTGGACCTTCGCCAGCCCGGCATACGTCCCTACCTCAAACGTCTCCAAGATGTGCTTGTCGTAGAGCTCCTGCGCCCTTTTCTTCGTCAACTGCTCTTCCTTGTGAGCCAGCTCTATCGGGTCCGTTATCCCCAGCTTGTTTTTCAGCGTCACATAAACCACCTCGCTTCATCTCTCACGCGCCCGCTAAGATCCGTTCGCGCAGCCATTTTTTCAGCAGGAACGTCAAGAAATACGGGAAGGTGTAGAATCGTCCGTTCCAGCCGATATTCTTGTCGCCCAGCTTGATTCCATAGCGAATCTCTGGGTATTTCTGGTGGTCTTCCAGCAGGCGATTGAGCGACTTCGTCGCACCATCCACCGCCTTGACCTCCACCGGAATCAGAGAGTCAGCATCGCGCACAAAGAAATCCATCTCGAGCGTCCCCTGCCGGTTCCGGTAGAAATACGCATCATAGCCCTGCTGCACGAGCATCTGGCAGACGACACTCTCATAAAGAGCGCCCTTATAGGTACCGAAATTCTTATTGCGACGCAAGTCGAGCTGCGCTTCTTCATCCAGCGAGGCAATCAAGAGGCCGATATCGCCGAAATACAGCCTGAAATTATCCGGATCGTAGTTGCCCCGCAAAGGCAGGTCCAGATGCTCCAGACAATAGCACGGGAAGACAATGCCCGCATTGACGAGCCAGTCCACGACACCGATGTACTCGCGGCTCCGTGCACCGTGCGCCACCTTCGAGATCTGGAACTTCTTGTTGTCCCGTCCGAGGAAAACCGGTATCTTGCGGTAGACATTGAGGACTTTCGCCTTGTCCAGACCTCCCGCATACTTCGTGATGTCCTCTTCATAATCGAGCAGGAGCTGCTTCTGCAGCTGCAGCGTACCATCGTAACTCTTATGCTGGACGAAGCGCCAGACAACAGCAGGCATGCCGCCCAGGATCATGTACTCCTGGAAGTTCCGCCGCAGCACCTCCATCTCTAAGGAAGACAGCGGCTCTAGGTCCAGCATGTGCTGGAAAAAGCCCGCAATCTGCTCATCGCGGTATCCCTTGGCCCAGAGGAACTCCTCAAAATCCAGCGAGTACATCGTGAAGTCCTCTTTGTAACCGACACTGTTCGACTCAATCTCCTGATAATTGATGCCCATCAGCGAGCCCGAGCAGATCACATCGTAGCGCCCATCCAACTGAAAGGCCTTCAGGCTCGTCGCACAATTGGGGCAGGCCTGCAGCTCATCGAAGAAAAGCAACGTCTCATGCGGCTTAACCGTCAGCTCCGGGTGCAGCAGCGTGATGTTCTGGATGATGCGGTCAACCGCAAAGCCATCGTCAAATATCGCGCGGTACTCCTGCTGCAAGGCAAAATTGATCTCCACAACATGTGCATACTGCGACCGCGCGAACTCCTCAATGGCCTCCGTCTTCCCGATCTGCTGCGCCCCCTTGATGACGAGCGGCAGATGGTCTGAGCGCTTCTTCCAGTCCAGCAATACCTGATCAACCTTCCGGCGCAATCGTTTCACAAAAATCACCGACTTTCTAGCTGCTTTATCACAAAATTCTTGGCTTATACAGCTATTATATCACATTTTTCTCAACCTGCCAGATGACGCCAGAGATTGCTCAGGGCGATCATGAGGCGGTGCGGCAGGAGGGATGTGATGATGCGGTGCAGGGTCGAGACGAGGTCAGGCGTGAAGACGGTGAAGCCTTGCTCCGCAGCCCAGAGCGAGCGCCGCGCGACGGTCTTCTGGTCCGTCGCGAGCGGGAAGCCGCGGAACAGGCCCGCCTTGTCCGTCCGCTTCGCCTCGTGGATGAACTCCGTGTCGCGGATCCAGTATGGGCAGATGGCCGTGACCGTGATGCCGCCCGCCGCGACCTCCGCCGCCAGCGCGCGGCTGTAGCGCAAGAGGAACGCCTTCGTCGCCGCATACGCCGCGAGGTACGGGATGGGCTGGAACGCCGCACACGAGGCAATCTCGAGTACGCGGCTGCCGCGCTCCATGTACGGCAGCGCCCGCTCCGTGAGCTCCGCCGCCGCGCGGCAGTTCAGCGCGATCATGCGCCCCGTCGTCGCCGCCCCGATGTCCGCCGCCATGCCGATGCGGCCAAAACCAGCCGCATTGACGAGATACCGCACGACCACCGGCTCCGCCGAAAGCGCCGCCGAGAGCGCCTCCAGCGCGGATTCCTGCGTCAAGTCCAGCGCAAAGACGCGGCACGGCAAAGCCACCTCCACCGCCAGCTCCCGCAGCCGCTCCTCACGCCGCGCCACGAGCCAGAGCGCATCGATTGCCTCATGCGCCAAGAGCCGCGCAAACTCCCGCCCAAGCCCGCTCGAAGCGCCCGTGACGAGCGCAATGCGTCTTTTATCCGGCATCCCTATCACCTCTCTTCTCACTGCAAGAACAGCTTCATCCATGGCTGCGACAGACCGTATTGGCGCGAGTCATGCGCCTCAGCCCTTATAGTAGTCCTTATACCACGCCGCGAAGTTGCCAAGCCCCTCTTCGATCGTCGTCGCCGGCTTGAAGTCAAAGTCGCGCTCCAGTTCGCTCACATCCGCGTACGTCTGGTAGACATCACCGGGCTGCATGGGCAGGAACTCCTTCTTCGCCGTCTTGCCGATGGCCTGCTCCAGCACCTCGATGAAGTGCATGAGCTTCTCCGGCTTGTTGTTGCCAATGTTATAGACCTTGTAGCGGTCGCCGAGCTCATTCGCCTTGGGTGGATTGCAGAGCATGTGCTCGATGCCCGTGACGATGTCGTCGACATAGGTGAAGTCGCGGTACATATCGCCGTTGTTATAGATCTGGATGGCCTCGCCCCTGCGGATCTTGTTGGTGAACTTGAAGTATGCCATATCCGGACGGCCGAATGGCCCGTAAACCGTGAAGAAGCGCAGTCCCGTCGCTGGAATGCCGTAGAGATGGCTGTAGGTGTACGCCATGAGCTCATCCGACTTCTTCGTCGCCGCATAGAGGCTGATCGGATGGTCGACATTGTCCGTCGTCGAGAACGGCGTCTTCTGCTGGTTGCCGTAGACCGACGAGCTCGAAGCAAAGAGCAGATGCTCCACCTCATGATGGCGGCATGCCTCGAGGATGTTGAAGAAGCCGATGATGTTCGAGTCGATATACGAGCGCGGGTGGTCGATGCTGTACCGCACGCCAGCCTGCGCCGCGAGATTGACGACAATGTCCGGCTGATACTGCTCGAACAGCGCCGTGACCGCCGCCTCATCCGCCAGGTCGCCCTTGATAAACGTGAACGCCGGATACTGGCGCAGAATCTCCAACCGGCTCTCCTTCAAGCGGACATCGTAATAATCATTGACATTATCAAAGCCAACAACCGTCGCCCCGAGCCCAGCAGCCGCTTCGCGAGATGAAAGCCGATAAATCCCGCAAGCGCCGGTGATCAGTACCTTTTCGCTGGCATTCAAATGGTAATAAGACAATAATCCGTCCCATCCTTTCTGCATTCCAGATTCAGTCGCGGTCAAAGAGATCGCGCGTGTAGACCTTGTCCCTGACATCCGCCAGCGCATCGTCCCAGCGGTTCGTGATGATGACATCGCTGACACGCTTGAACTCAGCCAAATCGCGGATGACGCGCGAGCGGTAGAAGTCTGGCGCATCCAGCGTCGGCTCATAGACCACGACAGGGATGCCCTTCGCCTTGATGCGCTTCATGATGCCCTGGATGGCAGAGGCGCGGAAGTTATCCGAGTTGCTCTTCATCGTCAAGCGGTAGACACCGACGATTTTCGGGTTCTTCTCGATGATCATGTCTGAGATGTGGTCCTTGCGCGTGCGGTTTGCCTCGACAATTGCCGAAATCAGATTCTGCGGTACATCATGGTAGTTCGCCAAGAGTTGCTTCGTATCCTTCGGCAGGCAGTAGCCGCCATAGCCAAAGGAAGGATTGTTGTAGAAATCACCGATGCGCGGATCAAGGCAGACACCCTTGATGATGTCGCCCGTATTGAGACCGCGAATCTCCGCATACGAGTCAAGCTCATTGAAGTACGCCACGCGCAGCGCCAGATACGTATTCGCAAAGAGCTTGATGGCCTCTGCTTCAGTCGAACCCGTGAAAATCATCGGAATATCCTTCTTGACCGCACCCTCTGCCAGCAGATTGGCAAAGACATGTGCCCGCTCCGACTTCTCGCCGACCACGATGCGCGACGGATGCAGGTTGTCGTACAGCGCCTTGCCCTCGCGCAAGAATTCCGGTGAGAACATGATCTGCTCCGTATGATACTTCGCCTTCACATGCTCCGTATACCCGACCGGCACCGTCGACTTGATGACCATCACCGCCTGCGGATTGATGGCCAGCACCTCCTCAATGACCGTCTCTACCGACGATGTATCAAAGAAATTCTTCTTCGGGTCATAGTTCGTCGGCGTCGAGATGATGACAAAGTCCGCGTCCGTAAACGCCTCCTTAGCATCCAGCGTCGCCTTGAAGTGGATGTCACCACGCTGCAGGAAAGAAGAGATATCTGCATCAATGATGGGTGAGATGCCCTGATTCAACTTGCGGACCTTTGCCTCATCGATGTCCAGAGCAACGACATCATGATGCTGCGCGAGCAGCATACCATTCGACAAGCCCACATATCCTGTACCAGCAATTGCAATCTTCATATCAAAAGCACTTCTTCCTCATCATATACCGAGTTTATAGCGAATCCGCAGGACACTGTACCAGAACATTCCCTTCAGGAAATCACTAAAGCAGCCGCACCCCTTGCGATAGTAACCCCAATACTTGAAATCATGGTAATTCTCCGGTTTCTTTACCGGAAGGATGTTCGTGATTGTTTCCCATGGAGACAATGCATTGTACTTGCGCCACTGCGCATCAAAGTCTGACAGTACCATCTGCCACGGTTTGCGGCGCCCCGTCCAGTGAAGGATGACGCTGTGGCCCTGATCATAGCCGCCGCCATCGTACACATTGTAATCTGCTGGCAAAAAATAGTTCGTTCCATCAAAGACAAGGTTCAGCACATCCTGACTCTGCCCGAGGAACCGCTCCCGCGGTTCGCACTGATAGGAAAAAGCCTGTTCCGTAATATGCTCTTGCTCCCAGGTCGGGATATCCACCAGCATGACACCATCATTGAAGTATTTTCCATTCTTCAGATGCAAGAAACCCGCACGATAATCTACAGCCGACTCACGCTCTGAGACGGCTCCCATCGGTTTTCCCTGCAAATCCGTCGCCCAGAGCCTGTCCAACGGCGCGATGCACATCGTATCTGCATCGAGGTAAATATAGCGCGCGGCATACTCTTTGATGATTTTCGGCATATAAAGGCGCGCATAC
>ENA-OQCL01000458-OQCL01000458.1-human-gut-metagenome-genome-assembly--contig:-NODE-458-length-19553-cov-15.827911_pt1 | contig 19553 bp, 14 predicted proteins | sample MGYA00242502_ERZ504586 | MGnify/ENA primary metagenome ERZ504586 (study PRJEB26092, sample SAMD00036316) | human gut metagenome | host: Homo sapiens | study: EMG produced TPA metagenomics assembly of... | reverse complement strand
CCGCGATCCAGATGCCGGCGGAGCCGATGACCTGGGACAGGGTGACGGAAATGCCGATCTTGCACACCAGCTCCACAATGCTGGAGACCAGGGCGATGCGCACCAGGCCCATGCCCCGCAGGGTGGAATTCACCGCCCAGATGATGCCCAACGCCCAGAAGAAGCAGGCCTCGGTGCGGATCATAGCCACGGCGCCGTCCAGCACCGCGGCCACGTCCTCCTCCAGGAAGATCTGGGCCAGGGGCCGGGCGAAGAGGAGCATCACCGCCGAGGAGAGTATGGTGAGCCCCACGATGATGAGCAGGCCCCTTTTTCAGGCCCTCCCCAATGCGGCGGTACAGCCGGGCCCCGTAGTTCTGGCCCGCGTACACCGAGAAGGAGAACGCCAGGTTGGAGAAGGACAGGGTGGCCAGCTGCTCCACCTTGCCGCCGATGGTGTAGGCGGCCACGATGTCGGAGCCGAAGGAGTTGATCACCGCGGTGATGACGAACATGCCCACGCACAGCACCCCGCTCTGGAAGCACATGGGCAGGCCGATGGACAGGTACTCCCGGATGATCTTGCCGTCGAAGCGGAAGGAGGCCGCGTCCGGCCGCAGCCGGGGGTAGCGGCGCACCATGTAGAACACGCACAGCACCACGGACACCGCCTGGGAGATCACCGTGGCGATGGCCGCCCCGGGGTCGGCCCCGTGGAAGGCGATGACGAACACCAGGTCCAGCACCACATTTAAGAGGCTGCACAGGATGAGGAAGTACAGGGGCGTTTTCGAATCGCCGATGGCCCGAAGCACTGCGGCCACCCCGTTATAGGCGGTGAGGGCGATGGACAGCCCGCCAGTGATCTGCACGTAAGAGACCGCGTCGTCGATGATGTTCTCCGGGGTGCCCAGCAGGGTGAGGAAGGGCCGGGCCCCGAAGAAGGAGGCCAGCCCCAGCACCAGGCTCCCCGCCAGCACCAGGTAGACGGCGTGGGCTACGCAGCTCTTCATCCTGTCCTGCCGGCCGGCCCCCTCCGCCTGGGAGATGACCACGCTCACCGCGTTGGTCAGGCCCTGGCCCAGCATCATGATAAGGGAGGTGGTGGAGCCGGTGGCGCCGATGGCCGCCAGGGCGTCCACACTGGCAAAGCGGCCCACCACCAGGGTGTCGGTCATGTTGTACATCAGCTGGAAGATCCCGCCGATGAGCATGGGGATGGCGAACAGCACCAGCAGCCGGGCCGGTTCCCCCTGGGTCATGTCCAGGTTTTTCGCCTTGGTTTTTATGGGAGCCATAGGGCATTTCCTCCTCTATGGGTACGTAAGGTACCCTCCTATCCACTCAAATATAGTATAGCACAATACGCCGCCGGAGTGTCAAGAAGATTTTTTGTGAAAAATGCACCTTTCCGCCCGGGCCGGGTCCCTGGCTTTCTGCCCGCATTTCCTTGACTTTCCCCGGCCCATGTGGTAGAATGGGGGACGAAAATGAGAGCAAAGGCCATGACGGAGACAGGCGGAGCGTCCCTTCTGCTGCAGAGAGCCGGCGGTTGGTGCAAGCCGGCGCAAACAGGCGCAGCCGCATCCCTCCCGAGCCGCGGGCCCAACGGAGTTTTCTCCCAGTAAGTGCCGCCGGCTTCCCCGCCGTTACCGGGGCGCGTATTGTTGGATACGGAATGGGTGGTATAGCGAAAGCCTGGCTTTCGTCCCGTTGCCCGGGACGGAGGCTTTTTGTTTTCGTCCGATTCCGCACAGCAGAGAAAGGGTGTTTGGCATGAGTTTGTACAAGGAAGTCTCCACGAACCTGAGCTTTGTGGAGCGGGAACAGGAAACGGAAAATTCTGGGAGGAGAACCGCATCTTCGAGAAGAGCGTGGAGGAGCGCAAGACGACCCCACCTACACCTTCTATGACGGGCCCCCCACCGCCAACGGCAAGCCCCACATCGGCCATCTGCAGACCCGGTCCTTCAAGGACCTGTTCCCCCGGTTCCACACCATGAAGGGGGAGATGGTCCCCCGCAAGGCCGGCTGGGATACCCACGGTCTGCCCGTTGAGATCGAGGTCGAGAAGCTGCTCGGCATCGAGGGCAAGCAGGGGATAGAGGAATACGGTCTTGAGCCCTTTATCAAGAAGTGCAAGGAGAGCGTATGGAAATACAAGGGTATGTGGGAGGATTTCTCCGGCAAGGTCGGCTTCTGGGCTGATATGGATAACCCCTACGTCACCTATGACAACACCTTTATCGAGTCCGAGTGGTGGGCGCTCAAGCAGATTTGGGACAAGGGCCTGCTCTATAAGGGCTTCAAGATAGTGCCCTACTGCCCGCGCTGCGGCACCCCGCTCTCTTCGCAGGAGGTCGCTCAGGGCTATAAGGATGTCAAGGAGCGCTCGGCGGTCGTCAAGTTCAAGGCAAAGGACGAGGACGCATATTTCCTCGCATGGACGACAACTCCGTGGACTTTGCCCTCGAACGTCGCGCTCTGCGTCAACCCCGCAGAGGACTATGTTAAAATCAAGGTTGAGGACGGCACCGTATACTATATGGCGCAGGCACTCGTTGAGAAGTTCTTCCCCGAGGGAGTCGAGACTCTCGCTACCTTTAAGGGCAAGGAGCTTGAATACAGAGAGTATGAGCCGCTGTTCGAATGCACAAAGTCGAAGGACGGCAAAAAGGGCTGGTACGTCACCTGCGACGGCTATGTCACTCTGACGGACGGCACCGGTATAGTCCATATCGCACCGGCATTCGGTGAGGACGACGCAAACGTCGGCAAGAACTACGATCTTCCGTTCGTTCAGCTCGTCGACGCCGCCGGCTGCATGGACAAGAGCACCCCGTGGGCGGGCAAGTTCTGCAAGGATGCGGACAAGGATGTGCTCGTTGACCTCGACAAGCGCGGACTTCTCTTCTCCGCTCCCGTGTTTGAACACAGCTACCCCCACTGCTGGCGCTGCGATACGCCCCTCATCTACTATGCAAGGGATTCGTGGTTCATAAAAATGACCGCAGTCAGGGACGACCTTGTCCGAAACAACAACACCGTCAACTGGATCCCCGAGAGCATCGGCAAGGGACGCTTCGGCGACTGGATAGAGAACGTCCAGGATTGGAGCATCAGCCGTAACCGCTACTGGGGAACTCCGCTCAACGTCTGGGAATGCGAGTGCGGTCACAGACATTCGATAGGCTCTATCGAAGAGCTCAAGAGCATGTCCTCGAACTGCCCGGACGATATCGAGCTGCACCGCCCCTATATCGACGCTGTCACAATAAAGTGCCCGAAGTGCGGCGGCGAGATGCACCGCGTGCCCGAAGTTATCGACTGCTGGTTCGACTCCGGTTCGATGCCATTCGCGCAGCACCACTATCCGTTTGAAAATCACGACCTGTTCAAGCAGCAGTTCCCGGCGCAGTTTATTTCCGAGGCTGTCGATCAGACGAGAGGCTGGTTCTATTCGCTGCTCGCCATTTCGACCCTGCTGTTCAACAGAGCGCCCTATGAGAATGTTCTTGTCCTCGGACATGTTCAGGATGAGAACGGACAGAAGATGTCAAAGTCCAAGGGCAACGCCGTCGACCCGTTCGACGCGCTCAACGCCTACGGCGCGGACGCGGTTCGCTGGTATTTCTACACCAACTCCGCTCCCTGGCTGCCCAACCGCTTCCACGGCAAGGCTGTTATCGAGGGTCAGCGCAAGTTCATGGGCACACTCTGGAACATCTACGCTTTCTTCGTGCTCTATGCAAATATAGACGAGTTCGACGCCACGAAGCATGAGCTTCGCAAGGCTGAGAAGCTGCCGACCATGGACAGATGGCTTCTCTCGAGACTCAACACCCTTATCACCACCGTTGACAATTACCTTGCGGATTACTGCATCCCCGAGGCGGCGCGTGCGCTGCAGAACTTTGTCGACGAGATGAGCAACTGGTATGTCCGCCGCTGCCGCGAGCGCTTCTGGGCGCAGGGCATGAGCCAGGACAAGATAGATGCCTATATGACCCTTTACACCGCGCTCGTCACCGTCTCGAAGCTTGCCGCTCCGATGATTCCGTTCATGACCGAGGATATCTACCGCAACCTCGTGTGCAGCATCGACAAGTCCGCTCCCGAGAGCGTCCACCTGTGCGATTATCCCGTTGCGGATGCCGCATATGTTGACAAGGCTCTTGAGGAGAGAATGAACGAGGCGCTCAATATAGTCGTGCTCGGCCGTGCCGCAAGAAACGGCGCGAACATCAAGAATCGTCAGCCGCTGGGCAAGATGTTTGTCCGCGCGGACGAGGCTCTCGGCGGCGAGTACGCGGAGATAATCAGAGACGAGCTCAATGTCAAGGAACTCGAATTCGTTGACGGCGAGGCGGATTTCGTCAGCTACAGCTTCAAGCCGCAGCTCAAGACCGTCGGCCCGAAATACGGCAGATTCCTCGGCAAGATAAAAGAGCATCTCGCCTCCCTCGACGGCTCCGCCGCAAAGAAGGAGCTTGACGAAAATGGCGCGCTGAAGTTCAGCGTTGACGGCAACGAGATAGAGCTCGGCGTTGACGACCTGCTCATAGACTCCGTCCAGAAAGAGGGCAGCTTCGCGGTCTCCGACTACGGCATCACCGTCGCTATCGACACGAACCTCACCCCCGAGCTTATCGAGGAGGGCTTCGTCAGAGAGATAATCTCGAAGATTCAGACCATGCGCAAAGAGGCAGACTTCGATGTTATGGACAAGATCGTTCTCTACACCGGCGAGAATGAAAAGCTCAACGGTATTATTAAGAAGAACGCCGAGTCCATAAAGCATGACGTCCTCGCAGATGAGATAGTCTATTCCCTCGGCGGCGACAGCTCCAAGGAGTGGAACATCAACGGCGAGAAGATGACTCTCGGCGTCAGCAGAAAGTAAGCAAAACTCAATATTTCCGCCGTACCTTTGACGGAGGGTTCATAAAGCAATTAAACCGACCTGTGGTTATCATAGGTCGGTTTTTGTGTTGCAATGTTGCAAATCAGCACAATCGTGTAGGGGCGGATGATATGTGTAGTGTAGTAACATAGTTTACAAAAAGTGTAAACTATGTTCTTACACAAACTGTAAACTATGTTACTCTTGACATGATATCCGCCCCTACTTATTTTTAGCGCCAGCGAAACCAACCCCTCGGTCTTGGCTTCACCAATCCAGCTCCCCTGCAGGGGAGCCTAATAGATTCTGCGGCAAATCCCAATTTGCCAATCCATTTAATCATATCACTCGCCTTCGTCTGTGCGGCGGATTTTTTGTGCCGCGATAATGTTGCGTTGAATATAATATAAAGACATAAAGTGCAAAACTGTTGCAATAATGTTACATTTCAACTTATTGTTGAATCGTGTCGGATGTTGTATACTCATTTCGGATGAATTTTTCCCGCGTCTGAGGAGCGGATACAACGAGGAGGATATCATTTTGCCAACAGCATATTTTTATGCCGCGCTCGCGGCAGGCATCGCGGCGGTCGTCGTTTTCCTTGTCCTGCGCGTGAAATACGGCGGGCTCAAGGGGCTCTATTCAAAGGCGATAGCGAGCTTCTTCTTCCTGCTTACGGCGCTCTCCGCAGCGGCGGTCAACTCGGGTCACGAGGTGTATGCCGGGCTCATCGTGTTCGGTCTTGTGCTCGGCCTTTCAGGTGACATATGGCTTGATCTGAAATGGATATATGAAAAGGATATGGAGAAGTTCCTCAACGCCGGATTCATAGCGTTCATGATAGGCCATGTGTTCTACATAGGCGCTATTTATAAATTCGCCGACAACTGGAGCGTGCTCACGGCTGTTCTGCCGATAATAATCTCGGTCGTTGTCGCCATAGGAAATGTTATCGTCAGCGAAAAGCTGCTCAAGCTCAAGTTCGGCAAGTTCAGAACGATAGTCGGCGTCTATACCTTTTTCCTGTTCATGACCTTTGCCGTCAGCGCGGTCGCGATGCTCAACAATTCCTTTGCAAAGCAGTGGATACTCATGTCGGCGGGCGGGCTTCTGTTCGCGTTCTCCGACGCCGTGCTCTCGACCATGTATTTTAAAGAGGGCGGAAACACGAAGCCCAATGTTATTATAAACCACACTCTCTACTATGCGGCGCAGTTTGTAATAGCGTCGTCGGTACTTTTTATAAAATAATCCGAAAAACCGCTTGACAAAATCCTTTCGGGCTGTTAAAATAGTGCGTACAACAAAGCAGAGTGACGCATTGTGCCGCAGCTCTCACCTCCGGGGTTTTGTCCGCGCGGGTCAATAAGAACGGATTTTTATTTCTGTTGATTATTGAGCGAGGGCATCTCTGTGCCCTCGCTTTGATTTTTCCGGTAGAACCGGTCAGAGCATATGGAGGTGCTGGTTATAGGTATCAAAGAAATGCAGATCAATGAAGAGATCACGGACAAAGAGGTCAGGCTCATAAGCAATGACGGTGAACAGTTAGGTATCGTTTCCGCCGCTCAGGCTCAGAAGCTTGCCGCAGAGAAAAATCTCGACCTTGTCAAGATAGCTCCGCAGGCAAAGCCGCCCGTCTGTAAGATCATGGACTACGGCAAATATCGTTTTGAGCAGTCCAAGAGGGAGAAGGAAGCGAAGAAGAATCAGCGTGTGATCGAGATAAAGGAGATCCGCCTTTCGCCCAACATTGACGTACATGATTTGATACGAAAGTCGGTCACGCCAGAAAGTTTCTGTCGGCAGGCAACAAGACCAAGGTCTCGATCCGCTTCCGCGGACGCGAGATGACCCACACCGATCTCGGACTGACTATAATGGCTCAGTTTGCGGAGAAGTGCGCGGATATCGCCTCGGTCGAGAAGCCGGCAAAGCTTGAGGGACGCCAGATGCTCATGTTCCTCGCTCCCAAGAGCGCAAAGTGATTATCCCGGTAAAATACCGGTCAAAAAGTTGAAGGAGGAAAAGAACTCATGCCCAAGATCAAAACTCACAGCGGTGCTAAAAAGCGCTTCAAGCTGTCAAAAAACGGTAAGCCGATACGTGCACACGCAAACAAGTCTCACATCCTTACCAAGAAGAGTACAAAGCGTAAGAGAAATCTTCGCAAGACCTCTGTTGCAGACACCACCAACGTCAAGCAGATCAAGAAGCTTATCCCTTACAAATAAGAGACAGCCAACCACTCATTAATTATTCGGAGGTAGAAAACCATGGCACGTATCAAAGGTGCAACAATGACTCGCAAGAGAAGAAATAAAGTTCTGAAGCTTGCCAAGGGCTACTATGGCTCAAAGCACAGCCTTTTCAAGACCGCCAAGCAGGCTGTCATGAAGAGCGGCCAGTACGCTTACATCGGCCGCAAGCAGAAGAAGCGTGACTTCCGCAGCCTGTGGATCACCAGAATCTCTGCTGCCGCGAAGCTCAACGGCATGAACTATTCCACGTTCATCAACGGTCTGAAGAAGGCCGGCATCGATCTCAACCGCAAGATGCTCTCCGAGATCGCCATCAGCGATCCCGCCGCTTTCACCGCTCTGACCGAGCAGGCCAAGGCTGCCCTCAAGTAAGTGATCGGAGATTTTCGGGTAGAGACTCAATCTGAAAGTTAAGGGGCTGCTGATGCAGTCCCTTATTTCATATCGGAGGAAAAAAGATGGATTTCGAAAAGATCTCGTCGCGTTCCAACGAAAAAGTGAAGCTTTTCCGGCATCTGTCGCAGAGCGCCTCGTTCCGCAGGGAAACGGGGCTGTTTGCGCTTGAGGGCGCACGCCTGTGCTCAGATGTTGCAAAGACCGGGATAGAAATAAAGACCGCTTTCTTCACAAAAGAAGCTCTCGAAAAGTATCCGGACTATATCTCTGCCGTCGCCGAAAAGGCGGAGCAGGCGTTCGAGATACCGCATGAGCTCGCCGGAACTCTCTCCGATACCCGCGAGGCGCAGGGTGTTTTCTGCATCTGCGTCAAGCGAAAAGAGGCGGAGCTGGAGACAATTGACCCCAAGGGGACATATATAGCGCTCGACAATATGCAGGATCCGTCGAATCTCGGCGCGGTGCTCAGAACTGCGGAGGCGTTCGGCATGAGCGGCGTCATAGTCGGCGGCGGATGCGATATATATAACCCGAAAGCGCTTCGCGCCGCGATGGGCTCTTCGATGCGAATTTCTGTTTTGACAACAGGAAATTTGCCCTCTCTCTTGATTTTTGCCGCCAAAAAGGGTATGCTTACCTTAGCTTCCACGCCGTCCGACGGGGCAAAGAAGATAACCGATATGAGTTTTTCCGGCTCCGTTATCTGCGTTGTCGGCAACGAGGGCAGCGGAATATCGCCCGAGGTCATGTCCGCCTGCACTCTGCCCGTGACTATTCCGATGCGCGGGCGCGCCGAGTCGCTGAACGCCGCGGCGGCCGCCGCAGTGCTTATGTGGGAGCTGACAAAATAACACACGGAGGCTTCAATGGACAAGAAAGCCTATTGGCTCTGGCTCCGAGAAGCTCTTGGCGCAGGAGCTGTCACAGATGAGATTACCGCTGTGTTTCCATCCCCCGAGGAGATGTACTCAAGGGGCGAGATAGAATGGCGATTGAGCGGTGTACTCACCAACAGACAGATAGAAAAACTCAAACAATGCTCTCCCGAAAAGGCGCAGGGCATTGTTGATGTTTGTTATAATAACGGCTGGACCGTCCTCACTCCGGACGACGAGGACTATCCGCCGAAGCTCAGAAGTCTGCGCAACATGCCGCTGGCGCTCTTCGTCAGGGGCGACATAAAACGCGTGACACAGCGCGTGTGCATTGCCGTTGTCGGTACGAGAAAGGCCTCGTTCCAGGGCAGCTATCTCGCGCACCGCTATGCCGCGGCGCTCGCATATTCCGGCATCTGCGTCGTCTCCGGCGCGGCGATGGGCATCGACAGCTGCGCGCACAACGGCGCGCTCGACTCCGGCGGAGTCACGGCGGCGGTGCTCGGCTGCGGCTTCGGATACAAATATCTTATGGAAAACGAGTATCTGCGTGACTGCGTGGCTCAGAGCGGTGCGCTGATAACGGAGTTCCCGCCCGGATTCCCGCCCTCGGCGAGAACATTCCCGATAAGAAACAGAATAATCTCTGGACTCTGCGACGCTACAATAGTCATCGAGGCGGGAGTTAAGAGCGGCTCGCTCATCACCGCGAACTGCGCCATAGAACAGGGACGAGATGTGTTCGCGCCGCCCGGCGATGTGTTCAACTCATCTTACGCCGGGGCGAATCGGCTGATAAGAGACGGCGCAAGACCGCTTTTGTCAATTTACGATTTGATAACGGAATACTCCGTGCGCTATCCCGACAAGATAAAGCCGGAGGATATGGCGAAGGCGCTCGAATATCTGAGCGGCAAGCGCGAGCTGACGCAGGAGCAGGCAAAGGAAGAGCCGAAGACCGTCGAGCGTCCGCACGAATCGGTCAAAAAATTCGAGCCCGAGCCGAAGCCTGAGGAGTTCAGGGTCAAAAAGCTCGTGTCGATACCCGTCGGACTCTCTGAAAAGGCAAAGAAAATATACGAATCAATGGGAGAAGAACCTCTGTTTGCAGACGAGATAGCGGCGAAGACCGGATTTGCGCCGTGGGAGGTTGTCAGCTCGATGACCGAGCTGGAGCTTGAAGATCTCGTGTGTCTGTGCGCAGGGAAACGATACAAAAAAATTTGAACAGGGGAGCAAACGAAATGTCCACTTTAGTTATAGTCGAGTCGCCCGCAAAGGCGAAGACAATTAAAAAATATCTCGGACCCGGCTATGAGGTAGTCGCCTCGATGGGTCATGTCCGCGACCTGCCCGCGGCGAAGCTGAGCGTCGATGTCAAGCATGACTTCGCGCCGAAATACGCCGTTATAAAAGGAAAAGAGAAGCTCGTCAGCGAGCTGAAAAAAGATGTTGAAAAAAGCGATAAAGTTATCCTCGCAACCGACCCTGATCGCGAGGGAGAAGCGATATCGTGGCACCTTTCGACCCTGCTCGACCTCAATCTTGAGGACAAGAACAGAGTCACCTTCAACGAGATAACCAAAACCGGAATCAAGAACGGCATGGATCATCCGCGCGCCGTCGACATGAATCTCGTCAACGCACAGCAGGCGAGAAGAATACTCGACAGACTCGTCGGCTATCGCTTGAGCCCGTTTATTTCGCAGAAGATACGCCGCGGACTTTCCGCCGGCCGCGTTCAGAGCGTCGCGGTGCGCATGATAGTTGACCGCGAGGAGGAGATCCGCGCATTCAAGCCCGAGGAATATTGGACGATAGACGCAAAGTTCACCGCCCCGTCCCGCAAGGTGTTTTCCGCATCGCTCTACGGCGACGAAAACGGCAAGATAAAAATAGAGAACAAAGAGCAGTCGGACGCTATCCTCAGCCGCCTCGACGGCGCTTCGTATTCCGTCAAAACCCTCAAAAAGGGCACGAGGAAGAAGAACCCCGCGCCGCCCTTTACCACCTCCACCCTCCAGCAGGAGGCTTCGAGGAAGCTCGGTTTCCAGACTCAGAAGACCATGCGCACCGCGCAGGAGCTCTATGAGGGCGTCGATGTTCAGGGCATCGGCACGACCGGTCTTATAACCTACATGAGAACCGACTCGCTGAGAATCTCCGAGGAGGCGCGCGCCCAGGCTGCCACCGCTATAGAAGATATCTTCGGCAAGGAGTATCTGCCCGACAAGCCGCGTTATTACAAGACCGGAGCCAACGCGCAGGACGGCCACGAGGCTATCCGCCCCGCGACCCCGTCGATAACCCCCGAGCGCGTCAAGGATTCGCTGACTTCGGATCAGTATAAGCTCTATAATCTTATCTGGAAGCGCTTCATGGCGAGCCTCATGGCGAGCTGCGTCCAGGATACGGTGAAGCTTGAAATAGCCGGAGCAAACGAGAAGGACGCCGCCGAGGGCAAATATTGCCTGTTCACCGCCGCCGGTTATTCCGTGCGCTTCGACGGCTTTACAAAAGTATATGAGATAAGCGACGACGAGAGCAAGGGTTCGCTCCTGCCCGAGATAAAGGTCGGAGACACTGCGAAGCTCAAGGAGCTCATCCCCTCGCAGCACTTCACCTCGCCTCCGCCGCGCTTCACCGAAGCGTCGCTCGTCAAGGAGTTCGAGGAAAAGGGTATCGGCAGACCGAGTACCTATTCAACAATAATCACTACCATAGTCAAGAGAAACTATGTCAAGCGCGAGTCGAAGCAGTTCGTGCCCACCGAGCTTGGCGAGGCGACAACGAAGCTGCTCAAAGAGAAGTTCCCGCGCATAGTCAACGTCAAGTTCACCGCGCAGATGGAGGATATGCTCGACCGCGTCGATTCCGGCGATATCGACTATGTCTCCGTCCTCGACGATTTCTACGGCGAGTTCGAGAAGTCGCTCGACAAGGCGAAAGCCGAGATGAAGGATGTCAAAATTCAGCTCGAAGAGGATATAACGGATATCCCCTGCGAGAAGTGCGGCAGAATGATGGTCATAAAGACCGGACGCTACGGCAGATTCCTTGCCTGCCCCGGCTATCCCGAGTGCAAGAACGCGAAGCCGCTCGTGCTCGAAACGAACGCAAAGTGCCCCAAGTGCGGCGCAAAGGTCATCGAGAGAAAGACGAAGAGGGGCTATACTTTCTACGGCTGCTCAAACTGGCCGAACTGCGACTTCATGACCTGGGATAAGCCGACGGATGAGATATGCCCGCAGTGCGGAAAGTCCCTGTTCAAGAAGAAGGGCGGCGTTGTTGAATGCCTCAACGAGGGCTGCGGATATACGAAAAAGAGCGCAAGAAAAGGTAAAAAAACCGATGAATAAAGTTACCGTTATAGGAGCGGGCTTCGCGGGCGTTGAAGCCGCGAGACAGCTGTCGCGCGCGGGGATAAGAGTTACCCTGTGCGAGATGAAGCCGCAAAAATTCTCGCCCGCCCATTCGAGCCCGAACTTCGCCGAGCTCGTCTGCTCGAACTCCTTCAAGGCTTTGCGCACCGCGAGCGCCGCGGGCGAACTCAAAGCCGAGATGGAGATGCTCGGCTCGCTCTGCGTGAGCTGCGCCAAGGCGACTGCCGTCCCCGCGGGCGGTGCTTTAGCCGTTGACAGGGACGATTTCTCCGCCCTTGTCACAAAGACAGTCGAAGAAGATCCGCTTATAGATATAGTCCGCGGCGAGGTGACGGAGATACCCGCAGACGGCGTTGTGATTATCGCCGCAGGTCCGCTCGCGTCCGACGCGCTCTCCAATGAGATAGAGAAAATCTGCCCCGGACATCTGAGCTTCTACGATGCCGCCGCGCCGATAGTTTCGGCTCAGAGCCTCGATATGTCCTGCGCGTTCAAGCAGTCGCGCTACGACAGGGGCGGCGAGGATGACTATATAAACTGTCCGATGGACAAAGAGGAGTATGAGGCGTTTTACGAAGCCCTTGTCGGCGCGGAGAGCGCCGAAACCCACTCGTTCGACAAGCGCAAGGGAGTCTACGAGGGCTGTATGCCGATAGAAGTCATGGCTCTGCGCGGACAGGATACTATCCGCTTCGGTCCGATGAAACCTGTCGGTCTGCGCGATCCGCGTACGGGACACAGACCGTGGGCGGTGCTCCAGCTCAGAAAAGAGAACTCGGCGGGTACTATGTACAATCTCGTCGGCTTCCAGACGAATCTGAAATTCGGCGAGCAGAAGCGCGTTTTCTCTATGATACCCGCGCTCAAAAATGCGGAATTCGTGCGCTACGGCGTCATGCACCGCAACACATTTATAAATTCACCCAAGCTCCTCGGCGCGGACTTCTCGCTCAGGAGCGACAGACGAATATTCTTCGCGGGTCAGATAACCGGCGTGGAGGGCTATATGGAGTCCGCCGCCTCGGGAATACTCGCCGGTATCAACGCCGCGCGGTATATAAACGGAAAAGACCCGTTCGTCATGCCCGGGGACACTGTCATGGGTGCGCTCGCACGCTATATCAGCGACGAGAGCGTGACGGATTTTCAGCCCATGGGCGCAAACTTCGGAATACTTCCGCCCCTCGACGAGCGTATCCGCTCGAAGCAGGAGCGTTATGAGAAGATCTCGCAGCGGGGACTCGAGTCTGCGGGAAAATATATCGAAGGAGAGAATGAAAAATGAAGATTATAGTTGATGCTTTCGGCGGCGACAATGCACCTCTTGAGGTTATCAAGGGCAGCCGCAACGCAAAGGACGATCTCGGCGTGGATATAGTTCTCGTCGGCGATAAGGAAAAGATATTCTCCTGCGCCGCGCAGAACAAGATATCGCTCACGGGCATTGATATTATAGACGCTCCGGATGTTATCGCCATGACCGATCAGCCCGGCGAGATACTCAAGAGCAAGAAAAACTGCTCCATGGCGGTCGGACTCCAGGCTCTTGCGGACGGCAAGGGCGACGCATTCGTCAGTGCCGGGTCAACCGGCGCGCTCGTCATGGGTGCGACCTTTATCGTCAAGCGCATCAAGGGCGTAAAACGCCCGGCGATAGGCAGCGTCCTGCCCTCTAATGACAAGCCGTTTCTTCTGCTTGACTGCGGCGCGAACGCAGACTGCACCGCGGAGCATTTAAAGCAGTTCGCCCAGATGGGCGCGATATATTCGGAGAAGTTCGTAAAAGTTCAGTCTCCGCGCGTGGCTCTTGCGAATATCGGCACCGAGGACAGCAAGGGCGACCGCCTGCGCCATGAGGCGTTCGATCTTCTCAAGGATACGAAAGAAATCAACTTCATCGGCAACGTCGAGACTCGCGACGTGCCCTACGGCTGCTGCGACGTGCTCGTCGCGGACGGCTTCACGGGCAATATTATCTTAAAACTCTATGAGGGTGTCGCGGGCGCGATGATGGCAAATATCAAGAGCATATTCAAAAAGAGCTCGATAACCATGCTCGCCGCCATGATGGTCAAGGGCGGACTGCTCGCGCTCAAGGTAAGAATGGATTATTCCGAGTTCGGCGGCGCGCCGCTGCTCGGAGTCAACGGCGTTGTTATCAAGGCGCACGGCTCGTCCGACGCAAAGGCTATCCGCAACGCCATAAAGCAGGCCAAGACCTGCGCAGAAAAAAATATAGTCGGCACCATTGCACAGAGCGTCAAGGAAGCTGCCGACGCGGAGTAAGAAAATGGACAACAGAGAACTCGAAAAGAAAATAGGCTATAATTTCAAGAATAAAAAGCTGCTCACCGAGGCGCTGACTCACTCGTCATACGCCAACGAGCGGCAGGACGGCACGCGCTGCAACGAGCGCCTGGAGTTTCTGGGCGACTCGGTGCTCGGCTTTATCTCCGCCGAGCATTTCTTCCATCACTTCAAGCACCTGCCCGAGGGCGAGCTGACGAAGAGACGCGCTTATTTCGTCTGCGAGAAGTCGCTCAGCGAATTTGCACGCACGCTCGGCATCGGCGACTATCTGCTCTTCGGCAAGGGCGAAGTGCTCACCGGCGGCAAGGATCGCCCGTCTATCCTCGCCGATGCGTTTGAGGCTGTGCTCGCCGCTATCTATCTCGACGGCGGCATAGAGCCGGCGAAGAAGTTCGTTTTCCGTTTTATCGATAAGGCGGACGAGGAGAAGCCGGTCGTCACGGACTACAAGACCACCTTGCAGGAGATAGTCCAGCGCAACCCCGAGGAGGCGGTAGAATATGTCCTCGTCGGCGAGAGCGGACCCGACCACAACAAGACCTTCAGCGTCGAAGTCCATCTCAACAGCAATGTCATCGGCCACGGCTCGGGCAGAAGCAAGAAGATAGCCGAGCAGGCGGCGGCAAAAGAGGCTCTGGAGCTCATGGGGCTCAAGGCATGAAACATATAAACGTCTCCGTCTTTGTGCCCCACGCGGGCTGCCCGCACCAGTGCAGCTTCTGCAACCAGAGGAGTATTTCGGGCGCGAAGAGCCAGCCGACGGCGCAGGATGTGCGCGACGCGGCGCTCGTCGCCATGCGCTCGTCCCCCGAGGGGATAAAAGACGGGGAGATAGCATTTTTCGGCGGCAGCTTCACGGCTATCGACCGCGATTATATGATCGAGCTGCTCTCTTCGGCGCAGGAGTTCATCGGCGAAAACGGCTTCAAGGGCATCAGAATATCCACCCGCCCGGACGCTGTTGACGGCGAGATATGCGATATTCTCGAAAAGTATCATGTCACGGCGGTCGAACTCGGCGCACAGAGCACGAATGATAAAGTGCTCGCGATGAACCGCAGGGGTCACACGCGCGAGGATATCTTCCGCTCGGCGCGGCTTTTAAAAGAACGCGGCTTCGAATTGGGGCTCCAGATGATGACCGGGCTCTACGGTTCGAATGATGAGGACAGCATCGGGACGGCGCGGGACATAATCTCACTTTCACCGGACACAGCGCGGATATATCCGACGGTTGTTATAGAAAACACCGAGCTCGCCGAGCTATACCGCAATGGCGAATACCGCCCGCAGACTCCTGAAGAGGCGGCGGTGCTCTGCGCGAAGATACTGCCGATGTTTGAAAATGCGGGGATAAAGGTCATCCGCCTCGGACTTCATTCCGGCGGCGATGTCGAGGGCTCTTTCGTTGCCGGCGCATATCATCCGGCTCTGCGCGAGATGTGCGAGGGGCATATATATTTTGATATTATTAACAGAGCACTCTCCGGAAAAGAAAAGGGGAAGTACATAATATATGTTGCCCCGCGTGAAGTTTCAAAAGCTTCCGGGCAGAGAAGATGCAATATCGAAAAGCTCAGAGAACTCGGTTATGAATGCAGGATAAAAGAAAATGCGGCTCTCTCGGCGCGTGATATAACCTTGGAAAAAGTCAACTTATTATAAAGGCAGGCAGATAAATGTTACTAAAAGCACTCGAACTGCAGGGCTTCAAATCCTTTCCCGACAAGACAACGCTTGAATTCGGAAAAGGCATAACCGCCGTCATAGGACCCAACGGCTCCGGCAAGAGCAACATCTCCGATGCCGTTCGCTGGGTTCTCGGCGAGCAGTCGTCAAAGAGCCTGCGCGGCTCGAAAATGGAGGATGTCATCTTCGGCGGTACTTCGCTCAGAAAGGCGATGGGCTTTGCCGAGGTCACTCTGCGCCTCGATAACACCGATCGCACCCTCAACAACTGCGACAAAGACGATGTCTCCGTTACCCGCCGCTACTACCGCTCGGGCGAGAGCGAGTATCTTCTGAACGGCGAGACTGTCCGCCTGCGCGATATCCACGAGCTGTTTATGGACACGGGACTCGGACGCGACGGCTATTCAATGGTCAGCCAGGGCAGAGTCGCCGACCTTATCTCTTCGCGCTCGCCGCAGAGGCGAGATATGCTCGAAGAGGCGGCGGGAATATCCCATTTCAGATACCGCCGCGCGGACGCGACACGCAGACTCGAACAGGCGGAGGAAAATCTCGTTCGCCTGCGCGATATATTGACCGAACTCGAGGGACGCGTCGGGCCGCTCAAAACGCAGAGCGAAAAAGCGCAGAAATTCCTTGTGCTTGCAGGGGAAAAGAAGGAGCTTGAGATAGGTCTCTGGCTCAAGACGATAGAGCGCTCCCGCGAGGGGCTCAGGGCGCAGGAGGATAAAATATCCCTTGCCGCCGCTGACTATGAGCAGGCGGAGCGCGAGCTCGAACAGATATCGGCTCAGATAGAAGAGCTGATGAGCACGGGCAGCGGAATAACCGTGCAGATAGAAGAACTGCGAACGAAAGCCGCTTCAGACGAGGAGCAGGCGACCGCAGTTGACGGCAGAATCGCCGTCGAGCACAACAACCTCGCGCATAACCGCGAGACGATAGAGCGCATAAAGCGCGACATGGAGGCGGCGACCGCCACCGAGCAGCACCTCGAGGAGCAGATTGACGCCGCCCAAAAAGAAATAGAATCTATAGACGCCGAGATAAAGGACTGTCAGGCGCAGCTGCTCGAACTGCTCGACAGCACGGGCAAGCTCAAGGAGCAGGAGAGCGCGATAACCGCCGAGCGCGACAGCGCAGAAGCGCAGGCGAAGACCATAAACGAATCTCTCTCTGCCGCAAAAATCGAGCAGAGCACGGCGCGCTCCTCTGCGCAGGAGATAGCCGCGCGCCTCGGCACAGTTGATGAAGTCATCGCTTCGCGCGGCGGACTGCTTGACGCGCTTCGCGAGCAGGCCGAAGTCAGTCGCAGGAATCTTGACGCGTGCCTTGAAAATATAGAATCACTTTCAAATTCAATAGACGGCTATTCTATGATAGTCCGTTCGCGCTCCGAAAAGGCGGAGAAGATGCGCCGCGAGCTCGACGCCGCAACGCTCGATATCCACCAGAAGCAGGCGCGCATCAGAATGCTCGAGGATCTCGAGAAGAACATGGAGGGCTATTCCGGCTCCGTTAAAGCGGTCATGCGCGAAGCAAAGCGCGGAACGCTGCGCGGAATCCACGGACCTGTGTCCCAGCTGATAACCGTTGATGCGAAGTACGCCGCGGCGGTCGAGACGGCTCTCGGCGCCGCCGTACAGAATATAGTAACCGACGACGAGTCGGCGGCAAAGCGTGCCATAGCCTATCTTAAAGAGAGCCGCGCAGGACGCGCGACTTTCCTGCCGATGACGGCGATAAAGCCGCGCCCGTTCAGGGAGGACGGACTCGACTCCTGCGCCGGATTCATCGACATGGCGGACAGGCTTCTTCGATGCGACGACGAGTATCTGCCGATAATCAGGAATCTGCTCAGCCACACCGCCATTGCGGATAATATCGACAGCGCGATAGCCATCTCCAAGCGCTTCGGCCACAGATTCAAAGTCGTCACGCTCGACGGTCAGGTCATGAATGCGGGCGGCTCAATGACGGGCGGTTCGCGCGGGCAAAACGCGGGAATACTCAGCCGCGGCAATGATATAGAACAGCTCAAAAAGACCGTCGCGAAGCTTGAAAAAGATCTTGCCGAGCGGCAGGAGAGATACAAAGAGCTCGCGGGCGAAGTCTCGGCGGCGCAGGCGGAATACGACGGCGTGACAGCGGAGCTCCAGAAAGCGCAGGAAGAAAAAATTCGACGCGAGGGCGAACTGCGCATGATAGACGACAAGATAGAAACCGCCGAGTCGGCGCTCAATGACCTCGAAGCGGAGAAGCGCAGCTCCGCAGAGCGCACCGCAAAGCTCAAAGAAATTCAGACTCAGGCGCAGAAGAAGATAGATGAATTTACCTCTCAGCTCGACTCTGTTAATGAAAAGATAACCGAAATCGAATCGCGCCGCGATGAACTGCTCAGCACTCGCGAACAGAACGCGGACAAAGAGAGCAGCATCAACCTCAGCATCCTTGCGTTCAAAAAGGATATTCAGGCGAGGGAAGAAGTTATCGAAACGCTCAAACGCCGCAGAAGCTCCCATGAGGGTCATGCCGATGAACTTAAATCGGAGATCGACTCCATAACCGAGCAGATGACCGCAACGAACGAGCTTATAGAACAGCTCAAAGGCGAGGCGGCATCGCTTCGCGCCGAGGCTCAGCAGAAGAAAGACGAGATATCCTCGCTCGCTCAGAAGCGAAGCGGAGTCGAGGGCGAGAGCACCAAACTTCGTGCTCAGGAGCGCTCGGTCAGCGACAGGCGCGAGAGGCTGTCCGGCGAGCGGGCAAGGCTCGAAGAGCGCCGCGACTCGATGCAGCGCGAGCTCGAAAATGCGCAGAACAAGCTCTATGACGAATATCAGCTCACTCGCCGCGAGGCGGAGGAGCTCGGAATAGTCATTGAAGACCCGCAAAAAGCGCAGCGCGATCTCAATGATATAAAGAACAAGATAAGAGCCCTCGGCAACGTCAATGTCGGTGCTATTGAGGAATACAAAGAGGTCTCCGAGCGCTACGAGTTCATGAAAACTCAGATAGACGATGTCGAAAGCTCCCGCGCGGAGCTGCTCACGCTCATAGGCGACCTGACCGGCAAGATGTCGGAGCGGTTCAGGGAGCAGTTCGACCGCATAAACACTATTTTCGGTCAGACATTCTCGGAGCTGTTCGGCGGCGGCAAGGCGGAGCTTATTCTTGAGAATCCGCTCGATGTACTCGAATGTGCCATTGAGATAAAGGTTCAGCCCCCGGGCAAGAATGTTCAGAACATCGACCTGCTCTCGGGCGGCGAAAAGGGACTTGCGGCAATCGCGCTGCTGTTCTCCATCCTCAAGGTCACTCCCGCGCCGTTCTGCTTCTTCGACGAGGTCGAGGCGGCGCTCGACGATGTCAACGTCACGCGCTACGCGCAGTATGCTCGCCGCATGACGAAGAACACGCAGTTCATCCTCATCACGCACAGACGCGGCACGATGGAAGAAGCCGATGTCCTCTACGGAGTCACAATGCAGGAGGACGGAGTCTCCAAACTGCTCGAACTCAAGACCGCCGAAATGGCAAAGAAGCTCGGTTTGACACAGTGATACATATAATAAGCCCCGGAGTTTTGATATGCACCCCAAAAGTTAGACACTTTTGGGGTGCATATTTTTATGGGTAAATTAGAAAGAAAAAACAGATGTTATAGCGCAGAATTCAAAATAGGTGTTATAATGGATATGCGTGAACACCATTTGGGTTATTGTGAAACGGTACGAAAGTATTGGGATCT
>ENA-OQCL01000457-OQCL01000457.1-human-gut-metagenome-genome-assembly--contig:-NODE-457-length-19666-cov-30.039101_pt1 | contig 19666 bp, 14 predicted proteins | sample MGYA00242502_ERZ504586 | MGnify/ENA primary metagenome ERZ504586 (study PRJEB26092, sample SAMD00036316) | human gut metagenome | host: Homo sapiens | study: EMG produced TPA metagenomics assembly of... | reverse complement strand
CAAGCAACCAAAGCACTGAATGACAATCAAGGTGTACTGGAAGGTGCAAGGGAAACCATCGCTGTAATGGGCAAGAACTATATCAATCCTTTGTGTGCCGTTGCCGGTTGGGGTGAAGTCTACATGAATGCCTCGATGGAATCCATTGTCAACGGTTATGAGGACCCGCGTGGCAAGAAATGGTATAACACCGCCCTTCTCGAAGGTTATCAAAAAACAGTTGTTAGGCATTCCCATCGGCTTACCCATGAAAGACGGTGACGCCAACATTTACAGTTTTTGCTCTTCCCTCAACACAAGTACCATCGGCGAAAAGACCGGAGCCGTATTGATGAGTGCGGCAGAAGTCTGGCTGCTCAGGGCCGAAGCAGCCCTCCGTGGCTATACCAAAGAGAATCCCCGCACATGCTATGAATACGGGGTAAGTACTTCATTTACACAGTGGGACTGTGCTGGTGCCTCCGAATATCTGGAAAGCGACAAAACCCCTGCCGATTATAAAGATGTAGTCTCGGGCGGCAAGGTAGGCAAGGACATGAAAGCCTTGATTACCATATCCCCCAAATGGGAAGAAGATGCAGACATAGAGACGAAACTCGAAAAGATTATTACCCAGAAGTGGCTGGCATGCTGGCCCGAAAGTTATGAGGCATGGGCTGAGCAACGCCGTACCGGATACCCCAAACTTTTCAAGGTCCAAAACAACACCGGAAAAGTGATTGATACGGATATCATGATCCGCCGCCTTCCGTTCTCGACGGACGCCGCCACTGCCGACCCGGCACAATACGCCACCCTCACGGAAAAACTGGGTGGCGCAGATAACGGCGCCACCCGCCTTTGGTGGGATACGGGGAAAAACTCTTTCTAGAACAGACTCCACGCAACCGTAAGCCCTGCCATCACAATGGCTACCATGCTCATCAGCTTGATTAGGATATTCAAGCTCGGACCGGATGTGTCCTTGAACGGGTCTCCTACGGTGTCACCCACGACTGTAGCCTTGTGGACTTCACTGCCTTTGCCGCCAAAGTTGCCTTCTTCCACATACTTTTTGGCATTATCCCATGCACCACCGGCATTTGCCATGAAGATGGCAAGCACGAAACCACTGCTCAATCCGCCAATCAGCAGGCCGAGCACACCGGGAACACCGAAAATAAGTCCCGTCGCAATCGGAGCAATGATAGCTATCAGTGACGGAATCACCATCTCGCGTTGCGCCCCTTTCGTCGAGATTGCCACACAACGCTCATAATCAGGCTCCGTTTCTCCCGTAAGGATTCCCTTGATTTCGCGGAACTGGCGGCGCACTTCGTCTACCATATGGGCCGCTGCACGCCCTACCGCATTCATCGTCAATCCACAGAAAAGAAATGCCATCATCGAGCCCAGAAACATACCGGAAAGAACTTTCGGATTCATCAGCGTCACATCGTAGTGATGCCGCCTCGATAGAAAACACGAAGGTATCGCCCATATATACGGCCTCGAAAGGCGAGACTGACGAGGGAAGGACTAGCTGGGAACGTTTGGTGTTGTTGCCATCGGTCAGATCGATCGCCGTTATGCCGTAGTAGACGCCCTCGTCGTTGCGGACACGCGGCGAGATGGTCAAAATGCCGTCGCTCACGCGCGGGGCCGACGCAAAGCGGCCCGTCGATTTCCAAATTGTCTCGGCCTTGGATTCATCAAGCGAGCGACGATAGCAAAACGAATCACTACTCGTTTTATTGCCGCCTGCCGAAGGCATTTTATACCAGATGGCTGATGACCCGAACGCCGTAAACAGTGGCGGATCGTAGTCCTTGCCACCTCGATCGAGCTCAACCACGTCGCCAGAGAGCGAAGCGCCCGACAGATTTTGAGCGTAGAGCTTCCACGATGAACTGGCAAAGTTCATCTCAACCCACGCAAACACGCCGTCGCCGGCACGGACATCGTAAAAAGCATATCCCGTGCCCTCGATAGGATTCTCAATTAATGTGGTAAGCGAGCCATCGCCCAGGTTGAGCACACCGAGTGTGTTGGCGTGCAGTGCCGATGCGGGCGCCATCATTGCCGCAGCATAGTCACCATCGCAGTAGTACAGCAACGTGCCCAGCGGCAGCGTCCACGATGCCGCCGGCTCAAGATCGATGTCAACTGCCTCGTACTCATCAGTGATCGAGACAATCTTCGAATCGTCCTTGATAACCTGCGGCTCGCCGGCGGCATCGTCGCTGGTGCCCGTTTTTTTCGAGCAACCGGCAAGCACCGTGGCAGCGCCCGCGGCAGCACCGCCGAGCACAAAGCCACGGCGCGATATTCCATTCTTGATGTGGTCGGCGATACCCATTAGGCGATCTCGGCGCGAGCGGCCTCGATAGCGCGCGTAAGCTGATCGGCGCAAGAGGTCTTCTTCATGCCGCAGGTATTGCCGGCAAGAACCTCGATCACACGGTCGGCAGGAGCGCCCTCGACCAGTTTGGAGATGGCCTTGAGGTTGCCATCGCAGCCGCCGGTAAACTCAACGCCCAGCACCTTGCTGCCGTCATCGGAAAGGTCAAGGTGAATATTGCGAGCACACACGCCCTGAGGCTTGTAATCAAACGAAATCATGCGATCCCCTCTTAGAATGTTATTCGAGACGACTATTATCCCCGTCTTTCCCTAAATGCAACGAGGCGCTTTGCCGGCAACACACATTACCAGCAAAGCGCCCTAAAAAGCTAACGTTATGCCCGAACCTACTCGAAGCTCAGCTGCTCCAGACGATCAAAGACCGTGTCGATACGGGTGAGGAAGTCCCACGGATCAAAGATCTCGTCGAGCTTCTCCTGACTGACGGTGCAGCGCGGGTCGGCCTCGAGACGTTCCTTAAAGGTGGAGCCGGAGACACAATCCTGTACCTCATGCCAGGTTGCCATGGCGTTCTCCTGCACAATGGCGTACGCGTCCTCGCGGGTGATGCCCGTATCGACGAGGGCCAGCAGAACCTTGGAGGAGAAGATGAGACCACGGGTCTTGTTGAGGTTGGCCATCATGCGGGCAGGGTACAGCTGCAGGCCGTCGATAACGCGGATGAGGCACTGGAACATGTGGTCGAGCGCGATGAAGCTGTCGGCCTGGGCGACGCGCTCGGCAGAGGAGTGCGAAATGTCACGCTCGTGCCACAGGGCGACGTTATCGAAGGCAACCTGAGCGTTGGACTTCACGATGCGCGACAGACCGCAGACCTTCTCCATGGTGATCGGGTTGCGCTTGTGCGGCATGGCGGAGCTGCCCTTTTGACCCTTGCGGAACGGCTCCTCGGCCTCGAGGGTATCAGTCTTCTGCAGATTGCGAACCTCGGTAGCGATGCGCTCACAGGTGGCCGCGGTGGTGGCAAGAACGCCGGCGAGATAGGCGTGATGGTCGCGGCTGATAACTTGCGTGGACAGCGGGTCGTGAACCAGGCCCAGGTGCTCGCAGACATACTCCTCGACAAACGGCTCGATGGAGCTGTACGTGCCGACAGCACCCGAGATGGCACCGAAGGCAACATTCTTGCGGGCGTCCTCAAGGCGATCCAGATCGCGCTTGAGTTCCCAGGCCCAAGAGCCGAACTTCATGCCGAAGGTCATCGGCTCGGCGTGGATGCCATGAGTGCGGCCGGCACAGAGCGTGTTGCGCTCCTCAAAGGCGCGACGCTTGCAAATCTCGCCGAGCTTCTTGACGTCCTCGATGATCAGGTCGCAGGCCTGGGTGAGCTGGTAGCACAGAGCCGTGTCGCCCAGATCGGAGCTGGTCATGCCATAGTGAACCCAGCGGCTGGGCTTGGGGTCGCCCTCGGGAACATCGGCGTCGATATACTCCTTCATGTTGGTCAGGAAGGCGATGACGTCGTGGCGCGTGACCTCCTCGATCTCGTCGACCTTTGCCTTCTCAAAGTTGGCATGGTCGCGGATCCACTGGGCTTCGTCTTTAGAAATGCCGATCTTGCCGAGCTCCGCCTGGGCCTCACAGGCCAGGACCTCGATCTCCTGCCAAATGGCGTACTTGTTCTCGAGGGAGAAGATGTGTCCCATCTCCGGGCGGGTATAGCGATCGATCATAGCGGCTCCTTTTTGGTTATTGGCACGTTGGTCGTAACCCAACCATTGTACCGTGCGCAGGTGCAAGTATGGGCAGCAGGCATTAACCTAACATTTTGGAATTGGAGCGGGCAACGGGACGTCTGCGCATTTGCTTCGCAAATCCGCACCGGCTGCGGTCGATCTCCTCGGATTCACGGAGACGATGGGGAAGACTTTGTTGAATTGGCCGCCCCAAAGTCTCCCGCGCTCGATGGAGCGGGCAACGGGACGTCCGCGTATTTGCTTCGCAAATCCGCACCGGCTTCAGGCGCCTGCCGGCGCCTTCGCCTGCTCGCTACAAACGCTTCGCGTTTGTTTTACGCTCGCACCCTGGCGGGTTCGAGTCCCGGCGCTTTATTGAAAAAAGCACGGCACCGGAACGGTGTCGTGCTTTTACTTTTTCTGGAGCGGGCAACGGGACTCGAACCCGCGAGTGTCAGCTTGGGAAGCTGATGCCTTACCACTTGGCGATGCCCGCTTGTGTGTTGGCTAGTATAACGCGGTTGTCTTGTTCGATACAAGGGTGGCGATGCTTGTTTTAGCTGTGGAGATTCGTTTGAAAATCGCATCAATTGTGGAGACGAGGACCTTTGGCCTCCTGTTCTCCTTATCTTCTACCTGCGCTTTTGCCTGATTGTTGTATTTGAGCTCAATTTGTCAGGAATTGGGCAAGCTTTTGGTCAGGCTCCGGTACTTACCCGCATGAACCTCGGGGGTAGCCTCATCCTACGCGTCGCAACCTCCCCATGCGGCGCACGAGGGATAAGGAGCAGCCATGTCCAACGCACCCACGCACTCTGTCCACAGCGCAATCGCAACAGGTCCGCTGCTCCTGCTCCTCTTCCTGCTTTTCGGCTGTCTGGCACCGGGAGCCGCATTTGCCGTCGATGGCTACGACCAGCTCGGCTTCCGCACTATTAGCGATGATTGTGGGCCCTTCTTCATCGGCAAGTATGAAGCTCAAGACGCCTCGATTGCCTACTGCATGAACCAGGAGCGCCCCGGCCCCACCAAGCCGGGCGGCCCATGGCTCAACTTTGATCAAGGCTGGGTGTGGCTCGACGACGAGTTCGCGGCAATCGTTTGTCACGGATATCCTACCACCACGTCGTTTGGCGGTTACCATCTTTCACCCGATCGCGCCCGCGCCGCCACCCAGCTTGCCGTATGGATGCTCAACGGCACTACCCATGTCGACGGCACCTACTCCTACACGACCGCTCAGGGCAAAACCAAGAGCGGGCACTTTACCGCCGACAATGAAGTCGTGGCGGCTGCGCGGTGGCTCCACGACAGCGCAAAATCAGGAAGCATCAAAGCCGCTCCGCACCGCGCGCGGCGCTATATAGGAACCGTATCGGGCGGCAGCAAACGTCAAGACATGCTCTATGTACTGCCGGCGGTCTCTGTTTCCTTCCAAAAGCAGTCTGCAAACGCTGCCATTACCAGCGGAAACAATACTTATCAGTTTGACGGGGCAACATTCGATGTTTTTGAGAGCGCCAGCGGCGCGCGTGTCGGCACCGTCCAGATGGACAGCAACGGTCGAGCGCAGGCAACACTCCTACCCAACACGGCATACTACCTAGTTGAGACAACAGCGCCAGCTGGTTATATCCCCCTGCACGATCGCATTGCCTTTACCACGACGAATAACGGCGGATACGTCACCATTGATGAACAACCCGGCACCATTACCTTGCGCATTGTAAAGCTCGACGCCGCAACGAATGCAGGCCCCCAAGTTGGAGCTTCGCTCGCAGGAGCAGAATTCGTGTGCGTATCGCAATCAACCCCTGGATGGACACAAACTCTCAGGACCGATGAAAGCGGTCGAGCTACCCTCACCGATGTCCCCCTGGGAACCTTTACCATCTATGAATCGAAGGTGCCCGAGGGCTATTTGCCCTCCGGTGACAGTTGGTCTTACACCGTTGGAGCCGACCAACTCGGCGATTCAGGCGTGGTCGAGATCGAATCTCGCGTTTCCAATATCCCCATTGCGTTTGACCTTGAGATTTCCAAATTCAAGGACTACGGCAATAGCGATCAATCCGGCCTGGAGCAGCCGGCAGGAGATGTTGTCTTTGAGGTTGTCAGTAACAGCTCTCAGCAGGTTGTTGGCACACTGACTACAAACATCTATGGCTTTGCCTCCACCAAAGACCAGCCCGAAGCATGGTTCGGCACAGGCAAGCGACCAGCCGGTGTCCACGGAGCCGTCCCATACGACCGCGCCGGCTACACGGTTCGTGAGGTTCCGGAAACCGTCCCCGAGGGTTTTAAACGTGCGGGGGAATGGACCGTCGAGGCCAATCAGATTTCCGACGGCGCCGAGCTTCAATATATCGTGGACAACCACGCTCTGTCGACGCATCTCCAGATTGTAAAACGCGATGCCCAAACAGGCGCCTCTGTTCCCCTAGCCGGATTCACCTTCCAACTCCTCGACAGCAATCACAAACCTGTCTCACAAACATGCTGGTATCCAGCACATAACGTAATGGACACCTTTACGACTGACGCGACCGGCACCGTCACACTGCCCGAATCGCTCGTGCCGGGCACCTATTATGTACGCGAAACCTCGGCCAAAGAGCCCTATCTTGTCGGCGGAGAGATCGAGGTAAACATACCCGCCGATATAAACCTAACGCCCGTTGCAATCGTCTCGTATTATGACCACGCCGCGACCGGAAACATCAGGATCGTTAAAATCGATGCCGTAGACGGCAGCAGCCTCGCGGGCGCCATCTTTGAGATCCGTGCGTCAGGTGATATCGTGCGCCCCGACGGTAGCATTGCCGCGCTCGACGGCGAGGCTGTCGCTACCGTCACGACGGATGAAACTGGAGAAGCACGCGCGGACGACCTCCCGCTGGGATCTGGCACCGCACGCTACGAGGTTGTCGAGACTCAAGCGCCGACCGGCTTCTTGCTCGACCGGACGCATCATATCGTCGACCTTACCTATGCCGACCAGAAAACACCCGTTGTGGAAGCACGGCTTAACGTATCCGACGATTACACCAAGGTTGATATCTCCAAGGTCGATGCAAGCGGAGAGCAGGAAGTGAAAGGCGCACAGCTCACCTTATATGGTCCCGATAAAACCGAAATAGACTCCTGGACCTCATCCGACAAGCCGCACCGCATCGAACATCTTGCACCCGGCACCTACTCGTTGCGCGAAACGATGTCTCCGCGGACCTATGACCTTGCCGAGGAGATAACGTTTGAAATAAAGGATACGGGAGAAGTCCAATCCGTCGCGATGAAGGATGCGCCCATCGAGATCAAAGGACAGGTCGACAAGCGTCAGGAACTTGTCCAACCTATCGGGAAGGGTCTGTTGGCTAACGGCGATGGAAAAAACCGCGCCGCGATGCAAACCAATACGGATGGGCTTTTCTCCTATACCATCGATGCTCGAAACGATTCCGCTACTTGGGTTGATGAGTTTACGATTACCGATGATCTTGAGTGCGCCAAAGACGGCACGGCGAGATTCGTCTCAATCGAAACCCCCGTCGCCATCGGCGACCTCAACGGTCTGTGCAACGTGTGGTATCGCACGACGCCGTTGGACTCGACAGACGTCGATGAGCCGGCAAACGCGACGCTTGACGATGGGCACGAAAATCCTTGGCTTGAGTCCGACGAAGTAAAAGAGAGTCTGGGTGAAGATTGCCGCCTCGTCGATTACGACGGCTGGCACCTCTGGAAGGCGGATGTCTCGACCACGGAATCCGCCACACTCGAGGCGAAAGAACTCGACCTTGCATCCAATACCGTCGTGACGGGCATTCGCATTGAATACGGTGCGGTAGCCGCCGACTTTACGACTCGAAGCGATACGGATTCTTGGACCCGCGATGATCTCAAAGATGAGCACGACGACCTTGACGATGCCAAAGCAATCCTTGGCACAGATGCTCGGGGCGCAGTCGTGCACATGCAGGCAACGTCGGCTTACACACCCCAAACTGCACTCACCAACAGCGCACGCGTCGATCTTTGCCGCAACGGCGGCGGCGATAAACTTGAGTCACATGACGAGGACAGTGTCATTCAACGCTGTACCCTACCGCAGGACCTACCGGCAACAGGATCAGCTCCCATCGCCGCTTGCATCACCGCGCTCCTGACCCTCGGGTGCCGCAGCCCTATGGTTCGCTCGCCTTAGGTCAATCCCAAAGAAGCGCTAGCGCGATGAAAAATGCGGGCAAGCCAGTCCCCCGGCTCGCCCGCTTTCAATCATTTAAATCGCCGCATCTACTCTGCAGACGAAGATCCACCATCAACGATTGCTTGCTCGGACTCAGGAATCCCATCGGCACCCGTGCTCTGTTCTTGCTCCACCTCTTCGCTGATTGCGGAGGCGGGGGTCGAGCCCTTCGCGCCCACGATGTAGGCAGCTCCAAACCCTAACGCAATGGCAATCAAGGTCAAAATCACGTAGACAGGCCAATGGCGCTTAATATACGAAAACACGTTGACTCCTTAGAGCTCCGTCTACGAACGGCGGATAACCTCGGTCACGACCTCGGATACCGTGGCAATGTTCGTCGGGTTGACATTGTGGGGCAGGTCGTCCTCGGTACGAGCGCAAGCCAGACGCGTGCCGTCCACGCCGGCGATGGTGAGGGCTCGGCGGCTCGCCTCGAGGGCGGCGTAGGCATCGGTCTTGGCATAGGGCATCTCGAGCGCGCCACAATCGACATGGAACGACTTGCACACCTTGCTGACCAGGTTCATGATGCGGCGATCGCCCTTGAGCAGCTGCTGTTCGCCCTCAACCGTCACCACCGAAAGCCTACCGGCGCCGACGGATTCAAGATTGATGAAGAAGACGCCGCGGAGCTTATCGCGATGCGAAGCCAAGAAGGCCTTCATACCGGCGCCATCACAATCCGAGGCGCCCGTTGCCACAAACCAGATATCGTGACCGAGCAGCTCATCGTCGCCCATAGAAGCGACAGCCGAGAGCATATCTTCGGAAGAAGCGCCGTCGGAAGACGTAGCGCCGCCCTTCCAGCCATCGTTATCGTCCTCGAAATTATCCCACGAACCGATGCCGCGACCGGACTTCTTGGCATCGTAATCGTCTTCGACGCCCAGCCAGTCACTCATGCTGTCCTGTTCGTTTTTCTTTTTACGACCGAACAGGCCGCCCAGGCCGCGCTTGCGAGACTTAGGTGCCGCAGGGGCGGGAGCCGAAATGGTCTCGATCGGCTGTGCGCCCGACGCAACGGGCATAGGAGGCGCAACGGGTGCCGATGTGGGTTCGGGACCCTGAGCGGTAGCAAAGGGGTCGTTGACCTGTGCGGAGGGATCGGGAAGGTCGAACAGCGACGTGCGAGACGCAACGTTTGTCTGCTTCATCGACGGCAGCGACGGATCGGGGACCGAAGCCAGCGGAGACGAGGAGGGTGCAGGCGACGGTGCCGACGCCGGATCGGGAACATTCATCTGCGGACGCGGCGATGCTTGGGAGGAAATCTGGGCCATAAGGGAATCGACCGTTTCGTCCTGAGTGGGAGCGACATCGGCAACCGTGGCACCGGAACCACTCGGGATCGGCATGGTGAAAATCTGCGTGGAGTAAGGCCTCGACCCATCTGTCTCGGGAGCCTCGGAAACCGCAGGCACTTCCTCCTGCTCGACCTCGGTCGAATCACCTTGATCGGCTGCCGCGTATTGCTCTTCGTCACAGTTGACCTCGACGGGCTCGTGCCCGGCGACATCTTGGATTTCGGCAGCATCAATAGGCTCGTCATCGTCTGCCGCGTCGCCCTGCTCATCGGAAACAGGAAGGGGCTCGGCAATCGCGGTGCCTTGCTTTTCAAACGTTATCGTGGAATCGAACTGCGCGGCATCAAACGACATGGTGCTATCGACGTGCTGCTGAGCCTCAAAGGACGTTGTAGCTTCGGCGGCGTCGACAGGCACGGACTGCATAGCCTCGTTCTGCTCGAACTCTTGCGCCGCGCGCTCACGTGCCGCCTCGGCTGCCTGCTGCTGAGCGATGGCCTCCTGCTCGGCAGCCTCGCGTGCGGCAGCGCGCTTCCCCTCGAAATCGTCGACAAATTTCCTGCCCTTTGCAAGCGCACCCTTAAAGAAGTTGGAAGCGCTGGCGCCAATCGAAGAGAACGCGGATGCAATATCGGCATGGGGCGTTGCCGCGGGAATCTCGGCCGAGAAATCAGTATCGCTCTCGTAAGACACGCGCCTCGGCTGTTCAGCGTAATCGTCGTCAGGCTCGTCCGTAACGTCTTGCGCCGGCGCGGCGGGAGCCAAAATGTCCAGTCCTGCCGCGGAATCGATCGCGGACACCGCCTCGGGCTCGGCAACGGCAGCGGCAACCGCGGCAGACTCATCATCCACGGCGACAACGGGCGCAGATGCAGTCACGACGGGGGCAGGCTCGGGCTCAAACGTCGGCTCCTCGCCTTCCTCGTAATCGAGCGTGCAGGACTCGGGAAGCATTCCGAGCGCACGGATGGCATCCGAACCAAAGCGGATGTTGCCGGCGGCATTGCGATAGAGCCTGGGCTCGGGCTCGGCCGCGACAGGCTCCTCCGCCGGCTCGGCAGTGGGAACCTCGTCATTGAACTCTTCGGCCTGGACAGCCTGATTCTGATCCTCGGGCACGATGGCGCCAATCAGCGTCTCGTCGGCAGACGCACCTTCAAAGCCCTCGATCTGCTCGTCGAAAGCCTCGCCCTGTTCGGGCTCGGTCTGAGCGTCGGGAGCAATCGGCTGACCGAACTCGTCCTCGGCGTAGGTAGGCTCTTCATACTCGATGGTGTTGCCGTAGTCGTTTTGCTGTTGGGCCGCGGCATACTCCGCTGCTGCGCGCGCCATCTCCTCGGCACGACGCTTCTGCTCCCCAAAATAGGTATCGAACGGAACATCGTCGGGAAACTCGTTTTCGCCCTGGAAGGGAGCAACGTTGTCCATAACGCCGAGCATAGCGGCGACAGAAGACTTGTTGCACACTGCGCCGGACGTATAGGGAAGCACAAAACGGTTAGAAATGATGTTTGCCGCGTTGGCGAGCGCAACGAGGGAAGCGAGGATCGCGACAATCCACAGCAGAACCTTGAGCGCGCCGGGGAGCGGCAGGATACGCAAGATGGCAACGGCAGCAGGGGCAACCGTGGCAACGGGCAACAGCTTGGCGATGAGCGCACGATACGAAGCATAGGGCTCGCGGGCGAGCAGCTCAGCACGGGGAGAGTCGTAGTGTGCGACAACGACCACCGGGCGGTTGCGCGGAGACGCGAGCGGGCCCGAGGCCTTGTGGTAGGCGATGACATTTTGGCTCACGCCCGTCTTGCCCAGGCGCGAAACCACGGGGTGGCCCGTGCGCTCGAGCACGTAAAGAACGGCACCGACAATGGCCAGCAAGGTGCCGACCAAGCCGATGCCGCCGCCGATGCCCATCAGCAGGGCGCCGGCAAACGCAAGAATACCGGTAACGGCAAATGCCAACCTGCTGGGCGCCGGGGCATTGAACTCCTGAACCTCGGGATCAAAGCCGTGGTTGCGGAAGATCTGAGCGATATCCTCGGCAGCCAAGCGCTCTTCTTCGCTGCATGCCGGCGTGATGCCGGTGTTCTGCAGCAGGTGGTTAATATAGTTCTGGGTGTTCGCCATGTGCGCTCCACATCCATAATCCGACAAATAGGCCCAATGCATGCACATTAGAACCGTATATAGTCGAAAGTATACCCCGAGCGAGCGCAAACGACCGAATTCGGGCCATCTTAACGCCCCGAGCGGACAAGGATATAGCCTAATCTCCATATCGGACTAAAATCATGGCAGCAAACCACCTTCTCATGCGAGGACTCTATGACGGCAAGCGACGCGACCGCGGCAATTAAAAAGGGGAATTCGGAGCCCAGTTTCGATAAAACGGCTCAGCGCATCCTCAATCTTTTCTTTGTGCTCAACAGCTCCCCCGAACCGCTGACGACCGAGCAGATCGTCTTGGATTCTGACCTGGGATATGGCTCGGGCAATATCGGCTCGGATAAGCGCAAGTTTCGGCGCGATCGTGACAAACTGCTCGAACGCGGCATCTTAATCAAGGAGGTTCGCCCCGCCGGCGCGCAGGAGACCGAGGAAAGCTCATGGACAATCGACCGCGAGCACACGTTTGCGGCAGGCGGCCTCATCACCGCAGACGACGCCGATATCCTGCTCAACGCTATCGACCAGACAATAGCGGGCGGCTCATCCACTTTTGCCGCGCCGCTTGCCGATATTCGTTCCAAGATTGCCTACCTCACCGGCAGGACGACGGCGGACGAAGCACCGATCCGCCGCTCTCCCACCGTCGATGCGGTATGGAGCGCCTTTGCCGAGCGATGCGCGCTGCGATTTTTATATCAGAACGGACGCGGTGAGCAGAAAGAGCGTACCGTCTGCGTCTACGGCATGTTCGAGCGCGGGGGCGTTGCGTACTTCTGCGGCCTCGACAATGCCACCGACGACATCAGGACATTCCGCTGCGACCGTATCGTTCGCGCTTGGCGTCCTTCGAAGGCCTACGCCATCCCTGCAGACTTCAATCTCAACGACTACCTGTTCTTTGAATTCGATTTTGCCGACCGCCCGCCCGTTGCGGCTACGTTCTCGTTCGCCCCGCAGACGCAGATCGATATGATCAACGGCCTCACGCGCGGGCGAGGTGAGCTCGCACACACCGATTCGGGATGGACTTGGACCGTTGACGTGCGCGATCTTGAAGCCGCCGCCGCATTTTGCATGGCCCACGCCATGGACGGCATGAGGCCCATGGCCCCCAAATCGCTCAAGCAGGCGTGGAACCACCTCATTGAAAGGACGGTGCACGAGCATGCCCGTGCGTAAACTCACCAGCGAGCAGAGGCTCTCGCGCGCCATCGACATCATGGAGGCCCTCTACGCCGCCGGCGAGAGCGGCATGACACGAACCGAGATTTGCAGTCGCTTTGACATCACGGGGGCGTCGCTCGACGAGATTCTCGAGATCGTCTCGACGCTCGCGGACCGAGAATCGGGTGCGCGTATCATCTGCGAATGCCACGGCGAGCGCGTGGTCCTCACCGGTGACGCCGGGCGTGTACTACCGCTGCGCCTGAGTGCCGCCGAGGGCGCTGTGCTCAACCACGAACTTGAATCGTTGGGGATCGAGCCCCAGGCGGCGGCTCGAATTCGACATGCTCTTCTACCCGAAGAGCTCGGCTATAACCAGCACGTCTTTGACACCGTCAACCACGGGTCGCACTGGCAGCAGCTGAGCTGCGCCATTCAGGACGGCGTTCGCTGTCGTATCTCGTATCGCTCGATGGACGATGCGCGGCCACGCGAGCGTCTGGTCGACCCCTTGCGCATTACAGCAAACGGCGACCAAACATATCTGATTGCCTGGGACATCGCGGTCGATGAGCAGCGCACCTATCGCATGGATAAAATCGAGGGACTCGCCTTGACGGAAGACTCCGTCGTGCCTCACGCACCGGACGTTGCATCCCTCCACGATTCCCTTGCCCGGACGCAGCGTAGCGCAAAGCTCTTGATGCCATTCGATATGGCGGAGCATCTGGACTGGGCCGGCATCACCCTAATCGAACGCAGCGGGACAGACATGGCAACGGTAACCGTACATTACGGCTCCGAGCATTGGCTGCTGAGCCAGATAATCGCAGCGGGCGGAGCCATCCGCATCTTGGATGACCCCGCCCTGTCAAAGCGTCTGTGCGATATGGCAAAAACCCTCGTCTGTCCGCTTTAGCGCCGCCGCTCGTGGCGTGCACGCCACAGCTGTAGATAGTGCCCGATCTGCGCCGATTCGATGCGCTGGTAGGAGCTCGTGGGCAGCGACGTTAAGAACTTCTTGCCATAGCCCTTCGTCACCAGGCGAGGATCCGCCAAGATCAGCACACCGCTGTCGGTCGACGAGCGAATCAAACGCCCCGCGGCCTGCTTAACCTCGAGCACCGCCTCGGGCAGCGAATAGCGCGCCCATGCGCGGTCTTCGCGCAGGTTGCGCTCGCACGAGAGCGGGTCCGTGGGGCTCGAGAACGGCAACTTGGGAATGATGACGCAGCGCAGCGTCTCGCCGCTGGCATCAAACCCCTCCCAGAAGGCCTTGAGCGCAAAAAGCGACGAGGTCGGTTCGTTGATAAACCGGTCGCGCAGGCGACGAGGAGATGAGTTGCGCTGCTGGCAGTTGAGCTCCAGACCCGCACGGGCCATCTTGGGCTCAACGCGGGCGTATAGGTCCTCCATGTCGCGCCGATTGGTGAACAACGTGAGCACCGATCCGCCCATGGCAAGATGGGCGTCGACCAGTACGCGCTCGAGCGCCGTAAGATAGCTCTCACGATCGCGCGGATCGGGGATATCGCCCGCAACGACTACAGCCATGTTCGAATCGAAGTCGTAGCTCGAATCCAAGTGCAGCGATGACGACGTTGAAGCACCGATGCGATCAAGGCCGACCGCATGGTTAAAGTGCTCAAAGCTTTTGGACACCGTCATGGTCGCCGAGGCAAAGATAGCCGTGTGAACCTCGGGCAGCCACTCGGTTGCCAAGGCCTCGCCAATGTCGATGCGCTCTGCGGTCATTGACTCTCCGCCGGCACGCAGCCTGCGATTGACCTGCAGCGAATACACGTAGTGTTCATCGGTACCATCAATGATGAGTTTTAGGTTCTCGGCCAGCTCGTGCAGGCGGCGCGAGATATCACCCAGGTCGACAACAACCTCTGGCTTGTCGGCGGCGACGGCTTGCACCAGCGCGTCGACGCTCTTGTCAGCTTGTTCCAATGCGTCGATGCCAGTGTAGGCCGACTGTAAGAAATCATGCCAGTCGTCAGATTCGCGCAGCTCGGGGCCAATCCATAGATTGGCATTGTCATAGCCCCCACGGGCACGGCGACCGAGCTCGCGAACGCCATCGAACACGCCGGCGATCGCCATGCTCGCGCGCTCAACCGTCGACGTCGCCTTGGCGGTAAGGCCCAGATAGAGCGTAGAGCCCTCGGAGGTTGCCAAATCACGGGAAACCTGGCTTAGCGCGCCGGTGCTCGAGCCACCCAGACGCTCAAACAGAACGCGTGATTCGTCCGCCGACACCACACGCGCCCACTGACGGCGCGCCTCGCGCTCGATGGAATGGGCCTCGTCGATTACCCAATGACGAATCGGCGGCAAAATCCTGCCCTCGGCCGCGACGCTGCGGAACAGCAGGGAATGGTTGGTGACCACCACATCGGCATGCGCCGCACGACGGCGAGCGCCGTGGACCAAACATTTATCAGGGAAAAACGGGCAGAGGCGACGAGCACACTCGCGCGAGGCCGTCGTAAAGTCGGGACGGTTGACGCTGCGCCACCGAATGCCGAGCGAGTCGAGGTCGCCATCGGCTGATTGGCAGACGTACGCCATAATGACCGCGACCGCCGTGAGCGTGTCCGCCGGATCGCGCTTGGTGGTAATCTCGACCTGGCCGCGGCTCATGCGCTCGAGCTTGCGCAGGCACGGATAGTGGTCATACCCCTTGAGAGCGCAAAATGACAGACCACCGTCCAGTTGCTCGGCAAGTTTTGGCAGCTCATGGTACATGAGCTGGTCGGCAAGATTGTTCGATTTGGTCGCAATACCAACCGTGATGTTGTTACGGCGTGCTGCCTCGGCAAAAGGCACCAGATAGGCCATCGATTTGCCGACGCCTGTGCCTGCCTCAATTACTCGATGAGTGCCCGTGACCAGCGCATCGCGGACCTCGAGCGCCATCGCGATCTGCTCATCACGCGGCTCGTAGGTGGGATACATGCGATTGACCAGGCCACCTGGCGCATAGTCTGCCTCGATCTCCTCACGACTCGGCATCTTGAGAACCGGCAGCTCATCGGCGTCCACCCGATCGTCGGCGCGATCGGCCTTGAGAACGTCAGCACGAGCGGCGCTGAGAGAGAAGATGGAACCAGGGTTCTGCCCTGCCAAGAATGAGAAGATAGGACGATAGGACCAAGGCACGTCCGGATGCATGTCGGCTAGGCGCGCCATGAGGCCCTGGGGCAAGTCGGTGAGCGCCACGAGCAACACGCGCCATACGCCACACAGGGCGTCGACGTCGGCATTGGCACGGTGTGATACCGAGTCGCAGCCAAACAGATCGGCCATAAAAGACAGCTTGTGCGAGGCCAGGCGCGGAAGCGCGATGCGCGACAGCGCCAGCGAATCGATCCAAATATCGCTCACGTTGACGCCGCCTTTGATCGACTCGATAAACGAGCGGTCGAACGTGGCGTTGTGTGCGATCACCGGGCAGCCACCGACAAAATCGGCGAGAGCGGCGACGGCCTCAACCGCCGACGGGGCATCTGCCACATCGGCATTTGTAATGCTCGTGAGCTCGGTAATCTCGGCGGGAATCAGCTGTTTGGGATGCACGAAGGTATCGAAGCGGTCGATGACCTCGCGGCCCGAAAGACGGGCCGCCGAGATCTCGATCAGCTCGTTGTCCTGCACCGAAAGACCCGTGGTCTCGGTATCGAGGACAATCACATCTTCCTCGATAAGGCCGAAGGACTGCGTTTTGGCGCGGTCGGCAAGCGTGGCATAGGAGTCGATGACAAACTGCGGCGTTCCTGACGAAACCGCGTCCTCGATTAGCATGCAATGCCCGCTCGACGAAGGCCCATACGGATCAGGCTGTCACAGACCTGCGGGAACGTCATGTCGTCGGTGTGGCGGATCTCATCTGGATACAGCGACGTATCGGTCATGCCGGGAATGGTATTGGTCTCGAGGATAACGGGGCCGTCCTCGCTCACAATAAAGTCGCTGCGCGAGATACCCAGGCAACCGAGGGCCTTGTGAGCGGCACAGGCAAGTTCCTGAGCGCGAGCGTAATTCTCGGGTGAAATCTGCGCCGGAATGCGATGGATATCCGTAGGGTCGACATACTTCACGTCCAGATCGTAGAACTCGCAGTCCTCGGGCTTACGAATCTCGACAATCGGCAGGGCGCGCACGTCATCTTCGCCGTATACGCCGACGGTGACCTCGGTACCCTCGATGCACTTCTCGACCAGCACTTTGTCGCCGTACTCAAACGCCTTGGCGATTGCCGCGGGCAGCTCGGAGGGCTCATGGACCAGGGAAATGCCATAGCTGGAACCGTTGACGGCCGGCTTCACAAAGCAGCGCTCGCCACAAACCTCGACGATATGATCGATATCGACTTCGTCGCCCACCTCGAGCGCAAGGCCGGGGGCAATGGGAATGCCTGCCTTGGCGTATAGGAGCTTAGAGACCTCCTTGTCGGCACCGCAGGCGCTGGCAAGTACGCCCGAGGCCGTGTAGGGGATACCCAGGGTCTCCATGGCACCCTGCATGGCGCCATCCTCACCGCCGGCGCCGTGCATGGCGATAAATGCCACATCGAATCCGCCGGTCGCCATGGTTACCATAAAGTCATCAGCGGCCGTGTCAAGCAGCTCCACCGAGGTGTAGCCAGCTTCCTTCAGTGCCACCACAACGTTCTTTCCCGAATCGAGCGAGATCTCGCGCTCGGCGGAATGACCGCCCGCCAAGACCGCTACGTGCATGTTCTCTAGGCTTTTACCCGGCATGGGCAGACTCCTCCTCTATAATTTCTGCAGCTGATACCATATTGTAGCGATACCCTCTACGTTTCCCCAAAATCGAAAGGCTTCCATGAATCCCAGGACTAAATCTCAGGACATTCGCGACTTGAGCCAAAACGATATTCGCGAGCTCGTGGCCGAACTTGGCCAGCCCGCCTTCCGCGCGAAGCAGCTCATCGAATGGGTCTTTGAGAAGAACGTTTGTTCGTTTGACGATATGACCAATCTTCCCAAGGCTTTCCGCGAGCAGCTTAAAGAGGCGTTTGCCTTTGATACGCCGACTGAACTCACCAAGCAGGTTTCCAAAGATGGCTCGCGCAAGTATCTGCTCGAGTACCACGATGGCATTTCCGTCGAGACCGTCGGCATGCCCCGTCGTAACAAGCTTTCCGTCTGCGTTTCCACCCAGGCAGGCTGCGGCATGGGCTGCGCCTTTTGCGCTACCGGTCTCAACGGCCTCAAGCGCTCTCTGACCGCTCAAGAGATCGTCGACCAGGTGCTTCATGTATCCAACGACTTTGGCGAGCGTGCCACAAGCGTTGTCTTCATGGGCCAGGGCGAGCCGTTTGCCAACTACGACGAGGTTCTCAAGGCACTGCGTATCCTCAACGACCCCGATGGCATCGGCATCGGCGCTCGTCACCTCACCGTCTCTACCAGCGGCGTTATTCCCGGTATTCGCAAATTTGCCGATATCCCCGAGCAGTTCACTCTTGCCGTTTCCCTGCATTCCGCCATCCAGTCGACGCGCAATAAGCTCATGCCCGGTGTTAAGAAGTACACGCTGCTTCGCCTTCACGAAGCGCTTCAGCTCTACACCGAGAAGACTGGCCGCCGCCCGACCTATGAGTATGCCATGATCGAAGGCGTCAACGATACGAATCCCGAGATGCAGGCGCTCTGCGACTTCTGCGAGGGAACGCTGTGCCACGTTAACCTGATTCAACTTAACGACATCGAGGGCAGCCCGCTCAAGCCGTCGCCGATTCATAAGGTTGAGGATCTTCAGCGTCGTCTTGAGTCCCGTGGCATCGAGACCACGATTCGTAACTCCCGTGGTAACGATATTGACGCCGCTTGCGGACAGCTGAAACAGCGCTTCAAAGTTCAGAAGAACGCATAGGGGAGTCGCACTCCAAAACGTTTCATGTGAAACATCGAATGGCCCCGGTTGCAGGATATGCAACCGGGGCCATTTCATTTATTGACCTCAATTTTGGACCAGCTGCTACCTTTCCCATTTTTTTACTGACAAAATAAGGAGCCCTCGTCTCATGAATCAGACAAGGGCGCCTCAAAATATGCAGGGTAATTGTTAGGTACCTAATAGCCTACATTTTCCCATTGGTTGCTAACCCAACCTTGATTAATCTTAGGATTATTCGTCACCTGAGCAGTGCGCATGGCAACATCTTCTGTCATAACATCCATTTTCTTCTTGGAAGTATCGACAATATCTTGCGCGCCACGAAGCAAACGACCTCGAAGTTCATCGTCTGTCGCGATCTTATAGCCAGCAAAGGCACCAGCCGCGACAGTCGTCACCAATGCAATCGCAGTTAAAATCTTATTCCTCATCTTGGCCTCCTTGATCAAACTGAATCATTTCACCAAGAATACGAGAGAGCTCTTCCTCGTCTTTAAACTCAATCTCAATCTTATTCTTTCCACGCGAGCTCTTCACGCGAACGTTGGTATTAAATAGCTGACGAAGTACACGCGCAGCCTTTTTAAAAGACTGAGGCGTTGCAGGCCTCGACGTCTTAGGCGTCTCTCCGGCAGAAAACAATGGAGCAAGATTTTCTGTCGCTCTTACGGAAAGGCCCTCTGCAACAACCTTCTCTGCAAGTCGAATTCGCGCGTCCTCATAGGGAACTGCAAGAATCGCACGTGCGTGACCAGCAGTAAGTTTACCCT
>ENA-OQCL01000456-OQCL01000456.1-human-gut-metagenome-genome-assembly--contig:-NODE-456-length-19681-cov-3.272579_pt1 | contig 19681 bp, 28 predicted proteins | sample MGYA00242502_ERZ504586 | MGnify/ENA primary metagenome ERZ504586 (study PRJEB26092, sample SAMD00036316) | human gut metagenome | host: Homo sapiens | study: EMG produced TPA metagenomics assembly of... | reverse complement strand
GGTTCTATGAGACCGACATGATGGGCATTGCCCATCATTCCAATCATATCCGCTGGTTCGAGTGCGGCCGCTGTGAATACCTGGCAGCTGCCGGCATCGATTTGTTCGCCTTGCTGGACCAGGGCATTTCCTATCCCATCAAGAGCGTGTCCTGCGAGTACATCAGCCCCATCAACTATGCCGATACCATCGATATCGAGACGCGGCTGGTCAAGCTGAGCCGGGCGCAGATGGTCTTTTCGTACCGCATCGTCCATCACGATGACCACCGCCTGCTGGCGACGGGGACGACGCAGAATGTCTTTGCCCACAAGGACAGCGGCAAAGTTGCCCGCCTCGATGAGGCCGATTATAAGAAGTTACAGGCCATGTATGCCGAAGACAAAGCGGCTGCCCAGGCCGGGGGAGGGGTCCATGGAACGTAATGCACAGCCTATTGGCGTCTTTGATTCCGGCGTCGGCGGCCTGACGGTCGTCGCCAAGCTGCGGATGCTGCTGCCTCATGAAAATATCATCTATGTCGGCGATACCAAGCGCAACCCTTACGGGACGCGGACGCCGGAGGAAATCCTGGCCTATACGCGGGACATCCTCCGTTTCATGACGGCCCAGGGCGTCAAGCTCGTCGCCATCGGCGCGCGCAGCACGACTGGGCCGGTCTCTGATCTTCATAAGAGTGTGCTCGAGCTGACAGATGCGCGCTTCTGCGATCTGGCGCTTGACAATTACAAGGACTGCGACGTCGTCTTTCTGGCGCTGCCCCACGGCACGTCGTCGGAATACGCCAAGGCCCTTGTCGAGATGGGCGTCAAGGTGATCGACCTGGGCGCAGATTTCCGTCTCAACGACGCGGCTGTGTACGAAAAATGGTACGGCGCTGACCACGCCTGCCCGGAATGGATGGCGGAAACCGTCTACGGATTGCCGGAGCTGCACCGCGAAGCGATCCGCGAAAGCCGGCTCGTCGCCAACCCTGGCTGCTTCCCAACTTCTATTATCCTCGGTTTGGCGCCGCTTTGCAAAGAAAAATTGCTCGATCCCGCTTTTGTCGTCGCTGACAGCGACTCGGGACTCACCGGCGCCGGCAAATCGCTGAAGGAGAGCTCCCATTTTGTCAACGTCAACGAAAACGTCGTCGCCTACAACATCGGCAAGCATCGCCACCTGCCGGAAATCGTGCAGGAGCTGAATCAGCTTGCTGACAACGACGTCGGCCTGGTGTTCAACCCACACCTGGCGCCGATCAACCGCGGCATTCTCTCGACGCTGACGCTGAAGCTCACGCAGCCGATGACGCCAGAAGCGCTGGACGCGCTTTATCACAACTTCTACGACGACGAGCCATTTGTGCGCGTGCGTCCGGCTGGCGAATACGCAGCGACGAAGCAGGTGATGGGCTCGAATTTCTGCGATATTTCGCTGCATCCTGTGAATGAAACGACGCTGGTTGTCTGCGCGGCCATCGACAACATTGTCAAAGGCGCCAGCGGCCAGGCTGTGCAGAATATGAACATCCTGTTTGGTCTCCCTGAGACCCAGGGGCTGGAGCAGTTCCCACTCTGCCCTTGACAGACAACGAAGAAGGAGGACACCATGAATCAATTTCCGAAAGGCTATCAGGCCTGCGGCTTCCACTGCGGCATCAAAAAAGCGAAGGACGATCTGACTGTCGTCGTTTCCGATGTGCCGGCAGCCGCAGCAGCTGTTTATACGAACAATCTTTTTCAGGCAGCACCGCTGGTGGTGACGAAGGCCCACCTCGCTCAGGAGGGCAAGGCGCAGGCGATCGTCGTGAACAGCGGCGTGGCCAATGCAGCCATGGGCAAGCAGGGCATCCATGACGCGGAGGCTGTCGCAAAAACGCTGGCGGACACCTTTGCCATTCCTGAGCAGTACACGATCGTCGCTTCGACGGGCGTGATCGGTATGCCGCTGCCAGTCGACAAGATTGGTGCCGGCATTGCCAAAGCGAAGGACGCGCTCCAGCCGCTGGCGGAAAGCGCTGAGGCTGCTTCCCGCGGCATCATGACGACGGACACGGTGCCTAAGACCGCCAGTGCCACGATTACCATCGCTGGCACGGAGGTGCATTTCTGGGGCATGTGCAAAGGCGCGGGGATGATCCATCCAAATATGTCGACGATGCTGGGCTTTGTGCTTTCAGACGCTGCCATCGAAAGCCCGCTGCTGGCGCAGGCGCTCTCGGCCGCGATCGGCGACAGCTTCAACATGATCTCTGTCGACGGCGACACCTCCACGAATGATATGGTGACGGTGCTCGCCAACGGCTGCGCCGAAAATGCGCCGATCACCGACGCCGAGTCAGAGGAGTTTCAGCGCTTCGCCGCTGCGCTCAAGGAGGTCTGCGTGAGCCTGGCGAAGCAGATCGTCGCCGACGGCGAAGGGGCCACGAAGCTCTTCGCTGTGAAGGTGCTGAATGCGCCAACGACACGCGACGCCAAAACCATCGCTCGCGCTGTCACCTCGTCGAGCCTGGTCAAGGCGGCGATGTATGGCCGTGACGCCAACTGGGGCCGCATCGCCTGCGCAGCTGGCTATTCTGGCGCGCTCTTCGATCCCGACAAGATGGACATCTTTATCGGCGATCTGCTGGTGGCGCAGAATGGCCAGGGGCTGGCCTTCGACGAAGACAAGGCGTTTGAAATCCTCTCGGAGAACACCGTTGACGTGACGATCGATCTCCACGAAGGAAATGGCGAAGCGATCGGCTGGGGCTGTGACCTCACCCACGATTATGTTTCGATCAACGCAGATTACAGGAGTTAAGAACAATGGAATTTGGCAACCACACGGCAGAGGTCCTTGTTGAAGCCCTGCCTTACATCAAAAAATTCTACGGCACCACCATCGTCATCAAATACGGCGGCCATGCCATGGTCGACAAGGAGATGCGCGAAAAGGTCATCAGCGACATCGTGCTCATGCGTTTTGTCGGCATGAACCCGATCCTGGTGCACGGCGGTGGGCCGGATATCAATTATCAGCTGGAAAAAGAAAACTACCAGAGCAAATTTGTCGACGGTCTGCGCGTGACCGACAGCGAGGTGCTGGACATTGCGCAGATGGTGCTGGTCGGCAAGGTCAACCAGGAGATCGTCGCTCTGCTGCAGAAGCACGGCGGCAACGCTGTCGGCCTCAGCGGCATCGACGGCGGCACGATCCAGGCGAAGAAGAAGCTTCACTACGATAAGGAGCACCATCCTGTCGATCTCGGCTATGTTGGTGAGATCACCGACATCCGTCCGGCGCTCATCCGCAATGCGCTGGAGAAGGAATACATCCCTGTGATCTCGCCGATCGGGCTGGACGAGCAAGGCGGACGCTACAACATCAACGGCGACACTGCAGCGGCAGCGATCGCGGCGGCGCTGAAGGCCGACAAGTTCTTCCTGCTCACAGACACCGATGGCATCCTCGACAAGGACGGCCAGCGCATCAGCCAGGTGACGACCGACGGCCTCGACGCTTTGAAAGCAGATGGCACGATCTCCGGCGGCATGATCCCGAAAGCGGCCTGCTGCCAGCACGCCATCCAAAACGGCGTGGCCAGCGCGCACATCATCAACGGCCAGATGCAGCACAGCTTACTCTTAGAATTATTCACCGACGATGGTGTTGGCACCATGGTCGTAGGAGGAAAACAAGATGAACAATGAAATGATCGCCAAAGGCAAAAAATACATCATGGGCACTTACAGTCAGGCGCCGATCGTCATCGAAAAGGGCGAGGGTGTGATCCTGACAGACAACACCGGAAAAGAATACATCGACATGGTCAGCGGCATTGCCGTCAACAGCCTGGGCTACGGCCATCCGGCTGTGGTGAAGGCCATCCAGGAACAGGCTGAAAAGCTGATCCACATTTCCAACCTCTACTGGAACGTGCCGCAGATCGAGCTGGCGGAAAAGCTCTGCCAGGCGAGCGGTCTGGGCAAGGCGTTTTTCTGCAACAGCGGCGCCGAAGCCAATGAATCGGCGATCAAGCTGGCCCGCAAATACGGCAGCAAGACCGGCCGCCATACGATCATCTCGATGATCCAGTCCTTCCATGGGCGCACGATGGGCGCGCTCAAGGCTACCGGCCAGACGAAGTACCAGAACGGCTTTGCGCCGCTGCCGGAGGGTTTCAAATACACGGAAGCGAACAATATTGAGATGCTCGACGCGATGATCGATGACGACACTTGCGCCATTATGCTCGAGGTGATCCAGGGCGAAGCGGGCATCATCGCGCTGGACGAAGCCTATCTCAAGCACGTTGAGCAGGTCTGCGCCGAGAAGGACATCCTCTTCATCATCGACGAGGTGCAGACCGGCATGGGCCGCACGGGCTATGCGTTCGCCCATCAGAAATACGGCCTGCATCCGGACATCGTGACCATGGCCAAGGCCATCGCCGGCGGTGTGCCAATGGGCGCGATGCTCGCCAAGGACAGCGTTGCCGCTGCTTTCCAGCCAGGGGACCACGCGTCGACCTTTGGCGGCAATCCCTTGGCTGCGCACACGGCCTGCGCTGTCTGCGATGTGATCTTCGACAAGGCTTTTCTGGCGAGTGTGCATGAGAAGGGCGATTATTTCGCCCAGCGTCTGGCTGAGCTGGTCGACGGCGAAAAGGTGCTGGAGGTGCGCGGCCGCGGGCTGATGCTCGGGCTCCTGCTTGCAGATAGCGTGAAGCCTGGCGATTATGTGGCGAAGGCTGCTGAGGCTGGACTTCTCATCTGCACAGCTGGCAAGCAGGTGCTGCGCTTTGTGCCACCGCTGGTGATCACGAAGGACGAGATCGACGACGCCATCGACATTCTCAAGCAGGTGCTGGCATGAAGATCCTGATCGTTGGCCTGGGGCTGATCGGCGGCTCGCTGGCGAAGGCGCTTTCTGCTTACACCGATGCCAAGGTCGTCGGCATGGACAAGGATGACAAAACCCTGGCTCTGGCGCTGGACGAAGGCGCCATCCGCTACATCGCCGGTGAGCCGGATCTCGAAGATGCGGATGTGACGATCCTTTGTCTGACGCCGCAGAACATCATCAATTTCGTCGCCGAAAACCACGAGAAGATGAACAAGAACGGCCTGGTGCTGGATGTCTGCGGTGTGAAGCGCGACATCATGGCCTGCTTCCGCGCGTATTTCTTCGAGGACGGGCCGCAGTACATCGGCATGCACCCGATGGCCGGGCGCGAGCTCTTCGGCTACGAGCATGCGCTGGTCAATCTCTTCCAGGGCGCGAGCCTGGTGATGACGAAGGACCCTGAGTTGGATTACGATGTCGACTGGCAGAAGCTGGAGGAATACGTCTACGCTCTGGGCTTTCGCAAGCTGGTGCCGTCGACGCCGGAAACCCACGACCAGATCATCGCCTACACCTCGCAGCTGGCGCACGTCGTTTCCAGCGCCTACATCAAAAGCCCGACGATGCTGCGCGAGGAAGGCTACAGCGCCGGCTCCTTCCGCGATCTGACGCGGGTGGCGCGTCTCGACGAGAAGATGTGGACGGATCTCTTCCTGCGCAATGCCGACTTTCTCGTGGATGAGATCGACGAGATCATCAAGCATCTCATCGAATACCGCGATGTTTTGCACGATCGCGATGCACAAACCCTTGAATTTTTGCTCAAAGATGGTAGAGTGAAGAAGGAGTGGAGCAACGACCACGTGCAATAACAAAGGAGGGAGCGCCGATGATCGACAAGGAGATCGTTTGCAACGGTCCTCGCGAGATGATAGAGGCTGCCCATCAGACCATTTATGAATCCCTGGGCAAGCTGAAATACGTGAACCTGAAATATAAATGCGCTGGCGCCGCTGAAAGCGCCTGGCTGTACAACGTTGATTTCGCGGCAGAGGGAGAAGATTGTGTGATCACCTTCCTCAACGCCGACGCCGAACCGATCGTGGTGGCTTTGGGCAGTCTGGAATATTTCAAGCTGCGGCCGTATTACATCGCTGCCTGTGTCGGCTTCAAGAACATCATCTTTTACAGCAACGGAACGAAAGGAGAACAGCAATGAACTTAAAAGGCAGAGATTTTCTCACCCTGCGTGATTTTACCGGCGAAGAGATCCAGTACATTGTGGATCTCGGGCTGGATCTCAAAGACAAGCTCAAAAAAGGCATTCCGCACCCATACCTCCAGGGAAAATCCCTGGCGATGATCTTCCAGAAATCCTCGACGCGCACGCGCGTTTCCTTCGAGGTGGGGATGTATCAGCTGGGCGGGCAGGCGCTTTTCCTGAGCACCCGCGATCTGCAGATCGGTCGCGGCGAGCCTGTGCAGGACACGGCGCGCGTGCTGTCGCGCTACGTCGACGGCATCCTCATCCGCACCTACGAGCAGGCTGAGGTGGAAGCCTTCGCCAAATACGCCGACGTGCCAGTGATCAACGGCCTCACCGATACCTACCACCCAACGCAGATCATCGCCGATCTGATCACGATCAAGGAGCAGAAGGGGCATCTCGCTGGTCTCAATTTCTGCTATGTTGGCGACGGCAACAACATGGCCCATTCGCTGGCGATCGGCATGCTCAAGTGCGGCCTCAACGTCGGCATCGCTACGCCGGACGCTTACCAGCCGGATGCGGAGATCATGGCCTACGCCAAGGGCATCGCTGCAGAAAACGGCTGTGAATTCGTGCTCACAAATGATCCGAAAGCGGTTGTGAAAAATGCCGATGTTGTATATACTGATACATGGGCAAGCATGGGCCAGGAGGACGAAAAGGAAGCGCGCGCCAAGGCCTTTGCCGGCTACACGATCGACGCCGATCTGTTTGCGCTGGCCAAGAGTGACGCCATCTTCATGCACTGCCTGCCGGCTTATCGCGGCTATGAGATGACCGAGGATGTGCTCGAGCACGAGCGCAGCGTGGTCTTTGACGAAGCCGAAAACCGCATGCACGCCCACAAAGCCATCATGGCTGCTATTATGTAATCAAATTAGGAGGAATTTCTCATGTCTAAAGTTGTATTGGCTTATTCCGGTGGTCTCGACACCTCCATCATCATTCCTTGGTTGAAGGAAAACTACGACAACTGCGAAGTCATCGCTGTCTGCGGCGACGTTGGCCAGGGCGACGAGCTCGACGTTGTCCACGACAAAGCGCTGGCTTCCGGCGCAAGCAAGGTCTACATCGCTGACCTCAAGGAAGAATTCGTGCGCGATTACGTTTATCCAGTGATCCGCAGTGGCGCCATCTACGAAGGCGGCTACCTGCTCGGCACCAGCTGCGCCCGTCCGCTGATCGCCAAGGCGCTGGTTGAAGTGGCCAAGAAGGAAGGGGCAGACTACATCGCCCACGGCGCCACCGGCAAAGGCAACGACCAGGTGCGCTTCGAGCTCACCATCAAGGCCCTGAGCCCAGAGACGAAGATCATCGCGCCATGGCGCATCTGGGACATCAAGAGCCGCGAAGACGCTGTCGATTTCGCCAACGCCCACAACATTCCAGTGCCTGTCACCAAGAAGCGCCCATATTCCATGGACCGCAACGTGCTCCATCTTTCCCACGAAGGCGCGGATCTGGAAGATCCTGCCAACGAACCGCTGGACGATCTCTACCTCATCTGCAACCGTCCGGAAGACGCGCCAGATGAACCAGAATACATCACCCTCACCTTCGAAAAGGGCAACGCTGTGAAGTTAAACGGCGAAGCGCTGACGCCGCTGGCCATGCTCGAAAAACTCAACGCGCTCGGCGCAAAGCACGGCATCGGCATCCTCGACATCGTGGAAAACCGCCTGGTCGGCATGAAGAGCCGCGGCGTCTATGAAACCCCTGGCGGCACCATCCTGCACGTTGCGCATCAGGGTCTGGAAAGCCTGACGCTGGACCGCTCCACCATGGAATTCAAGGCCCACGCTGCTGTGAAATATGCCCAGCTCGTTTACGATGGCCTCTGGTACACCCCACTCAAGGAAGCCCTCGACGCTTTCATCGACAAGACCCAGGAAACCTGCTCCGGCGAAGTGCGCCTGAAACTCTACAAAGGCAGCGTCACCACCGCCGGCATGACCAGCCCATACTCCCTCTACAACGAAGAATTCGTCACCTTCGGCGAAGACGAGGTCTACAACCAGGCTGACGCAGAAGGCTTCATCAACCTCTTCGGCCTGCCACTCAAGGTCAACGCTCTGATGAAGCGTAACCTCGAAAAGTAAGCGAGGCGCATCATGGCAAAGCTTTGGGGCGGACGTTTTTCAAAAGACAGCGACAAGTTGATGGAGGATTTTCATTCCTCCATCAGCTTTGACCAGAAATTGTATTATTGGGACATTCAGGGCTCCATCGCCCACGCGACGATGCTCGGCAATGTCGGCGTCATCACGAAGGAGGAAGCAGCCACGCTGGTGGCGGGTCTTCGCGAGATTCTCGAGGAGATCGAAGCCGGCAAGGTGCATTTCAACCCAGCCGACGAAGACATCCACATGAACATGGAAGTCCTGCTCACGGAAAAAGTCGGCGACGTCGGCAAAAAGCTCCACACCGGCCGCAGCCGCAACGACCAGGTCGCTGTGGATATGCGCATGTATCTGCGCCACGAGGTGCTGACGATCCAGGCGCAGCTCTTGGAATTCCTCGAGACGCTGCTTGCGATTGCCAAGAAGCATCTGGAAACGGCGATGCCGGGCTACACCCATCTGCAACGCGCGCAGCCGATCACCTTGGGGCACCACATCATGGCTTATTTCGAGATGTTCAAGCGCGACTACCAGCGCCTGGATTCGTGGCTCGATCGCAACAACATCATGCCGCTGGGAAGCGGCGCGCTGGCGGGCACGACCTTCCCGCTGGACCGCAACGAAACCGCTGCGGCGCTGCATTTTGACGGGCCATGCCTGAACTCGCTGGACGGCGTCAGCGACCGCGATTTTGCGCTGGAATTTCTCAGTGATGCATCGATCAGCATGATGCATCTTTCCCGCTTCTGCGAGGAGGTCATCCTCTGGGCCAGCCAGGAATTTGCCTTCATCGATCTCGACGACGCCTACAGCACCGGCTCGAGCATCATGCCGCAGAAGAAAAATCCTGACGTGGCAGAGCTCGTGCGCGGCAAGACCGGCCGCGTCTACGGCGCGCTGATGGCGCTCCTCACCACGATGAAGGGGCTGCCGCTGGCTTACAACAAGGACATGCAGGAGGACAAGGAGGGCGTCTTCGATGCCGTCGATACCTGGAAAAAATGCCTGCTGATCTTTGAGAAAATGCTCGCCACCGCCACCTTCAAGGAGCAGAACATGCGCCGCGCCGCCGCCGGCGGATTCACGAACGCGACGGATTTTGCCGACTATCTTGTGACCAAGGGCGTGCCTTTCCGCGATGCCCACGCTGTTGTCGGCGAAGCGGTGGCCTACTGCATCATGAATGACAAGGCCCTGGACGATTGCACGATGGAAGAGTTCAAGAGCTTCTCGCCGCTCATCGAGGAGGACATCTACGACAAGATCTCCATCGACACCTGCATCCATAAGCGCCAAACCATCGGCGCCCCTGGCCCACAGCAGGTGCAGGCCGCCATCGACGCCAACCAGCTTTGGCTCGACGGCGCGAAGGCTACGCACGAGGCGCAGGCAGAAAAGCTGGCGATTTTAATTTGCATAACACGCGCTGGACAGCAGTGTCCGGCGCCTTTTTCGTGCGCCATCCGAGAAGCCGAGCCGGCAGGCGATGGCTGATCGGCTAATGGAGCCGACTCAAGGCTGGCCCAATCCTTTACAGGACTAGCTACGCGTCGCCCTTTACAGGACTAGCTTCGCGTCGGAAGGCGAGTCACGACGCGAAGCGAGGCGGAGCAAAGTGACGAAGGCTGATTGGCTGCCAGCTACTGAAGCTGCTGCGCCATTCCAATCCTTTACAGGACTAGCTACGCGTCGCCCTTTACTAGGACTAGCTTCGCGTCGGAAGCAAGCCGCAAGGCGCAGCTTGATTGGCTAATGGCGCCGACTCAAGGCTGGCCCAATCCTTTACAGGACTAGCTACGCGTCGCCCTTTACAGGACTAGCTTCGCGTCGCCTTTACAGGACTAGCTTCGCGTCGGAAGGCGAGTCACGACGCGAAGCGCAGCGGAGCAAAGTGACGAAGGCTGATTGGCTGCCAGCTACTGAGCTGTGCTCCATCAAGGACGTGGCGCGCTACGCGATCATTACCTCGCCGTCTTTCCACTCGACGTCAAATCCCAGCGCTTCGCAGAGGGCGCGGACTGGGGCGTAGACGGTGCCGTTTCGGTTCTCTGCGGGGACGTCGAGGGCTTTGCCGAGGGCGATGAGTGTGACCTGTGGGGCGCTTGGCGCTGGGTGGTCTTCGCCGGAGGCTTTGATGGTGGAGATGTTTTCATCGACTTTGGCGAGGAAATCTGACCAATGTTCCTTGGTTCTGTGGGGGCATTCTGTGGCGGAGTACCAGTTGTGCTGGTGCAGCTGGGCGCTGGTCCAGCCGTACTGCACGCAGACGTGGGCGATGTAGAGGGCGGCGTTTTCTTCTGCGCGGCGGAAGCGGTCGCCGGATTCTTCGGCGGAGCGGGCGATCTCGATGCCGATGAGGTTGCGGTTGGCGTAGCCTTGCGCGCCGTCGCCAGCGTGGAAGGCGTTGCGCGAAAAGGGGATACATTCGACGGCGTATTCTTCGTCGATGACGACGTGAAAACTGACGGCGGAGGAATTTCCAACCATGGCGGCGGCTTCTTCGGTTGCTGAGGCGGCGCCTGCGGTGTTGTGGACGACGATGCCCTGCGGGGTCATGGCGTAAGGGGATTTGCGGGGATATTTGGCGGAGGAGAGCCATTTTGATTTGAGTTTGTAGGACATTTTTAGGTCATTCCTTTCGTTATTTTAGGTAGGTTTCATTCAGGTAGGAGGCTTAGTTAGGAGTTAGGAGTTAGGAGTGCGGAGTGCGGAGTTAGGAGTTGGTTTTTGTGGAACGCGCCAGTTTGTTGCTGCGTTATAAGCATTTGCTAAGCGACAGCGCAGCTGCGGACTGGTGCCCGGCACCAGTAACTCCTCATTCCTAACTCCGCACTCCTCACTGAATGAAACTCCTCATTCCTAACTCCACATTCCTCACTGAATGAAACTCCTCATTCCTAACTCCGCACTCCTCACTGAGCGGCGGCTGTGCTATTTTTGGGATTCATCGTTGTGTGTGCCGATTTCTGAGACGTTCTCAATGAACCGCTTGAGGCCGCTCACCGGCGCGCCGAGCTTGCTGAGATTCTCGACGACGCTGGCGAGCTCCATAACGAGATAGCCGAGATAAAGCACGATGAGGGCGGCGAGGCCTGCTTCGGCGGGGACGAGGGCGGAAACGGGGATGCAGCAGACGAGAACGAGGATCGAGGCGAGCTTTCGCAGGATGCCGTCGATGCCGCGCTGGGATGTGAATTTCACCTGCGGATCGCGCCAGGCGGCGAAGCTCCCGAGGAGAAAATCGAGGATCATGGCGATGCAGATGAGCACGAGGATATACAACGCCTTGCCTTCTGTGGTGGAGACGGCCTGCTCGAGGGTGTTGAAAAGTTCCTGAGGGATGTTCATGGGGTCACCTTCTTTCTTTATGCCTGATTGATTGACAATGTATGCCTTTCTGGCGTAAAATAATGGTGAAAGGCAGGTGGATGTGATGAGTACACAAAGCACAAACATTCGCATTGACACGGAGCTGAAGCGGCAGGCACAGCAGCTCTTCAGTGATCTTGGGATGGATATGACGACGGCGGTGAACATTTTCCTGCGCCAGGCTGTGCGGGAGCAGGCGATCCCGTTTCGCATCGGCGAGCCTGCGCGGCCCAATGCCGAGACGCTGGAAGCGATCGCCGAGATGCGGGAGATGCTGGCTGAGATGCAGGAGATGCTTGCCCATCCGGAAAATACAGTGGCTATCACGACATTGATGAAATGATGGTGGAGCTTGAAGCTGACGAGTAAATAGCACACGTTTTTACAAACAGGCGGAACGATCGCAGATCTTGTGCTTTGTCTTTCTTGCTGGTGAATGCTGGGCTATGGTATACTTATCACAAAGGAGATGATGCACTTGCCAACGATTTCGATGTTTTACGGCATTATCATTCAAATGATGTTTAACGACAATGACCGTCATCACAAACCACACATCCATGTCAAATATGGAGAGTATCGCGCGACGATCAGTATTGATGGTGAGCTGCTGGCTGGCAGCATTCCGGTGAAGCAGCTGAAGTTGGTGCTGGCATGGATCGTGCTCCACGAAGAAGAACTGTATGCGGCATGGAACAAGGCTGTGAGAAATCTGCCGATCGATAAGATCGAGCCATTGAAGTAAAGGAGGCGCGCTATGTATATCAAAGATGGAATCGCCTACGCTGGCGAGCCGGAGCCGCCGATTCTGGTGACTGGTGTCCGTCCGCTGGCGGAGCACAAGCTGTGGCTGCGTTTTTCAACGAATGAAACGAAGCTTTACGACTGCACGCCGCTTTTGGATTATCCGGTGTTTGCGCCGCTTGCGGATGAGGCGCTGTTTGGTCAGGCGTATCTGGATGGCTGGACGGTGTGCTGGCCGGGCGAGATTGACATTGCACCGGAAACGCTGTACGAAGATGGCGTTGCTGTGGAAGAAGATTGGGCGCAGCGTGCGCTGGCGTGAGCGCTGTATGTTAGAAAAATGCGGAGCGTTTGTGATTTCTCACGAGCGCTCCGCTTTTGTTTACGCTGCGGCTGGGTAATCGTTATCGCCGGAATCGTCGGTGTTATCAAACAGGACGGTATCGGTGGTTTCGACGTACTTGGCGCCGAGGGCTTCGGTGTACGCTGCGCCCTTGCTGGTTGCGAAGCAGTTGGCGTCGACCATGGCGGTCATTGCTGCGCCGATGGTCTCTTTGCTCATGCTGGCTTTTGCGTCAGACAGGGTCATGGTGGTTTCACCACCGCCGGAAACGCCGAAGGTGAGAACGAGTTTGGTTTCTGCCATAATTTCACTCCTTTCAATTTGAGTTAGGAGTGAGGAGTGCGGAGTTAGGAGTTGGTTTTTTAGTTAGGAGTTAGAAGTGCGGAGTGCGGAGTTGTTTTTTAGTTAGGAGTGCAGAGTTACTGGTGCTGTGCGCCAGTTCACAGCTACGCTGCAAGAAATGCTGCGATAACGCTGTAGAACCGAACTTCACATCCAACCAGCAGAGAAACTCCTCATTCCTAACTCCACATTCCTCACTGAATGAAACTCCTCATTCCTAACTCCTAATTCCTCACTCACTTATGAGGGTTGCTTCGTCCACTCGCACAAGCGCGTGCCCGGTGCCGTCCATGAGGCCGGCTACGGCGCTCATGCCTGCGTGCAGGGCGTCGTCGCTGACGTTTGCCACGAGGTTGGAGAAGGTGCGAGAAGTCTGCACGGGCTCAGAGCCATCGCCTGGCATCTGGTAGACGATCTTGGCCTTGGTTTCCTGATTGGTTTTTACTACTGCCATTGGGATTCACTCCTTTCATAGCTTAGACCTTAAGCGAGTATTGGTCTTTCACTATTACTAGGAGTTTTTTCGTCGATTTGTGGGGGGTCTCTGCGCAATTTCATTTTTCTTGAAAGTTTTTCGCGCAGGCGCGCGTGGGCGCGATCGAGTTTTTCCCATGCAGTTTTCTTGTTTACTCCCCATTTCTGAGCAATTTCTTCGTAGGTGATTTCCCCATTTGCCAGCGCCCAGAGGGCTTCAACGAGCTCCGGCGGCTCTGCGGCGAGGGCTTCTTGGAGCGCCGCGCTCTGCGCCGCGCTTTCGGCGCTTGGTGGTTCGCGCGCGGCGTGGAAGGAGAGGGTGTCTTCGTCGGGCATGTCTGGCACGCCCTGCCACGAAATCTCATGGCTGCGCGCCTGCTTTTCCAGCCAGCGCGCGTGCTCGACTTCCTGCCAGTAAGCGCGGTACACTTCTTCGGTGACTTCGCAGTAACCTGTGACGCGGTGCCGCTCTTCGTCGTAGATGGGCAAGACGTACATCAGTCAAAGGGCACGGTGATCTCTGCGCCGTTTTCAAATTCATGGTCGGTGACTTTGGCGAGATAGGATGTGCCGATGAAAAGCTGAGTGGAAACGTCGTCGATGAAGTCTTTCACATCTTCGCCGTTTAACATGGTAGGCGTGCCGGCGTTGTACGCGCTTTGCCAGCCGTGGAGCATCCTGTCGAGGATCTCCAGACGCTGGCGTGCTTTTTCGAGGTTGGTCATTGTTCATTTCTCCTTCCGGTGTTCCGATTACGAGGTAATCGAGGGTGCAGCCAAAAAATCTGGCGAGGGCGATGGCGTTGTCTACGGTGGGCAGGTCGCGGTCGTTTTCCCAGCGCGAGATCATGCTCTTGTTGATGCGCTTGCCAGTGGCGGCGTTGATGCCGTCGGCGACTTTTTGCTGTGAAAGTCCACTGCCAACGCGCAGGAGGAAGAGCCGTCTGCCGAGGGTTTCTGCGCTCATGGTATCATCTCCTGTCCCAGAGGGCGTCGTCGTCGTCCCAGAAAGGGTCGTCGTCGATGTCGAGGTCGTCGTCGTCGATCAGAAAATCGTCGTCGTCAAAAAAGATCTCGTCGTCGTCCGGCCAGTCGCGGAAATCTTCGTAGGCGTCAGGCTTCTGTGTCATCGCTTTTCACCTCTCCTTCGTGCTCATCAGAAACAAGATGCACCAGATTATCAGCCACACCGCCTGCGGCTGGATCTCTCCGGGAATCATCGGCGTCAGCTCTTTTCGGAAACAGCAGTTTTTTGAGGTCGGCGTGCGGGTCGAAATCTTTCAGCTGTTCATCCAAACGACAGATACCGGCGTAGGCAGACGGAAGCTCCTGAAAGAGCGCCTTCTCCAAAGCCAGATTGCAGTGAAAGATCCGATCGTACTGCCAGTCTACCTTGTGTCTTTTTTTAAGTTTTTCGCAGTTGCGCAGCCATTCGCCGAGGCTGTTGTATACAGAGACCATCAGTGCTTCGACCGCATCCAGATCGCCTTTGATAACGTTCAATGTCGGGTTTTTCATGTTCATTTTTCATTTCTCCTTTGGATTTATTCTTCGCGGCTCGCCCAGTAGTCCGCTTGTTTGCTTTCTTCTTCCGCCGAGCGGAATTGCGCCTGCTGGGCACGGGCGCTTTTCTGCGCAGGCTTGGCTGGCGCTGGTGTGTAGTTCGCGTCGCTGTAATCTTCCCAGCGCCCGTTGAACCATGTGCTGCCGTAAAGCATCTGGCGGTCAGGCGGGGCGTTTTCATATTCCCGCTCGTAGCGGTCAATCGCCCGCGCCATTTCCGCCTCCGATACTTCCGCTAAGCGGCGCTTTGCTGCCGCCGTGACATGGTTCTTGCCGCGCTTCAGCGGATAGAGCAGCCACAGCTCGCGGAAATGCTCCTCAATCTTTTTAGAGACAGATTGTTTTTTGGCAGAGGATTTTTTGCGCTCAGGCTCAGCGTCAGCTGAGCAAGCAGCCGACAGGCTGCCCTCATCGGCGTCAGCCGAATGAGCATTAGTAATCATATTATTACTATCATTGTTACTGTTACTGTTACTATTATTATTATTAGCTTGTTGGTCAAATGATAATGCTTGCTCATTTGCTTCGGCTTGTTGGTCAAATGATAATGATTCAGCGGATGCTTCTTCGATCTTCTTTTGGCGCTTCGCTTCAAGATTTTCCGCACGCTTCTGCGCGCCTTTCTTACCTTTTTCAGAGTTCATCTGCGCTTTCTGCTGGTAATTCGCCGTGTTGTTGTCGATCAGCCGTTTGATCAAGCCCCAGATAATATCCAGATTCTTATCAAGCTCCGGCATCTCGCAAACACCGCCAGTGGAGAATATCGCCTGCACAAGCAGCTGGCACTCTTCAGCGCTGACCTTTGCGAAAACCGTCGGATAAAGATGATAGTAGAGGAGCACGCCCGGCGGCATTCCCTGCTCATTCATCGTCTTTCGGCAGCGGGAAGGCCTCTAAAAGCTCGCGCTGCGCTTCGTCAAGCTCGCTAGCGAAATCGAACTCACCGTCAAACATACCAAGCTCAGAAAAGGCCGCTCTGATAAAGAAGAGGAACGGCTCTTCCCAGCGCAAAAGCTTCGCGATCTCATCAAGCTCCTCGCGGGTGAGTTTTTCTCCCGCCAGCTTGCAAGCCGCCTGCACCGCAGCCAGCTCAGCCACCAGATTTGCGAGATAGCCAGCTTCAGTTGCATCCAAGCGGTCGCTCTCCAGCGCGATCATAAATGGCGATGGAATGCTGGTATTTTCCATCGCATCAACAAATTCCAATGTCTTTTTCATTGTTCATTCTCCTTTCATTACGTCAACAATTTTCCACAATGTACGCACCAGAGATTCGCGCGCGGCTCATACTGCCCCAGCGGGCAATACTCCCGCGCAAAATCAACGTACTCCGGCGATTCGTAGAGTAACACCCAGGCCATCGGGCAGATCTCACCAGATAGGGCACAGAGCGTCACCATGCCATGTGTCTGCATCGGCTTCACCCCCTTCCCAGAGTTCATTCAGCACCAGCGTTTGATACGCCATCAGCCATTCATCCAGCGCCCAATGGTGCGCAGCCGCTTCTTTCGCAAGGCTCTCGTGGTCGTATTCGTCGTGGCACAGCGCCGCCGTTGCCACCAAGAGCTGCAGCTCCTCGCGAAAGCGCGCGCTCCCCGAGAAATCCCCCGGGAAGCGCACATGTTCCTTCAGCGTGCGCCAGTGCGCCATAAATTCATCCGGCGGCAGCGTGCGCAGAAGATACATCAGTCCGTACCCTCCGCGCCAGCTTCCGGCTCAGCCAGAGCCACTTCCTCAGCCGCCTCTTCGATCGACAGTTGCTTGAAGGATTGGTTTTCAAAGTTCACCATCGCCAGCACCTGCTGGTAGTAGAAGCGCTGCGCCGCCTTCCAGACAGCCGCCGCCTGCTGCGTTTTCGCCATCCCAGCCTTGTCAAAAATGCGCATAGAGCGCCTCCAATTCCGGGTTGATCGTGTCGCCGCAAAGCCGCCACGTGTTCGCCATTACCTGATCCACCTCCTCGCCAAAAGCCCGCTGCAAAGCAGCCATGTTCCATTCGTCGCGCAGGCGGTACTCCGCCACCTCGCATGCCAGTAAAAATTGGGTTGTTCATAAAAATCGTTCCTTTCAAAATCAGTGAGGAGTGCGGAGTTAGGAATGAGGAGTTTCATTCAGTGAGGAATGTGGAGTTAGGAATGAGGAGTTACTGGTGCCGTGCACCAGTCCGCAGCTACGCTGTCGCTTAGCAAATGCTTATAACGCAGCAACAAACTGGCGCGTTCCACAAAAAACAACTCCTCACTCCGCACTTCTAACTCCCCACTAAAAAAACAACTCCGCACTCCTCACTCCTAACTCCTAACTACAAAATCATTCGAAGCTTCGATGCCCTCAGTATAGCCGCCCCTCGCCCGCCAGGCCATCCGCATTTGACCGCGACGCCCACCGCCAAAAATCCCACAAAATCCGCCCCCATAAAATCGCCCCTCCCCACATCAAACACCCCAACCCCGCGCCACCAAGCCAACCGCCCCCATCCGCATCGCGTGTCGATTTTTTTCCGCCAAAAAAGCAAAAATTTCTCAAAAAAATTTGCCCGCAGCCGCAAGCAGCCACAGGCAATTTTCAAGCAATTTTCAATTAGAACAGCGGCGTCGCCCCCTGCTCCCGAAGAAAAGCATTCACCTCATCCACCGGATCAGCATATTTGTACATCAGCACATAAGCATACCAGTGATCGTCCATATTTCCCGGGCGAAATCCATATCCCCCGCGCTCCAGCAGATAGCTGCTGACAAGAAACGGCAGCTGCGCCCCCACACACATCAGCACCATATTGTGCAAGCCCCCCTTCGTCTTCTGGTTGATAATGCGGCTGATCGTGTCCTCCGAAATGTGTATCGTCCGCGCCAGCTGCGCCTGCGACACCCCGCGCCAGTCCAGCGCAGCCTGGAATGCCTCCGTAAAACCGTTCGGCATCGTCGCAAAAAATGCCGCCTCCGACCGCACATCCGCATGCCTCTCCGCCGCGCTCATCGTCGCCTGCCCATCCCGTGATGGTTTTTTTTCGTTCGTCATAGTCAGAACCTCCGTTTATTTTCGTACCGCATAATAGCAGCCACCGCAGTTATAAAACGGAAGGTTCTGAACATTCAATAGCCGATTCAGGTAGGAGTTAGGAGTGCGGAGTTGTTTTTTGCAGCCAGTTGCAACGATCGGCTCTACAGTGTCGGTGAGAACCAACCTGCAGCGCAGCCGAGAACGTTCGCTGTGCAGCAGAGAAACTCCTCACTCCTAATTCCGCACTCCTCACTGTAATGAATCGTGTATATTTGTTCGCACCCAAGCGCAGCGAAAAAGCCGTCGACAGCCAGCCGAAGATCGCGTATAATAAAACCAAAAAAGTTTTCGCCGAAAAGAGGGAGCAAGCGTGGCAGAGATTCACACCATCGGGCGCATCGACCGCGCCATCTATCGCCAGATCGCCGCAGACATCGTCACCGATCAAGTCATTATCACCGAGCGCCAGATCACCCACATCAAAGAACGCCACCCCCGGCGATTTTGAGCGGCTGTATCCCCATCTCGCCGAGATCGTCGCCCAGCCCGATCACATCCTCCAGTCCCGCAAACCCAACACCGCCCTCATCCTCAAAGAAATTTCCACAGACAACCAGCAGCTCAAGCTCGTCCTTCGCCTCGCCACCCGTGCCGACCAGCACGGCTACAAAAATTCCATCATCACCTTCATGAAGATCGACCGCAAAGAATGGGACCGCCTCCTCAGAAACAAAACAATCCTTTACAGCCGCCGCCCCATTTGATACAATAAAAGTACAATAAGAGCACTTGAGGTGGAAAATTTCGTACAATCCACACGCCGCTGGTACTGACAGGGGATCTTCCCCGAGAGATGTAGGAGACCTGTACGCCTACCAGGTGCTCTTTTTCAGTCGAGAGGCCCCCACCGGGGCCTTTTGTTGTTTGTTGGGAATCCAGGAAAGGACATGACCTGGGAAGAATATGTCAAATATCTGAAAGCAAACAGCAGCCCCGAAACCATAGCATGCATCGAAGAAGCGCAGCAGCGCGCCGCCGCTACCGCCTATGCAAATACAGAAAATCATCCCCACAGCAAACACATCAAGATCGACACCACAAAACGTTCGCCCCGCACCCTGCACAGCAAAGCGAACGCCTGAACGCAGATAGAAAAGGCCCCCACCGGGGCCTTTTCTAATTTTTGGAACCATGCTCCAGCCCACTAAAAAAACGCCGACCGTTTCCAGTCAGCGTTTTCTCGCAATTTTGTTATACAGCTTTTTCCTGCGCCTGCTCCCGCAGAGGGATCCCCTCGTCGTAAAGCGTTTCCGGCGCAATATCGATCTCGTCGTTCCACGCCACAGACGTCCCGTCGCAATGCGCTTGCATAAAGAGCGCAATATTTGCAAGCGGCGCAAACACCCGGCGATTCAGACGCGAGCGCATATCAAACAGATTTTTTTCGCCCGTGATAAAGGTAACGATCAACGTATAGTCACGACGTGGTTCAACATCCGTGACCACCCATTCAGGAATATCCATAGTAATCAGCTCCTTGAGAATGATCGATTATCTCAGCGGCTCAATCTTGAATGGCTCGCCATCCTCGTGAACGATCTGCCAGTTAGCGATCAGCTCATCCCGATGGATATCCGCCCAAACC
>ENA-OQCL01000455-OQCL01000455.1-human-gut-metagenome-genome-assembly--contig:-NODE-455-length-19684-cov-4.608580_pt1 | contig 19684 bp, 23 predicted proteins | sample MGYA00242502_ERZ504586 | MGnify/ENA primary metagenome ERZ504586 (study PRJEB26092, sample SAMD00036316) | human gut metagenome | host: Homo sapiens | study: EMG produced TPA metagenomics assembly of... | reverse complement strand
AATATGAAAAGAGATAGCTTGATGGTGGTGCATTGGCTTTCCCTGTTGATTTTGTAGGTTGAAGAAAACCGTGTACCGCTGGTATGCGGTTTTTTTTCAGGTTACAATGCTATTTGCAAACTGAAATGATCAATACGACAAGTGTAGCAAAAGCAATCATCAGTGATAATGCTTCGTATACTTTCATAGAGATCACCCCGCTTTCGCGAGGAAAACCGAATCATCAAGCTATCTCTGGAAATAGTTTATCATAAATTTATAAATTACGGACCGCTTTTAACAATATTATTTCGATGGGAGCGCCCTTTGGCAATGGGGGCGTTCCTTTTTTATGTATGCCAAGGCGTTGGTATGGGCGAGGCCCAGGAGGGCACTGGACGTCAAGGTCATATTGGGCGTGAAGACGGGCTGGCCTTGTTCGTATGTCAGGCGGCCCTGGACGAAGCGGTCGACGGGATTTTCTTTGTGGATCGCGTCGCCCAGGCGGCAGGTAATTCGGGGAAATTCGCAGGCCCTTTCGCCATTGAGGCGGCGCAGGATGGGCACGGCCAATAGGTGGAAGGCGTTGAACGAGGCCGACGGATTGCCGGACAGGCCGAGGATGAGTATCCTATGGCCATTATCGTCGATGACGCCGCCATACGAGGCTGAGCCTGGCCGCATGGTGATGCGGTTGTAAAGCTGGATAGCACCGAGGGCTTCGTAAATCTGAGGCATCGTGTCATAGAGGCCGACAGAGACGCCGCCTGTGCTGACGATGAGGTCCTTGCCCTGAGCCAGGCGGTGGACGGCAGCTATTTCATCGGTTAGCTGATCCGGCCCGTCCGATACATGGTAAAAAGTGACCTCTGCGCCGTACTGTTCCAATAAAGACTGAAAGAGATAGGCGTTGGAGTTGTAAATCTGTCCAGCGTGCCGCTTTTCACCGGCCATGACTAGCTCCCGGCCGGAGGTCAGGAAGAGGACCTCTGGTTTGGCATAGACGGGCAGCCGATAGTTTCCCAGTCCGACGGCGACGGAAAGCGCCCCGGCTGTGAGTTTCGTCCCAGCTGGGATGATGACAGCGCCGGGCTTACATTCTTCGCCTATCGGGATGATATTGCTGCCCTGTGCGATGCTTTCTGTCACTTCCATACGGGCACCATGGCGGTTGACATATTCCTGGGGAATGACGGTATCGCAGTCATCTGGGACGGCACAACCCGTCATGAGGCGCACTGCCTGTCCGGCTGCGACGGGCCCTTCGTAGACGACGCCGGCACCGATAGTCGCGATGACTTCATAGTCTTTTTGGCCATGGCTGTGGATGGCGTAGCCGTCGAAAGGCGATTTGCGGTACGGCGGATAGGCATGGGCCGCCGTAATGTCCCGGGCTGTGATGCGGCCCAGGGCCTGGTCCGGTGTAACGTATTCGATTTTCGCTTTATAGGAAGGCAAGGCGCCGTCGAGACGGCGCCTTGCTTCGGTAATCGTAACGATTTCCATGGTTATGGCTTTCCTTTTTTCAATGCTTTTTCATAAGCTGCCTGCGTTTTGGCGGCTTCTTTTTGTGCCTTCAATTTAGCCCGCTGGGCGGCGACGACAGCCGGGTCGAAGAGACTCAGGGCTTCCGTCGGGCAGGCGGGGATGCAGGCCGGTTCTCCCGTTTCTGTGTTGGCGCAGAGGTCGCATTTATAAGCGACGATGCGGAAGGGGCGGCCTTTGGTGTCACCGTGGTAGATCTTGGTCATGTTGATGGCCTGGAAGGGGCAGGCACGGGAACATTTCCCGCAGCCCCGGCAGGCATCTTCGTCGATGACGACCGAGTCCGGCCCCAGGGAGATGCAATGGAAGGGGCAGGCTTCCATGCAGCGCGGCTTCGGGCATTGCTGGCACTGGACGGCTTTGGTGACCTTCGACGTGTAAACGACATGGACCCGCGGTGTGAAGTCGAAGCTCTTCGGCTTGAGGGCGAACAGGGCCTTGCCCGTATGGCTGGCCACACAGGCGGCCATGCAGGTCTTGCAGCCGATGCAGAGTTCCGGGTCTGTCTTGACGTGTTTAAACATCGTTTACACCTCCTTTACTTCAATGCCCATGCGGGCGCGGATGGCGGCGTATTGCGCTTTTACATCGCGTTCGGCCTGTTTCTGGTCGTCGATTTTTTTCGACGCGGCAGGCACAGTATTTAAATTCCGGCGTATGGCTCTTCGGGTCCAGGGCTGCTGACGTCAGTTCATTGCAAGCGCCGATCCACCACTGGTAGGTCATATACGTAGCCCCCTTGGATACGCGGTCTGTTTCCTGGCAGCGGGTGATGGTATGGCCCCGCTTGGAGACGACGCGGACCAGGTCGCCGTTGGCGATGCCCAGTTCCTGGCAGTCTTCCGGGTTCATCTGGATGTAGCCCGGTTCATCGGCCAAATCGGCCAGGAGGCGGCAGTTGCCGGTCATGGTACGGACGGAGTAGTGGCCGACTTCGCGGACTGTCGACAGGGACAGGGGGTATTCGGGACTTTCCAGCTCTTTGGCCGGGGTCCAGGGATAGTAGTAGAAATGGCCTTTGCTGTCAGCCGTGGCGAACTGGGCGTCTTTATGGAGATACTGCGTCCCCGTGTCGTCCGGGCTGTCTTCCGTACAGGGCCACTGGACGCCGTGGTTCTCGACCATTTTTTCATAGCTGGCGCCGGCGAATTTCGGGCACAGGGAGCGCATTTCATCCCAAATCTGTTCGGTGTTGTCATAGTGCATGGGATAGCCCATGGCCGTTGCCATGAGGCAGAGGATTTCCCAGTCCGTCTTGCAGCCCGGCTGAGGTTCGATGAGCTTGCGGACACGCTGGAAGCGGCGGTCGCAGGCCGTGTATACGCCGTTGTGTTCGCCCCAGGCCGTGGCCGGGAAAACGACGTCGGCATATTCGCAGGTCTTGTTGAAGAAGATATCCTGGACGATGACCAGGTCGATGGCCGACAAGGTGCGGCGGATTTCCGGCAGGTCCGGGTCGGACTGGGCCGGGTCTTCGCCGATGATGTAATAGGCATGGATCCGTTTTTCGGGTCCGGTTCGCGCAGGACTTTATCTGGTACGTAGGTCAAGGGCAGGCCGACATGGGCCGGCAGGGAGACGCCCCAGGCCCTTTCGAATTTATGGCGGATCGCGTCGTCGGTCACATCCTGATAGCCGGGATACTGGTTGGGCAGGACGCCCATATCGCAGGTTCCCTGGACGTTGTTCTGGCCGCGGACGGGGCCGACGCCGGTGGCGTAATGACCGTAGTTGCCGGTCATGAGGCTCAGGTTGGAGCAGGCGATGACACATTCGACGCCTTGTGAGAACTGGGTGATGCCCATGCCCCAGAGGGTCATGGTGTGCTTGGACGAGGCGAACAGGCGCGCAGCCCGGCGGATGTCGCCGGGGTCGAGATGGGTTGCCGCAGCGACGGCTTCCGGAGCGTATTTTTCCTGGGCCACTTCTTTGGCATAGTCGGCAAAGCCTGTCGTATGCTTTTCGATGAAATCGTGGTCGACCAGGTCTTCCGTGACGATGACATGGGCCATGGCGTTGAGGAAGAGCATGTTCGTGCCGCCCTTGATAGGCAGATAAATGGTGGCGATGCGCCCTGTTTCTGTCAGGCGCGGATCGACACAGATGATCTTGCAGCCCTTCTTCTTGGCCCGGACGATATGGCGGGCGACGAGGGGATGCGAGACCGGCGCGTTATAGCCGATATCGAAAATGACTTCTGCATCTTCGAGTTCGGGAACGCTGAAAGACATAGCACCTTCACCGACGGACTCACCGAGTCCGGTAACCGATGGAGCGTGTCAAATGCGGGCGCAGTGGTCGACATTGTTCGTGCCGACGACGGCGCGCATGAATTTCTGGGTAATATAGGCGGCCTCATTGCCGGGACCGCGGGCCGAACCGGCGCCCATGACGGCATCCGGGCCGTATTCCTTGATGATTGCCTTGAGGCGGGTCGCAGCGTATTCGATGGCTTCCTGCCAGGATACTTCGACGAGGGGCGTACCCTTGCCGTTTTTGCGGATCATCGGTTTACGGATCCGCTTAGTCAGAATCTGAGGGTCGTTCAGGTAGTCCCAGCCGTACAGCCCTTTCAGGCAGAGACGGCCTTCGTTGTTGACACCGCGCGGCGAGCCTTTGGCTTCGATGACCCGGTTCTCTTCCGTGTCGACCGTGCAGGTGATGACGCAGCCTGTGCCACAGTAGGGACAGACGGTGTCTATTTTTTTATAGGCACACATAGTAACACCTCACTTAAAAATAAACTGGAGATTTTTAGTATACCACGGATAAGATATACTTTACTAGTCTCAGTGTAGGACTTCTTTTGTGGAGGTGCAAGGAAGAAAAGAACAAAACGATTATATCGCCGACGAACGGTAGCCCGTGAGGAATAAGATGTCATCGACCAGTGTCCCGGTGTCGGCCTGGGTCACGTCGATCCGCGGGAATGGTCCGTGGCTGCGGCTTTCGACGAGGACCAGGTCGGCCAGCTGCTGCTGGGATAGGGCGAGGATATAGTCTTCTTTCGACAGGCCTTCGGGGACATCGGCCGGGCCGCAGAGACAGACCGAGACGGCGCCGGCTTTTTGGGCCCGGTCCGTGTCGGACCCAATCTTTTGGCGGGTGACGATATGGTGGGTGCTCTTGATATAGGCGACCTGGTAGCCGCGCCGCGTCAATTCAGCAATGGCTGCCGTGGCGGCTGTCGTCTTGCCGTCGCCGGAGTCCGGGGCTGTCAGGGTGACGACCGGGACTTGGCGGCAACTGTTGGCATCGCGCCCTTTGGCGGCTTCATAAGCTTCGGGCGTATTGATGTTGAGGTATAAGGCAGGCCGGAAGGATTCATCCACGTAGGCTGCCGGCACGGCCTGGTAGAGGCGGCGTAAGCGGTATTCGCCCTTTTGCAGATGGTCCGCGACGGCCGGCAGGAGCTGGCGGCTGTATAAGGCGGCCAAGGGCTGGTCCTGCTTGTTTTCGGTCCTGGGAATGACAGCCAGCAGGTCAGGCTGGTGCCGCAGTAACTTGACCAGGTCCGGGACGGGGGCAAAGTTGTAAAAGGGAAGATCGACAGAGAGGGCCAGGTAGAACTCGCTGGTACCACTGTGCAAAGCGGCTTCCAGGCCGCCTAAGGGGCCGCAGCCGGGATAACTGTCCGCGACGAGATGGATCGTGCGGACTAATTTCGCAGGCAGCTCATGCGGTGTATAAGGCCGATTGATGGCGATGATGCGTTCTGAAAAAGGATAGGCCTGGCTGCGCAGGAGCAGGTCTGTCAGCAAATCCGTGTCATGCCAGGGAAGGCCTGCCTTATCGCGGCCCATCCGGGTGCTGAGGCCGCCAGCCAGGACAATCAGGCCCAGTGACGGGAAACGACGTGTTTTTGACATCCTATCACATCCTTTACACATAATAAGTACATTATAACATGATGAGTACTGACGGATATACAATTACAAAAAAAGTATGGCCAGCTAACAAATTTTCATGTATAATAAGTTTAAGTACAATCGTTATTTTCAGATACGAATAACGCTTGAAGGAGGTGGGGTTATGGCCAAAGAGAAGCTGCACTGCAAGGTGACGCTGTGTCTCCTGGGGGATAAGCGGGCTTTTGGCCCCGGCGTGGCAGAACTGCTGGACGGTGTCCGCCGTCACGGTTCCCTTCAGGGGGCAGCCCGGGAAATGGCGATGTCGTACTCCAAGGCCTGGACGATCATGCGTAATGCCGAGGCCATCTGGGGATTTCCCCTCATCCGCCGTTATGTCGGCGGCAAAGACGGCGGCCGGTCGGTCCTGACTCGGCAGGCTGAGATCATCCTGGCCCGGTATGAACAGATGGATGAAGCCCTGCACGCCATGGCAGACCGTCAGTTCCAGCAGTGGTTCAATGACGATGAACTGCAGAAATTACAAACAATGGAAGGATAGATAGTTATGAAAATGATGAAAACCGAAGAGGCTGTCGGTCATGTCCTCTGTCACGATATTACCCAGATCATCCGCGGCGTCACCAAAGGCCCGGTCTTCCGCAAGGGCCATGTGATTACTAAGGAAGATATCCCGGTCCTGTTGTCTGTCGGCAAGGACCACGTCTACATCTGGGAAAAGGACGATACCTTGCTCCATGAAGATGAAGCCGCGGCCATCCTGCGCGATATCTGCCTGGGGACGAATATGCATGGCAGTGAGCCGAAAGAAGGGAAAATCGAACTCATCGCCGATTGCGACGGCGTCCTGACCATCCGGCGCGACGGGTTGAAAGCCGTCAATTCTTTGGGGAGAAATGATGATTGCCACCCGCCATGGCGGCTTCCCGGTCCGTAAGGGCGATAAACTGGCCGGTACGCGCATCATTCCCCTGGTCATCAAGAAGGATAAGATGGCAGCGGCTAAGGAAGCGGCCGGTCCGGCACCGCTCCTGGACGTCCATCCCTTCGGTCAAAAAAAGGGCCGGCGTCGTCACGACGGGTAATGAAGTCTTTCACGGCCGCATTGAAGATACGTTTACGCCGGTCATCGAAAGCAAGCTGGCTGAATACGGGGCCGTCATGGCCATGCACACGACCTTGGCCGATGACCCGGCGGCCATTACGGCGGCTATCCAGGATATGCTGGCTCAGGGCATGGATATGGTCTTTTGTACCGGTGGCATGAGCGTCGACCCCGATGACCAGACGCCGCTGGCCATCAAGAATACCGGTGCCTGCATGGTTTCCTACGGCGCTCCGGTCCTGCCGGGAGCCATGTTCCTCCTGGCCTATGCCGGCGACGGCCGCCCCATCGTCGGCCTGCCGGGCTGTGTCATGTACGCCAAGCGGACGATTTTCGACCTCGTCCTGCCGTCACTCATAGCCGACGTCCCGGTAACGGCAGAAGATCTGGCCGGTCTCGGTGAAGGCGGCCTGTGCCTGAATTGCCCCGTCTGTACCTTCCCGAATTGCGGTTTTGGAAAGTAGGTGGTCTGGTGAACAAGTTTACTCATATCGACAGTAAGGGCGATGCCGTCATGGTCGACGTCAGCGGCAAGGCGATAACGGCCCGGACGGCTGTGGCCTGCGGCCGTATCGCCATGAGCCGTGACTGTTATGAAGCCGTCAAAGCCGGCGCCATGAAGAAGGGCGACGTCCTCGGCGTGGCCCGCATTGCCGGTATCATGGGAGCTAAGCGGACGAGCGATCTTATTCCACTCTGCCATATCCTGAATTTGACTAAATGCGGCGTCGAATTTATGTTCTATGATGATACCTCGGAAATCGAAGGCCGGTGTACGGTCAAATGCGATGGCAAGACGGGCGTCGAAATGGAAGCCCTGACGGGTGTATCCGTGGCCTTGCTGACGGTCTACGATATGTGCAAGGCCGTCGATAAACGCATGTGTATCAAGGATATCCACCTCGTCGAAAAAATCGGCGGCAAGAGCGGTCATTTCCAATATGACGGAGGGGAGCACCATGAAGGATAAGTGGGGGCGGATCATCGACTACCTGCGCCTGTCCCTGACGGACCGCTGCAATCTCCGCTGCCGTTACTGCATGCCCGAAGCCCTGGCCAGCGTCGGCCACGACGCGGTCCTGCGCTATGAAGAAATGCTGCTCATCTGCCGGGCTGCCCTGGCCCTGGGTATCGACCGCTTCAAGATTACGGGCGGCGAACCGCTGGTGCGAAAGGGAGCCGTGGCCTTCATGAAGGCTCTGAAAGAAATGGACGGCGTCCGTTCCGTGACTCTGACGACGAATGGCCTTCTGCTGTCCGAAGCGCTTCCGGACCTGGTCCGTATGGGCATCGACGGCATCAACATCAGTCTGGACAGCCTCGACGAGCGGCAGTATGCCAGCCTGACTGGCGGTGGAGAGCTATCCGTCGTCCGGCAGGCCTTGGAACAGGCTGCAGCACAATGTGTAAACGTCAAAGTAAACGCCGTCTTGCTGGCAGAAACGCGGAATCAGATCTTGCCGCTGGCGGAACTGGCCCGGACCTATCCTATCGATGTGCGTTTCATCGAACTCATGCCCATCGGCTTCGGGACGACCCTGGCCGGCCTATCGGAAGCGGAAACCTTGTCCCTCCTGGTCCGGGTCTATCCTGACTTGGCCGCGACGGGTGAACGGCGGGGCAATGGGCCGGCTTCGTATTACCAGAGCCGGTATCTGCAAGGCCGTATTGGCTTCATTGCCGCCAATACCCATGCCTTCTGTGCGTCCTGCAACCGCCTGCGCCTGACGAGTACGGGCTTTTTGAAACCCTGCCTCTGTTATGATGACGGCGTCGACTTGCGGCCCCTTGTTCGCAGCGGCCAGGGGGAAGACGCTATTTGTCAGGCCTTGCAGCACGCTATAGCCCAGGCTGTTCATGAAAACCGGCTAAGCATTGCTTTGGGGAACAGGACCATATCAGTGAACACAAGACGATGAATCAGATTGGAGGATAATGAAAATGGGGGAAAGTACATGCTGTTTGCATCAGCACCATCCGGGGAATTGCCAAACAGGCCGTGCCGGAAGGTAAATTCGTAGTAAACTGGGGCATCGAAGGCGATGCTCATGCCGAACACTGGCACCGCCAGGTCAGCCTGCTAGGGCTGGAATGTATCGAAGCTTTCCGCCGCCGCGGCGGTCAGGTGGAATTTGGTGCCTTTGGTGAAAATCTCGTCGTCGACGGCTTCCATTTTTCATCCCTTCCTGTCGGGACCTTATTGCGCTGTGGCGACGTCCTCTTGGAAATCACTCAGATCGGCAAGGAATGTCATAATCACTGTGCCGTCTACGAAGCCGTCGGCGATTGTATCATGCCTCGGGAAGGCGTTTTTGCCCGCGTCCTCGAAGGCGGCCTCATCCGGCCTGGCGACGTCATGGAAGAAGTGCCGCGCCAGGGGAAACGGCCTTATCAGGCAGCCGTCATTACCCTGTCGGATAAAGGGAGTAAGGGCCTGCGGGAAGATGCCAGCGGCCCGGTCATCGTCAAGCGCTTGGAACAGGCCGGCTTTGAAGTCATCGAACAGCTTCTCCTGCCTGACGGCAAAGGGCCGTTGGAACAGCAGCTCTGCCGGCTGGCCGACCAGCGCCAGGCCGACCTCATCTTGACGACAGGCGGCACGGGTTTTGGCCATCGCGACGTCACGCCCGAAGCGACGCTGGCCGTTGCCGACCGCCAGGCACCGGGCATTGCCGAAGCTATCCGGTCGGCTTCCATGCAGATTACGCCGCGGGCCATGTTGTCCCGGGCTGTCAGCGTCATCCGCAAGAAGACCCTGATCATCAACCTGCCCGGCAGTCCCAAGGCCTGCCAGGAATGTATGGATGTCTTCCTCGATACGATTCCTCATGGCCTCGATTTGCTGCGCGGTGAAGTCCGGGATTGCGGTCGCAAGTAAATATAGATAAACTAGTTTACTTTGCGTAAAGGAGATGCATGATGATGACGTGGAAAAAAGTAGTCGCAGCGGTCTTGGCCGGGACCCTGGCCTTTGCCCTGGCCGGCTGCGGGCCGGATAAGAAGAGTGACAAGGCTGGCGGGAACGGCGATAAAGTCCATCTGACGGTCTTTGCGGCGGCCAGCATGACAGAAACGATGAACCAGATTGCTGACCAGTATCAGAAAGAACATCCGGATGTGGAAATTTCCTTTAACTTCGATTCGTCGGGGACATTGAAGACGCAGATCCAGAACGGCGCCGACTGCGACCTCTTCATCTCGGCAGCCCAGAAGCAGATGAACCAGCTCGACGCCTCGAAAGACGCCAATGCCAATCCGGACAAGCTGGACTTCGTCAAGGACGGCAGCCGCGTCGACCTCTTGGAAAATAAAGTCGTCCTGGTGACGCCAGAAGGCAATCCGAAGGACGTCAAGGACTTCAAGGATATGGCTGGGAAATTGAAAGACGGCTCTATCCGCCTGGTCATGGGTAACAGCGATGTCCCTGTCGGCCAGTATACGCAGAAAATCTTGAAGTTCTTCAACCTCGATGAACAGTCTATCGCCCAGGCCGGCCACATCACGTATGGCTCGAATGTCAAAGAAGTGACGACCCAGGTCCGCGAGGGCAGTGCCGACTGCGGCGTCATCTATGCGACCGATGCTTTCAGTGCCAAATTGAAACCCGTCGACGAAGCGACGAAAGCCATGTGCGGCCAGGTCATTTATCCGGCGGCTGTCATGAAGAACAGCAAGCATCCGCAGGAAGCGCAGGCTTTCCTCGATTACCTCAAGGGCCAAGAAGCCATGACGGTTTTCCAGCGCGTCGGCTTCAGCCCGGTCGGTTAAGGATGGCTGCTTATGGATTGGTATCCTCTCTGGAACAGCCTGCGAATTGCCGCTATTTCCTGCGTCCTCGTCTTCTTTAGCGGCCTTGCCCTGGCATATTACGTCGTCCGCCTGCCGCGGGTCCTCAAGGGGCTCCTCGATGTCGTCCTGACGTTGCCCCTGGTCCTGCCGCCGACGGTCTGCGGCTGGCTGCTGCTCCTGGTCTTTGGCTTGAAGCACCCGGTCGGCATCTTTCTCAACGACGTGGGCATCCGCTTTCGTCATGACCTGGTATGGCGGCGTCCTGGCGTCGGCTGTCGTCGCCTTTCCCCTCATGTACCGCACGGCCCGCGGGGGCCTTTGAGAGTTTCGATGAAACCCTGGCCTGGAGTGGCAAGACCCTGGGCCTGTCGGATACGTTCATTTTCTGGCGCATCCGCCTGCCCTACTGCAAGCAGGGCATTATCGCCGGGACGGTCCTGGCCTTTGCCCGGGCCCTGGGCGAGTACGGGGCGACGAGTATGCTCATCGGCTATATCCCCAAGAATACGGCGACCATTTCGACGACGGTCTATCAGCTGTGGCGGACCAATGACGAGTACAGCGCCTTCATCTGGGTCCTGGTGAACCTCGCTATCAGTGCCGTCGTCCTGCTGACAGTCAATCTCTTTGAAAAGCGCAGCCGCGAAAGGAGACACCTGGCATGATCGAACTGGATATCCATAACGCTGGGGGTCTTTTTCCCTCGACGTGCAGCTTCGCCATCAAGGTGGCATCCTCGGCCTTCTCGGCGCTTCGGGCTGCGGCAAGAGTAAGACCTTGCAGTGTATTGCCGGCATCGAAAGGCCTGATGCCGGGAAAATCGTCGTCGGGACGCGGACTTTTTTCGACAGCGAACGGCAGGTCAACGTCCCTGTCCCGCATCGGCGCGTGGGCTATCTGTTTCAGCACTATGCCTTATTTCCCAATATGACCGTCGAAGAAAATATCCGCTGTGGTGTCCGTACGGCGTCGCCGAAAGGAGAAGCCCGCCAGCAGGTCCGGGATATGATGGAACGACTGCGGCTGACGGGACTGGAAAGGCAGAAACCGGCTGAATTATCCGGCGGTCAGCAGCAGCGCGTCGCCCTGGCCCGCATCTTGGTCAATGAACCGGACATCCTGCTCCTGGATGAACCGTTCAGCGCCCTGGACAGTTATTTAAAAGAAAAAGTCATGACCGAACTCAAGGACTTATTACAGCAATTCCCGAAAGACGTCGTCCTGGTAACGCACAGCCGCGATGAGGCCTATCAGCTCTGTCAGACCATTGCCGTCCTCGATGACGGCTGCGTATCAGCCTGTGCGCCGACGAAAGAGCTCTTTGCCGACCCCAAGTCCCGGGCGGCGGCGGTCCTGACGGGATGCAAGAACATCGCAGCAGCCCGCAAGGCCGGGGCGGATACGGTCTTTGTCCCGTCGTGGCAGGTGACCTTACAGACGGGACGGCCCGTTGGCGACGACCTCTGCGCTATCGGCATCCGCGGCCATGCTTTTCACGGCGGCGACGGCGAAAATGCCCGGCCCATCGTCGTGACTGAAGAAATCGAACAGCCCTTTGAATGGATCGTCAAGTTCCGCTATGCCGGTCAGACGGCGGGGTCACAGGCTCTCTGGTGGCGCTTTGCCAAACCGGAACGGCCGGCTGTCCTGCCGGCTCAGCTATCTGTCAGGGGCGAAGATATTTTACTCTTATACAGGTGATATTTATGGAAACTTTATTTGACCGACTTTATCATGAATTACAGGCCGGCCAGCCGGCTGTCCTGCTGACCGTCGTCGCCAGCCAAGGGTCGACGCCGCGGGGCATCGGCAGCCATCAGGCCGTCTTTGCTGACGGGACGACGGCCGGTACCGTCGGCGGCGGCTATCAGGAATACTTGGCCATCCAGGCCGGGAAACAATGCCTGGCCCAGCAGCAATCGGCTTTCCGCCGCCTCATCCTCCATCCCAACGACGAAGAAGACATCAACGCGGCCTGCGGCGGTGAATTGACTGTGTTCTGCCAATATCTCGACCCGGCTGAACCGGGGCTGCTGGACCTGCTGTCAGCCATCCTTCAGGACCTGCGCCAGCAGACGGCGTCGTGGCTGGCTCTCGATGTCAGCGATGAAAGGCAATGGGGCATGGCCCTGGTACGGGAAGGGGCTGTACAAGGCTGCGGCCAGATGGGCTCCTTGCAGGCTGTCGATGCCGCCTGGTGCCGGCAGAACGTAGCCGGCATGGCCAGCGACGGCCAGCGCCGCTGGTATAGTGAACCCCTGGCCTATCCGGGGCGGGTCTTCATCTTCGGCGGCGGGCACGTTTCCCAGGCCCTGGTCCCGGTCCTGGTCAGTATCGGTTTTTCCTGCACTGTCGTCGACGACCGGGCTGAATTTGCCGACCCGGCCTTATTCCCGCAAGCAGAAGCCGTCTATGAGGCCGATTATGAGGCCCTTCCGGCAGACCTGGGCGTGACGCCGGACGATTATGTCTGCATCATGACCCGCGGCCATGTCGGCGACTACGATGTCCAGCGCCAGATGCTGGCTATCAAGCCCTATTACCTCGGCGTCATCGGCAGCCGCCGTAAACTGGCCTTTGTCAAAGAAAAGCTCCTGGCCGACGGATTTACGGCCGCAGAAATCGACGCCTGCCACGCGCCAATCGGCCTGGCCATTTCGGCCGTGACACCGGCAGAAATCGCCATCAGTATCGCGGCGGAACTCATTGCCATCCGGGCCAAGCGGGAAGGCCGGGAAAAGAGCCGCTACCACAAGCCATGACGGCAGCGGTCTATACGTATATCGGGGCTGGCGGTAAGACCACGTCGATTTACAGCCGGGCCCGGCAGGAACAGGAGGCAGGCCGGCGCGTGGCTGTCGTGACGACGACCCATATGATGCGGCCGGACCGATGGTTTGTCCCGGCTGATTTGCCAGCAGGGTGGCAGGACCCGTGGCAGTGCGACGGCATCGTTGTCGTCGGGCAGGACGGAGCGGATGGGAAAATTACCTGGCCTGGAGACGACGTTTACTTTCGTTTATGCACGGCAACTGACGTCGTCCTCGTCGAAGGGGACGGATCGCGGCGCCTGCCCCTGAAGGTCATGGGACCCCATGAGCCGGTCATTCCAGCCAATACCTGCGAAGTGCACTGCCTGGCCGGGCTGTCCGCCTTAGGCCGGCCGGTCCGGGACGTCTGTTTCCGCTGGGAGCTCTTGAATCTGGATCCGGAAGCGGTCGTGACCGAACGCCTCCTGGCCTATATCGTGGAAGCCGGCTGCCTGGCCCGTATCGGAGACTGGAAAGACAAGACGACCGTCGTCCTCAACCAGGCCGATGACGAGGCACTGTGCCAGGCAGGGAAGCGGATCTTGAAGAAGCTGTCCCGGCCGGGGAAACTGACGGCGTATCCAGCAGAAATGAGGGAATCGAAATGAAGATAGCATTGATCTTGATGGCGTCCGGCTTTGGCCGGCGCTTTGGCGGTTATAAATTAGAAACACTCGTTCATGGCCGCTCTTTATATACGTATGGAATGAAAAGTCTGTGTCAGGCGGCACAGGCTTTTTTGCCATGTTCCGGCATCGATTGCCAGGTGACCGTCGTGACAGCCCATGCGGTCATTGCCTCGGCCTGCCGGGATCAGGGCATCGACGTCGTGTGGAACGACCAGGCCGGTGAAGGCATGGCGGCATCGCTGCGCTGTGCTGTCGAAGCCTGTCATGACGCCGGCGCCTGGGCCTTTTTTCCAGCCGACCAACCCTTGCTGACGTCAGAGACGGTTACCGATTTTCTCCGGCAGTTCCTGGCCTCGGGTGCACCTTTGGGCTGTATGCATAACGGCGAACGCCGTTGCAGTCCCGCTATTTTCCGCCGTATTTATGGGCCGGAATTGCTTCGGTTGCACGGTGATACTGGCGGGCGCCAATTCCTGCGTAGTCCCCAGACCTGGGTTTATCGGCCGAAGCAGACGGATGAATTATTTGATATAGATTACCAGAAAGATTTAATCTTTTTAAATAAATCAGAATTAAAATAACTATGATTAAAGTGTATCAATATTATATTTTAGATGAACTTTTGAATTAAATATATTTTTGTTATTTTTAAATTTAAATATAAAAATATAATTAAATAACGATAAAAGCTTTACAAATTAAAATGAACGAGTATAATAAAAGGCAGTTGAACGATTGACCGGCAGATTATTCCGTCAATCCATAGGGGAGTCAACGATACTTTACAATCATAAGGGGAGAGGTTCTATGACGAAACACATCTTTAGAACCAAAAGTATCAGTGAGTTTATTTCGGAAACGAAACAAGACGGCGGTATGAACCGCGTCCTCGGTACTTTTGGCCTGACTATGCTCGGTATCGGCGCTATCGTTGGTACAGGCATCTTTGTCCTGACTGGCGTTGCCGCTGCCAACTATTCCGGTCCTGCACTCATCATTTCATTTATCATTGCAGCGTTGGCCTGCGGCTGTGCCGCCCTTTGTTATGCTGAATTTGCCGCCATGGTCCCAGTTGCCGGCAGTGCCTATACCTATGGGTATGTCGCTCTCGGTGAATTTTGGGCCTGGGTCATCGGCTGGGACCTGATACTAGAGTACGCCTTTGCTGTATCAGCCGTCGCCATTGGCTGGTCCGGGTATTTCAATAATATCCTGACCAATTTGGGCATCGTCCTGCCGAAAGCTTTGACACTGGCTCCGTATGACGGTGGTATCGTCAACTTGCCGGCTGTCCTCATCCTCTGTGTCATCGCCTTCATCAACATTCACGGCGTCCGCCAGAGTGCAACTGTCAACAACATCATCGTTGCCATCAAATTAGCTGTCGTCGCCTTGTTCCTGGCCTTGGGCTTCAGCCATGTCGATGCAGCCAACTGGGTTCCCTTCATGCCTTATGGCTGGTCGGGTGTCTTTGCCGGCGCATCCATCATCTTCTTCGCTTACATCGGTTTCGATGCTGTTTCTACGGCGGCTGAAGAAGTCAAGAATCCGCAGAAAGATTTGCCCCGCGGCATCATCTTGTCGCTCATCATCTGCACGGTCCTGTACATCGCCGTATCGGCTGTCCTCACCGGGATGGTTCCGTACCTCGAATTTAAGACGACAGCGGCTCCGGTTGCTTTCGCTCTCCAGGCCGTCGGCTATCATTGGGGCGCTGCAGCCATTTCCGTCGGCGCTATTTGCGGCCTCACTTCGGTCCTCCTGGTCATGAGTTTTGGCCAGAGCCGTGTCCTCTTCGTTATGTCCCGTGATGGATTGCTTCCGAAATTCTTCGGCCATGTCCATCCGAAATATAAGACTCCGGCCCGCAGCTCCCTGCTGGTCTGCGTCGTTACCGCCATTACGGCCGGCTTCCTGCCCATCAACATCGTCGCTGAAATGACCAATATCGGCACGCTCTGTGCCTTCATCATCGTTTCGGCTGCGGTCATCGTCCTTCGCAAGAAGAACCCGAATCAGGAACGCGCTTTCAAATGTCCGCTCGTTCCCTTGGTTCCGCTCCTGGCTATCGCCTTCTGCGGTGTTCTCATTTACATGCTGCCCCTGGTTACACAGATCCGCTTCGTCGTATGGCTCTTGTTAGGCCTGGCCATTTACTTCGGCTATGGCTATAACCACAGCATCATCTCCCAGGCTCGCCGCGGTCAGCTCGGCGCAGCTCCGATTCCGGGTGCGGCTGCACCAGCTGAACAAGCTGCTCAGGAAGGCCATCCGGCTAATCATTAATCCGCTTTCCAACCCAATACCAATACAGAAAAAGGCTGTCACTCTGTGACAGCCTTTTTCGATATTAAAAATGCCCCAAGCGGGGCTTTGTAGGGGACGTCCTGAAAGGCGTCCCGCTGTGATATTCGGCCATAGCCTTATTCTGGTATAATGGTAGGCTTTTGCGAGCCACGAACAACGAGCCACGGTTTTTCCTCGGACTCAGATGCCGCTACGCGGCGACAGACTCAAACTAACAACGACGCTTCGGGAAACCCTCAGCGCGTAGCGGGACGCCCTTTGGGCGTCCCCTACGGATGCGGCGTTCCGCCGCGACAGACTCAAACTGACAACGACGCTTCGGGAAGCCCTCAGCGCGTAGCGGGACGCCCTTTGGGCGTCCCCTACGGATGCGGCGTTCCGCCGCGACAGACTCAAACTAACAACGACGCTTCGGGAAGCCCTCAGCGCGTAGCGGGACGCCCTTTGGGCGTCCCCTACGGTATCGCATATAGGCGATGGAGCCACGAGTCACTGATTCTGTGTTATACTATGGGGTATATAGTTTATCATAAAGGGGGTCTCCACATGAAGTGTGTTGTGTTGCTCAGTGGCGGCGTCGATTCTACGACGTGTCTGGCCATGGCTTTGACGAAATATAAAAAAGATGATGTTTTGGCGCTGACGGCTTATTACGGTCAGAAACATGCCAAGGAATTGGAAGCGGCCCGCAAGGTGGCGGCTCATTATGGCGTGGAGCAGCGGGAGGTCAATTTGTCCCAGGCCTTTGCTCTCAGTGACTGTTCCCTCCTGCAGGGCAGTCAGAAAGCCATCGCCCATGAATCGTATGCGGATCAGCTGGCTAAGAAGGGCGGTGAAGGGACGGTCGATACGTATGTGCCTTTTCGCAATGGCCTGTTCTTATCGTTTGCCGCTGCTGTGGCCGTCAGCGTCGGTGCTGAAGTCATTTATTACGGTGCCCATGCCGATGATGCCGCCGGGCGGGCTTATCCGGATTGCACGCCGGAATTTGAAACGGCCATGAATACGGCCATTTATGAAGGTTCTGGCCGGACCTGTCATCTGGAAGCGCCGTTATTGTCGTGGAACAAGGCGGGTGTCGTCAAAGAAGGGCTGCGCCTGGGAGCCCCTTATGAATTGACCTGGAGCTGCTATGAAGGCGGCGATACCCCTTGCGGTGTCTGCGGGACCTGCCGCGACCGGGCGGCTGCTTTTGCGGCCAATGGGGTCAAGGATCCGGCATTGCCGTGAAAAACTGAAACGGGGAGGCATATTTAAATATGAAATATAAAGTAAAGACGCGTCTGACGACGATGGTCCTGCTGGCCCTCATGGCTTTTGGGACGGTCAGCGCCAGTGAAGCCGTGTCTGAAAAGGATAATTTTTATCAGGCCGTCAATGGCCAGACTTTAGCGACCAAGAAAATCCGGCCGACGGAAGCGTCATGGTCCTGGTTCTCTGAACGGTCTTTGGAAAATAAACAGGCTTTAGGCAAGGAACTGGAAGCTGTCGCGGCCAAGGAAGGCACCTATGCCAAGGGGACGCCGGAACAGAAAAATCGCCGACCTTTATGCCTGTGCTATTGACAATAAGCAGCGCAACACCACGGCCCGTGCCCATTTACAGGAACTGACGGGGCCCATCGAAAAAGGCCCGGACCCTGCCGGAATTGACGGCGGCTTTGCAGGCTGTCAGTGCCAAGACGGGTACGGATATCTTCGTCGGCTATACCGTCGACCGCCTGCCGACAGGCCTGCGCTATGTGCCGCGCATCTTGACGGTGACGCCGTCCTTTACTGCGGGATGGAAACTGGAAAACGGAAAGACCTCAGCCCGGTGCCTGGAAGGCTTATCGGGAGTACGTCGCCCATATCCTTCAGGAAGCCGGTGAAACGCCGGATGAGGCGACGGCACACAGCCAGGCCATCTTCGACATGGAAAAGGGTTTGGGGCCTCATTTACTGACGAGTGAACAGCGCAACGATGTGACCGTCCAGAACCGCCTGATGTCGCGGGGAAAATTGGAAAAACTCATGCCCAACATGGGTGGCAAGACGGTCCTGACTAACTTGGGCCTGAATAAAGAAAAACAATTCTTCTTATCTAATCCGGACTATTTGCAGCAATTCGACGCCCTTTATGTCCCTCAGAACCTCGATTTGCTCAAGAGTTACGCCGTCTATCAGGTTTACAGCGGCTTTGCGCCCAGTGCGGATATTAAATTGCGGGACTTGCAGCGCAATTACGCCCTCCAGCGTTTCGGCATCGCTCAGGCCCGGGACGACAAGGAAACGGCGAGCCGCATGGTCCAGAGCATGTTGTCTTATGAGTTTGGCCAGATTTACATGAAGAACCATTGTACGGCGGCCATCATCAACGACGTGAAGAACATGGTCAACGAAATCCGCAATGTCTATAAACTGCGGCTGGAAGCCAATAATTGGCTCAGCCCGGAAACGCGCGGCAAGGCTGTCGATAAACTCAACAGCCTGCGTGTCTTTGTTGGAGGCCCTGCTGCCGATGACAAGCCGATCATCCAAAGTATGCCTGATGTCATTTCCCCGAAAGACGGCGGCGACTTACTGGCCAATGTCATGCATAACGGCGTCCTGGAGAAACAACAGGTCCACGCCCTGTTGGGAAAGGACTTCAATCCCGATAAGTGGTATGCCTTTGATCCCCAGGATGTCAATGCCGCCTACATTCCGGAAAACAACAGTATCACTATCCCGGCCGGCATCCTGCAGCCGCCGTTTTATGATGCCAAGGCTTCGCGCGGTGCCAATCTGGGCGGCATCGGCGTCGTCATCGGGCATGAAATTTCCCATGCCTTTGACCCGAACGGCAGCAAATACGATAGTGAAGGCCGTCTGAAGAATTGGTGGAACAAGAAGGACTACGAAGCGTTCCAAAAAGTTATCCGCTGCTTTCGGCCCTTATTACGACGCCTATCCCTTGGGGCAGGGACTCCATGAAAACGGCAAGCTCGTCAGCAATGAAGCTATTGCCGACTGCGGCGGCCTGTCCGTCGCGACGGAATTGGCCCATGGCGATGAAGGGACTTTGCGCGACCTGTATCGTACCTTCGCTACGGTCTTTGCCACTAAGATGACGGACCAGCTGCTGCTCTACCTGGTCCAGAACGATCCACACCCGACGGGAGAAGCCCGCGTCAACGGCGCCCTGTCGGCGACCAATGGCTTCTATACGGCCTACGGCATCCAGCCCGGTGACGGCATGTATGTCGAACCGCAGAAGCGCGTCCATTTGTGGTAGAATTTTCGTGGCTCGTGGCTCGTGGCTCGTGGCTCGTGGTTCGCAGGGCGTCCTTGTTACGGCGGCCTGCGAACGGCGACCTGCGGCCTGCGTTCTCATAAAGTATTTACACAACTAATCCTTGCATTATCTTTGGGAATACGGTACAATCGCAGTGAGCAATAGCTGTATATTGCACTAGTGGGACAAAAAATGTACCACCTGGAACAGAAATGTCAATCGTAACGTGTACGTGAGTAGAAAAGGAGAAATCTGTATGCTGAAAAAAACAAAGATCGTCTGCACCTTAGGCCCCAGTTCCAATACCCCGGAAATTATCGAAAAGATGATTAAAGCCGGCATGAACGTTGCCCGCTTTAATTTCTCCCATGGTTCTCATGAAGAACATAAACAGCG
>ENA-OQCL01000453-OQCL01000453.1-human-gut-metagenome-genome-assembly--contig:-NODE-453-length-19704-cov-13.144200_pt1 | contig 19704 bp, 14 predicted proteins | sample MGYA00242502_ERZ504586 | MGnify/ENA primary metagenome ERZ504586 (study PRJEB26092, sample SAMD00036316) | human gut metagenome | host: Homo sapiens | study: EMG produced TPA metagenomics assembly of... | reverse complement strand
AAGATCTCAAAGGTAAGGAATCCATGATTCTGGAAGTACTCCATCAGCTCAAGCGCCTGAGTCTTGGAGTGGACTCGAAGGATTCTGGGCAATTGCCCCGAGTTTGCAGATCCACTGACCCGGTGCCTCCATATATCGGTCGCCATAGATCACGCGTTCATTGGATCGAAAATTAGCGTAGCTGAAGAGCGCCATGAGACTGAATAGATGGACAGTTCCTTCGTTCCGGAAATCCTTGTGATCATTGAAGTGTCGGAACCACGGCTTATAAACTCTTACCTTCGGAAAGCACACCAACTGTTGTTTTTGTGTGCAGCTCATCTCATACACCTCCTTCCTGACAGAGTTTAGGGTTGAGCAAAACTCCGATTTGCTCATGAGACTATACAATAAATGGTGCCATCCGACTTGTTTGAAGCCTATATATTGTGACTCAACCTTGCAAAACTCGCGTTTTGCTCACCCCTTACAGAGTTATAAATAGAGTCGATTCCAAGTCCCCTGGTCAGGGGGACACAGGCATTTCAGCCTCGGCCCATGCTTGTGGGTGCGTCGTCCCTCGGTTTGAGACCTAGCCGGACGAGTGTACCATTATTTTCCCGTGCTGTCGTCGCAATGGAGCTTGACCAGGCCCCTTTCACTTGCTCATAGTGGCTCGAACACGGTGATGTCTTGGAATCGTATTCGGTTTTCAAGGTACAGTGCTGTGGTAACAGGTTGAGAGTCTGCGGTCGGCAAGTCATAAAACACCTCGAATGCACCTCTCGTAATGAATGTAGAAATGGCACCCCTTTTGACCACCCTTCAAAAAAGAAAAATTTCCCCATCGACTAAAATAGGCTGATGAGGTATTATGAAAATGCATTGAAAACAAAAAAAGCACGCACCCACCATTTAAGGTGAATGCGTGCAAATGATAAGTCGGGAGGAAGCTTTGATTTTGGACTAAATCAGCATACTCACTCCATAGAACCGACTGTATGTCTATTATAGGTCAATCCTCTGCCCGGAAGTCGATGGCCGGGGACGCCACGGCGTTGGCAAAGCCCGTGATGGGCACCAGCGTTCCGGCTCCGCCGAACCGGGCCAGCTTGTTATACAGGTTCAGCCCCGTGAACAGGGCCGACAGAAACACCAGGCTCACGGAGGTGGCGGTGGCGGCATCGTCCTGGGGCAGCAGCATCAGCCAGCCGTTCAGAATCAGCTGTCCGATAACGCAGATGGCCCCGCCGATGGCGAAGGCCAGGGCCATGTCCTTCAGCAGAGGGGACTTTTTTTGCAGATTTTTCACATAATCCTGGTATTCCCGGGGTGACATGTCCATATGGCAGCACTTCCTTTCGGGAATAGCATGTCCCGGCAGCGGAAAATTTATCCCTTCTTGAAAAATCCCGCAGAAGCCGCTATACTATATAAAAACCCTTAAAGGCAGGTGTCCCCTTATGTACGATCCCGCGCATCCCTTCGGACGCAAGCGCTTCAGCCGCGCCGTCATCGACCCCGTCTGCTGCACCGGCTGCGGCTACTGCACCATGTTCTGCGTGATGGACTGCATCGTTCTGCAGCCGGACGGCCTGTATACCGTGGACCTGGAGCAGTGCATCGGCTGCCGCTCCTGCAAGGTAAACTGTCCCTTTGACGCCGTGACCATCCTGCCGCCCAAGGAGAGCTGACATGAAAAAACCTGACATCGACCGCAACCGGCCCCTGGGCCTGTATCTGCACATTCCCTTCTGCAAGGCCAAGTGCGCGTACTGCGATTTTTATTCCCTGGCCCACAGCGAGGAGAAAATGGACGCCTATGCTGCGGCCCTGACCCGGCACATCACCGAGGTGGCCCCCCAGATGCAGAATCACCGGGTGGACACCGTGTATTTCGGCGGCGGCACCCCCAGCTATCTGGGCCATAAGCGGCTCATCGCCCTGCTGAAAACCGTCAAAAAGCAGTGCCGGGTGTGGGACCGGGCGGAGATCACCCTGGAGGCCAACCCCGACAGCGCCGGGGATTGGCGGGCCCTGCGGGCCCTGCGCCGGGCAGGCTTCAACCGCATCTCCCTGGGGGTGCAGTCCTCAGACGATGAGGAGCTGCGCCGCCTGGGCCGGGTGCACACCTGGCAGCAGGTGAAGGACGCCGTGGCCGCCTGCCGGAAGGCGGGGCTGGACAACATCAGCCTGGACCTGATTTACGGTCTGCCGGACCAGACCATGGAGCGGTGGGAAAACACCCTGGCGGATGCCCTGGTGCTGGCTCCCCGGCACATCTCGTGCTACGGGCTGAAGCTGGAGGAGGGGACGCCGCTGTACGCCCGGCGGGACAGCCTGACCCTGCCGGACGGGGACATGCAGGCGGATATGTATCTGTACGCCGTGGAGCTGCTGGGCCAGAACGGGTATGCGCAGTATGAGATCTCCAATTTCGCCCAGCCGGGGTACGAGTCCCGGCACAACCTGAAATACTGGACGCTGGGCGAGTACGCGGGCTTCGGCCCCGGAGCGCACTCCGACTTCGGCGGCGTGCGGTACGGCTATACCCGGGATCTGGACGGATATCTGGCAGGGCGGCTGGACCTGGCGGAGAGCGAGACCATCTCGGCTCAGGAGCGGGAGATGGAGTATATCATGCTGCGGCTGCGCACGGTCCAGGGCATCGACACCCGGGAGTTTGAAAGCCGGTTCCGCCAGCGCTTCGGCCCCCTGGACGCCATTCTGGACACCTGCGCCGCCCATGGCCTGGCCCAGCGGACGGATACCGGCTGGCGGCTGACACCCAAGGGCTTCCTGGTGTCCAACCGGATCATCGGCGACCTGCAGGAGGAGCTGCACCGGGAAAAGGCCCAGCGCCTGGCCCGGGCCGCCCGGGGAGACTATCGGGTGCTGGAGTAATGAAAATCAAAAACCGGTGATCGGACGGGTAAGGCCTCCGGTCACCGGTTTTTTCCGTCAAAATAAAGAAAAGTCTTTTCCATTTTTCGGGTTTTCTGATTCCTGCTGTATAAATCCGCCGCAGCGGGGCCATACTGAGGACAGAAACGCATGGCATGATTTCGGCCCGCCGCGGGCCGGCATACGCGGCTCCGGCCATGGGCCGGATGGGAAAGGCAACTATGAGCAGATACGACGGAAAAAAGGTCAAGGCCGTGTTCGGCGGCAAGGGCTTCTACATAGCCCTTGCCGTCTGCCTGCTGGCAGCCGGTATTGTCGGCTATTATACCCTGCTGCGGCCCCAGGCTCCGGCGGAGCCCGCCGCCAGCCCCAACACCGCCGTCCCCGACGAGCGGGACAACGCCTGGGTGGCTCCCACAGTGACCCCGGAGGAAAATGTTCCGGCCGCGCCGCCAGCGGAGGAGACCCCCATCTCCGATCCCCAGGACCTGCTGCCCCAGGTCATGTCCCCCCTGGACGGCACCACAGTGACGGTGTTCAGCGTCACAGAGCTGATGTATGACGAGACCATGGCGGACTGGCGCACCCACAACGGCATCGATATCCAGGCCGCCGAGGGCGACTCCGTCCGCACCGCCGCCAGCGGCACGGTGCTGTCGGTGAAGGACGACGAGCTTATGGGCACCACGGTGGTCATTCAGCACGGCGGCGGCTATACCACCCAGTACAGCTGCCTGCAGAAGGACCCACCGGTGCAGGAGGGCGACCAGGTAGCTGCCGGGGATATCATCGGCCTGGTGGGCAGCACCGCCTCCGCTGAGGGCAGCATGGGGCCTCATCTGCACTTCTCGGTATCCAAGGACGGCAAGCTCATTGACCCGGCAGATTATGTGAATTGACCCCAGGGCCCGGCGGTGGGAGTTGTCTCCCCCGCCGGGCCCTGTTGGGCTTGCCCCCAAAAAAAGGGCGGACACCCGGCAGGCGTCCGCCTTTTTTTGTTATGTCGTGGAATCAGCCGCGATCAATTGTGCTTTCTGCGGGGCAGGGCCACCACAGCGGCAGCCAGCAGAGCGGAGACGGTCAGCAGCATGACCCACAGGGTCACGGAGCTGGCATCACCGGTCTTGACGCCGGGCTGAGCAGGCTGATAGTTGGGATCCTTTTCGCCGCAGTCGGTGCACTTGCCATCCTTGTAGTGATGGCCGGTGGCCTTGACGACTTCACCCTTGGTGACGGTGACGCCGCAGGTCTTGCAGACCTCATCGCCGGTGTAGCCGTCCTGGGTGCAGGTAGCAGCCTTGGCACCCACGATCTCGGTGTCGTGGCCGGTGGCGGGGATGACCTCGCCCTTCTTCACGGTGACGCCGCAGGTCTTGCAGACCTCATCGCCGGTGTAGCCGTCCTGGGTGCAGGTGGCAGGCTTGGCGCCCACCAGCTGGGTGTCATGGCCGGTGGCGGGCAGCGTCTCGGTCTTGGTATCCGTGTAGGTCTGGCCCTCGAAGGTCACCGTGGCGGTGTACGTCCGGACACCGGTGCTCTCGCAGCCGGGCTCGGTGGTCACCTGGCTGGTCACCGCAGCGGTCAGCGTCTGGGTATGGCCAGCGTCACGGGCGCAGGCAAAGACAGCCTGGGCAGCGAAGCCGGTCCACTGCCACACGGGCTGGCCCCAGACATGGCCAGCGGCGGGCAGCGTCTCGGTCTTGGTATCCGTGTAGGTCTGGCCCTCGAAGGTCACCGTGGCGGTGTACGTCCGGACGCCGGTGCTCTCGCAGCCGGGCTCGGTGGTCACCTGGCTGGTCACCGCAGCGGTCAGCGTCTGGGTATGGGACCCATCATTGCCGCAGGTGAACACGGCGGAGGCGGACTCCGTTCCGGTCCAGGTCCAGGCAGGCTGACCCCAGGCGTGGCCGGTGGCAGGGATGGTCAGAGCCTCCAGGGTGGTCTCGTTCTTGCCGTCGGCGTCGCTGAACAGCTTGCCGCAGACGGAGCACACCCAGTGGGCCTTGACGCCGGTCTCCTCGCAGGTGGCGGGGACCTCCGCCACGGCGGTGAGGGTATGACCGTCGGCGCAGGGATCGGTGACGCCGTAGGTCATGGTCACGTTGTCGATGGCGAACATGGCGTCGGTATCGTCATAGCCCTGGTTGGCCTTCTTATAGAAGTGGAAGGCGAACTGGGCATTGTCCGTGCAGAAGGCGGCGGGAACGGCAACGTTGGCCGTGCCCATGAACCAATAACCGCTTACCGGCTCCAGATCGGCTGCGGTCCAGATGGTGGTCCAGGTCTGGCCGCCGTCGGTGGTGGCCTCCACGGTCACGGAGCAGTAGTTGCCGATGACAGACTTGAACAGCAGGTAATCGAAGCTCAGCGTGGGCGTCTTGCCGGTCAGGTTCACCACCGGGGAGATGAGGTACTCATCCTGCAGCTTATCGCTGCCGCCTGCCATAGGCAGCAGAGGCTTGCGGATGCCGCCCACGCTCCAGGGATCACCCCAGGGATCGACATAGTAATCCATGTCGATGCGGGCCTGCTTGGTGGAATTGAGCTTGGTATTGGTGCCCTTGTACCAGGTATAGGGGCTGTCGGTACGGGTGCCCTTCACGGTCCAGCCGTGGCCGGGGAAGCTCTCGGACTCGAAGTCGTTATCGAACTGCACGTCGGAGGCCGTCCTGGTGAACACGGCGGCAATGGTGTGGTTGGCGGTGACATTCTCGAAGGTGTAGCTGTCCACCGCGCCCACGCTCTGGCCGTCCACCAGCACGTCGGCAATGGCATAGCCCTCGGAGGCGGTGATGGTGAAGGTCTGGGACGCGCCCTCCTTCACGGACACCTCACCGGCGGGGGTGATGGAGCCGCCCTCACCGGCGGTGGCGGTGATGGTGTACTTCTGGGCCACGGGGCCGTCCTCCACCGCCATCAGCTTCACGTTATCCACCGCCAGGGGGGCGGTGTCGTGGGTGGTGTTCACATAGCGGAAGGCGAACTGGACACCGTCCACCGCATACTGGGCGGGAACCTTGACCTCAGCGCTGCCCGCCAGGGCATAGCCGCTGGTTTCCTGGCCGGTGTAGCTGTCCTGGAAGTTCCAGATGGGGGTCCAGGTCTGGCCGCCGTCGGTGGAGGCCTCCACGGTGGCGGTGAAGGTCTTGTTCTTGATGCCGTAAATGCCGTAGGCATAGTCGAAATACAGAACGCCATCCCGGGTGCCGGACAGGTTCACGGACGGGGAGATCAGCCACTCGTCCTGCGGGCCGCCGTTCCAGTCGTCGGAAATGTAGGCGTGCTTGGTGTCGTTGCCCAGGCTCTTCCAGTTGTAATAGGTATACTGCTTCCAGGTGTAGCCGTTGGTGTTGACACCCTTCAGGCTCCAGCCGTGGAAGGGGAAGCTGTCGCCGGTGACGGACTCGAAGTCGTTCTCGAACATCACGGTGGGGACATCGGGGATCTTCTCAAATACGGCGGAAACGGCGTAGCTCTGGTCCATGGTCAGGGTCAGGACATTGCCGGTAACGGAGGCGGTGCGGCCGTTGACCTTCACAGAGGCCAGCTGATAGCCCTGGTCCGGGGTGAAGGTAACGTCCACGGCCTGGCCGGAGACATAGGTGGTCTGACCGGCGGGGGCCACGGTACCGCCGTCGGAGGCGGTGGTGGTCAGGGTCACGGTGTCGCCGGCAGTGCCGCCGGGAACGGTGAGCTTGACGTTGTCCACGGCCAGAGGACCGGTTTCGTGAGTGGGATTCACATAATGGAAGGCGAACTGAACGCCGTCCACTGCATACTGGGCCGGGATAGCCAGCTCCTTGCGTCCGGAAACAACGCCGGACTTCTCGCCATTGTAGCTGTCGAAGAAGTTCCACAGAGCGGTCCAGGTCTGGCCGCCGTCAGTGGATACCTCCACGGTGGCTGTGTAGGTCTTGTTCTGTGCTCCGTAGTAGCCGTAGCCATAGTCGAAGGACAGGGTTGCTTCCTTGCCGGTCAGATTCACCGCCGGGGAGATCAGATACTCGTCCTGCGCGCCGCCGTTCCAGTCATCGGAGATATAGGCGTGCTTGGTGTCGTTGACATCCTTCCAGTTCCAGTAGGTCTGCTGCTTCCAGGTGTAGCCGTTGGTGTTGACACCCTTCAGGCTCCAGCCGTGGAAGGGGAAGCTCTCACCGGTCACAGATTCAAAGTCGTTGTCGAACAGCACCACGTCGCCGGACGGCTGGGCCTTCTGGAAGGTGGCGGAGATGGTGTGGTCCACGCCCACCCGCTGGAAGGTATAGTAGCTGATGGGGCCCAGATCCGTGCCGTCCACGGTGACGTTGGCAATCTCATAGCCCTGGGCGGTGGTAACGGTGAAGGTTTTGCTGGTGCCCTTCTTCACCAGGGTCTGACCGGCGGGGTCAATGGCGCCGCCCTCACCGGCGGAGGCGGTGACGGCCACATAGTTGTCCCGCTCCTCGGCGTACAGCTGAACGTTGTCCAGCGACAGGTCGGAGCCGCCCTTGCCGGTGTAGACAAAGGCGAAGCGCAGGTCCTTGCTGTTTTGCAGGCTCTCGGGAACGTTGACCTTGGCCTGGGTCTTGGTCCAGGCGGTGAACAGGCCGGAATCCCGCTGCAGGTTCCAGATCTCCTGCCAGGTGGCGCCGCCGTCGCCGGAGGCCATGACCTGGAGGTTGCAGTGCTTATACTCCACGGTGTACCAATAGGTGGTGTAGAAGTCAAACACCATGTGGACCTCGGTATCCACGCCGCTGATATCCGTGGTGCGGGAGATGAGCCACTCGTTCTGCTGGTTGTCCTCGTCATGATCCACGGCGGCCATGTAGTCCTCGTCGCGGTACCAGGTGTTCAGAGAGCCGCCCTTGCTCTGGACGCTCCAGTCGTCGGGGAGCCACTTCTCGTTGAAGTTCTCGGTCCAGAGGATGTTGGTGGGCGTGATGGTGCCGTGATCGTCGGGGTTACCCTTGGCGCTGACGGTATACACCTTGGAGTTGCCGGCATAGTCATGGACGATCATGCCGAAGGTCTCGCCGAAGCCGGTGATGTCATACTCGCTGACATGGCTGGTGACGCCGGGCTGCAGTTCGCCGAAGCCCTGCATGCCGTACAGCATCTGGGTATTGGCCACGTTGTAGAACACCACGGCCGCCACATACTGGTTATCGGACACGTCCAGGCTCAGGTAATACCGGCCCTCGGACTCGGTGACCTTCAGGTTGTCGGCGTGGGGCTCCTCGGTGTCGATGGTGATGGGGAAGGACCAGGAACTCTTCTGGTTGGTCCCCACGCCGTCGCCATAGGGCAGGGTAGCCTCGATGGTCACGGTAGCCTTGGTGTTGTTGGGCAGCTTGGCGTTGTGGGCGTCGGTGCCGTACCAGGGCTCGATACCGGTGTAATCGGCGTCTACGCCGGCGGGCACGATGCGGTAATAGTCATAGCTGTAGATAGACTTGCCCACATACTCGCAGTCCTTGCTGTAGTACACCTGGCCGTTGGCGCCGGTAATGGTGTATTTCAGGCTCTTGGTATTGCGCAGCAGACCGGTGTAGATGCCGGTGAGGCTGTCCATAAAGTCATCGTTGTTGGGAGAGATGGCGTTGCGGTCCGCCAGATACGGCACGCTGGTGTAGTTGTTGTCACCCAGGTAGGTGTCCACCGTGTTCTCGCTGGAGGAGGAGAAGGCGGTGTTCATATAGGCCTGGGCCTGGCTGGCGGAGCCGTCCAGAGTCTCCCAGTAATCGGTGGAGTCCATGATGGGGGCCTTGGTCCAGTCGCCGTAGAAGGCCAGGAAGGGCACGCCCAGATCAATGGGATCCGTGAGGCTGCTGCCGTCTGCGGCCACCTGGGTCAGGGTCACGAAGCCCTCCACATAGCCGCCGTTGGGGAACTGGGCCAGCATCGTCCGGCCCTCGTCGGTGACGGTGACGGTGACGGTGACATCGGCGGTCTTGCCGGGAGCCACGGACACGCGGTTATTCTCGCAGTTGGTGGTGAAGGTGTGGGGCAGCAGCCGGGAGCTTCCGCTGATGGTGGAGAACTCCTGCTGATTGCCGTTGACGTAGCTCTCGGTGGTGTCCGTCAGGACGATGGGGGTCACGTCGTAATACAGGGTGTCACTGCCGGTGTTGTGAACGGTGAAGGTCATGGTATACACGCCCTTCATAGCGGGATCGTCCTTCAGCTCCAGCTTGGGACGCTCCATGCCCGCCACGGACAGATAACCCCGGGTATTCACGGCGTCGTTGATGCTCATCAGGCCGGCGCCCTGCTTGCGGGGAGAATAGGGCACGCCGTCGTTGTCATAGATCACATGGGCGGTGCTCATGAGCAGGGTATCGGTCATGTGCTTGCGGTCCGCGCCGGACATAGAGGCATCGCGGGCCTTCAGGGCCTGCTGGACGATGGCCATGCCGCCCGCCACATGGGGGGAGGCCATGGAGGTGCCGTCCATGCTCTCATAGCCGCCGGGCACGGCGGCATAGATGCCCGCGCCGGGGGCGGTGAGCTCCGGCTTCAGGGTCAGCTCGGTGGTGGCGCCCCAGCTGGAGAAATCGGCCATGCCGTAGGTGGGAGACTCCACCAGGGCGTCGGCCGCAGCCACGGACAGGGTCTTGGTCTGCTGCTGCTTCATGTATTCGCCGGCAGCCTGGGAGACAAACGCGCAGGGGATCTTCCAGTCGGTGATGGACATATACAGCATGCCGGGGACGTTGTTGTACACCAGCATACCGATGGCGCCGGCGTTGGCGGCAGCGCGCTCCTTCTGCTCGTAGTACATACCGCCGCCCCGCTGGACCAGGGCGATCTTGCCCTGAACATCCAGGCCCTCATAGTCGGCCTCGGCGCCGTAGTTGGGCACCACCACATACTCCAGGGAGCCCCGGGAGGACAGGCTGCGGAAGGGCTTGGCGTTCTCGTCGTCGCTGATGGTGGCGCTGTCCTGATAGGCCAGGTTCTTGCCGCCCACGGTGACATAGGGGCTGTTGACCACGCCGTTGGACACGGCGGCCACGGACAGGGACTCGCCATAGGTAGAGGGCTCGCTGACCAGGCCGTAATCGGGGTTGGAGGCCAGGGCCTTGCCGCCGAAGGCGTCGCCATAGGCGGCGTTATAGGCGTTGCCGGCGGCCACAGCCAGGGACACGCCGCTCTCGCCGGTGCGCTCGAACACGTCCAGCAGGCTCTTGGTGAAGGCATCCTCGCTGTCATAGTCGATGTAGCCGCAGTCGGAGCCCAGGCTCAGGTTGGCCACGTCCACGCCCAGCAGGATGCAGTCCTCCAGAGCGGCCAGAATGTCCGCATAGGACGCGCCGCCGGTGGACTTGAACACGTTCATGTTGATGATCTGGGCCTGGGGAGCCACGCCCATGACGGCATCGTTGACGCCCACATTACCGGCGGCGGTGGAGGCCACATGGGTGCCGTGGCTGCCCTTTTCGCCGGGATTGCCGTCCTTATCCTTGTCGCCGTAGTCGAACTGGAAGGGGATCTTGGCGCTGTAGTACAGGTTGGACACGCTGATGCCCTTGATGATGCTCTCCACCTGGAAATCATAGGTCTCCAGCAGGGTCCGGAGCTTTTCCTGGGTCAGGGAGGGGCTCTTGGGCGCGGCCTTGAACACCTCGTGGCCCATGTCCACGCCGGTATCCAGAATGGCCACCAGCATTCCCTCGCCGGTAAAGCCGGTGGTGTTATAGCTGCCGCCGCCGATCATCTTGTTGCTGTTGGCGGTGTCGGGCAGCAGCTCAAACGTGGGGGAAATGAAGGCGGACTGGACGCAGTCCAGCCGGCGGATGGCCTTGTACTGGCCATAGGTCACCGTGGCGGAGAAGCCGTTGAGCAGGGTGGTGTACTGCCGCTGGGGCTCCACCTTGGTGTCAAGGGCGCGTTCGATCTGGGACAGGGCGCTCTTCTGCGTGCGCAGCAGGGCGTTGACCTGGGCCCGGGAATCGGGGTCGGCCACGGAGTCGTTTACCACCACGATGATCTCGACTTCATCGCTGTCGTCGAGCTTGGCGGTGTTTTCCATCTGGATTCTTTCGCCGTCCTTCTGGCTGCTGCGCAGGACCTGGCGGGTGATATCGTTGGCGATACCATCCAACGTCGTCTCATGGAGAGAGGCGTTGGTCTCGTGCGCAGCCGTCTCGGCGAAGGCTGTCACCGGCAGGGCGGTCAGGATCATCAGAACCGCCAGGGCCAGTGCGCAGCACCGTTTGATAGCTGTCATCTCGTTCCTCCTATAAGTGTAAGTCGGACGCCATGCATAAAAGTATGGCGCACTTTTTGTATTGTACCATCTTTCGCGGTTCAGCGCAATAATGCGATGTGTGCAAATATCCCGCCGAAAATTTGTGGGTTCCGTGAAAAATCCGGAAGCGGTCATTCCCTGCCGCCAACCGCGGTCAGGTGCTCTTCCTTTCGCAAATTGAAAATATTCAGCCGGTATTCACGGCAATCCGGCGGGACTTTCCCGGTTTTTTCTCTTGACAACCGGTCCCGGGATAGAATATAATGAGTGTATCAATACAGATAATACACACAGAAAGGAGGTCACATGCGTGATACGCTTGGATTACCGGGATGCGCGGCCCATCTATGAGCAGGTGCGGGACGGCCTGCGGAGCATGATGGTGACGGGCGTGCTGGCGGCGGGAGACAAGCTGCCCTCCGTGCGGAGCCTGGCCACGGAGCTGGCCATCAATCCCAACACCATCCAGCGGGCCTATACCCAGCTGGAGACGGAGGGATATGTTTACACCGTGTCGGGCCGGGGCACCTTTGTCTCCGAGGGCCAGGAGCAAAACCGCCAGCGGCGCAGAGAAGTGACGGCCCGGGTGCTGCCGCTGATGGCGGAGCTGCGGGACCTGGGCATGACCCGGGAGGAATGGACGGACCTTTGGAAGGGAGGGGATCGCGATGCTTGAAGCGAATAACGTGGTAAAAACCTTTGACGGCTTCCGGGCCCTGGACGGGGCCAACATGACGGTGCCCCGGGGGGCGGTATACGGCCTGGTGGGCCCCAACGGGGCGGGCAAATCCACCATCATCCGCCACTTCACCGGCGTGTACCGGCCCGACAGCGGCCAGGTGACCCTGGACGGCCAGCCGGTATATGAAAATCCCGCCGCCAAAAGCCGCATGGCGGTGATTCCCGACGACTGGTACTATTTCCCACAGGCCAGCATCCGGGACATGGCCCGGCTGTATGCCGGGACCCACCCCTTTTTCAGCTGGGACCGGTATCACAAGCTGCGGGAGGCCTTTCCCCTGCCGGAAAAGCAGCTGCTGCGCCGGATGAGCAAGGGCATGCAGAAGCAGGCGGCCTTCTGGCTGGTCATGAGCTGCATGCCGGAGGTGCTGGTGCTGGACGAGCCGGTGGACGGTCTGGACCCGGTAATGCGGCGGCAGGTATGGTCCCTGCTGCTGGGAGACGTGGCCGACCGGGGCACCACGGTGCTGGTGTCCAGCCACAACCTCCGGGAGCTGGAGGACGTGTGCGACCATGTGGGCATTATGAACAAGGGGCGGGTGCTGCTGGAGCGGAGCCTGTCGGAGCTGCAGGACAACACGGTGAAGCTCCAGGTGGCCTATGCCGCAGCGGAGGAGCCGCCGCTGCCGGAGGGCATCCGGGTGCTGCACCGGTCCGCCGTGGGCCGGGTCATCACCTACATTGTCCGGGGCAGCCGGGAGGAGGTCCTGCACCGGATGCAGGCCCTGTCTCCCCTGCTGCTGGAGGCCATTCCCCTGACCCTGGAGGAGATTTTCATCTATGAGCTGGGAGGTGCTGACTATGCGGTCCGCGACATCGTTCTTTAACCCGGCCCTGGCCCGCAGCGACCTGCGGCGGTATTGGCCGGCCCTGTTCCTGTATGTGGGGCTGTGGTTCATTTTCCTGCCGCTTCAGCTGTGGCTTCAGGCACGATGGGACTATATCCTAGCCACGGACCTGGCCGAGGTGTGCTCCGACCGGTACATAGCTGCCGTTATCATGGCGCTGATCTTCGGCGGCATGATGGCCATGGCCTCGTTTTCCTATCTGATGAACCCCCGGTCCGTGGGAGCCATGCACGCCCTGCCCCAGCGGCGGGGGACCCTGTTCTGGACCCACTTTCTCACCGGCTGGGGCATGCTGACGGCAGGAAACCTGCTGGTGGCCCTGCTGACGGCCGGCGCGGCCCTGCTGACCGGCATAAAGCTGACGGCGGCGCTTTTGACGTGGCTGGTCGTGGTCACCCTGCTGGACCTGTTCTTTATGGCGCTGGGCACCTTCTGCGCCATGATCACCGGATGGCTCCTGGCGGTGCCGGTGCTGTACGGCGTGGCCAACACCCTGGCCCTGATCGTTACCTGGCTGGGCCAGCAGCTGGCCAGTCTGCTGCTGATTGGCTATGCCACTCCGGATACCACGCCTCGCCTGACCGTATGGCTGACGCCGGTATACCGGCTGATCCAGGAGCTGGGCCAGATCCGGCAAAAGGGCTGTACCACATCCTATAGCGCCAACATAGACTATCCCAGCGGCCTGACCCCGGAGGGCTGGCGGGCGGTGCTGGTATATGCCGCTGCGGCTCTGGTGCTGCTGGCCCTGTCCCGGCTGCTATACGCCCGGCGGAAAAGCGAGCTGTCCGGCGACCCGGCAGCCTTTCCTTGGATGCGGCCGGTGTTCCGGCTGGGGGTGGGCCTTGTCGGTGGACTGGCCCTGGGGATGGCGCTGTATGGGCTGGTGCTGGCCGGGCTTTCGTTCAGCGTGCCCCGGCTGTGCGTGTGCATGGCCCTGATGGGAGCCCTGTGCTATCTGGGGGCGTCCATGCTGGTGGGCAAGACCCTGCGGGTGCTGCCCAAGAGGCTCACCGGCGCGGCGGTGACAGCCCTGGTGCTGGTGCTGCTGTGTGTGGTGCTGCGGGCGGACGTGTTCGGCTACCGCACCCGGGTGCCCCAAGCAGAAAAGGTGCACTCTGTCCGGGTAATCAGCTCGGACGTGGATGTCAAGCTGACGGACCCGGCGTCCATTCGGGCCGTGGCGGAAGCACAGCCCGTGCTGGTGGAGCACCAGGTTGCCAGTGGGAATGGCGGCCGTATGTTCCGGGTGCAGTATAACCTGAAAAACGGCTCTGCCATGGCTCGCTGCTTCTGGCTGGATACGACCCCGGAGGCTCAGGCGGCCATGGCCCGGGTGGTAGGCCTGGAGGAATATCAGATCAGCGTGATGTTCAACGGGAGCTCCCCCCCGACGGATTGGAAGCCCCGGACAGGCTCCCTGTACATTATAGGCCAGGAGGAGCGGGAGCTGACTGCGGAGGAGGCCCAGGCCCTGTACGACGCTGCCTGGCGGGATATCCGGGCGGGCAACGCCCTTCCGGCGGACGGGGATTACGCCTTTCTGAGCTTTGAGATCTACCTCTCGGACGGAAAGGTCCAGTATTACATCGGCGCCACCAAGTCCACCTATCGGGAGCTGACTCAGGCCCTGCTGGACCTGGGCGTTCCCGAAAGCGACCTGGGAGAAATTCTTATTGATTGAGTGCAAGGCCCCGGCTGCATCGCAGCCGGGGCCTTGCGCAGCCTGTCAAAAATCCTTTTTGACAAGCTGAATGGGAGGGGCTGAGCCCCTCCCACTTTTTATGATGAGCTATTGCGTGCGTTACAGCTCCCCGGCCTTATACAGCTGGGACTCCCGGCGGTATCCGGCGGCGGAGGCGGCGTTCTGGGCGATCTCCTCCGGCGTCAGGGGGCGGCGGACCCTGGCGGGCGCACCCATGACCATGGAGCCGTCGGGAATCACGGCCCCCTGGGTCACCAGGGCTCCGGCGGCAATGATGCAGTCCCGGCCCACCGCGGCTCCGTTGAGAACGATGGCTCCCATGCCCACCAGCGTGTTGTCCCCGATGGTGCAGCCGTGAAGAATGGCGGCGTGGCCCACGGTGCAGTCCCGGCCGATGACGGCGGGGAAGCCGGGGTCGGCATGGACGACGCAGTTGTCCTGGATATTGGCGCCCTCCCCCACGGTGATGGGGGCCGTCTCCGCCCGGAGCACTGCGCCGAAATAGATGCCGGCCTCCGGGCCGATGGTGACGCTGCCGCGGACGGTGGCATTTTCCGCCACAAAGGCGGATTCGTGGATCACAGGCTTCATGACATTTCCTCCTTAATGAAACAGCCAGCGGGCGATGAGGATCACCACGCAGGCCCCGCCTACGCCGATGAGAATGGCCCCCACGGAGCCGGTGGCGGCGATGCCGATGGTGCCCGCCAGCCAATTGCCCACGGCGGAGCCCACCACGCCCAGGATCAGGTTACGGATCAGGCCGCCGCGGCTGCCCATGAGCTTGCCGGCAATCCAGCCGATGAGGGCGCCTAAAATCAGGGAACAGATCATGCTTTTGTCTCTCTTTCTACCCGCACGGGGTCCACAATATGAACATTCAGGTGGTTATACGGCATCTCCACGGACCGCTGGTCAAAGGCCGTCTTGATTCCCTCCAGCAGGGCGTAATACGCCGGCCAATAGTCGTCGGTTCTGGCCCAGGCCCGGACAATATATTCGATGCCGCTTTCGCCGTAGGCATTGACATACACCTCCGGCGCCGGCTTGTCCAGCAGGCCCGGAGTCCGGGCCACGGCATCCAGCAGCGCCTGGCGCACCGTCTGCACCGGCGCGTCATAGGACGCGCTGACGGCGTGCTCAATGCGCCGGGTGCCAAGAGCCGTATAGTTGGTGATCTTCCCGGCGGAGATGCTGCTGTTGGGGGCGGCAATGCGCAGGCCGTCCGGCGTATCCAGATAGGTATAGGTCAAGGTCAGATCCTTTACCGTGCCCGCGCCGCAGGGGGTATCCACATAGTCGCCCACGGCGAAGGGCTTGGTCACCAGCAGCACCAGTCCCCCGGCCACATTGGCCAGGACATTCTGCACCGCCAGAGATACGGCCAGGGACAGCACCGACAAAAGCGCCACCAGAGACGTGACGGGAATGCCCAGCTGATCGGCGGTGATGAGCACCGTCACCACCCACAGCACCAGGCGCACGGACTGCACCAGGTATTTCCGCACCCGGGCGTCGATATGGGTTTTATCCAGGACCCGGCGCAGCAGCGCCGTCACCAGGCGCACGGCGATCAGACAGATCACCAGCGTCAGCAGCGCTCCCAGCAGCTTCCCCAGGGAGATGGTCCCCAGATGCAGGGCCGACAGGTCCAGCTTTTGATCCAGTGCGCTTTCCACAGTCCGCACCTCCTTGCGCGTTTCGTGCCCCCCTATTATACCCCAGGGCGGCGGAATTTGTCAAACCGGCAAAAAAAAGACTTACCCTTTTTGGGGAAAAGTGGTATAATATGGTAAAGAAGAAAGAGAGGATGAGGGTCATGTATGCAGCGGGCGAATTGGTGGTATATGGCGGCGAGGGCGTCTGCCGGGTGGAGGGCGTGGGCGCGCCGTCCCTTCCGGGTATGGACAAGACCCGACTGTACTACACGCTGTCGCCCCTGTACCGGTCCGGCCAGGTGATGACCCCGGTGGACACCCAGGTGCTCATGCGGCCGCTGCTGACGGCGGATGAGACGGGGCAGCTCATTGCGGAGCTGGACCAGCTGCCGGAGGAGCAGGCCGAGAGCCACAGCATGCGGGCCATCAAGGACCTGTATCACCAGGTGCTGACCTCCTACGACTGCCGGCGGCTGGCGGGCCTCATCAAGGGCGTGTGCCGGCGGCGCAGCTGGGCCGTTCATCACGGGCGGAAGATAAGCCAGATGGACGAGCGTTATCTGAAGCGGGCGGAAGACGCCCTGTACGGGGAGCTGGGCGCGGTGCTGGACCTGCCCCGGGAAGATGTCCCGGCGTACATCCGGAAAACCTGGCCCAAATGGCCGTTATTCTGACGAGAAGGTCGTCAGACGGCCCCGCAGGCAATGCGGGGCCGTTTTTATGCGCAAAAACCATAAGGCGGAGAACCGAAAGCCGGTTCTCCGCCTGAATGGCAGGAAGATTGATGAAAAAAGTTTTTTGTCTCTTGCAAGTATAGAATACCCAAGGGATGTTACAAAAGTTCATGTATAAATATTAAAAAAGTATTAAACATTTTTTCATGCAAAAAAAGCCCGGCAGAGCGATGCTCTGCCGGGCTTTATCAGCTATGCGCCGACGGGGACGTCAATCAGTCGTTGTTGATGGCGATGACGACGCCGGAACCCACGGTACGGCCACCCTCACGGATAGCGAAACGCAGACCGTTCTCGATGGCGATGGGGGTGATCAGCTCCACGTTCATGTCGACGTTATCGCCGGGCATGCACATCTCGGTGCCCTCGGGCAGGGTGATGATGCCAGTAACGTCGGTGGTGCGGAAGTAGAACTGGGGACGATAGTTGTTGAAGAAGGGGGTGTGACGGCCGCCCTCGTCCTTGGTCAGAACGTACACCTGGCCAACGAACTTGGTGTGGGGGTGAATGGAACCGGGCTTGGACAGAACCTGGCCGCGCTCGATCTCGGTCTTGGCAACGCCGCGCAGCAGGGCGCCGATGTTATCGCCGGCCTCAGCGTAGTCCAGCAGCTTGTGGAACATCTCGATACCGGTGACGACGGTCTCGCGCTTCTCGTCGGACAGACCAACGATCTCAACCTTCTCGTTGAGCTTCAGCTGACCACGATCCACACGGCCGGTAGCAACGGTACCACGGCCGGAGATGGTGAACACGTCCTCGACGGGCATCAGGAAGGGCATATCCTCCTTGCGGTCGGGGGTGGGGATCCAGGTATCAACAGCGTCCATCAGCTCCTTGATGCAGGCATACTCGGGAGCGTTGGGATCGGTGGACTCGGAAACCAGGGCGTTCAGGGCGGAACCGCGGATGATGGGGGTGTCGTCGCCAGGGAAGCCATAGAAGTCCAGCAGCTCGCGGACTTCCATCTCCACCAGCTCCAGCAGCTCCTCGTCGTCCACCTGGTCGCACTTGTTCAGGAACACCAGCACGGAGGGCACGTTCACCTGACGGGCCAGCAGCAGGTGCTCGCGGGTCTGGGCCATGGGGCCGTCGGAGGCGGCGATGACCAGGATAGCGCCGTCCATCTGGGCAGCACCGGTGATCATGTTCTTGATATAGTCGGCGTGGCCCGGGCAGTCCACGTGAGCATAGTGACGCTTGGCGGTCTCATACTCAACGTGAGCGGTGTTGATGGTGATACCACGCTCGCGCTCCTCGGGAGCCTTGTCGATGGAAGAGTAGTCGGTGTACTCAGCGCCGCCCTGCATCGCCAGGTACTTGGTGATGGCAGCGGTCAGAGTGGTCTTACCATGGTCGATGTGACCGATGGTGCCGATGTTAACATGGGGCTTCGTTCTCTCAAATTTCTGCTTAGCCATTTGAAAAAATCCTCCTTAACAAATTTGCATCATGGTTTTCTTGCAATGTCTTGTACTAACACTGCTATTTTACAGTATTCGATAGGGAAAAGCAATCGTTTTTTAGCGATTTAGAAATTTTCCCGGCCGGTACGCTTGTTGATGAGCTTCTCCTGCAGGCCCTTGGGCAGCTCGATATAGTGGCTGGGCTCCATGGTGTACTGACCACGGCCCTGGGTGCGGGAGCGCAGATCGGTGGCGTAGCCGAACATTTCCGCCAGAGGAACAAAGGCGTCGATCTGCTGGGCGCCGGCGCGCATCTCGTAGCCCTGAATCTGGCCGCGGCGGGCGCTGATATCGCCGATGACGTCGCCCATATATTCCTCGGGGACGATGACGGAGACCTTCATGATGGGCTCCAGCAGCGTGGGATCGGCCTTGCGCATGGCCTCCTTGAAGGCCATGGAGCCGGCAATCTTGAACGCCATCTCGGAGGAGTCCACCTCGTGATAGGAGCCGTCGTACAGGGTGACCTTTACGTCCACCACGGGGTAGCCGGCCACGGTGCCGGAGAGCATAGCGCCCTGGATACCGGCGTCGATGGCAGGGATATACTCCTTGGGGACAGCGCCGCCCACTACCTTGTTGATGAACTCGTAGCCCTTGCCGGACTCGTTGGGCTCCACATGGATCTTCACGTGACCATACTGGCCCTTACCGCCGGACTGGCGGGCATACTTGGTATCCTGGTCCACTGCCTTGCGGATGGTCTCCTTGTAGGCCACCTGGGGCGCGCCCACGTTGGCCTCCACCTTGAACTCCCGCAGCAGGCGGTCCACGATGATCTCCAGATGCAGCTCGCCCATACCGGCGATGATGGTCTGACCCGTCTCCTCGTCGGTGTAGGTGCGGAAGGTGGGGTCCTCCTCGGCAAGCTTCGCCAGGGCGATGGCCATCTTTTCCTGGCCGGCCTTGGTCTTGGGCTCGATGGCCACGCGGATCACGGGCTCGGGGAACTCCATGGACTCCAGCACGATGGGGTGCTTCTCATCACAGAGGGTGTCGCCGGTGGTGGTGTTCTTCAGGCCCACCACGGCGGCGATATCGCCGGAATAGACCGTTTCCAGGTCCTCCCGGTGGTTGGCGTGCATCTGGAGCAGACGGCCCACGCGCTCGCGCTTGCCCTTGGTGGCATTGAGCACGGAGGAGCCTGTGTTCAGCGTTCCGGAATACACGCGGAAGAAGCTCAGACGGCCCACATAGGGGTCGGTCATGATCTTGAAGGCCAGAGCGGAGAACGGCTCGTCATCGGAAGCGTGACGGTCCTCCTCCTCATCGGTCTTGGGGTTGGTGCCAACGATGGCGGGAATATCGGTGGGGGCGGGCATATAGTCCACAATGGCGTCCAGCAGCTTCTGCACGCCCTTGTTCCGGTAGGAGGAGCCGCAGGTGACCGGCACCATCTCCACGGCCACGGTGGCCTTGCGGATGGCGGCGCGGAT